>Ga0209281_1000037_pt1 | contig 368555 bp, 304 predicted proteins | sample MedtruBG_FD_187514 | JGI IMG/M metagenome (GOLD analysis project Ga0209281, IMG submission 187514) | Root nodule microbial communities of legume samples collected from California, USA - Medicago truncatula BG (SPAdes) (version 2) | ecosystem: Host-associated > Plants > Roots > Nodule | place... | reverse complement strand
AAGACGCTTAAAACCCCTCTGGTCCCTGCATAAGCCGGGTTGACATTGGCCGTATTGTACATATACTGCGTATACTGCGCTTCCTGCTGGGCAAACAGTGCTGCACCTGCAAAAAACAGTAAGGCCGTTAAAAAAACATTTTTCATCTCTCAATTATTTAATTTTATTTTTTAATAACCCGCCGGGCCGCTATAGACTCAGCGGGCATTAATTACAGCTACCTGTTTAAGTGTATATAGCCGGATTTTTCTCTCTTATTGCCCTTGTCATCCGAGCATTTCAGGATGTAGAAGTAAGTTCCCGAAGGAAGACCTGAAGACTGGCTTACGGTAGCCCTGCCTTCTGACAGACCGGTGAAATAGTTGCCGTTCTGCCCGTATTTCTCCGTTTCATATACCTTAACTCCCCAGCGGTTGAATATCTGGATCGTATTGTCAGGATAGAATTCCAGTCCTTTTATAATAAGAACATCATTGCTGCCGTCGCCGTTTGGAGTAACTGCATTAAACACTTCCAGTCCATTCGCTCCGTCAACTTTACAATCGCGGTTGATATATTCCTGACGGTGAGGCAATGTCTTATGTTCCTGCTTAGAATCGCAAACATCAAGCGGATCCGTTTTATCTGTCACCTCTGTTCCATCAGTAACTCCGTCTCCATCTGTATCTGGATTTAATGGATCTGTGTGGTGAATTTCAATTTCTTCACCGTTTGGCAATCCATCATTATCACAGTCCTGATCTTTCCATGCAGCGCTTGGCGTTCTGGTAATGTGTGCAGGTACAAATGAACATGGATCAAGCGGATCAGTTCCGTCTGTCACTTCTGTTCCATCAAGAATTCCGTCACCATCTGTATCTGGATTTAATGGATCTGTGTGGTGAATTTCAATTTCTTCACCGTTTGGCAATCCATCATTATCACAGTCCTGATCTTTCCATGCAGCGCTTGGCGTTCTGGTGATGTGTGCTGGTATAAGTGAACAAGGATCAAGCGGATTTGTTCCATCAGTTACCTCAGTTCCATCAAGAACTCCGTCACCATCTGTATCTGGATTATATGGATCTGTCCCTCTTATTATCTCTTCTCCATTTGGTAATCCATCGTGATCGCAGTCTGCAAGATTCCAAGTTGGGCTTCCTATTGCATCGTTACATGCGTCGGTAACACCAGAAGCTAACGTATATACGCTATATGTATTAGGAACAGTAGCACTATTTGTAGTGATAGATCCTGAATCTAATGAACTGTTTCCTCCCAAAATAGAAGGCTTATCAACTTTAGCTGGAATTTCTACCCATTTAGTACCGTCCCAGCCTACTATTTTAAGATTGCTTAGTTCTGATGCTGTAAGCTTAGAAATATCTGTAGCAGGATTCCAAGACAATGTAATCTTTGCAGCCGTTTCACCATTTATATCCCAATATCCTACGGTAGATACTCCGCTCACGCCATCTACTTTTGAAGTAGACGCAAAAGGCCCTCCCACTGGTAATACTGGTTCATTGCCTCCTTTAAGACTTGACGAAATTGCCAACCCCGGATCTACCGCATAATAAGCGGCATCTGCAGGCGAGCTAAGCGATGCTTGCGAAACCGCAGCGGGATTATATTTACCATTATCGCCAATAGGAAATACAAACTTTCCTGTTGCGTATGATCTTACATAACCATCTACATGCGCTCCGTTAGAGGCGTCACTCCAAGTAGTCCCATTCATGAAGGCAAGATATCCTGCCGGCATGGTACGATCTGTACCTACAATGCCCGGAAGCACGCCACTGCCTCCTGCAAGAAAGCTAAAATTGCCTCCATGCACCGTTGGCTGTCCACCTCCAAAAATATAGGTGTTACCCGAGCTACCCGATTGCGCCCAGCCCGACATAGAGCATATGAGGGCTAAGGCCAATAGCTTTGGCGTATTTTTAAAATTTATTATTTGAATCATCTGGACTCTATTTTGAGGTTTCACTAATTTGGTTTATAACTTATTGATCTAATATGATAATGGAATACTCCATCCACTAAAACATCCAATTTGTAAATGGCATCAAATATTAAAAAACAATTGATTAAATTTTAGTGTAGTACTGGCAGCTATACCGCCAGTACTCTCATACTCTTTAGAATATAAATTTTACAATTTAGCTACGATAACTGAAGGCATCCACAAACTGTTAGTAACATCCTCTGTACCTGTTGTCCATTGAGTAAGAGCTCCTCCTACTGATGGTGAAATCCAAAGTGTTAAAACATCATCTTTCTTACAATTTACAGCCAGTAAAGAAACTGAGAAAGTAACTACACCACCTTTACCCGAATTATCCGTCATAGTTGAATAACATTCAATTTTATCATCTATTACTCCATTTTTTTTAAGATATACATATGCAGAAGTTTGCCCATGTCCATCAATAGCATTAGTTTTTCCCCACCATCTTAATGAAACCATATAAGAACCATCATTACCTATTACAATGTTTTGACTTGTCTTTAATTGCTGTCCAGGATCACCTGTTACTTTAGAAAATGTTTGAGCGACATTACAGATAAATCGTCCCGTTCCAGCATTCGGATCTCCTCCTTTTATCCATTCTGGTTTACCATCAGAGTTAGTCGTTAATACAGAACCTGCATCGCCCCCTTTAATATCTATTGCAAGATTATTAGCACTATTTAGTATACGTTCAGTACCATTCGTTATAGTTACTATTTTAGGGTCTGAGGTTACTACACTACCTTTTGAAATAGCTGAATTGGCGGTACCCCAAGTAACCAATCCCGTAGTATCATCAGTTTTTAAAATTTGACCTTTTGACCCTGGTTTAATACCTAAACCTACAACACCTCCAAGCATTCTACCACTACCAATACTACCACCTGTAAATTCTAATGGTCCTGTTAGTGTTAAGTCACCATTTTTAATATTTGTATTTACATCTTCCCATTTTACTTCTCCTGTGGTAGCGTCGGTTGTTATAACGTGGCCTAACCCACCTCTAATCAATCTTAAATCAATACCAGAATCAACCAATTTTCCTGTGCCATAAACCCCTAAGATAGAGTTGTTACTAGTTATAGCACCTTTCTTAATATTTGTATTTACATCTTCCCACTTTACTTCTCCTGTAACAGCGTCAGTTGTTATAACGTGGCCTGATCCACCTCGCAGCAAATCTAAATTAATATCAGTATCTACTACTTTCCCGCTTCCTGTTATTTTTAATATAGTATTACTGCTTTTTAAATCACCTTTTTTAATATTTGTATTTACATCTTCCCATTTTACTTCTCCTGTAGTAGCGTCAGTTGTTATAACATGACCTAGCGCACCTCTAACTAATTTTAAATTAATATCAGAATCGACCACTTTCCCAGATCCCAAAACGGATAATATAGTATTATCACTAGTTACATTACCTTTTGTAAGAGCATTATTAATAGAACCCCATGCAACCGTTCCTGGGCTAGTTCCAGTTTTAGCAACAGTTGTTATTAAAGCTTGATTTACTGTTGTTGAAGGAATAATATCTACTGAGGCATTAGTAGCACTATCTAATATACGGGCGTCACCGTTTGTAATTTTTAACATACTAGTGCTAGTCACTAAATCACCATGTGAAATAGCTGAATTGGCAGTACCCCAAGTAACCTGTCCTGTCGTTGAATCTGTTTTTAAAATTGCACCTTTTGTTGTTGAAGGAACAATATTAATAGTAGCATCATCGGAACCTACCAATTGGTTTGCTCCTGACCCAATTGCTAATACAGTGGCAGGAGTAGTTGTAGTTAACCCTTTTGTTGTAATAGCTGAATTGGCAGTACCCCATGTAACCGTTCCTTTATTATCAGTTATCATTACTGTATTATTTGTCCCTGGTTTAATACCTAAATATGTATCAGTAGTCCCGACCACAGAAGAAGCACCACCTGTAATTGCTATTAGACTACCAGTTCCTGGCAATAAACTTTTTTTTGTAATAGCAGCGTCGGCAGCACCCCACGCAACTGCTCCTGAAGTAGCATCAGTTGTTAAAACTTGACCTTTTGTTGTTGAAGGAACAATATCTATTGTAACATCATTAGCACTCACAACTGATCCAGTACCATTTGCAACTTTGACAACACTAGTACTCGAAGCTGGTTTTATATCTTTTTTTGTAAGAGCTGCATTGGCAGAATCCCAAGCAGCATTTCCATTTACATCCGCAGTTAACACCTGTCCTGTTATTCCTTTTTTAACATCAACTATAAGGTCAGCGTCTACTGTTTTTCCTGTTCCAGAAACTGAAATTATACTTCCTGAAGCTGGTTTTAGGTCTCCTTTTGTCACACCTGCGGCAGTACCCCAAGTAGCTTTTCCATCGGCACCAGCTATTATAACCTGCCCTGGTACGCCGTTTTTAAAGTCTACTGTAATATCAGAATCAACTGTTTTTCCAGTACCTCCAACCGTCAAGACAGAACTTGGTGTTGTTAAACTACCTGTTGCAACACCAACTGGTGCAGTCCATGTAACATTACCAAGATTATCAGTTGTTAAAATTTGACCTGCTGTTCCTGGTTTAATATCTACAGTAGCATCACCATCTAGAAGTCTACCTTTTCCATTATCTATTGTAACTAAGCCTGAAGTACCAGATTTTAATTCTCCAGTTGCTACCAGAGAGCTTCCAGGATCTCCTTTGTCTCCTTTGTCTCCTTTATCTCCTTTATCTCCTTTTTCACCAATTCCAGCGATACCTTGGTCTCCCTTCTCTCCTTTGTCTCCCTTCTCTCCTTTGTCTCCCTTCTCTCCTTTGTCTCCTTTGTCTCCTTGGTCTCCTTTGTCTCCCTTCACAGAAATCCCAGGAATACCTTGATCTCCTTTCTCCCCCTTCTCTCCTTGATCTCCTTTCAATCCTGGGTCTCCTTTCAATCCTGGATCTCCTTTCAATCCTGGGTCACCTTTCTCTCCTTGATCTCCTTTCTCTCCTTGATCTCCTTTCAATCCTGGATCTCCTTTCAATCCTGGGTCACCTTTCAATCCCTGATCTCCTTTCAATCCTGGGTCACCCTTCTCTCCTGGATCTCCTTTCAATCCTGGGTCACCTTTCTCTCCTTGATCTCCTTTCAATCCATCTTTTCCATCTGCACCATTGATCGGAATCCATTTATTAGGATCTTCAGGATCACGTACATAAACTGTATTTGTAGTTCTTTTTAAATAAACCTTAATTTTTCCGTCTAAACCAGCTTGTCCTGGTTCTCCATTACCACCAGCATACCCCATTTCTCCTGGGTCTCCTTGATCTCCTTTCGGACCGTTAATTCTTATCCATTTATCTGTAGCAGGATCCCAAACCCAAGTTCCAGAGTCGTTATTTGTAATTTTAACTCCCAACCCTGGTGCACCTGGCTCTCCAGGTTTTCCAGGCTCTCCAATCTCTCCCGGTCTTGACTCTACTAAAGGAGTCCATGTTGAAACCCCATTTTCATCAGACATTAAAACATGTCCTTTACCTTCTGAACCATCTTTTAAAGTTAATTTGCCTTGTTTGTCAATAATAAATCTGCTACCATTAACCGCTTTAACTTCAACATTACTGTTTTGACCAATTTGTGTTGGCTCATGACCAACTCCTATTTGCGCGTGAGTTTCAACACTGTAAAACAACCCCAAAGCAGCAATAAATTTGAAAACATGATAATTTTTCATTATTCTATTTGTCTTTTAAATTAAACACTTTACTATACCTATACTTAATACTCTCTACCCTTTAAGAGCTTTATTTTTATGCAAAGTACAGGTGAGATTGAGCTTTTTTATGTAATTATATATAAACAACTTATGTAGTACCATTACTACACGAAATTTATACGGCTAAAGCAATTACCTTTAAATAAAAAGGCAAAAAAATATAGGTACTTCTACACTTCTCTGAGGTAGCAGAAATGGGTATAGGTGTCTTAAAAAAAACTTATAATTTTAATTTGGAATATTATGAAGTAGAAAAAATGGGACAGTATAATAGCCCTTCTTATTGTTGGTTTTAGTTTTGAGGAAGAAGAAATAAATGATATAAAATGTGAGATGTGAGATGCAAAGAAGAATCACAATACTTATTTAATATTGGGATTCTTTTAAAAAGTATTTTTTTTATTACCTATTAAAACAATTTAAATTTCCCCAAAGACATTTATAACTCTAAAAACTTCACCAATCTTTGTGGAGCTTCTGACAAGGATTCGTCGTTCCTCGGAATGACAAGATTGTGGTCAAAAAACAAAAACCCGATAGGTTTTTTAATCCTGTCGGGTTATTTTATAAATTAAAAGGAAGTCTGAATCTTATTTCAAACCTGCTAAACTCTGCTCGATAGTAGTAATTTTTGCTAATGCATCGGCTTGTTTTTGTTTTTCTAAATTTAGGACTTTCTCTGGAGCTCCGTTTACGAATTTCTCGTTTGAAAGTTTTGCTTCAACAGATTTCAAGAATCCTTTTGTGTAATTCAATTCTTCTGTCAGTTTCGCGATTTCAGCTTCAATGTCGATGTTTCCTGTAATCGGGATGAAATATTCATTAGATTTTACACGGAAAGACAATGCGCCATCAACTTTTTCAGAAACATATTCGAAAGCCGAAACGTTTCCTAATTTCGTTATGATCGAATCAAAATAAGTAGAAACATTTTCGCTGTTGATTCCTTTTAATTCGATTGCATCTTTAAACGGAATATTTTTGTCTTTACGAATTGTTCTAATTCCAGAAATTACTTCAATTGAGTTTTCGAAATCATCAATTAATTTGGCATCAAATGGTTTTACTTCTGGCCAAGTCGAAACAATTAAAGCTTCTTCTGGAGTTCTTTCTGCAATTAACTGCCAAATTTCCTCTGTCAAGAAAGGCATAAACGGATGCAATAACTTTAAGTTGTTCTCTAACATTTCGATCGCTTTCGCGAACGTTACGCTGTCAATTGGCTGTTGGTAAGCTGGTTTGATCATTTCTAAGAACCAAGAACAGAAATCGTCCCAAACCAATTTATAGATTGCCATAAGAGAATCTGAAATTCTGTATTTCTCGAAATTATCTTCAATGTCAATTAATGTCTGCTGCAATTTCGCTTCATACCATTCGATTGCTACTTTTGATGATTCTGGCTGTGGAATAGTTTCAGAAACTTCCCATCCTTTAATCAATTTGAAGGCATTCCAAATTTTGTTTGAAAACGCCTTTCCTTGACTGCATAATTCTTCATCAAACATGATGTCGTTTCCTGCTGAAGCGCTTAAAAGCAATCCTACACGAACACCGTCTGCACTGAATTTATCAATCAAATCTAAAGGATCAGGAGAGTTTCCTAATGATTTAGACATTTTACGACGTTGTTTATCGCGAACCAAACCAGTTAAATACACATTTGTAAATGGTTTTTCGCCTGCATATTCGTAACCTGCAATGATCATTCTCGCTACCCAGAAAAACAAAATATCTGGTCCCGTTACTAAATCGTTTGTTGGGTAATAGTATTTAAAATCTGGGCTTTCTGGATCCATAATTCCGCCAAAAACTGACATTGGCCATAACCAAGATGAGAACCAAGTATCTAACGCGTCAACATCTTGAGTTAAATTGTTAATGGTTAATTGTGAATTGTTAGTTTTTTCTTGCGCTAATTTCAAAGCCTCTTCGATGTTTTCTGCCACTACAAAATCTTCTTTTCCGTCTCCGTAATAGTATGCCGGAATTTGTTGTCCCCACCATAATTGACGAGAAATATTCCAGTCGCGAATATTGTTTAACCAGTGCGCATACGTATTTTCGAAACGTTTTGGATGTAATTTAATATCTCCTGTTACTAAAACTGACTTAATTGCTGGCTTTACTAATTCTTCCATTTTTAAGAACCATTGGTCTGATAATCTTGGCTCGATTACCGCTTTTGTTCTTTCAGAAGTTCCAACTTTATTTAAATGGATTTCTGTTTTTGCTAAAGCGCCAATTTCCTGAAGTTCTTTTTCAATTTCCTTGCGAACTACAAAACGGTCTTTTCCTTGATATTGCAATCCGAAGCTGTTTAAAGTGGCATCTTCATTAAAAATATCAACGATTTCTAGGTTATGTTTTTCACCCAACGTTTTATCGTTCATGTCGTGCGCAGGTGTTACTTTCAAACATCCTGTTCCGAATTCTACATCTACGTATTCGTCTTCGATAATCGGAATTACTCTTCCGCAAATTGGAACGATCGCTTTTTTACCTTTTAAATGTGTAAAACGCTCATCGTTTGGGTTGATACAGATCGCAGTATCTCCGAAGATAGTCTCAGGACGTGTTGTAGCAATAGTTAAGAAATCTTCTGAACCTTCGATTTTATATTTTAAGAAAAATAATTTTCCTTGCTGTTCTTCATAAATAACTTCTTCATCAGAAAGAGTTGTTTTCGCTTCTGGATCCCAGTTTACCATTCGGTATCCTCTGTAAATTAATCCTTTGTTGTATAAATCTACAAACGATTTAATTACAGAAGCAGACATATCTGGATCCATGGTAAATTTTGTGCGCTCCCAATCGCAAGAAGCACCTAATTTCTTAAGCTGTTCTAAGATTGTTCCGCCGTATTTATCTGTCCATTCCCAAGCGTGTTTTAGGAATTCTTCACGAGTCAAATCGTTTTTATTGATTCCTTCTGCTTTTAATTTCGCTACAACTTTTGCTTCAGTAGCAATAGAAGCATGGTCTGTCCCTGGAACCCAACAAGCGTTGAATCCTTTCAGACGTGCTCTACGAATTAAAACATCTTGAATCGTATTATTCAACATATGTCCCATGTGAAGGACTCCAGTGACGTTTGGCGGTGGGATTACAATGGTGTACGGTGTTCTATGATCTGGTTCTGAATGAAAATAGTTGTTTTTCATCCAGTAATCATACCATTTACTCTCAATCGTCTTAGCGTCAAATTGTGCTGGAATTGTCATTTACTTAGGTTGTTTAATCGTTTATTTTTTGTTTAATCGTTTAATCGTTAAATTGTTTAATCGTTTGTTTGTTTTTGCGAAGTCTATCAAGGTAAATCGGTTAAACGATTTAACGGTTAAACAAATAAACGAAAATTTGGTTCAATTTTTGTAATTATAACTGACAGCAAAAGTAAATAATTAAGTACACTATAAAAAGAGAAATAATAATTTGTGTGTTAATTAAAAGAATGTATATTTACTTACAATTTAAAAAAAGATTTCATATGAAAAATGCAGCCTCTTTTATTGCTGTCTTATTGTTTAGCGCAGTAAGTTATGCACAAAATGGCCCGAAAATTGAATTTGCAGCCCCTGATAATACAATTGATTATGGAAAAATTTCTAAAAGTGACAATGGGCTTCGTTCTTTTGAATTTACAAATACCGGAGATGCTCCTTTATTAATTACTGGTGCAGAATCTACAGTAAGTTCTATCATTGTAACCAAACCTGCGGCAGCAATTATGCCTGGCAAAAAGGGAAAAATCGATGTAAAATATAATATGGCAGCAGGACCTATTCGTAAAACAATTACTGTTGAAACAAACGCAGTTAACTATCCTGACGGAAGAGTCGCTCTTAAAATTAAGGGTGAAGTTCAATAAGATTTAAATTTCTAAAAATAACAAAAGCCGTTTCTAAATTTTAGAAACGGCTTCTTATTTTATATGAAAAGTGAATCATCTACATTTCACTTTTTACTTTTTACTTTTTACTTCTGAGCACATTCAACAGAATCAAATTTATATTTTACGCTTTCAAAATCAATTGGCTGATCTTTTACTAAATAAGTAACGCCCATTGTAGTCTGCATAACTCCATTTCCTAAAATAAGCTGATTGTTACGTTTTAAAAGTGCCATCGGATTTTTGAATGTTTTATCTCCATTCACATTGTCTTTAAAAGTATAATCTACAAATAATGTATCACCATGAAACTCGCCCGTAACTTCTCCTGTTCTAACAGTTGAAGGCGCAACCTTCATAATCATATCTCCAGCTAATTTTCCGTTTTTTAACGTATTCAATTTTAAATCTATTGTATCCTTTTCATAAATTGCTTTGTAGCATGCAGTGCTTACAACTGCTTCTCCTTCTGCTTTTGTAGCTTCGGCGGCTTTTTGTTTTTCTTCATTTTTACAGCTTTGCAATCCGATTAAGGATAAAAGCAAGCAAGACAAGATTAGATTTCTCATATTTTTTGTATTTCGTTGATATCACTATAAAATTAAAGAAAAAAGATTTTCTACTTACAATAATTTTATAAATTTTTGATTACAAATTCAGACCTTCTGTTTAATTCGTGTTCTTCTTCTGAGCAAGATTCGTCTGTTTTACATTTTACAATTGGAACCGATTCGCCATAGCCTTTTGCAAAAACTCTCTTGGCGTCAACTCCAGATTGAATAATAAAATCTCTTGTGGAGTTTGCTCTTTTCTGAGATAAATCAGCATTGTATTTTAGGTTTCCTCTTGAATCGGTATGCGATCCGATTTCAATTACCATTGCAGGATATTTTTTCATCAATTCGACAACCCTTCCTAAAATCACTTTTGATTCTTTACGAATGTACCACAAATCGTAATCAAAATAAATCGGATCTGTTTTGATAATTAAACGGTCCTTGTCTCTTACAACATCCTTTTCTTTCGCTAATATTTCTTTTACTTTTTCATTCTTTCTAACTTCAGCCGCAACGATTGCTGCTTCTTTGGCTTTTTTCTCCTTATCTTTTAATTCAATTGCCGCTAAAGCTTCTTTTTTCTTGTTTTCTTCTTCAATAATAATTTCTTGCTTTCTCTTATTTTCAGCAATTTGTTTTTCTTCCTGTTTGATAACTTCTAAAGATTTTAATGCTAAAGAACCGTCATTAACTTTATCTCTTGTTTTATCTAAAGTCAGTATTTTTGACGCACTAGTATAATTTTCTTTGGAAGCAGAAATTTTATATGAAGCCTCGCAAGCAACCGTAAAACTGAATTTCCCGTCGACAGAAGTTGTAATCGTATTTAAAGTCTTATTTTCTGAATCTTGTAATATTACCGTTGCGTTTTCTAAAGCCAATTGCGTATCAATATCTGTAATTGTTCCTGCAATAAACTGTTTGCAATCTTCAACAATTAAATCTTTTATTTCTTTGAATTGATAAATATCGTCGCTTCCTTTTCCTCCTTCTCTGTTCGAAGCAAAAAATCCTTCTTTGGTATTGGAATCCATATTAAAAGCAAAATCATCCAAATTAGAATTCAAAGGAAGTCCAACGTTTACAGGTTTTGAATACTCATTTCCATTTATTTCAGAAACGAAAACATCTAAAGATCCGTAACCTAAATGTCCGTTTGATGAAAAATACAGTTTGTTATCCGCGGAAGCGAAAGGAAACTGTTCTCTTTTATCGGTATTAATTTCTGATCCTAAATTTTTCGGAGTGTCAAATGCACCTTTATTTATGTTTACCGAATAAATGTCAAAAGAACCCAGAGATCCTGGCATATCAGAAGCAAAATACAGCACTTTTTCATCAGTGCTCAAAGCGGGATGCTCTACAGAATAATTCGGGCTATTGAATGGAAGTGCTATAATATTCGTCCACTTTCCTTCTACCAATTCTGCTTTAAAGATTTGAAGATTGGAGATTTTCTTATCGTCTTTTTTCTTTTTTCCTCCTTTAGAATTGTTTCTTGTAAAATACATCGTCTTGCCATCTTTTGTAAAAACAGCATTCGATTCGTGCATTCCGGTTTTTAATTCTTTAGCAAAATATTGAACAATAGAGTCTGCCGAATTAATATTTGTCAAAGGAATCTCAACCAAATTTAGATAAGTTTCATTGTCCCATTTGTATTTTTTATCAAATAAGCCCGGCTTTAATTTTACTCCTGCAAAAACTAAATTCTCTTTATATTTTACAGCTCCAAATTCAGAATTAGGTGTGTTTATCGCAAGATTTTTAATCTCAAAACGTTGACCGATTGCGGTAACATTTTCTAAGGTTTTTAGTTCTTTTTCAAAATTGACAATATCCTCTGAATTGGCAGATTTAGAGTAATATTCCTTTAAATTGGCATTTGCATCATCGTAACTGTTTGTCGCTTTTAAAGTCTGCGCATATCTAAAATAGTATTCCCGATCTAAATCATTGCTGTAGCTGGAAACTAAAAGACGGTAATAACGCTGTGCTTTAACTAAATCATTGGTATAAAAATACGAATCGGCCAGATTTTTAATGACTTCTTGCGAAGGTCTTTCGTCTGCTAATTTTTGGTATAAAATAATAGCTTCGCTGTAATACGTTTTATCAAAAAAACGTTTTGCTCTGGCTAGTTCGAGATCTTGTGCATTTATAAACTGTATTGAAAATACGAATATAATAACGAGTAATTTTTTCATATTTTTCATTTTAGAAGAATCTTGGAGATTTATCAAATCCTTTTCCCAGCAAGTCCAAATCGAATAACAGCATAATTTCGTGTGTTCCAGAATTAAACTGTCCGAAGTTGGTAAGCGTGTAATCGTAAGCGTAGCCTACTCTCAATGTCGGCGTTACATTGATATTGAAAAGCGCACTTACCGAATCGTCAATTCTATAGGCGGCACCAAATTCGAATTTTTCGTTATACAAAACATTCGCACTAACATCTAAAGTTATTGGCGCGCCTTTTACAAATTTTGACATAAAAGCGGGTTTCAGTTTCAAATTGTCATTCACTTGAAAAACATAACCAGCGGTCAAGAAAGTGTGTATTTCCTCAGAACCGAAAGCATTTACTCCTGATTTTTCTTCAACGTATTTTGACTTCAATAAATTCGGCACAGACAACCCCACATACAGATTATCTCTGAAATAGTACGCTCCTACTCCAATATTAGGTTTTGTGGCATTTATGTTTTCCGAAAAAGCAAAATCGGTTTCTGGATCTGTAAATCTAAATCCGTTAAAATTGGTTTGCATAGAAGAAAATCCAGCTTTTAAACCCAACGAGAGTTTATTTTTTCCGCCTAATTTTAAAACATAAGCAAAATCGGCATAAACGTTATTTTCTTTTTTTGCCCCGTCTCCAATATCATCAGAAATGAACGAAATACCGGCTTCTATTTTATCATTAATAGCAGTATGTCCAAAAAATGTAAAGGTTTTTGGAGCACCGTAAGCGCCTACCCATTGCGTTCTGTACAGTCCGCCAAAATTCATCATAGCAGGGACTCCCGTTGCGTAAGCAGGATTGACGACGCTCATGTTATACATATAATGCGTAAATTCTGGATCTTGCTGGGCAGAGATGGACAAACAGAAAAGGAAGTTTATAAGGAGTATTATTTTTTTCATTTGAAAATTATATTAAAATGTAAAAAGAGATTATCGATTTAAATAAAGACGGCCTTGTTTTGGCGGTTTATTGTCTTTATTAAAATGAAGCACATAAAAATAAACTCCGTTGGGTGCAATACCTCCAGCGATACCGCTTTGCTCGTAATTCTTGCCGTCCCAAGCTGGTTTACTATTATCTCCTTTATACATTCCATTTCCGTATCTGTTATAAATTTCAAGCACATAATTTGGATATAAAAACTCAATATCTTTTATCACAAATGAATCGTTTACACCGTCTCCGTTTGGAGAAAATCCGTCTGGAATAAAGAACTCGTACTGAGCCACCTCACAATCTTGCAGTGAAACTTTTACTTCTTTGTAACTTTCAGACATACATCTTGTGGTTTCATTTAGATCATATCCATAATAAATAGCATTATGAACTAATAATGTGGTTGAAGGCAGTAAATTTCCGTCTACCGCATCGTACCAAGCCACCGTTGAAGGAACGTTTGTTTTATTCGACAGATCACTTATTTTCGGATTTGCCAGTCCGCAGAAATCTGCTGCTTCGTTCATTTCCGGTGCTGGCGTATCGTATATCAAAACAGAAACTTTTGCCGGTTCTGAAGTACAGCCTTCTGCAGAGGTTTCTCTAACGTAATAATCTTCTGTTTTTAGAACATAATCAAACGCAAGCGGTGTTGCTGCTGTTGCTGAATTGTACCATTTGTACTGATTTCCAGCTGGTTCTAAATTGGCAATTACGGCAACATCAACTTTACAAAATTTCTGATCTATTACAATTGGCGCAGGCGGGATTGGATTTATTATAAAATCGTCTGTTACATTAATTAGGTTTACAACACAATTTGTGACCGTATTAGTTAAATTCAACAATGTTATTTTTGTTGAACCGGTATTTAAAAGCAATTCAGCGGGAATAATAAAATCTAATTTTCCGTTGGTTATTGCTTTGGTTATCGTTTGCACAGCAGAAATATTGCTTTCTGACAACGCATAAGAAATACTGGCATTGGTTAAATTTCCTAAACCTGAAACTGATACCGTAACGGGTGCATTCAAACAAAAATCTTTTACTGAAGCCGTTACAGTTGCGGCATTTGGCAGTGGATTTATGTATAGATTTCCTGCGACATTTGCCCTATTCGTACATTGAGGTGAAGGATTGGTTATATTGGTTACGCTATAAATGGTAATTACCGACAAACCGTTTCTTCTATTCAAATTTCCTGGTATTGTAAAAGATGCTTTCCCGCCAACGGCTTGCATTATGGCTGTTTCTCCCAAAGCAAGATTATCTCCATTTATGTTGTATAAAATACTATACACCCCGTCAACCAATTGAGGTGTTGTAAGCTGAATTAATGCTGCATCATTTTGACAAATCGGAAGCGAAGTCAATGTTGCATTCGTTAAAAGAGGCAGCGGATAAATATTTAAAACATTTGAAAATGGACTAAAAATATCGACACATGTTCCTTTGCTTGAAGTTGCTGCTATACTCGTTACTGTAATAGTATACTGGCCTACTTGTTTAAAATAAGAGGAACGTATTGGAAAGTTAAATTGCCCATTTACAAAATTTGCTCTTACATTCTCAGATGCCGATACTCCTGGCCCTACAACACTAAAATTAACATCATAAGTTCCATTAGGAATATTATTTGGACCTTGAGTGATCTTTGCTGAATAAGTGGCCGTTGCAATTTCAGATTCGCAGATATCATTACTAACTTTAATTTGCGATCCTGTAAAATCAAGTCTTTTTTCTAGAGTTATATTTACTGTAACGTTTTTATTAGCGCATATACTATTACCCGGAACTGCTAAAACAGTATAGGTGTAAGAGTATACGCCAGGTCCATTTTTATCAAACAATTCCTGAAGATTAATATTATGATCAGAAGGAGAAGTTAGTCCTAAACCCGTCCAAGTCCCTCCTTTGTCGCCTCCGCTTAACTGATCAAATAAATTTAAATCCGTATAGCCAGCCAAATCTGTAGTGCCGCATAACTCTAAATCTTGTGGCTGTCCAATTTTTGGGGCTATAAAAATGGTTACTTGTACATTGGTCGATTTTGAGTTAGGAGAACAGGCAAGCACAGGTGGCACAGTATAAATAAAATCAAGTGTAGTTTTTACTGTATATTGCCCAATATTTATTATAGGATCGACAGGTTGCCCTGTACTGGTAGTAAATTGTCCGTTTAAATGCGGCCCCATTACTTTACTGTCAAATGCTGTAAAAAGATTAAACTTTTGGTTTTCATTACAAACAGTTGCTTGAGATCCCACTCCAACGTATGCACCTATAGTAACCGTGACTACAGATTTGTTATCTGTACATCCCGCAGTTGCTGGTGCTGTGTAAGTATAATGATATTCTCCTCCACTAAGAATGTACTGAGCATTTAAAATACCCGTTGAAGGATCTAAACCTTGTAAATTATTATCATCTGTCCATGTCCCGCCGGGAACCGGAGAACCTCCGAGTAAAGAAAATAAATTTACAGATCGATAAATAGGATTAGCAACATCACAAATTAATTCGTTTATATTGTCATCTCCAGCACATTGGGCAGATAATTTTGAAGCAAGTGGCGTAAAAAAAATAAAAAATAATACAAAATGTAGATAACTAATGTAGTTTTTTGCCATAGATTAATTTTTTTGGTTAAACATAAGAAATTATTTAGCTAAAAAACTAATTTTTAACAAACTTATTTTCACAAAACAAAGCCATTCCTGCTATACAGCATTTATAAAACAAATATTTCAATAATCAAAAAACTATAAGTCAATACTTTTACAATTCGTCTTCTAATTTAAATCTAAATTTAAGCACCAAACTATTTCGCTCTACTTCCATATTAATCCAGACATCCTCTTCCGATTTTAAAAGATTATTTATCTGCTGAAGGCTATATTTATAAGGCTGCGTCTTATTAATACTGACAATAATATCTCCTTTACGCAATCCGCATTTTTCTGCCGCAGAATTTTTGCGCACATTTACTATTTCGTAAACAGGCTTAAGTGCAAATTTGTATTTAAAATTATTATCATTTTTATCTTTTTCCTGCAATTCATCCATTGTAGAGGCAACTCGTACGGTTTCTAAATGCACCGTTTCCTGCACCCACTGAAGTCCGTTGTGCTGAACCGTGATTCCGCTCTTATTATACGTAAACGGCTCTCCAAATCTGCTGTTTCTTTTTAAATAGAGTTTTTTTTCTCCGTAATCTAAAACCAGAGTAAATCTTTTTAAAACTTCGCCCCCAACAGACCCGATACGTCCTGGAACCATCTTAACGTTACGAATCGAAGCAGAATCAGGAAAAGAAACGATTGGTTTTTTAAAATTAAATTCATCAATCGAAAATTTATCAATTTTGGCACGATGCCCTTCAATATCGCCGCTGAATCCTTTGCCTAAAAAATCAGGGAAATTTTTATTTGGAAGTTTTATTTTATCATTTTCAAAAACCCAAAAAGCATCACTATTTCCAATATCAATTAAAAGCTTTGCCGGAATTTCTTCATCATTAACTGTAGCGGTTGTCATAATATACGGTTTTGCCTTTTCCACAGTTATCGGAACCATTTTAAACTGTTTGTTTAGCTTTTCCTGAAACTTATTATTCTTAGAGTGAACTATTATTTTCTTCTTCTGATAATTTACTTCAACAAGATTATTTCTAAAGAATTTGTGGCCGATAATTCCGTTAACGGGAATTCCGATATGAGAAGACAAATTGAAACTTTGATCCAGAATTATAAAAACCATATGGTCACTTGATTTTAAACCATGCGTTTCTAGAATATTCTTTGTCGATTTTAGGCCTTCTATTTCTTCTTCACTTCCTAAACCACGAAGTTTGATTTTTACAACATTGTTAAAACTGACTTCCTGCTTTTCTTCCATGCTGAAGAGAATCGTTTCTTCAACACCTGAATCCAGAAGAAAATTTAGCTCTACTCCATTTACTTTGATAGGAATAAAAATAAGATTATTAATCAATTTAAAAGGTATTGTGGCCTTTGTTGCATTGTTTTCTATTATGAAATCGCCTTGTCCAAAAAGCAAAAAAGGTAAGAATAACCCAAAAAACAATACTATATATTTTTTCATTGACAATATTTTATTATAAAATTAGTAAATATATTTATTATTGTTACATTTTTAGAAGTACCCTTATTATTTACGTTAAATACGAAAAAAATATGCAAATTTGCACTTCAATAATTTATACTCATGCCGACAATTTCACTCAAGGGAAAAAACATGCCCGAATCTCCGATACGCAAGCTGGCTCCTTTTGCTGATTTAGCAAAGAAAAAAGGACACAAGGTGTATCACTTAAACATTGGTCAACCGGATATCAAGACTCCGGAAGTGGCCATCGAGGCGGTAAAAAATATTGATTTGAGTATTATAGAATACAGTCCGTCTGCCGGATATGAAAGCTATAGAAAAGAATTAGCTCATTTTTACCAGCGCCAAAATGTAAACGTTAACACAGAAGACATCATTGTTACTACTGGTGGCTCTGAAGCCTTACTTTTTGCACTGGCCACAATTACAGATCCTGGAGATGAAATTATTATCCCAGAGCCTTTTTATGCTAATTATCACGCATTTGCTTCTTCTACTAGTGCAACGGTGGTACCGCTTGTTTCTACTATTGAAACTGGATTTGCGCTACCAAGTATTGAGGAAGTTGAAAAACTTATCACACCAAAAACAAAAGCCATTCTGATTTGCAACCCTGGAAATCCGACTGGATATTTATATTCTGAAGCAGAAATTAAACAGCTTGCCAGCTTAATTAAAAAACACGATTTATACTTAATCGCAGATGAAGTGTATCGTGAATTTTTATACGATGGCGACGATGTGCATTTTTCTGTAATGAATTTAGAAAATGTACAGCAAAACGTAATCATGGTCGATTCTGTTTCTAAACGTTACAGTATGTGCGGAGCAAGAATTGGCTGTTTGGTGACTAAAAACAAAGAGGTTTTGGCAACGGTTATGAAGTTTGCTCAAGCACGTTTGAGTCCGCCGACCATTGAACAGATTGCTTGCGAGGCCGCAATTGACACGCCTCAAAGTTATTTTGACGAAGTAATTGGCGAATACAAGGAACGCCGTAACACTTTAATCGCCGAATTAAACAAAATTGACGGTGTTATTGTAACAAAACCAAAAGGTGCTTTTTATTGTATTGCAGAGCTTCCGATAGAAGATTCAGACGATTTTGCGCAATGGCTTTTGGAAAGTTATGATTTAAATGGCGAAACGGTGATGATTGCTCCAGCAAAAGGTTTTTATTCGACTCCAGGCATGGGACTAAATCAGGTTCGTATTGCTTATGTTTTAAATAAAAAAGATTTGACTGCGGCCGTAAACATTTTAAAGGAAGCTTTATTGGTTTACAACAACAGATAATCAATTGATTAAACCAAATATTAAAAAGACAATAACACTTTCGTTATTGTCTTTTTTCTTTATAAATAACAGAAAATTAAATTATATCCAAAAAGGAGTAATTAAATCCTAAAAACCATAGAAAAGGTTTCCTATTTATTAATTATCTTTACCGCCTTAAAAAGGAATACATATACTAATAGTAGTTTTTAATGATAAACAACGAAGAATTTTTAGACGAAATAGGAGATAATCACTTTAGCAGTAATGCCAAAAATCCTCTAAGAGATGATGCTTTTGATATAACTGACGAAGAAAAAATAGAAAAAATTAAAAAAGATGTTGAAAGCATTCTGCAAACTCTTGGAATGGATTTGACAGATGATAGCATTAAAGGAACTCCAAACCGAGTTGCAAAAATGTTTGTAAAAGAGATTTTTGGTGGTCTTAACCCAGCAAAACAGCCAAAAGCTTCTACTTTTGACAACAATTACAAATATGGCGAAATGCTTGTAGAAAAAAACATTACCGTTTATTCTACTTGCGAACATCACTTATTGCCAATTATCGGACGTGCTCACGTAGCGTATATCTCAAGCGGACGCGTGATCGGTTTATCCAAAATGAATCGTATCGTTGAATATTATGCAAAAAGACCTCAAGTTCAAGAGCGTCTAACCATGCAGATTGTTCAAGAATTACAAAAAGCTTTAGGAACAGAAGATGTTGCCTGCGTAATCGATGCAAAACACCTTTGCGTAAATTCACGCGGAATTAAAGATATCGAAAGCAGCACTGTAACTTCTGAATTCGGAGGAAGATTCAAAGATCCACAAACAAAGAGAGAATTCTTAGATTATATTAAATTAGACACGCAATTTTAGTTTAATCGGTAAATCGTTTATTTGTTTAATCGCATAATCATTGAGTCTATCTTACGATTAAACGATTAAACAAATAAACAATTAAACAAAAAAAAACATGTATGTTTTTTCTTTTGAGAAACTTGAGGTCTGGCAAAATGCAAGAATGTTTATTTTGGATATTTATAAATTAACTAGTAAATTTCCTTCAAATGAACTGTTTGGAATAACATCTCAAATAAAAAGAAGTTCCTCTTCGATTGCGACAAATATTGCAGAAGGAACTTCGCGAAACACAAATAAAGACAAAGCACATTTTTTAACGATATCCTATTCGTCTGCGATGGAAACTTTAAATCATTTAATTATTTCAAAAGATTTAAAATATGTTTCAGAACTAGAATATGAATCATCAAGAGAAAAGCTAGAAAAAATTTGCAATCAAATAAATAATCTAAAAAAATATTATCTTTCACAAGAATAAATCCGATAATCCGAATTAAACAAATTAACGATTAAACGATTAAACGATTAAACAAAAACACTATGCCTTTATATACAAGTCAGCCCTTAAAAATATACAATTCGCTTTCTGGCGAAAAAGAAGATTTCAAACCTATCCATGAAGGAAACGTTGGAATGTATGTTTGCGGACCAACCGTATATAGCAATGTTCACTTAGGTAACGTGAGAACTTTTATGTCTTTTGACGTGATCTTCAGATACTTTCAGCATTTAGATTATAAAGTTCGCTATGTGAGAAACATTACCGATGTCGGACATATTGTAGACGATGTAGATGAAGGTGAAGATAAAATTGCTAAAAAAGCACGTTTGGAGCAATTGGAGCCTATGGAGGTTGTACAGCGCTATACTGTTGATTTTCACAATATTCTGAAAGCTTTTAATTTCTTGCCTCCAAGTATTGAGCCTACAGCAACTGGACATATTATTGAGCAAATTGAAATTATTAAAAAAATTATCGATAAAGGCATTGCTTACGTTGCCAATGGTTCTGTATATTTTGATGTTGTAAAGTATAACGAAACCAATAATTACGGCATCTTAAGTGGTAGAAATATCGACGATATGCTAGCCAATACGCGCGATCTTGACGGACAATCTGACAAGAGAAATCCACAAGATTTTGCACTTTGGAAAAAAGCTGAGCCGCAACATATCATGAGATGGCCTTCGCCTTGGAGCGATGGTTTCCCGGGATGGCATCTTGAATGTACTGCAATGAGCACCAAATATTTGGGTAATCATTTTGATATTCACGGAGGCGGAATGGATTTAAAATTCCCTCACCATGAGTGCGAAATTGCTCAAAACGAAGCTTGCACAGGTCAGTCTCCGGTAAATTATTGGATGCACGCCAACATGCTTACTTTAAACGGAAAGAAAATGGCAAAATCGACTGGAAATAATATCCTTCCAGGCGAAATTCTTAGTGGTGACAACAACATCTTAAGCAAACCATTTTCTGCGTCAGTAACACGTTTTTTCATGCTTCAAGCGCATTACAGAAGTATTTTAGATTTTTCTGATGATGCCATTGTTGCTGCGGAAAAAGGATACAAAAGACTGATGGAAGCACTTGATGCTTTACCAAATCTTAGCGCAGGAACTTCTAGCTCTATAGATTTTGCAGCATGGAAACAACTTTGCTACGATGCAATGAATGATGATTTCAACACGCCAATTTTAATTGCGCAGTTGTTTGAAGCCGTTCGTTACATCAACTTATTAAAAGATGGTAAAGAAACAATTTCTGCTGATGATTTAACCGATTTTAAAGCTTCATTAAATGCTTTTGTGTATGACGTTTTAGGACTTAATGACGACAAAGCTGCTGATGCAGATAGCGATAAACTAGATGGCGTTGTAAATATGCTTATTGGAATGAGAAATCAAGCCAGAGCAGATAAAAACTTTGCACTTTCTGACCAGATTCGTGATCAATTAATCGCGTTGGGAATTCAGCTTAAAGACGGAAAAGAGGGAACTACGTTTAGTATTCAGTAAAATACAAGTGTTCAGTATTCGGTTTTTTAGTAATCAGATTTAAAACTTAAATTTGAGAATGTAAAAACTAGTACTGAAGACTAAAATTTAATATCGATTAAGACTTTCGATTTACGTTTACTGAACACTAAAAAAATGAACACTGAACACTAAATATGCTATCTAAAATTCTCATATATCCGTTTGTACTGCTGGTTCGTTTTTATCAAACAGCTATTTCGCCGTTTACCCCTGCTTCGTGCAGATTTGAACCGACTTGTTCGACTTATATGATTCAGGCACTGCAGATTCACGGGTTATTTTACGGCGGATTTTTAGGCATTAAACGTATTTTAAGCTGTCATCCTTGGGGAAGGACAGGTTATGATCCTGTGCCAGAAAAGAAATGCAATCACAAACATTAACCTTTTAGAAAGCCGCACTTTACATTAAATATTTACTTTTACAGCATATAAAAAAATTATACATGACACACGCCTTAAATTTAGTTTGGAATCCTTCTGAGGGAATCAATTTAGGATTTTTTTTGATTCGCTATTACAGCTTAATGTTTGTAATTGCTTTTGGTTTAGGATGGTTCCTAATGAAAAAGATTTTCCAAAGAGAAAACGAATCTATTGAAAAACTAGATTCCTTATTTGTTTGGACAGTTCTTGCCACTTTAATTGGAGCGCGTTTAGGTCATGTTTTCTTTTATGACTGGGAATATTTCAGAAATCATATCCTAGAAATTTTCCTTCCATTCAAATTCGAACCTGAGTTTCAATTTACAGGTTTCCAAGGATTAGCTAGCCACGGAGCAGCAATTGCAATCATTATTGCAATGTACTACTACAGCAAAAAAATATTGAAACGTTCTTTATTATGGATTTTAGACCGTGTAGTAATTCCTGTGGCAAGCGGCGCTATTTTTGTTCGTTTAGGGAATTTCTTCAACTCTGAAATTATTGGTCACGAAACTACATCAGCATTTGGAATACGCTTTTTACACGATAAATTCAGTAAAGCAGAAGCAGTACAAAAAACCGGAATTGCAGATCCAAAAGAAGCTTACAATGCAATAGCAACAGACCCAAGATTTGCAAACATATTAGCAGAAGTACCAGCAAGACATCCAACCCAATTGTATGAAGCATTCTGTTATATTTTTGTTTTTGCTATTTTATTCTTTTTATATTGGAGAACAAATGCGAGACTTAAATCTGGTCTTTTATTCGGTTTATTTTTAGTTCTTTTATTTGCAGTTCGTTTCGTAGTAGAATTTGTAAAAGAAAGCCAAGGTGGTTTCGAAAGCGAATTAGGTCTATTCTCAACAGGACAATGGTTAAGCATACCATTTATCATTATTGGACTTTTCTTTATCATAAGAGCACAAAGAAATCCTTTAGCCGAATCATAAAACATTATTTTCAACACAAAATAAGAACGCCTAATATCTAAGATTTTGGGCGTTTTCTTTTTATAATTGGTACGAAATACCAAATTCAATATTCTTTGTATTGTACCCAGCATTACTACTTCCTAATCCAGCATTAGAGACATGTCTTACGCTTGGGCGAATATCAAACTGAAACTTATCATAACTTACAGTAAAGCCAACAGCTAAAACATCAGCGAATGCAAAACCTTTAGACATTCTTTCGGTTTCTGTATCTGTAATCATTGGCCCAATACTTCCTAAAACATAAAAAGAACACACTTTACCAAAAGGTTTACGAATTAGAAAACCACAATTAAGTACGTATTCACGAATATCTTTTAACTGTGTATATTCATCTCTTTTTTGCTGGTAATTTGGCGTTTCAGGCTTAACGAAATAGAAATTCAATAATTGATGCTCTGCAAAATTAATCTCAGGCTGAACTAATATTTGATATTGAAAATGTTTTGTTTCTTTTACTTTATAGTATAGCTGAACTTTATAAAAGTGATTTGTAAACGTATAGTTTCTATTTTCAAATTCACTTCCAAATCCATAATTAAAGCCTAAAGAAAAATTCGAATTGACTTCTTGTGCAGTCATTTTCAAAGCTAAATGAACCAATAATCCTAAAAGTAATTTTCTTGTCATAAATCGTTTTAAAAATCATTTAAATATAGCACAAAAAAAAGATCCAGCTTTCGCTGGATCTTTTATATAATTAAAACAGTAATTATGCTTTATTGTGTTTGTCTTCAATTGTATGTTTCTCATCTTTAGAAATCGTATCTACCAATACTGGAGTTGCGATGAATAAAGAAGAGTAAGTACCAACGATAATACCAATTAACATTGCGAAGATAAATCCTCTGATAGATTCTCCACCGAAAATAAACATTGTTAATAATACAATGATCATCATTAATGAAGTATTCAATGTTCTTGATAATGTAGTATTAATAGAAGCGTTTACGATATCTTCGAAACTTCCTTTACGGTTTCCGATGATAAACTCTCTCACTCTGTCAAATACAATTACTGTATCGTTCATAGAGTAACCAATTACAGTCAAAATCGCAGCGATAAAGTGCTGATCCATTTCCATGTGGAATGGCATGAATTTGTAACATAATGAGTAAATTCCTAAAACGAAAATTACGTCGTGAGCAACAGCTGCAATCGCACCTAATGAATACTGCCATTTACGGAAAGATACCATTAAGTATAAGAAAATAACTGCCATAGCACCAAGAACCGCCCAGTAAGAGTTAGTTTTAATATCTTCAGAGATTGAAGCCCCAACTTTAGAAGCTTGCAATACACCTACAGTTTTACCATTATAAGAATTAGTAAATTTATCGTAAGTAGTATTTGGGAAATACTTCTGTAATCCAGCGTATAATTTTTGGTTTACTTCTTCATCGATAGCTACACCATCTTCTTTAATTTTATATTTAGTTGTGATTTTCAATTGATCATCATCACCTAAAATTTTAGCTTCAACCGGAGTACCGAAAGCAGCAGATAATTCATCTGACACTGCAGTAGCATCAACTGGCTTTTCAAATTTAACTTGAAAAGTTCTTCCTCCAACAAAATCAACACCTTCATCTAAACCATTAATAAAGAAGATAGAAACTAAACTTACTACTGTTACAATAGAAGAGAAGATATAAGTGAATTTTTTAACTTTAATAAAGTCAAAGTGGAAGTTTGTAAACCAGTTTTTAGTAATGTTTGTAGAGAAAGTCAAATCTGCTTTTCCTGCAATATTTCTGTCAATAAAGATTCTAGCAATAAAGATTGATGTAAACAATGAAGTTACGATACCAATTAATAATGTTAATGCGAAACCTTTAATAGGACCTGTTCCGAAAATGAATAAGATAGCTCCAGTTAAAACGTGAGTTACGTTAGCATCAATAATAGAACGCATTGCACCATGCCATCCATAAGAAGCTTGAACCGCCTCAGAAAGTGATTTACCTTCACGTAATTCCTCTTTTGCTCTTTCGTAGATAATAATGTTAGCATCTACCGCTGTACCTAATGTAAGTACGATACCTGCAATACCTGGCAATGTTAATACAAAACCAAAACTTGCCATAATTCCGAATAAAAATAGTAAGTTTAATAATAAAGCAAGGTTTGCATACCAACCAGCTTTACCATAATAGAATACCATCCAAACACAAACTAATAAGAAACCTAATACAGAAGAAATTGTACCTGCATCAATCGCTGCCTGCCCTAAAGATGGCCCTACAACAGTTGATTGGATAATATCTGCAGAAGCTGGTAATTTACCTGCATTTAATACGTTAGCTAAATCTTTAGTTTCGGCTACATCAAATGAACCTGTAATTTCAGATCTTCCTCCAGCAATAGGACCGCTTGTTACACCTGGAGCAGAATATACGATATCATCTAATACAATAGCAATGTAGCTTTTTTGAGCAAAAGCTCTTCCTGTTAATTCTTCCCAAACTTTAGCACCTTGGCTGTTCATCTGCATAGAAACTGCAGGTTTACCCATTTGGTCAAAAGTATCTTTTGCATCAGTTACAACACCTCCGCTCATAGCTGGGTTATTGTCTCTATTTCCTTTTAAAGCGTATAATTCAACTACTTCAATATCAGCAGCGCTTTTTACATCTTTTGCTTTAGGATCTTTAATAGTAGTTGGTTTGCTCCACACAAATTTTGCATAATGTTGGTCAGCAGCCAATAATACTCTAATTTCTGGTCTTTTGAAATAATCATTGATAGCAGCAGTATCTTTAGGAGCAAAATATCCTAAAACTGGTCCGCCACCATTACCGATTATTTTATCAAATAAAGGATTGTTTCCCTTTTTAACTTCTGAAGAATCTTTAGCATCAGTTAATAATGCGTTTAATGAATCTTTAGCAACAGTTTTAGTTTCAGTCTTTTTAACTTCAGTTTTCTTTAAAGCTTCGTTTGCTGATACTAAGAAATTACCAATTTCTTCAATTTTGAAAGTTTCCCAAAACTCTAATTGAGCTTTTCCTCCTAATAATTTTTTAATTCTATCAACATCTTTAGCACCTGGAAGCTCTACTAAGATTCTTCCTGTTTCTCCTAATTTTTGGATGTTTGGCTGTGTAACACCAAATTTGTCGATACGCTCTCTTAATACTTTAAAAGCACTTTCTACAGACTCATCAACTTTTCTTTTGATCACTTTTTGAACCTGTGCGTCAGACATTTGAAAATCTACTCCACCTTCTCCCTGAAGACTTCTGTTAGCAAAAATATCTGGAGATGCTAATTTTACAGAACCTTTTGAATTCGCGTCAAAAGCTTCAAAAAACTTATTTAAATACGTTTTGTTTCCTTCTAAATTTGCAGATGCATCAGCTAATGATTTATTAAAAACTGGATTTTTAGAATTATTAGCCAAACCTTTTAATACGTCTTTAATAGAAATTTGAAGAATTACGTTGATTCCTCCTTCTAAGTCAAGACCTTTATTAAGCTGTTTGTTTTTCACTTCATTGTAAGTGAAATCAGTAAAACCAAGATTTAATACTTTTTCTTTACCAATAGAATCTAAATATTTCAGCTCTTTATCAGGATTATCTCCTGCAAAAGCTTTAGCTTCACTTTTGACACCATTTGCCACAAAAGTGAATGATAGTTGGTAAATACTTACCAATGCAAATAGAATTGCGAAAAATTTAATAAGTCCTTTATTCTGCATTATTACTAAAAATTAATTATGTTTTATTTTTGTTTTTGTTTTAAAGTCCCATAAAATAAGCCCTGACATGATTTTTTAAAACAAAAAAACGAGATCACGAATTACCAATTTTTTTTTAAATCGAGCAAATATATAATTAACGAAAATATTAACCAATTTATTTATTAATTAATCTCAAAAAAAAAGCTGCAAAAGTGCAGCTTTTTTTATTTTTTGCCGTTTTTATTATACTAAAATAGCTTTTAGGGCATCATTCATACTACGAACTGCATCTGCACTTTTAGCAAATAATGCTTTTTCCTGATCATTTAAGTTAATATCAACTATTTCTTCTACTCCGTTTTTACCAATTATACACGGTACACCTATACAAATATCCTCCTGTCCGTACTCGCCTTCAACAAATACAGAACAAGCAATCATTTTCTTTTGATCGTTTAAAATACTGTCTACTAAATATGCTACAGAAGCTCCTGGAGCATACCAAGCTGACGTTCCCAAAAGACCTGTAAGTGTTGCTCCTCCTACCATCGTGTCTGCGGCAACTTTCTGCAGTACTTCTTCTGAAAGAAATTGTGTTACTGGAATCCCATTATAAGATGCCAAACGAGTTAACGGAATCATAGTCGTATCGCCATGACCACCTATTACCATTGCCGAAATATCATTTGCAGGTTTTTCTAATGCTAACGAAAGATACGTTCTAAAACGAGAACTATCTAAAGCACCACCCATTCCTATAATTCTATTTTTTGGAAGACCTGTAGATTTTAAAGCGAGATACGTCATCGTATCCATTGGGTTGGAAACTACCACAATAATGGTATCTGGAGAATACTTCAACACATTCTCAGCAACTGTTTTTACAATTCCTGCATTGATACCGATTAATTCTTCTCTAGTCATTCCCGGTTTTCTCGGAATACCTGATGTAATTACAACCACATCACTTCCAGCAGTTTTAGAATAATCGTTGGTAACTCCAGAAACTCTGGTATTAAAACCTGTGTTTGTCGCACACTGCGTAATATCCAATGCTTTACCTTCGGCAAAACCTTCTTTAATATCCAACAATACTACTTCGCTTGCAATTCCTCTATAAGAAATAACATCTGCACATGTAGCTCCAACATTTCCTGCTCCTACAATGGTAACTTTCATATTTTTTACTTTATCGGTTATTAATTTATTTTGTCCCTTCTTAAAAAGACAATTCGTTTAATTGTCTAGTAAATTTAAACAATTAAACGAATTGAAATTATTAATTTTTCATTTTATGCGTCAATATTTGCATAAACTGCATTTTTCTCGATAAATTCTCTACGTGGCGGCACTTCATCACCCATTAACATAGAGAAAACTTGATCTGCTTCTGCCAAACTATCAATATTTACTTGGCGTAAAGTCCTAAAATTTGGATCCATTGTAGTTTCCCATAATTGCTCTGCGTTCATCTCTCCAAGACCTTTATAACGTTGAATATTAGCGCTTCCACCCATTCTTTCGTTAGCCTGATCACGCTGAACATCATTCCAAGCATATTCTTTTTTGTTTCCTTTTTTAACTAAGTATAAAGGCGGTGCTGCAATGTATACGTGACCTTCTTCAATTAGCTCTTTCATGAAACGGAAGAAGAACGTTAATATTAAGGTAGAAATGTGACTACCATCGACATCGGCATCACACATGATGATTACCTTATGATATCTTAGTTTTTCTAAATTAAGCGCTTTACTATCTTCTGCAGTTCCTACTGTTACTCCAAGAGCCGTGAAGATATTTCTGATCTCTTCGTTTTCAAATACTTTATGATGCATCGCTTTTTCAACGTTCAAAATCTTACCACGTAATGGCAGAATGGCCTGAAAGTTACGATCACGCCCTTGTTTGGCAGTTCCACCCGCCGAGTCTCCCTCGACAAGGTAAACCTCACATCTTGCTGGATCTTGCTCAGAACAATCAGATAATTTTCCTGGCAATCCGCCACCGCCCATAACGGTTTTACGCTGTACCATTTCACGCGCTTTTTTCGCCGCGTGACGTGCTTGTGCTGCTAAGATTACTTTTTGGATAATCAATTTCGCATCATTTGGATTTTCTTCCAAATAATTCTCTAACATTTCTCCAACTGCCTGAGAAACTGGAGAAACTACTTCTCTGTTTCCAAGTTTTGTTTTCGTCTGACCTTCGAATTGAGGTTCAGATACTTTTACCGAAATAATCGCCGTTAATCCTTCACGGAAGTCATCTCCAGCAATTTCAAATTTTAATTTATCTAATAAACCAGAAGCATCAGCATATTTTTTAAGGGTTCTTGTCAAACCACTTCTAAAACCTTGTAAGTGCGTTCCTCCTTCGTGAGTATTAATATTATTTACGTAAGAGAAAATATTCTCTGTATAACTTGTGTTGTAGATTAAAGCAACCTCAACCGGAATCTCACCTTTATCATTATCCATGCTGATAACGTGAGAAACAATTGGCTCACGGTTACCATCTAAATAACGAATATATTCTTTAAGCCCTTCATCAGAATGAAATACTTCACTTCTGAATTCGCCTTTTTCATCAACTTCTCTTTTATCTGTAAAAGTAATTGTGATTCCTTTATTTAAGAAAGAAAGTTCACGCATACGAGCTGACAAAGTATCATAAGAGAATTCTGTTGTCTGCTGAAAAATAGTATCATCTGGATAGAAAGTTTGGCGAGTACCTCTTTTTTCTGTTTCTCCAATTTGTTTAACAGGATATAGAGCTTTTCCTCTTTCATACTCCTGCTCGTAGATTTTTCCTTCTCTAAAAACAGTCGATTTCATATGAACCGAAAGTGCATTTACTACAGAAACCCCAACACCGTGAAGTCCTCCAGAAACTTTATAAGAGTCTTTATCAAATTTACCTCCGGCACCAATTTTAGTCATTACAACCTCAAGTGCAGAAACTCCTTCTTTTTTATGTAAATCAACAGGAATACCACGACCGTTATCTTCAACTGTAACCGAACCATCTTCGTTTATTGAGACACCAATAGTATCACAATGTCCTCCCATCGCCTCATCAATAGAGTTATCAACAACCTCGTAAACCAGATGGTGCAGTCCTCGAACTCCCACATCACCAATATACATCGACGGACGCATTCTTACGTGCTCCATCCCTTCTAATGCCTGAATACTATCTGCTGAATAATTGTTCTTCTTGATTTCTTCGCTCATATAATTTATTCTAAAAAATGTAATTAATGTCTAACACGCAAATATATAAAAACGCGGGCTATATACCCAGTAAAATACGTTTTAAAGCACTTAAGTTATCAACACAATTGTATGAAAAACCCAAAAAAATTAAAATTAAATTCTAATTTCTTAAATTCAAAATATCAAAAGTTAAATTCCAATGTTTTAAAGCCCAAATTCCAGCTTTGAAACCTTAAATTTAATTTGAAATTCTGCCGAAAGCATTAAAGAAAAAAAACTGAAATGATTTTTAAGCATTTCAGTTTTCTTTATGGAATCCAAGTTGGAATTTGGAATTTATTTTTAATCGGAATTTCTTCCTTTTTTTGGAATTTGGACCTGAGCGATAGCGAACAGGCGTAGCAATTTCAAATATTGGATTTTTTTACTTTAAGCGATAACAGTAGTTTTTACCGCTTCAAAATTTCCATTCAAATGGGCCGCATTTGCTCTTCCGCTTGGATCTTGGTTTTCTTGCCATTTTGGAATCCATTTACGGACAGTTTGCGCAGCGCTGACCTGTGGATAGAATTTATGAAAAATCGATCTATATAAGTACGCTTCTTTCGTTGTTGGTGAATTATATGGAAATTCTGCACTTGCTCCTGCCAATTGCTCATCTGTGACTTGCGATGCACAATATTCAATTAATTTATCAACCCAATCATACCCTACTCCATCAGAAAATTGCTCTTTCTGTCTCCATAAAACTTCTGAAGGCAAATACGGATCTTCTGGTGTATCAAACGCTTTTCTTAAAATGTATTTTTCAACGCCATCGTATGTTTTTGGCTGTTTTTCTTCTGTTTTAATTCGAATGGCAACATCCAAAAATTCTGTATCCAAAAACGGAATTCGAACTTCTAAACCATTTGCCATTGTCGTTTTATCTGCGCGAAGCAAATCGGCTGTAAAAAGCTTTTGAACTCTTTCTATTGTTTCATCCTGAAATTCTTCTTCTGAAGGCGCATTTCTAAAATAAAGATGCCCTCCAAAAACTTCATCTGCTCCTTCTCCTGACAAGATTACTTTTATGCCTTGTTCAGCAATTGCTTTAGAAAGCAAGAACATTGGAACTCCAGAACGCACAGAAATAATGTCGTACGTTTCGATATGATAAATTACTTTTTCTAAAACCTTAACCCCTTCTTCAACAGAAAAATGAATTTCGTGATGTTCTGTTCCTAAAAATTCAGCCGCTTTTCTAGCCGCAACGTTATCTGGCGCATCAGCATCTAATCCGATAGAAAACGAATGCAGTTTTTGGCCGCTTTCTTTTAATAATCTTGAAGTGATAGCCGAAATTAAAGATGTATCCAACCCTCCCGACAACACAACACCCAAAGGCACTTCTGCCAATAAGCGTTTGCGTGTAGCCTGAATCAGGCTTTCACGAATTAATCCTAAGTCTAATGCCTGAGTTGCATTTTTATGATCTTCGTATTCTGGATGATAGTATTTTACAAAACCTGTTTTTGCGGTATAATAATGCCCTGGAGGAAAAGTAGAAAACGATTTGCACTGATCTGCAATAGATTTCATTTCTGATGAAAAATAAATTCGTCCTCTCTCATCTAAACCATAATATAGAGGTTTTACACCAATTGGATCGCGACCTGCAATATATTGATCGCCGTCTACAACTACAAAGGCAAAATCCCCATCTAGTTTATTGCAGAAATCATATCCAAATTCTTCATAAAGATGTACAATTACTTCTGAATCTGATTCGGTTCTAAAAGTATGGTTCTTTAAAACTGTATTTTTAAGTTCCTGATAATTATAGATTTCTCCGTCATGGACCATCCACGCCTTATCTGTTCCTTGAATTGGCTGCCTACCCGAATTAAGATCAATAACCGATAAACTTTCGTGGCAAAGTATACTGCCATTTTCCATAATGCGAACATCACTCTCATCAGGACCACGATGCGACATTCTTTCAGAAAGTTCTTTTACAAGTTTCGGGTCTTTTCCTTTACCAATTACGGCCAACAATCCAGACATAATATTCTTTTTTTATTTTCAATATTGTTCAGCAATGAAGTGAACATTAAAAAATCATTAAAATTTTTGGTTGAAAGCAAAACTAAATATTAATTTTCGCTTTCCATTATTAAATGCGTTAAAATATTTAGTGTTTAACGATAATACTGCAGGCATCAAATATATCAAAAGAAAATCAATTAATAACTTGCTTATTTGCATTCGGTCAGAAATTTAGGATAATAAAATGTTTTTAGACAAGAAAAACGCTCTCTGTTGAGAACGTTTTTTCTAAAAAATATATACTAATTCTAAAAATTAAACTCTTACTTAAGCTTTAACATACGCATCATCGTGCACACTTGCTACTGCTCTTCCTGATGGATCGTTCATATTTTTGAAAGCTTCATCCCACTCCAATGCAATTTTTGTACTACACGCAACACTTGCTTCCTGAGGTACGCACAATGCTGCTGCATCGCTTGGAAAATGTTCTGTAAAGATTGAACGATAGTAGTATTCTTCTTTTGAAGTTGGTGTTTGCAATGGGAATTTAAATCTTGCGTTTGCCAATTGTTCATCTGAAACTTCTCTTCCTACAACCTCTTTCAAAGTATCAATCCAGCTGTATCCCACTCCATCAGAAAACTGCTCTTTTTGTCTCCAAGCCACACTTTCTGGAAGCATATCTTCGAAAGCCTTACGAACAACCCATTTTTCCATCGGGTGCTCTTTGTTGATCATTTTATCTTGTGGGTTGATACGCATGGCAACATCCATAAATTCTTTATCTAAAAATGGCACACGACCTTCGATTCCCCAAGCTGCTAAACTTTTGTTAGCACGCAAACAGTCGTACATATGAAGCTTCCCTAATTTACGAACGTTTTCTTCGTGGAATTCTCTTGCGTTCGGCGCTTTGTGAAAGTATAAATATCCTCCGAACAACTCATCTGCTCCTTCACCTGAAAGCACCATTTTGATCCCCATAGATTTAATAACTCTCGCCATTAACCACATTGGAGTCGAAGCTCTTACAGTCGTAACATCATAAGTTTCTAAGTTGTAAATTACATCACGAACAGCATCTAAACCTTCTTGAATTGTAAATTTAATTTCGTGATGAATTGTTCCGATATGATCTGCTACTTTTCTCGCTGCCGCTAAATCCGGAGAACCTTCTAAACCAACTGAGAAAGAGTGCAATTGCGGATACCAAGCATCTGTTGTATCATCAGATTCAATTCTTTTTTGAGCGAATTTTTTAGCTACCGCTGAAGTAATAGAAGAATCTAAACCTCCTGAAAGTAAAACTCCATAAGGCACATCACTCATTAATTGTCTGTGAACTGCTGCTTCGAGCGCTTTTCTGATTTCAGGAATACTAGTTTCGTTGTCTTTTACGGCATCGTACTCAGTCCAATCTCTTTTGTACCATTGTACAAATTCTCCATCTTTACTTGACAAATAGTGTCCTGGAGGGAATAATTCGATTTTTGTACAGTATCCTTCAAGAGCTTTTAACTCAGAAGCAACATAGAAAGTTCCGTGCTGATCCCATCCAATATACAATGGAATAATTCCCATATGGTCACGAGCAACAAAATATTCGTCTTTATCAACATCGTAGATTGCGAATCCGAAGATTCCGTTTAATTCATCAACGAAGTCTGCTCCTTTTTCTTTATAAAGTGCCAAAATAACTTCACAGTCACTTTCCGTTTGAAAGTTATATTTTCCTGCAAATTGTTTGCGAAGCTCTCTGTGGTTGTAAATCTCCCCATTCGCAGCCAAAACCAATTTTTTATCTTCCGTAAATAATGGTTGTTTTCCTGACGCTGGATCTACAATTGCCAAACGCTCGTGAGAAAGAATTGCTTTATCATTACTGAAAATTCCGCTCCAGTCTGGTCCGCGGTGACGAATGATTTTTGACATTTCTAATACTTGAGGTCTTAACGCTTCGGCTTTTTGTTTAAGATCAAAGGCACATACAATTCCACACATAATTCTATATTTTTAGTTTTAAATTTTAATTTGATAGGGCAAAGATGCAGTATTAGTTACAATTGAAAAACACAATACACAATATCAATTACAATTATAAATCAAAATAATCAATTTACATACTAAATGTAAAATTTTGATATCAAAAAAAGCATTAAACTTGAAATTTTTAATTTTGAGTATAAAACTGCTTTAAAATTTAAAGTTTAATCGGGTTTTTTGAAATAAATTTTGAGCTTTTTCAGTACAAATGAAAGATTCGCAATGAGAGGATAGAAAGTTGTTCTGGAATTGTACCTTATACAGTCATTCATCTTTTGTTTGTCATCCTGACGAAGGAAGGATCACACTAGTTGGTCGGCAAAGATTGGCGGTATTCATTGCGGAGTTTCTTGTGAAGATTCCTAGTTCGGAATGACAAGATTACGGATAGCCCTTGGCGTATCGATCTTTGTCAAAGTTTTAAACTTTGACAAAGTTGTTGGCGAAGAAATCTATTGCTATAAATAACATTCCTTCAGAATTTCTAAAAATTCCGGAGGAATGAAACATATTGTAGAGATGGATTTTAATCCATCACGCACAGCAGAATAAAAATCCTATTCTACACTTTCAATAGTATAATGCGTCTTATTAATTTCAAACTGAAATCCAGCTCTATTTCCCATCAAATGATTTCCTAATGGTGATTGCGGAGAAAGTGCAATAACATTAATTCCGTCGATTGCGATTTTTGGAAGCGCGACACTTACATACAAATAAATTCCGTTTGCTTTTACCAAGCTTCCTAAAATGATGTTTTCTTTTGATTTTGAAGGATCAATTTTATCTAAAATTCCTTTTTGTTCAATTGCTTCTTTGAGTTTATTGGTCAATTTTTCCTGTTCAATATGCATCATAGACAAAGCAGTTTCGTGCTTGTCGCCAGCAGAACCTTTAGCATCATTTTTTGAATCTTCGGTCAATCCAGAAATCATGTCTTTAAAAACATCTATTCGGTCTTGAACCATTTGAGTATAGTGAGAATATATTTTTTCTTTGAAAGTCATTTTTTTTTGAGGTACTGAGGTTCTAAGGTGCAAAGATGCAAAGGTTTTTTCTTTATTTAAAAAAACAGCCACGAATTCACGAATCTACTCCAAAAAATTCATGAGTTCATGGCTGAAAAAAAAAGGCACTTTATCTTTTATAAAATCTTTGTGCCTTGGTGTCTTTGCGGCATTAAGCCTTAAAAATCAAATTTATAATTTGCGCCTCCTAAAACTTGGAATCCTTGTACAGGATAATTTAACCATTTTTCGTAAGCTTGATTTCCGATATTATTCAATTTCAAGAAAAATGTCAAACGTTCGCTGAATTTATACCCTAAATGAGCATTCGCATCAAAATAACTTTTCAGTGTTATTGGTTCAGCAGCTATTCCTAAAGAAGTATTGGTCTGCATATCTTTTCTTTCGCCAACATAAAATACATTCAATCCTGCATACCACTGCTTAGTTATATTAACGTCTAAAGTCGAACTTAATTTCATTGAAGGCAAATTCCATGCTTGAACTTCATTATCTGTATTATAACTATTAAAAGTTCCGTTGATTCCGAAAGTTACATTCTCAGAGAAATCTGCTTTTAGTTCTCCATAGAAACGGAAGGTTCTAATATCTTCATAAACCACTCCAAATGAGTTTCCGAAAGCATAATCTTCATTTGTAGCAACTTCTGTATAATCATTTGCTTTAAATAAAGCCTTATCTTTTTCATTCAAATAAGAAGCGGTCAAATTATAATTTACATTACTAGCCAATTTCCCTTTTAAACCAGCAAAAACATTGTATTGCGTGCTTGACGGACGCATGTTTAAAGTTGGAGATAAAAACGGATTATCTGTCACAAAATCTGCATAAGAATTCTGGTTTAACCCTCCATTTACTCCAGTGTAAAAAATCATTAAATCCCCAACTAATCTATAAGAAGCATTTACTTTTGGATAGAAATAAAATTTATTGCCGCTATTTTCAGAATCTGCGCTGTAAAAGATTCCAGCCCCTAATTCTAATGTCCATTCATTTTCATTAATTACAAAACTTGGTTCGATTCCAACATTTGTAAAACTATATTTTAAAGCTTCTGTGTTGTCCTGAAAATAATTATTCTTGAAAGAACCGCTTACGTGATCTACAATTACATTTGTTTTGATAGACTGATCCATTACATCAACTGTAAAAGTCGGCTTTACATAAAATCTATTTTCTGATGAAGAATAACTGTCTGAAAAATGAGTGAATTTGGCCGAAAGCTTGCTAAAAATACTCTCATTAAAGTCAGCATTTCCGCCCACCCAAATAGTATTATAAGAATGATCCGGATTGATGCTGTTTACCAAATCATAACGATTTGGATTTGTTAATCCAAAATCTGAAGGCAGTCCGTACCAATTATAAATCTGGTTTTGGTAACCTGCATCAACACCCCAAGTTACATCTCTATTATTTTGACCATAACCAATATTAACTGTAGTATCGTAAAATTCGTCATTCAATTCTACATCTTTAATTCCGCCTTGAGAAGAATGATGACGGAACATTCCGGCCACATAATCATTGTTTCCTAAATCTTGGTTTACGAATAATTCACCATTTAAAGTGCTGTAATTTCCCAGTCCTAACGTTGCGTAGTTATTAAACAATCTTTCCTTTTTAGCCTTTTCTACCCCTTCCGCTTTTCCTTTAGAAGGCGTAAAAGTCGACGCCACAGGAACAGACAAAATACTATATTTAATAACTTCTTTTGGCTGATTACCGCTGTCGTCAAGCGAAGGCGTTTCTTTCACTTTAAAAGCATCTGAAATAGTTGGCGAATACGGTTTTACAACGTTTACTGTCTCGGTTCCGATGCTTTCGTTTTTCTTTACCTGTGCAAACGAAAACTGAGCAGCAAATAATACTAACAAAATGATGATTTTATGTCGGCAGTTTAATTTCATATTTCTTTTATTTGGTAAAATGTCTTTTGTAAAATGTGAGTTGAAAAATTTAAAATGCTTTTTTACAACTTACTTTCAGTTTTTACATTTTTACATTTCACTTCTTACATTATCTAATTTTCTAATTCTCTAATTATTATGCTTCCCACTCGCCTTTAGCCACAAACTGAGCTTTTCCTCCAATATTAATATCGTAATGATCGTCAGTTAGTTTTCCTTTGAAATAAATCTCAGACGGACGACCAATGTAATTTCCCTGATGATTTGTCAATTCAAATTCTGGCAGATGATATTTCAATAAAAAGGCTTGCAAACACGTACTTGCACTTCCTGTTGCAGCATCTTCTACCAATTGATTATGTTCGATGCAAAGCATTCTGCTATACAATTTCGAACCTTCTAAATAATAAAAGTATAATGCTCTATGAGCTGTTTTGCAATGATTCTTCAACCATTCCTCGGTTTTATCTTTGTCTAAAACCAAATTTTCTAAAGCTCTTTTGCTGCTTAATCCAACCATTACAAAAGCGCTTCCCGTTGTCACTTCCTGAATTGGAAACTGATTTTCGAAATCGCTTGCTTGCAGATTGCTGAAAAAAGTAAAATCTATTTTAGAAAAAGTATCCCAAAACTTTGGTTGAGCTGCTTTTAACCAAATCAAATCTTCGGTTTTATGGATTGCAATTGGCCCAATCGGAACTTCTAATTTTATTTCGCTTGGCGAATGATCAAAAACTTTATTCATCAAAACCCAAGAAGTTCCAATAATTGGATGACCTGCAAACTGCATTTCTTGAGCCGGAGTAAAAATTCTAATCTCTGCTTTATTATTTTCTTGATCTAGTTTGGTAACGAATGTGCTTTCGGCGAAGTTGATCTCTCTTGCCATTTGCTGCATTTCTTCTGAACTCAAATTTCCAGCATCTAAAAAAACCGCCAGCTGATTTCCAGCGTATTTTTTATCAGCAAAAACATCAACTATGTAAAAAGGTAAACTCATGTTTTGTAAAATGTGTTTTGTGAGATGTAAAATGTATTTTCTGTCATATTCAATTCACAGATAACATTTTACATTTTACTAATAAATTATCGGTTAATTGACGAATTCGTTTTTGACTCTTCTGATTTAATCGCAGCCAATTCTTTTTTCGCTTCTTCCACAACATCTGGATAATCTGTGAAATTATTGATTACGTTATCCAAAATATAAGTTGCCTGGTAACTGTCTTTTAAACCGTAGAAGTTTTTCGCCATTAAAACCAAACCTTTTGCTCCGTAATATTTGTAAGACGAATAGCTTTTTGCCAGTTTTTGAACTGCTGTATTCGAAGCATCAAATTTCCCTTCTTTTGTTTTGAAATAAGCATCATAGTACAAAGCTTCAGCAGCTAGTTCTCCTTTTGAACTCGCTGAAAGTTTCGCATAAGCAGCTTTTGCTTTATCTTCATTTCCACTCTGCATAGCCGCACGCGCTACAATAATCTGTGCATCTGCTTTTACGCCCGCATCTGATTTCGGATTTTCTAAAACTTTTTCAGCAGCCACTACAGAACGGTCATAATCTTTTTTGTCGTAATAGCATTTCATTAAATTCGCTTGTGCGAAAGTTTTATTCTGCGGATAATCTGCTTCACTTTCTAATCTTGTCAGAACTGGAATCGCTTTATCGCAATCTTTTGCTTTTAAATAAATTTGAGCCAATCTGTTTAAAGCCTGCTCTGTAAATTCGTTTCTAGGCTGATCAATTACAAACTGGTAATTTGCAATAGACTTCGTTTCAGAACCTTCGGCATAAGTAAGCTGTGCCAAATAGAAATTAGCTTCCAACGTATGCAATCCGTTCGGGAATTTAGAAATATAACCAGCAAAACCAGGAATTGCTTGTTTAGGATTGTTTTGGCTGTATTGTTTGAAAGCCGCGTCGTAAGTATCGTTGTCCAATTCTGCATCTGTAACGGCAACGAAATCTAATGTGCGAACCCAAGTTGCATATTCGTCTACTTTTCCAGAATCTACATAAATTAATCTAGCTGTTGAAACTGCTTCTAAAGCTTCTGGAGTTTTTGGAAATTCAGCAGCTACTTTTTTGAATTTGGTTAAAGCCTGTTCATCGCGATCTGAGTTGTAATAAATCAAACCTTGCTTTAAAATTGCTTTTGAGGTAAATGATCCGTTATTGAATTCAGAAATCAATTGGTCGTACGCTTTTAATGCTTGGTCGTTTTTCTTTTCAGCAACGTAAGTATTTCCTAACTCGAATAAAGCATCGTCACGATAAGATGATTTTTTGTACATCTGAAGGAAATTGTTCAATTCATCTACTTTCTTAGCATTATTTGACATAAAACCATAAGAAAGTGCTTTTTGGAACTGAGCATAATCGGCATCGACACCTTTGGCAGCAATTGCTTTTGCATACGCTTCGTTTGCCGCGCTATATTTTGAAGTCACAAAACGGCAGTCTCCCAAACGCAAATAAGAATCATTTAAACGGTTTTTATCTGAAGGAGAATTATCAATCTGAGCTTGAAAAGAATTTGCCGCCTGATCGTAATCTTTCAGTTTAAAATACGTGTAACCAATATTGTAATTGATATTTTTATATTCGTCTGTAGACTTGGCTGCAGGCATTCCAGCAAACTGTTTGTACGTTAGCAAAGCATTTTGCATGTCGTCATTCAAATATTCTGTTTCTGCTTTCCAGAAAGTTGCACGGGCCGTAAACTCGGGAGTTTTTTGTTCGCTTATGGCACTTTTGAACATTTTACCCGCTTCTTGGTAATTATTTTCGTTGTACAATTCTAATCCGCGATAAAAAAGTACTTTTTGGTACGCTGCTTTGTTTTCAGCTGTTCTATTTTTCTCTAATAAAGCCAAAGCTTCTTTGTAATTTTTAGAAGAAATATAAGAATCAACCAAAAGTTTTTCTACTTCGGCGCGGCTTGAATTGTTTGGATATTTTTTAAGGAAATCTAATAGAATTCCAGGAACGGCTTGATAAGCATTTCCGATATCGTAACTCAATTTAGCATAATTTAAAGCCGCATCTTCTTGAATTTGCGCATTGAAATCCATTTCAGAAGCATTTTTGAAAGCGTTTAGGGCTTCCTGCTTTTTACCTGTATTCAAATAACTTAAACCTAAGTGGTAATAAGCATTTTGAGCCACAAAATCTTTTCCTTCAATAATTTTATTGAACTGAGAAATCGCTTTTTCGTACTCTTTCTGCTCGTAATACGCATATCCTAATTGGTAGAAATCGGTATTGTTCCATTTTCCTTTTTTACCTGCATATTGCTCCAAATACGGAATCGCTTTTCCATATTGTTTTAAGTTGAAATAACTTTCTCCAATAATTTTATTCAGCTCTGATTTTTCAATATCGTTTGATTTGCTCATTGCAACTTGCCCTAAATCAATCGCTTTTTGGAAATTTCCTAATTTGAAATTCATATCAGCTTGATAGTACGACAACTTCTCTTTGTATTTTTCTTCGCCAGAAACCTCATCAAAATATTTCGTAGCTTCTTTGTAATCGTCGCCTTCATAAGCCATAAAACCTAAATAATATTTGGCTTGAGAACCATATTCTTTAGAATTTACTACTTTATTGAAATAGTTGGTGGCTTCTTTTTTCTTTTTAGCATTAAAATAACTGTAACCTTTCATGAAGTTGAACTTATCTGCTTCCGATTTGCTCATGTAGCTTTCGTCCACTTTATCAAACCATTGCAAAGCTTTTGGATAATTTCCTTGCTCGAAAAAATACTTCGCTGCTTCTATGTAAGCCTGATTTTGTTTGGTACTTGTTGGGTAATCATTTACAAATTGTTCCACCAAAGCATCGGCATTTGCTTTATTGGTTCTAATGGCAGAATTCGCAATGTAGAAAGCACAGTCAGATTGCACTTCCTCGTTTGTAGTATTGTTTTTTACTTTTTCAAAAATCAATTGTGCCGAAGCATATTGTTTGTCGTTATATAAAGCCAGTGCTTTGTCAAAATCCTTTAGTTCGTACGTATAAATAGCCGTTTTTTGTGCCGAAGCTATAGTCGATGCAAGGAAAATTTGGAATAAAAAGAACCTGGAAAGTTTACGCATTTTAATAATATTTAGTATTCAAATGTATCATTTTATACGGTTTATAACGAAACGTTTCTTGAATTTATTATGAATAAATATTCAATAACACACATTTTAGAGGCATTATAAAAGTAAATCGAACCATATAAGTTATATAAGTAATTATAAGCTAGTAGATTTTAGCAGGTTAACTAAAATGAACTTACATAACATATATGGTTTAAATTTTCATTTCTTTACTTACAAATTTTATTCAGAAATCAGCGAAATTTATTTTGAATCCAAGCGTTATCTTATTACTTTTACCATTCAAACCAATTTTATTATGTCACAAACCGTACTATCTCTTAAAGAAGTCACTATATATCAAGAAGGAAGAAAAATTATATCTCACATTAACCTAGATGTTAAACATGGTGAGTTTATCTACATTATCGGGAAAACTGGTTCTGGAAAAAGTAGTTTTCTAAAAACTTTATATGCTGATTTACCGCTAGTTGAAGGTGAAGGACATATCGTTGAATTTGATTTAGCGACTTTAAAAGAAAGCGAAATTCCGTATTTAAGACGTAAAATCGGAATCGTATTTCAGGACTTTAAACTGCTTCCAGACCGTTCAATTAAAGACAATATGCTTTTTGTTTTAAGAGCTACGGGATGGGTAGAAAAAGAAGCTATGTTCCATAAAATTGACGAAGTTTTGGATAAAGTAGGGATGAAAGATTTCGTAAACAAAATGCCCCACCAACTTTCTGGAGGAGAACAGCAGCGTGTTGCAATAGCAAGAGCACTTCTAAATGATCCGGAATTTATCTTAGCCGATGAGCCAACAGGAAATCTTGATCCGCAGACTAGTTCTGAGGTTTTAGAAGTTTTAAAAGCGATCAATGCGGCAGGAAAAACTGTTATTATGGCGACTCACGATTATGCTTTATTGATGAAATTCCCTTCAAAAACGCTAAAATGCGAGGATGAAAGAATCTTCGAAGTGGTGCAAAGAAGCGTGTAATGCTTTCCATTTTAATTCCGGTTTATAATTATCATGTTTTACCGCTTGTAAGCGAACTCGTAAAGCAGTGTAATTCTTGTGGAATTATTTTTGAAATACTTTGCTTTGATGATGCATCAGATCTTTTTACAACTGAGAATCAAGAAATTAGTCAGTTTGAAAATTGCTCTTTTGTTGTTTTAGAAAAAAATATAGGACGAAGTGCCATTCGGAATTTATTAGCCCAAAAAGCAATTTATGAAAATTTGCTTCTTTTAGATGCAGATGTAATTCCTATTCACAGCCAATTCATTTCGAATTATATTACAGCGATAAAAGAAGGAAAAAAATTGATCTTTGGCGGACAATTATATAAAGATGAAAAACCTGCAGATGAATTGCTTTTACGCTGGATTTATGGAAAAAAAAGAGAATCTCTAAATGTATCCGAACGCAATAAAAATGCATCTGATTTTGCTTTGGTTTCTAACTTATTAATCAAAAAAGAAATTTTAATTCGTTTTCCTTTTGATGTAAGGCTAACAAAATATGGCTACGAAGATTTACTTTTTTTCTCTATTTTAAAATCAAACGGAATTCACCTTTCTCATATTGAAAACCCAATTTTTCATCTAAATTTTGAAACCTCAAAAGTTTTTTTAGTTAAAACAAAAGAGGCCTTAGAAAATTTAGAGTTTTTACATTGTTCCTATAAAATATCAGGAAAACAAAGCAAAGTTATTGCTGCGTTCGATGTCATAAAAAAACTAAAATTGATTGCTCCATTTCGTTTTATTTTCAAAAAATCAGAACAAAAAATCGAGCGTAATCTACTTTCGCAAAAACCTTCACTTTTTCTGTTTGATATTTACAAATTGGGTTATTACTGTTTTCTTAAAACAAAATAAATGGCTTTTTTCTCTATCATAATTCCGCTTTACAATAAAGAAAACTTCATCGAAAATACGATGCAAAGCGTTTTGGATCAAACCTTTCAGGATTTTGAAATTATTGTGGTAAATGACGGTTCTACAGATAAAAGCGAAGATAAAGTGCTGCAGTTTAAAGATTCTAGAATTCATTATTTCAGTAAAAAAAACGAAGGCGTTTCTGCAGCAAGAAATTATGGAATCGAAAAAGCAACTTCCGATTTTATTACTTTTCTTGATGCCGATGACTATTGGTATCCGACATTTTTACAAACCATGTTTCTGAATATTTCTAAAGTTCCGAATCAAAAAGTGTTTTCGGCAGCAATCGAATTTGAGACTTCCAAAAAGACTATTCCAGCGGAGTATTCCATTTCAAAAACAAATAATGATTTTGAAATTGTAAATTATTTTAAAGCCAGTATAAAAGAAGCTGTTGTTTGGACATCTTGTGCTGTTTTTCAGAAATCTGTTTTTTCAGAAATTGGCAAGTTTGACACCAAAATTAAAAGCGGAGAAGACACCGATTTATGGATTAGAATCGGACTCGTTTACCCAATTGTATTTTCTTGGAAAATATTAGCTCGTTATGTTTACGACCCTAAAAGTCTTTCGAAAAACAATACTTTAATTAGCCAAAAAATAGATTTTTCGAAGTTTGAAAAAGCTGAAAAAACAAATTCAGATTTAAAAAAGTTTTTAGACTTAAATCGGTTTTCGCTTGCAATAAAAAGCAAATTAGCTGGAGAAAAAACGCTTTTCAATTATTATTATGATGCAATAGATTTGGAAAATTTAAGTCCTAAAAAAAGAATCTTACTGCGTCTTCCTGCATTTGCATTGCGTTTTTTAATTTCCTTTAAAACCTTTTTAGCAAATTTAGGAATCGGCTCATCTGTCTTTAAATAATCGGAATTTTTTGTATTCTCGAATGTAGTCTTCTTCAGTAAATTCTCCAGAAGACAAAACCAAACAAACACTTCCAGAAGAGAAATTTTTAAGTTCTCGCCAAATTCCCGAAACAATAAGCAAGCCCACATTTGGTTTATTGAGCGTGATTGTTTTTATGTTTTTACCGTCTTTTAAAATTACATCAAAACTGCCGCTCAAAGCAATTAAAAACTCCTGCTGTTCTATATGCGCGTGCCCTCCTCTTTTGCTTCCGCTTGGGACATCATACAAATAATATACTCTTTTGGATACGAATGGAATTGTATCTCCTTCAACAACCGAAAGATTTCCTCTTCGATCCTGAATTTTAGGAATTTCAATCAGTTGAATATCTGAAATATTTGACATTATTGATGATTTAGAAGATTCTTCCATTGTTCTGAAATGTTTTTTAAAGACAAATGTTTTACGCTTTCAGCAGCATTCTTTTTGCAAAAATTGTACAATTCGCTATTGTCTGCAAATCGATTCATTGCTTCTGCAAAAGCTTTTGGATTATGATTTTTGACCAATAAACCGTTGAACCCATTTTGAATAATTTCTCGTGGTCCAGAATTACAATCTACAGCAATAACTGGCGTTCCTAAAGCTAAGGATTCTACAATAGATAATGGAAAACCTTCAAAATTACTGGTTAAAATCGTAAATTTTGCTGCTCGAACCTCATCAAAAGGATTTTCTTTAAAAGGCAGAATCTGAACATATTCAATTAAATTCAAAGCAGCAATTTTCTTTTGAATGAAGTCTAAATCATTTCCTGCTCCCATCAAATGCAGATAAAATCCTTTTTCATATATTTTAGATTGTGAAAAAGCTTCTAACATTAAGGTGAAATTTTTTACTTTTTCTTCAAATCTTCCAAAAAACAGAATCACTTTTTTGGGCTCGAAAACTTCTTTTTTTAATTCTTCTTGCGAAATAAAAAAAGGATTGTAAATTGTAATGGTATTTTTGAATTGATAAAGCTTTTTCGCTTTTTCTTCAATTGCTCTTGAAACGCAGATTAAAGCTTCAACATTCTTGTAAAGTATTCTGGACCAAAACTTTGAATACGGAAAATAAATCTGAAAATTGTAGCTGTGAACAATGTAAAAAATTTTTAAATCACGGTAGATAAATCTCGTAATCAATTCGCGCAATAAAATATTTCGTGATCGCCCGTCGATAACAATTTCTATCTCATTCTGAACCAAATAGTTTCTCAATAATTTTCCTTTTTTGAGTTTTTTAAAAAATGAAAATGAACCCGAATTTTCTTTTTCCAAATTGAATAAAACCCCGGTATACGAATAATCTACACAATCATTTACGATAATGGAGTGAACCTCAAAACCAGAATCTTCTAGCATAAAAGTCAGCAAACCTGCAAAACGTTCTGCCCCTCCCTCGCCTAATGAATGTGAAACAATAGCAACTTTCTTTTTACTCATGTTTTAACCAAAAAAGTAAATATATTTGTCAAATATACACATTAATGAAAGTATTATTGGTAGGCGAATACAGCCATTTGCACAATTCTTTAAAAGATGGTTTACAGGCTTTAGGACATGAAGTTTTTATTGTCGGTCGAAAAGACGGTTTTAAAAATTTTCCTGTTGCTTTTCCTATCCACAAAAAATGGGATTCAGGATTTCTGAAAAAAGCAAAAGTCGCCGTTTACAAATTATCCGGATTTGATATTAGCTCCTACTTGACTTATCGCCAGTTTTTAAAGTTTAAAAAGCAATGTTCTGGTTTTGATATTGTCCAGTTAATCAATGAAAATAGTTTTGAATGTCAGCCTTATTTCGAAAAAAAGATTATTTCGCATCTTTTAAAGAACAATCTAAAACTTTATTTATTGAGTTGTGGCTACGATTATTTGAATGTGAAATATTGTTTAGAAAATCCTTCTTTTAAATCTGTCTTTCCGTTGTATTTAACTCATAAAATTGATAAAAAGTCTTTTGGAAATGTTTTGAAATTTCAAGAAAAAAGGTTTTTCAAACTGCATCAATTTATATACAAGAATAGCAGAGGCATCATTGCTTCCGATTTGGATTATCATCTTCCCTTACAAGGAGATAAGAAATACTTAGGCTTGATTCCGAATCCGATAAATATTGAAAAACTGACTTTTCAGCCCTTACATATTGAAGACAAAATCATCATTTTTCATGGCATCAATAATGATAATTATTTGAAAAAAGGAAATGATTATTTTGAAAAAGCTTTAGCAATAATCCAGAAAAAATATTCTTCAAAAGTTGAAATAATCACCGTTCGAAGCGTTCCTTATGGTGAATACATTAATTTGTACAACAGCTGTCATATTTTATTGGATATGGTTTACGCTTATGATCAAGGTTATAACGCTCTTGAAGCAATGGCAAAGGGAAAAGTAGTTTTTACTGGCGCCGAAACTGAATTTTCTGAACATTACAATCTTTCTGAAAAGGTCTGTATAAATGCCATTCCAAATGTTGATTATTTGGTAAATGAATTGTCTTTTTTAATTGAAAATCCAAACGAAATTACGGCAATAGGAAAACGTGCGAGAGCTTTTATTGAGGAGCATCATCATTATATAAAAATTGCAGAAAAGTATATTGAGAAATGGAATGAAAATTAAATTATTAGCCATTTGTCTAAATTTTCCCTTTCACCTTTCCAATCTCTTGAAATATTATTTTTAAGCAATTTTGCTGGGATTCCGCCAATCAGAATATTTTCTCCTAAAGAAGAGTAATCTTTAGTGCACAAACTATTGGATGCAATTGTACAATAATCTGGTGTTACAGCTCCCTTCATGATCGAAACTCTATTGCTTATGAAGTTGTAATTCCCTATTTGGATTGGCGCAGTCATTTTAAAAGCCTCACCATTTTCAGTATCAATCATTGCATGAAAGCTGGTGTCTATTATCTGGCACTCAGAACCTAATCTTGCATAATTCCCGAGGCTTATTTTTTCAATACAAATTACTTTCCCATTAGATGCTAATGAAGCCATATGTCCGAATTCGCAAATTGCCCCTTTTTTTATGTAGACGAAATAATCTTTTCCGAATTGCACGTGTCCGTGAAAAGACAATGTACCCGCTAAATTAATTTCTGCTATTCCTTTATGAACAGTATTCATTTCGTAGGGTTGCCCAAAGCCGATCATTGCTCTTCGAATAGGTGTAGTAATTAAAACTTGCCCCGATAAAGAACTAAATTTAACTGGTCCATAAAAGTAAACAGGAAGCTTTTTTGCCGTCTCAAAAGGGAATTTTTTGAAATTAAAATATAAAGTTTTAATCCAGTTTACTGAATAATAAAATTTTAATTGATGATACAAAAATCTCAATCTGGCTTTCATAATTAATTTTTGTTGTTTCTGAAGGTCGAAATTACAATTTCTTTCAGATTTATTTCTCGGTTGATTTCATACAAAAAATAAGCAATTGAAAGTACGCAAAGCGATCCCATCAATACGAATCTTACAATTTCTAATTCGATATATCTAAAGAAAAAGCTCATGCTACATAATAAAAAAGAAGTTGAGAAAGTCATGTAAAGTTTTCTATCAAAATAAAAATTATATCGCTTTTTAGTAATTATTTTCATAGCAAAAAAATGAATAATCGAATAAATTAAAAAGCTGATTCCAAGCCCTTCTAAACCATAAAAATAATATCCTGTAATATTCAGCAAAATAGACAATGTATTAAATACAATGGCTGTTTTTGTAAAAATTTTAGAATCTCCTTTAGAAATTAAAATATAGCCCATTGAGAATGATGCTGCTTTAAAGAGCATTCCGATAATTCCAAAACAGACCATCGGAATAACTCCCAAAAATTTAGAAGTATACAGTACTTTAATTATGATAGGAATGAATGTTAGAAATAAGACAATAATTGGAGTGATTATCAATATTGAGATGTAAGATTGCTGTAAAACACTAATTCTAATCTTATAATTGTCATTGTTTATTGCTGCTAATCTCGGATAATAATCTGTGCTCATAACTGTAAAGATTAATCCGACATACGAATTCAACAGCGTGAAACCTGCACTATACAACCCGACTTGTTCTGTACTTCCAGCATTACTTATATAAATTTGTGTAAGATAAGCAGACAAAAAAGTTAGCAATGAACTTATAGTCAACATTATCCCAAGACTTAATATGGCTTTTCCTTCACTTAAAAGCTCTTGTTTACTAATATTTGTCTTTGGTAATTTTACTTTTGACGCATAATAGAATGAAAAAATTAAAGCTCCAAAAGAACTTAAAATAATAGTTGGAACAATGGCATCAATTTTTAAATAATAGTAAAGCGGAATGGAAAACAGTAATCCGAATAGATTTCCGTACAAATTAGCTTTGGCTAATAAATTCAATTTTCGCAAGCCTTGAAGAACGACCAGTTGACTCGATGTTAGCTGTTTAAAAATCAATATTACAGAAAGAAAAATAAGCGAAAAGGTTTGGCTACCATCTCCGAAACTAAAAAAGCTAATCCATTTTGAGAAAATAATTGTTACAACAGCGCCTAAAATACCTGTAAAAAACATTATTTGCTTTATAATCTCCGCAATCTTTGAAACCGATCTAACATCATGATCCTTATAATTTTCTGAAACACTTTTTATCGCACTTGTTTCAACTCCCAAACTGGTTACACTGGTAATCAAATTCAGGATTGAATTTAACATTGTGATAATTCCCATTCCTTCTGCACCAATAAACACCGCAATTAATTTTGTTCTTATAACAGAAAATAAAATTGTTAAGAACTGTACACTCCCAAAAATGGAAGTGGATTTTAAAATTTGCTGATATGAAGCTTTACTATCAGACATTAAAAATGATTAATGGTTTCGATAATAAAATCAACTTCAGATTGCGTTAAAACTGGACTCATCGGTAAGCTCAAAACTTCTTGATGAATTTTCTCTGTAATAGGAAAAGATAAATTATTCCATCCTAAAAAAGCCTTTTGTTTGTGGGGCGGAATGGGATAATGAATAACGGTTTGAATGTTATTTTGAGCTAAATATTCTTGTAGATGCGTTCTGTTTTCTGTTCGAATAACAAACAAATGAAAAACATGATTATTAGAAAAATCCCAAAAGGGAAGCACTATTTTATCATTTTTAATCTCAGTTAAATATTGTTTTGCAACAGCTCTTCTTTTCTCATTATCTGAATCTAAATTGGGAAGTTTAAGATTTAGAAAACCTGCTTGCAACTCATCTAATCTCGAATTTACACCAATATATTCATTATGATATTTTTTCTCCGAACCATAATTTCGAAGCGATAAAATTACTTTTGCCAATTCAGAATCGTTTGTGGTAATTGCTCCGCCGTCGCCTAGACAACCCAAATTTTTTCCTGGATAGAAACTGTAGGCAGAGGCACGTGAAAGCTCTTCGACTTCGCTCAGAGTGACATCGTAATCTTGGAATTTGGAATTTGTCCCGAGGCTTCGGGATTGGAATTTAAACCTTTCTGTTCCATGAGATTGAGCACTATCTTGCACAATTAACAAATTATATTCTTGCGCAATTTCATTTATTTTTTCCATTTCAGCTAATTGTCCGTATAAATGGACAACTAAAATAGCTTTAGTTTTTGAAGTGATTTTCTCCTGAATTAAATCTGGATTTATGTTGTAGGTTTCTAATCTTGGTTCTACCAAAACAGGAACTAAATCGGCTTGCAAAATGGCTAAAATACTCGCAACATACGTATTTGCAGGAACGATGACCTCATCGCCTTTTTGGAGTTTTCCAAGTTCGATGTATCCTTTAAAAATAAGAACTAAAGCATCAAAACCATTTCCTACTCCGATGCAATGTTTGGAATGGCAATATTCGGCGAAAGCCTTTTCAAATGTTTCCACTTCTTTTCCTAAAATATACCAGCCGTTTTCTAAAACCGATTTCAGTTTTTCCTGAAAAGCAGTTTCATACGGTTCATTTATTTTTTTTAGATCTAAAAATGGTATCACTTTATTTCAATTTTATAAAAATCCTGATTGTAAACCGAGCATCCTAATTCTTCTTTTTGGTTTATAAGTCCTTTATTATATCCTGACTCATTTGCTTCGTTAACAATTCCCATATCAAAGAAATGTTTTCCTTTTCTTTGATATTTATGAATGAGATTGATGAATAAAAAGTCAAGTGCTCGAAATTCTTCTCCTATTTTTGAAGTTGCACCATACTGCGATTTGACTACGTTTTTGGTTTCAAAAATGGTGATTCCAGCCATAATTTCGTCGTTTCTATAAGCCGAATATTGTTTTATATTTTTAGGAAATTTAGATTTCAAAAGTTCTATTTCTTCTTTGGAATGAACGGGTTTTACTTCAAATTTTTCCAATAATCTTGGCTCTAAAACTTTCTCCCAAAACGGATCAAAATTTTCTTCTTCAAAAATATCTAAATCAAGATTTTCGATTCGTCTGAAATGTTTCATTTTACTTTTCGAAATCTTCAACGGAACAGTCAAATTAACTGCCAGATTCATTTCTTTTCTTTCTAAAACTGCTCCTCTTTTTAATAGAAAAAAATCCATTTCTGCATTTCCTTCCGAAAAATAAAAATTTGGAATTGGCTTATAATAAAAGGTTTCGAATTTATTTTCTTTCAAAAAAAGCAAAATTTCATCTAAAATCGATTCTACTTTTTCTGCTTTCAATTTCGATAAAAAAACTAATCCCCCATAAGTTAAACCTTGATGTGAGTACAAAGAATTTCCTTTTTTATTGGCTGGAAGAATGGCGTGCAGTTTTTCATCTTCGAAAATTAAAAGCGAAAAATCTTCAAAGCGATCTTTGTGGTATTCCATAAAATCGCGATGAAATAAAAAAGTCGCATTTTTAGCTTGGGCGACAAATTCGTTCCAAGTTGCATAATCTTCTTGAGCGTATTTTCTAATCGTATACTTCATCCTACATATGATCAAATGCCTTTAAATGCCATTTGTATTTAACTGCCATTAATCGAATCAAAATAATTACAAGAGAAGTAACTAAATATAAGACATCGTCGTTTAAATTGAGTGTTCGCAATCCAAAAAATACGATTCCGCCAAAAATGCAGATGGTTGCGTAGATTTCTTCTCTAAAAACGTTAGGGATTTCGTTACATAAAATATCACGGATTACACCTCCAAAACAAGCGGTCATGGTTCCTAGCGCAATACAAATTGCTGGGTGAAGTCCGGTTAAAATTCCTCTTTCAAGTCCGATTAAAGTAAAAACTCCAAGCCCGATTGTATCAAAAAGAAACAATGAAGTTCGAAGTTTATCGAAGCTTTTCCTGAAAAGAATGGCTAGAAAAAATCCTAAAATGATCACATATACATATTGCATGTCACGCATCCATCCCACTGGAGTTCTGCCGATTAAGACATCACGAAGCGTTCCGCCACCAACCGCAGTTACAAATGCAATAATAAAAACCCCAAACGGATCTAGTTTTTTATGCATTGCAGTTAAGGCGCCAGACATAGCGAACGCCATTGTCCCAATAATATCAAGTAGGTGAAACATTTTTTCTGAGTTACAAAGATGCAAAGCGTCAAAGTTACAAAGTTGTAAGGAATAATCTTAGCAAATCTGGCTCAGAAAAACATTTATCATTTTTTGACGTAGATCGGACTTCTTTTAAGCAAATACGAAATCGACTCCATCCAGCTGTCTTTTACTGCCAAAAAAGGTTTACGGGTTTGCGAATAGATTTTGTCCGCGTTTTTATACATGTCAAAATAAACCGTATAGTAATAATAGGTCTGATTGTTTGCAGTCGTAGTCGAAATATCGTTTGTTGTTACTTTTTTATTGTTGTTGCTCACTTTTGCATTTCCGCTATTGTAGGTGGTCGCTGTAGTCCCAGTGCCAATTGTATAGGAAACTTTTGCAGCAACAATATTATCAACTCCTAATATTTTTTCAAGATCTTGTATTGGCGTTTCGTCGATATTATTGTGGTCAATTCCCGCTTTGTGTAACAAGCTGTTTGTGGTTCTTAAATCCTGAACCGTTAACGGAAAAATATTAGCAGATTTATCTAATAACTTATTATACAAATCGTTCTGAGCAAATTTTGCCATATCTTCAGAACCTTGCTGATTATCTGCATTGACATAAGGAACTGGCAACACCGCAATTGTATTGTGTTTCATCTCAGCAGTTTCGATATTCTGCGTATTTTGCGTTGTGGTAGTTGTGTTTGGAGAAACATCAAATGTTTGAGATCTTCCGCTTGCAAAATCGATTTTGGCAATCTGCGAAACGTCTAATGAAATTTGCATTGTTTCACCCGGCAGCGAATATTCTACGGTTTTATCAGACATTTTAGAAATCGTGCATTCTATAATCTGATAATCTCTTTTTATAATTTTATCTAATTTTTTTCCGCTTTGAGCAAAACTAACACAAGCAGACAGTAGAAGTAACAATACGAGTAAAGGCTTTATAATTTTCATTTGTTTAGAAATTTATGAATTAATAATCTATATATAAATTTACGAAGAAATTTTAAAAATTATTCAATAAAATCCAAAAAAAGCTTTTAATTCTACAAACAAAAATTACATGTTCTGCGTATAGAAATTATAATCTTTTAAAATTACTCTGACAAAATCACTGTTGTTGCCAGATTGGTTCTTAATGCCAGTTACACTTTCAATTTTTGCTACTAATTTATAAATAACTTCATGATCGTTTTTAGCAGCTGCTTTTTGAAAAGTTTCTTTTATAATACGCATATCATTGTCTGAAAGTTTGATTACCAAAGGATAAGTCGGCACATAAGATTCACCGATTTCTTCTAAAATGGTATGACTGATGTTAATTTTGTTTTTCAATGTTATCACAGCTGTACCTGCAGCCATATCGCCCAGTCGTTGCGATTTCTGACTCGTAATAACTGAAATTAGTGCCGGAAGTCCGAAAAAAGTAAAAAAATCAATTACTCTAAAAAACCAGCGAATTAAATAATCTCCAAAACCAGCCTGATAACCGTCAATTTTTACAACTTTAATTTTCAACAGTTTTTTTCCAAGTGACTGTCCTTCAAACACACTTTCTAAAACCAATGAGTAAACTATAACTGGCGAATAGAGCATTAAAAAAATCGCACCGCGAGACCAGCCGTCCAAATTAACCATTAACCGATCTAGTTGTAACCAATCAAAAAGTATTATCGAAAGTGCTGTTATATAGCAGATTATTATAAACAAATCAATAAAAAATGCTCCGAGTCTTTCACCAACAGAAGCGGCAATAAAATTTATTTTGACATTTTGTGTCGTATTAATAGATAATTCTGACATATTTCATATTTTAGCCTACAATGAGAGAAATCGCCTTTATAAAACAAAACAGAGAAAAATGGCTCGAGTTTGAGCTGGCAATTTTTGGTAAAGCTAAAAAAAATCCTGATGAATTAGCTAATTTGTACATTCAAATGATGAATGATTTATCTTACGCGCAAACGTATTACCCTAAAAGTAAAACGGTCGTGTACTTGAATCATCTGGCGTCTCAGATTTATCAAAAAATTTACAAAACCAAACGCACAGATCAGAATCGCGTTATAGATTTCTTTAAAATCGAAGTGCCTTTGCTGGTTTACGAATACAGAAGGTATTTGGCGTATGCTTTTATTTTGTTTTTTGTGACGGTTTCAATTGGAGTACTTTCTGCTCGATACGATCGTGATTTCGTACGTCTTATTTTAGGCGACGATTACGTCAATATGACTTTAGAAAACATCAAAAAAGGCAATCCGATGGCCGTATATGGTTCTGGCAGCAATTGGGGAAGTTTTATTGGCATTACCGTAAACAACCTTTTTGTTGGCGCCAAATGTTATTTTTATGGCATTTTTGCAGGAATCGGAACCTTTTATGTTTTTCTTCAAAACTGTATTATGCTAGGTTCTTTTCAATATTTTTTCTACGAACAAGGCGTTTTCTGGAAAAGTGTACGCGGAATCTGGATTCATGGTTCTATGGAGATTTTCGGGATTGTAATCGAAACAACTGCCGGATTTATTTTAGGCGCTTCTATTCTATTTCCTAAAACTTTTTCGAGATTAAATTCTTTTAAAATTGGTTTCAAAAACAGTTTTAAAATATTCTTAAGCACCTTTCCTTTCACGATAAGTGCAGGATTTTTAGAAGGTTTCATAACACGATATTCTATTGATATGCCCAATTGGTTAAGCAGTTTTATTATCTTGTTTACACTTGCTATAATTTCGTTTTATTACCTGATATATCCTTTTGTGGTGCACAAAAAATTTCATTCTTTAACCGCCGAAAAACTTTAAGACCAAGTAATGACAAGATTATTATTTATTCTATCTTTTCTTTTGTGCTGCGGTATGGCTCAGGCTCAGGATTCTATTCCTATTACTGAAGATCCACCAAAAATTACTGCAATTAAATATACCGAAAGCGACATTCAAGTAGATTCTGGAACTGTTGCAGCGAGGCATTTCGAAAAGAATTTCAAGAAAAAATATACTGATAAGGAATTTGTTTACGAATATAAAGCTCCCGAAAAAAACTGGTGGGATCACTTTAAGCATTGGCTGGCAAGGCAAATTTTCAATTTATTTAATTTCAGCAGCGTAAAAACGTCATTGAATTTTGTTGCTATTTTGTTCCGAGTAATCGCGGTTTTGGTGGTTATTGTACTAATTTATTTTATTGTACGAGCTTTAGCCAAGCAAGAAGGAAAGTGGATTTTTGGAAAAAATGTCAAAAGAACTTTGTTTTATTCGGATGCCGAGAAAAACATTCATCTTTTAGATTTTGAAAAACTTATTAAAGAAAGTATCGAAACTGGCGAAAGAAGAATTGCAATTCGATATTATTATTTATGGCTTTTAAAAGTAATGGCGCAGAACCATTATATTGTATGGGATATCGAAAAAACAAATTCTGACTATTTGTATGAATTGCACAATCCTGCTCATAAAGAAGAGTTTACCTATCTTTCTTATTTGTACAATTATATTTGGTACGGCGAATTTGAAATTGACGAAACCACATTCAGAAAGACTGAAAACAGATTTAAAAAAGCATTAAAAACCTTTGGTAATGGATAATAAAGTTAAAATATACATTGCTATTCTGGTTTTAATTTTCGGAATAACATTATTAGTAGACAAAGGCCAGCCAAAACCTATTGACTGGACGCCTACATACTCTGTTGAGGATAAAATTCCCTTCGGATTGTACGTTTTTGACCACGAAGCTGATGCTCTTTTTAAGCAAAAAGTAGAAAGAATTTCGACACAAACGCCATACGAATATCTGGACTCTCAATATGATGCGAGAGAAAATGTAGAAACCTATAAAATTAAAGGCACTTTCGTTACTATTTCTGAAGCCAATAGTATTGACGAACAATCGATGAAAGAAATTTTATATTTTGTTTCTCACGGAAATAATGCTTTTTTAAGTATGAAAGTGTTTCCTAAGGTCTTAATGGATTCTTTAAAAATTGAATTAAAAACCGATTTTATGCCCGTAGACAGCGTTTCGGTTTGGATGGCAAATAAGAAAGTAAACCCTAAAAAATATACTTTTAATACAGGTTTAAGCGATTACTTTTCCAAAATAGATACTTTAAACACTAAAGTTTTAGGCTATCAAAACAGCGCTAAAAATAAAAGGCAAATTAATTTTATTGAAGTTCCTTATAAAAACGGTTATCTCTATTTGCACACACAGCCAGCAGCTTTTACCAATTATAATCTGCTGAAAAAAGATCACTATCAGTATACTGAAAATTTGGTTTCGTATATTCCGAAAGGAAATATTTATTGGTACAATAAAAGTTTTAATGACCAGCGAATTTCAAGTTCTCCGTTGCGCTATATTTGGACTCAGCCTGCATTAAAATCGGCTTGGTATTTAGGTTTACTTGGCATTCTTATTTTTATGATTTTCAATGCAAAACGAAAACAGCGAATTGTTCCAATAATAAAACCGCTGCAGAATCTAACTGTTGAATTTACCAAAACAGTTGGGAATTTATATTATCAGGAAGGTGATCACACTAATATAATCGATAAAAAAATCATTTACTTTTTAGAAAAAATTCGAACTGATTATTTACTTGATACAACTAAATTAGATGACGATTTTATCACCAAATTGCATTATAAAACAGGAAAAGACGAAAAAGATATTCGAGAACTGGTTCAATTAATTAATGACCACCGAAATAGTTATCACGGAAGTCTTGAAGAAGACCTTCTAAGAATAAACGCAGCAATAGAAAACATTTTACATTAACTAAAATATTTGCCATAGAAACTAGGAAAATCCTTTAATCCTTCAAATCAGTGGCTAAAAAATAAAAAATAGACCCAATTATGGACGACATCAATACAACATCAAACGAAATCACAAACGAAAATGTGAATTTTGAAACAAGAATTAATTTAGGGCCACTTTTAGATCACGTAAATACGATTAAAAAAGAAATCGAAACAGTAATCGTAGGACAGCACAAAATGGTCGATCAGCTTTTGGTGGCAATTTTATCAAACGGTCACGTTCTTTTAGAGGGTGTTCCTGGAGTTGCCAAAACAATTACGGCTAAATTATTGGCTAAAACTTTAAATATTGGCTTTAGCAGAATTCAGTTTACGCCAGATTTAATGCCTTCTGATATTTTAGGAACTTCTATTTTCAATCTGAAAAACTCAGAATTCGAATTCAAAAAAGGGCCTATTTTTTCTAATTTGATTTTAATTGATGAAATTAACCGTGCTCCAGCAAAAACACAGGCCGCACTTTTTGAAGTTATGGAAGAACGCCAGATTACAATCGACGCTTCTGCTTATCAATTAGAAGCTCCGTTTTTGGTCATTGCAACGCAAAATCCTGTTGAACAAGAAGGAACTTATCGTTTGCCTGAAGCGCAATTAGACCGTTTTCTTTTTAAAATCACGATTGATTATCCAAAATTGAATGAAGAGATTTTAATTATTCAAAGAGAACATTCTTTACGAGATCACGGAAAATTAGATGCGATAAAAACCATTCTTTCTTCTGAGGAAATTAAAGAATATCAAGGTTTGGTTAAACAAATTAGAGTCGAACAAAATTTATTGGAATACATTGCCAGAATTGTAGTCAATACACGCGAAAACGCCTTTTTATATTTAGGAGCTTCACCTCGTGCTTCAATCGCTATCTTGAATGCTTCGAAAGGTTTTGCTGCCATCCGAGGACGTGATTTTGTTACGCCTGAAGATATTAAAGAAGCCGCAATTCCAGTTTTACAGCACCGTGTAATTGTTGCACCAGAACGCGAAATGGAAGGAATTACAAGTTCTGAAATTATTAAACAGATTATTGAAACGGTAGAAATTCCGAGGTAATTATTAATTGTGAATGGTGAATTGTTAATGGTAGGCAAAATTCAAATTTTGCAAACGACTTGTCACCCTGAGCGATCCCGAGGCTTCGGGAGAAGGGCGCAAAGGGCTTCGACTCCGCTCAGCCTGACAAAGAGGGACAAAACTTGAAACCTGAAACAATTAAAAAACAACAAAACAAAAAAACATTGAAAACGTCTAAACTTCTCATATCATTCTCCCTTCTATTGCTGATTGTTTTTCAATCTGCAAATGCTGTTGCTTTAGAAAACAAAAAAGATGCTTTTTATTTCAAAAGCGATAAACAAGAGATTGAAATTTTAGTGACGAAATTATACGAATGGGTAGAAACTAAAAACAGCAACAATGATTTCAATCCGCTTGCAAACAAAAAAGGAGATAAATACATTGGTCTGGATTTAAATGCGCATAAAAAAAGACTGGAAGAGCTGAAGAAAACTAATTTCTTTTCGCAGCAATTTTTAGACAATTACAATAAAATAGCTTTAAAAATTGATTCTAATCTTAAAACTAAAAAAATCGAATGGTTCGAAGGAGAATTACCTCCTTTTGGAAACGATTCCAATCCGTGGTGCAGTTGTCAGGACTATCCAGACAATTATTGGAAAACAATGGCTATAAACCATTTGAAAGTTGAAAATAATACCGCTTCTTTTGATTGGACTTGGTCATGGAAAGGTGATTTTAAATACAAAGTGAAAACGGTTAAAGAAAACGGAATCTGGAAAATAGCATCTCTCGAAGGCTTTGATTATAATGATTTTACTAAAATTTAATAGAAAACATAAAACCAAGAAAACTTGAAATTCATAAAAAGTCTATATCTCAACAATTTCTTTTTCTATGTGCTTATCGGCATTATAGGATTGTTTATCTGTGCCTTCATTTTTCCGAATATATATAATGCTGTCTGGTTGTTGGTTTTAGGTTTAGTTACTTTTTTAGGACTTGACATTTTACTTTTATATTTGGCCCGAACAGGCCTTGAAGCAGAAAGAATTACGCCTGAAAAGTTATCAAACGGAGATTTAAATCCAATTACAGTTCGTTTAAAGAATCATTATACTTTTCCAATTTTGGTTAAGATTATTGATGAAATTCCGTTTCAATTTCAGGTTCGTGATTTTAAAATTGTAAAAACAATAAAAGCAGCTTCACAAAAAGAAATCGGTTATGATCTTCGCCCGACAGAACGCGGAGAATATCATTTTGGTTCTTTAAATATCTATGTTTCTTCACCTTTAAGACTGATTTCAAGAAGGTTTTCTTTTGATAATGATCAAATGGTTCCTACTTATCCGTCTTACATTCAATTAAGAAAATATGATTTGATTGCTTTTTCGAATAATTTATTTCAATACGGAATCAAAAAAATACGCCGAATCGGTCATACCATGGAATTTGAGCAGATTAAAGAATATGTTCAAGGTGACGATTTACGAACGTTAAATTGGAAAGCTACTGCAAAAAGAAACTCTTTGATGGTCAATCAGTTTCAGGATGAAAAATCACAATCGGTTTACATGGCAATTGACAAAGGGCGTGTGATGCAAATGCCTTTTGACGGACTAAGTTTGCTCGATTATGCAATTAATTCGGCTTTGGTTTTGTCTAATGTCATTCTCAAAAAACAAGATAAAGCTGGTCTTTTTTCTTTTTCCAAAAAAGTAGAAAACCGCGTTTTTGCTGAAAGAAGAGGTTCTCAAATGCAGAAAATCTTAGAAGCTTTATACAATGTAAAAACAGATTTTTTCGAAAGCGATTACAGCAGATTGTATGTTGATATTAAGAAAAACATCAATCAGAGAAGCTTAATTATTCTGTACACCAATTTTGAAACCATGGACGGTTTAAATCGTCAATTACCTTATTTAAAAGGAATTGCAAAAAGCCATTTATTGGTCGTTGTTTTCTTTATCAATACCGAATTAAACAGCATCATCAATAAAAAAACCACTACTATTCAGGAAGTTTACGACAAAGTTATAGCGGAGAAATTCATGTTCGAAAAACGATTAATTGTAAATGAATTGAAGAAATACGGAATTCATTCGGTTCTAACCCAACCCGAAAATCTGACTTTGGATGCTATTAATAAATATTTAGAAATTAAATCTAGAGGGATTCTTTAACAGTTTTGCTCTGTTAACTTTTGGTTATTTTATAGATTGGCTTTGCTATTATCGCTATTATTAAATTAGCTTTGAAAGAAAATAACAATCTGATTATAACTAAAAACAGATCCAATGAAAAAAGCAATTCTATTTCTGTTCGTCTTACTAAGCATTCAATCTCAAGCCCAAAAAACAGAAAACATTATCATTATCACGACAGATGGTTTCAGGTGGCAAGAACTTTTTAAAGGAGTAGATACTGCGATTGCCAATGATAAAAAGTTCAATCAAGGAGATAGCGCTTATATTTATAAAAAATATGGAAATCCAGATATTGCAGTATCTCGAAAAAAGCTAATGCCTTTTTTCTGGTCTGAAATTGCTTCGAAAGGTCAGATTTATGGAAATAGAGATTTAGGAAATAAAGTCGATGTTGCCAATCCGTATTGGTTTAGTTATCCTGGCTATAGCGAAATTATGACTGGAAATGTAGATTTAAAAGTCAATTCAAACGGTTATAAAGCCAATCCGAATGTGAATGTTTTAGAGTTTTTAAATCAGCAGTCTAAACTAAAAGGAAAAGTTGCCGCATTCGGGGCTTGGGATGCTTTTGATCGAATTCTAAACGAAGAAAGAAGCGGTTTTCCTGTCATTTCTGCTTTTGACAAAGTGGGCGGAAACAAACCAACAGCTTCTCAAAAATTGCTTAACGAAATGCGTGATAATTCGTTTAAACCTTTTCACGAGGATGAATGTCTAGACGTTTTTACACATTATCAGGCATTAGACGAACTAAAAACAAAAAAGCCAAAAGTATTGTACATCGCGTACGGAGAAACCGACGAGTGGGCGCATCACGGTGACTACAGATCCTATCTTGACGCCGCTAATCAGGTAGATAAATGGATTCAGGAAATCTGGAATTTTGTTCAAAATGATCCGCAGTACAAAAACAAAACAACTTTATTTATAACCACAGATCACGGTCGTGGCGATAAAATAAAGGCGCAGTGGAGAGACCACGGTGCTGATATTGAAGGTGCATCGCAAATTTGGTTTGCCACAATGGGTCCAGAAATTGCGCCAAAAGGAGAAATCAAAACAAGTTCTCAATTCTACCAAAAACAATTCGCTCAAACGATAGCAAAATCTCTTGGCTACACTTTCAAAACAGATCATCCAGTTGACGTAGAGGTAAAAGAGGTTTTCGAGAAATAATTTTTATTTTTTTTTCGCCACGAATTTACACTAATTTACACTAATTCCTTTTTTGACTTTACGCAATTATAATTTGTGTCAATTCGTGAAATTCGTGGCGAAAAAAACCTTTGTCACTTTGTCGCTTTGCAACTTTAGAAAAAATCTCAGTACCTTAGCGCCTTAGAAACTTAGCATCTTAAAAAAAATGAAACAAATCACTTCAATTCAAAATCCGTTTATCAAATCTTTGGTTTTACTTCAGGAAAAATCCAAAGCCAGAAAACAAACCGGAACATTTTTGATTGAAGGTTTAAGAGAAATTTCATTGGCAATAAAAGGCGGTTACGAAATCGAAACGGTTTTGTTTTTACCCGAATTAGTTTCAGAATCAGAAATCAATAAACTGATTCAAAATCCGTTTCAAATTATAGAAATCAACAAAGAAGTTTACCAAAAGCTAGCGTATCGCGATACTACAGAAGGAATTTTAGCCGTAGCGAAAACCAAATCTTTACAATTATCTGATTTAAAATTATCTGATAATCCATTGATTTTAGTTATTGAATCTCTAGAAAAACCAGGGAATATCGGTGCTGTATTGCGAACGGCAGATGCTGCGAATTTAGATGCCGTTTTGATTGCCAATCCAAAAAGCGATTTATACAATCCGAATATTGTGCGTTCTAGCGTTGGATGTTTATTTACCAACCAAATTGCAACTGGAACTACTTCAGAAATTATTTCGTTTTTAAAAGAAAAGAAGATAAATTTCTATAGTGCTACTTTGCAAAACTCAACTTCTTATCACACACAAAATTTTACTACTCCAACCGCTCTAGTCGTTGGTACAGAAGCAACGGGATTAACTCAAGAATGGCGCGACGCCGCAACTCAAAATATCATTATCCCAATGCAAGGAGAAATTGATAGTATGAACGTTTCTGTTGCCGCTGCGATTTTAATTTTTGAAGCAAAACGTCAGCGTGGGTTTTAGATTTTAGATTTTAGATTTAAGATTTTAGATTTTAGATTTTAGATTTTAGATTTTAGATTTTAGATTTTAGATTTTAGATTTTAGATTTTAGATTTTAGATTTTAGATTTTAGATTTTAGATTTTAGATTTTAGATTTTAAAAATCGCTGCGCTCTTTTTGGAATTTAAATTTTGAATTTTTATTGTCCGGCTGAGCGGAGTCGAAGCCCATTCCTACAGGAAAAAATCTAAAATCTAAAATCTAAAATCAACAATCCTCCCCCTTGCGTATGTTCAAACTAATTCTTATTTTTAGTACTTGAACTATGCCGTTATGACAGAAATAGATATCGAAAAAGAAAACAAGGCTATTGCACAGGAATACAAGGAATTACTTCGAATAAGTTACCAAACTCTAAGCCCTACTGACAAAAAATTAATTAGAACAGCTTTTGATGTTGCAGTCGATGCGCACAAAGAACAAAGACGTAAATCGGGCGAAGCGTATATCTTTCATCCTATTGCAGTTGCAAAAATTGTTGCCTCAGAAATTGGTCTGGGCGCGACCTCTATTGCCGCGGCTTTACTTCACGATGTTGTTGAAGACACGCCAATCACGGTTGAAGATATCGAACGCTTATTTAATCCGAAAGTAGCGCAGCTGGTTGAGGGTCTGACAAAGATTTCATTAGTTCAGAAAGATTTGAATGCTTCTATGCAGGCGGAGAATTTCAGAAAGATGATTCTGACATTAAATGATGATGTCCGTGTAATTTTGATCAAATTGGCCGATCGTTTGCATAATATGCAGACTATGGATTCTATGGCGGAGTACAAACAAACCAAAATCGCTTCTGAAACTTTATACATATACGCTCCTCTAGCCCACCGCTTGGGACTTTATAATATTAAAACTAAACTTGAAGATTTAGGTTTAAAATATACTGAACCCGCTGTTTACAATGACATTGTCAGTAAAATTCGCGAAACAAAAGAAGAACAAGACGCTTACATCAAAGATATTTCAGATGTTTTAAAGAAATCTTTAGATAACGAAGGTGTAGAGTATATCATCAAAGGACGACCAAAATCTATTTATTCGATTCGTCGAAAAATGCGTGCGCAAAACGTGACTTTTGACGAAGTTTATGACAAATTCGCTCTTAGAATTGTATACAAAGCCGATCCGCACGAAGAAAAATTCATCGCTTGGAAAATATATTCTATCGTAACCGATCATTATCGTCCAAGCCCTAGCCGTTTGCGCGATTGGATTTCATCACCAAAATCAACTGGTTATGAAGCACTTCACATTACTGTAATGGGTCCGAAAGGACGTTGGGTTGAAGTTCAGGTTCGAAGCGAGCGTATGGACGAAATCGCAGAGAAGGGTTATGCGGCTCATTACAAATATAAAAACGGTGCGACTGAAGAAAGCGGTCTGGATGTTTGGCTGAATCTTCTTCGTGAAGCTTTAGAAAACCCTGAAACTAACGCCGTTGACTTTGTTGAAGATTTCAAAATGAATTTATATTCTAAAGAAATTTTCATATTTACTCCAAAAGGAGAAATTAAATCGCTGCCAAAAGGCGCCACTTCTCTTGATTTCGCTTTTAGTATTCACTCTGAAATTGGAATCAAAACACGCGGAACTCGTGTAAATGGCCGATTAGTTCCTTTAAACTATGAGCTAAAAAGTGGCGATCAAGTCGAAGTTATTACTTCTCCAAACCAGAAACCAACCGTAAACTGGTTAGAATATGTAACGACTTCGCGAGCTAAAAATAAAATCAAAAATGTTCTTAACGAGAACACGAAAAAGATTGCTGAAGAAGGAAAAGAATTACTGGTTAGAAAATTAAAACACTTAAAAGTCACTTTTAATGAGCAAGTTACAAACGAGTTAGTCAACTTCTTCAAATTAAAAACTAGTTTAGATTTATTTTATAGAGTCGGAATTGGCGCTATTGAAAATCAGCAGTTAAAAGATTTTGCAGCACAAAAAAGCAATTCGTTTATCAATTTCTTTAAAAATAAAATTAAACGAACGAAAGATACTGCAGATGAAGACATTCACAAACCAGTCATTAGCAGCAACTATGACATGCTGGTTTTTGGAACAGAGCATGACAAATTAGATTATAAACTTTCGCAATGCTGTAACCCAATTCCGGGTGATGATGTTTTTGGTTTTGTGACTATCAACGAAGGAATAAAAGTGCATAAAAAAGATTGCCCCAACGCGATCGGAATGCAGTCTAATTATGCCTATAGAATTATGAGTGCCAAATGGATTGATTCTTCTCAGGAGGAATTTAAAGCCATCATTAATATTACTGGAATGGACGTTTTAGGGCTTACCAACCAATTGACGAAAGTCATTTCAAACAATATGAGCGTTAATATTCAAAGTATTTCGCTTAGTACCGATGCTGGAATTTTCCACGGACAAGTTGCGGTAATCGTTAAAAACAATACGATTTTAAAGAAAATGATTAGTGCCATTAAGAAAATTGACGGTGTTGATAAGGTTACTCGAGAGTATAGAACCTAACTTTTTAGGGAAACTATAAGAATTTTGTAACGAAACTTTAAACCCGAAACTTTTATTCATTAAAAATAAAAAATTATCTTTGCCGGATATGACACTTATTTCAACTGACAACACTAAGAATCAAGAAATTGTAAAAAATGTTTTTACACTATATCTTGAACAAAAAGGGCATCGCAAAACTCCTGAGCGTTATGCTATACTTCAGGAAATTTACGATAGCGAGGAGCATTTTGATATAGAAAACCTTTATATCAAGATGAAAAACAAAAACTATCGTGTGAGTAGAGCTACTTTATACAACACGATCGAGTTATTGTTGGACTGCGCTTTGGTTAGAAAACATCAATTTGGACAAAATCAGGCTTACTACGAAAAATCATATTTTGATAAACAGCACGATCATATCATTATGACAGATTCTGGTGAGGTTATCGAATTTTGTGACCCAAGAATTCAAACCATCAAAAAGACTATTGAAGAAATTTTTGATATCGAAATCACAAATCACTCGCTTTATTTCTACGGAAACAAAAAGCAAAACTCAAATTCATAGTCTTTTAGATTAGACTTTTCAAAAAATTAAAAAAAGAAAATTAACTACATAATCAGTAGGATGGCTTAGACTGTCCCAACGCAAATTAAAACAGAATGACCGTAGATTTATTACTAGGATTACAATGGGGAGATGAAGGTAAAGGAAAAATTGTTGACGTACTTACCTCAAATTATGATATTATTGCACGTTTCCAAGGAGGACCAAACGCAGGACATACATTAGAATTTGACGGAATTAAACACGTACTTAGAACTATTCCCTCTGGAATTTTTCATAAAAATTCAATTAATATCATCGGAAATGGAGTTGTAATTGACCCTGTAGTTTTTCAAAAAGAGATCGAAGGTTTGGAGAAATTCAACCTTGATATCAAAAGCAAATTAATCATTTCGAGAAAAGCACACTTAATTTTACCAACGCACCGTTTGCTTGATGCAGCTTCTGAAGCTTCAAAAGGTAAAGCAAAAATCGGTTCTACTCTTAAAGGAATTGGCCCAACTTACATGGATAAAACAGGTAGAAACGGTTTACGTGTTGGAGATATCGAATTAGAAGATTTTAAAGAGCGTTACAGAGCTTTAGCAGACAAACACGAAGCAATGATTGCTTTTTATGATGTTGCTATTCAATATAATTTAGCTGAATTAGAAAAAGAATTCTTTGAAGCTATCGAAGAATTAAAAAAATTAGATTTCATTGACAGTGAAGAATACATGCACCAAGCTCAAAAAGCAGGTAAATCAATTCTTTGCGAAGGTGCTCAAGGATCTTTATTAGATGTTGATTTCGGAACTTATCCTTTCGTAACTTCATCAAACACTACTGCTGCTGGAGCTTGTACTGGTTTAGGAATTGCTCCTAACAAAATCAAAGAAGTTTACGGAATTTTCAAAGCTTATGTTACACGTGTAGGTAGCGGACCTTTTCCAACGGAACTTTTTGACGAAGTGGGTGCTACAATGGCAAAAGTGGGTAACGAATTTGGTTCTGTAACAGGAAGACAAAGACGTTGCGGATGGCTAGATTTAGTAGCTTTAAAATATGCCGTGCAAGTTAACGGAGTTACTCAATTGATGATGATGAAAGGTGACGTTCTTTCTGGTTTTGAAACTTTAAAAGTTTGTACAGAGTACAACTACAAAGGACAAAACATTTCTCACTTCCCTTACAATATTGAACCAGAAAACGTTACTCCGGTTTATAAAGAATTTAAAGGCTGGAAACAAGATTTAACTGGTTTAACAACTTATGATCAGTTACCAATCGAGCTAAAAGAATATATTGAGTTTATTGAGAAAGAAATCGAAGTGCCGATCAAAATTGTATCGGTTGGACCAGATAGAAAACAAACAATAACAAAATAATACATTTTAAACGCTCTGATTATCAGAGCGTTTTTTTTTGAAGAACACATTTATGAGAAAAAATCCAGAAATAGAAATTAAAGAAACTAAATTATTATCCGATAATTGGTACGTCTTAAACAAGGTAACTTTTAATTATAAAAAAGAAAATCAGCCTGCTGAACAGCACATTCGTGAAGTTTACGATCGCGGAAACGGAGCTGCTATCCTATTGTACAATTCGGCTAAAAAAACGGTTATCTTAACGAGACAATTTCGTTTACCAACTTATTTGAACGGAAATAAAACCGGAATGATGATTGAAGCTTGCGCGGGACTTTTGGATAAAGAAAATGCCGAACAAGCTATAATTCGCGAAACAGAAGAGGAAACGGGTTATCGTTTAAGTAAAGTTCAGAAAGTTCTTGAAACGTATATGTCTCCAGGCTCTGTAACTGAAATTCTATACCTGTTTGTTGGAGAATACGATGAAAGCCTAAAAGTAAGCGAAGGCGGTGGACTCGATGCTGAGCAGGAAAATATTGAAGTTTTAGAATTTACCTTTGATGAAGCTTACGCAATGATTGAATCAAGAGAAATTACAGATGCTAAAACGATTATGCTGTTACAGCATGCTAAAATAAAAGGGTTGATTTAATCCCTGTTTGTTTTATAAATGAAAATCCCGAAACCAATTCAAAAAATTATATAACCCTTTTCAGCTATCACATTTATAACTTTACAATTATAAAAATACGACCTATGAAAAAGTTATATTACACAGCAAACGGATTACTTTTATTGACATTAGTTTTACTAGGTTCTTGTAAAAAGACCGATACGATAACATTGACAGAAAACAAAAAAGAGAAAAAAGAAGTAGTTGAATACAAGAAGCCTAAAACGGTTTCTTACCAAATAGAGAAAACCAAAGAATGGCTAAAGCTTAACGAAGCCGATAGCTCAAAAATGGATATAGTTTATGCTATAAACAGAACAGATAAAGCTAATTTTAAAAAATTAGATTCTGTTGTAATTCCTGCAGATTTTAGTGGAGATTTGGTTTATTACCTACCTTTTCCTATTCATGTTTCGGCTTTAGAAGAAGTTTCAAAAATCATTCTTTTTTCATATCCAACGCAAACTTTTGCCGCTTATGAAAATGGGGAATTAGTAAGAACAGGCCCAACAAACATGGGAAGAAAAAAAGATCCTACGCCAACAGGATTATTTTTTACGAATTGGAAAGCCGAACAAACAACCAGCACTTTTAATGACGAATGGGATTTAAAATGGAATTTCAATATCGAAAACAAATTAGGAGTTGGGTTTCATGAATATGAATTGCCTGGATATCCAGCATCTCATTCGTGCTTGAGATTATTAGAAAAAGACGCCAAATACCTTTACAAATTTGCTGACGAATGGATTCTGAAAGACAAGGAAAATGTAAAAGTAAAAGGAACTCCAGTCGTTGTTTTCGGAAGTTATGATTTTGACGGAACAAAACCTTGGCTGAAATTAGCTTCAGATCCAGAAGCTTTAAATATATCGGAAGGTGACATTGAAACAACCGTAAATCCGTTTTTAAAAGAAATTTTAGAAAATCAAAATCTAAGAGAGTCGAACAAAAATTCTCAGATCTAAGATTTACTCACAATATTTTTATTTTTTTTTAGCTCGCAGACCTTCATGTTTGCGGGCTTTTTTATTTCCAAAATTTTAAGTTTAAAAATAATTTCATAAATAAGCGATCGTTCATTTATTATTTATATCTTTGCTTTCTAATTGATTAGAATACATTTATATGAGAATTAGAGATATCAATAAAGAAGAAATTGTAAAGCAAAAAGCAATCGAAATGATTGTTACACAAGGCATAGAAGGTTTTGGAATGAATCGTTTGGCTAAAGAATGCGGCATTTCTGTCGCTACACTTTATATTTATTATGCTGACAAAGAAGATTTGATTAAAAAAATCGGAATTGAAATTGGCCGTAATTTCTTTGAAAAAATATTTGATGGATTCTCTGCTGATATGTCTTTTAAAGATGGTTTGCGAAATCAATGGGAAAATAGAATTTCCTTCAATTTAAATTTTCCGATGCAGTGGGCCTGTTTCGATCTCTTAAACCATTCTACTTATGGTAACGCAATTGTAGCAGAAATAACCGGTGATTACAAAGAAATTATGACAGAATTTATGCTTGCCGCAATTGACAGAAAAGAACTTATTTCAATTCCTTATGAAATATTTTGGAGCATTGCTTATGGCTCGCTTTATTCGCTGCTAGAATTCCATAAAAATGGAAAATCTAGGTCTGGCCAACCTTTCACACTTAGTGAAGATGTTAAAAATGAAGCTTTTAATTTGGTTTTAAAAGCACTAACTCCTTGATTAAGAAAATTCAATTTCAATAATAAAATTTAAACCATGTAATACATTAAAATGAAAACTTCAATTATAGAAAATAAAAAGATTGCCATAATTGGCGGCGGCCCTGTCGGATTAACAACTGCTCGAATTTTACAAATTAACGGTGCCGATGTTACGGTTTACGAAAGAGATATTAATGCAGAGGCAAGAACATCTGGCGGAACTTTAGACATCCACTCTGATTCTGGTCAATATGCGATTCAGAAAGCAGGTTTAATGGAAGAATTCCGAAAATATGCACGACCAACTGGCGAGAAAATGGCTGATATGGATGGAAATATTACTTCTGATGAAATGCCTGATGAAACCAATGCTTTTTCTCGTCCGGAGATTGATCGTAATGATTTGAGAAAGATAATGCTGGAGAATCTTGAAGAAGATACCGTTGTTTGGGACAGCCAATTAATTAATATTGAAAAATCTGAAAATCAATATATTTTAGTGTTCAAAAATGGCAAAACAACGACTGCCGATTTTGTAATAGTTGCCAATGGCGGAAGATCTAATGCTCGAAAATTTGTTAGCAACCAAGAGCCTCAACTTTCTGGAACTTATATTATTCAAGGTGAAATTGTAAATCCAGACGTAGATTATCCTGAATTTAAACCAAAATATGGAAACGGAAATGTGATGGCAATGGGAGAACAAAAAATGTTTTACAGCCATACCATGCGCGATGGTTCTGTTCATTTTGGAGTTTCTTTTAAAGCCAATGAAGATTGGATTTCAAATCACGGAATCAATTTTGAAGACGACCAATCTGTTATTGCTTTTTTGAATAAAACTTTTAAAAACTGGAACGACGATTACAAAAAATTCTTTGCTGCTTCAACAGAATTTTCTGGTTTGCCATTGCGTTTATTTTCTTTGGAAGAGTCTTGGAAAGAACATTCAAACATTACACTTGTTGGCGATTCAGCGCATTTAATGCCACCGTTCGCAGGTGAAGGCGTAAATATGGGATTGTTTGATGCTTTTCATTTAACCGAAAATTTAACAAACGGAAAATTTGAAACCATAGATGAAGCAATTGCTGATTATGAGAAAAAAATGTTTGGTTATGCTCTAGAAGCGCAACGAATGACTAAAAAAATGGAGGATTTATTGCATTCAGATATTATTACTGAAGATATTTTAAATAGCCGATTTTAATATAAACCATCAATCGCAGATTATAATATTTCACCTCTACAAGGCTCTTTGAATATCAATATTGCTATAAGTATTTTTCTTGAAATATATAAAAAGCTCTAGAAGAGCGTAATATTTATAGAAAAAAAATAAAAACATAACAAATAGAAAGCTCCAGCGGAGCGACATATTTTAAAACAATAAAAATTCTATTCTATTTGATCGAAAAAAAATAGGCTGCCTTAAAAGACAGCCTATTTACTTTATCATAAAAGCTTAAAAATTATCTCGAATAATTCGGAGCTTCTTTTGTAATAGTTACGTTATGTGGATGACTCTCAGTGATTCCGCTAGAAGTGATTCTCACGAAACGTCCTGTTTCTTGTAAAGTTGGAATATCTTTTGAACCACAGTATCCCATACCTGCACGAAGACCTCCAATAAACTGAAGCATACTTTCGTTTAATTCTCCTTTGTAAGGAACGCGTCCAACGATTCCTTCTGGAACTAATTTTTTAACGTCGTCTTCAACATCTTGGAAATAACGGTCTTTAGAACCTGTTTGCATTGCTTCAACAGATCCCATTCCGCGATACGATTTGAATTTTCTTCCTTCAAAAATAATCGTTTCTCCTGGAGATTCTTTTGTTCCTGCTAATAATGAACCTAACATTACACAATCAGCACCTGCAGCGATTGCTTTAGGAATATCTCCCGTATAACGAATTCCGCCGTCAGCGATAACTGGAACTCCAGTTCCTTTAATTGCTGCAGCAACTTCTAAAACTGCTGAAAATTGAGGAAAACCAACACCTGCAACGATACGTGTAGTACAGATAGAACCAGGGCCGATTCCTACTTTTACACCATCTGCACCATTTTCTACTAAATATTTAGCCGCTTCTGGAGTTGCAATGTTTCCAACGATTACATCTATTTGAGGGAATTTTGATTTTACTTCTTTTAAAGTATTTACAACACCTTCAGTATGTCCGTGCGCTGTATCAATAATGATCGCATCTACACCTGCAGCGACTAAAGCTTCAGCTCTTTGAACTGCGTCTCCAGTAACTCCAATTGCAGCTGCAACTCTCAAACGTCCAAATGAATCTTTATTTGCAATTGGTTTTTGAGTCAGTTTTGTGATATCTCTAAAAGTAATTAAACCAACTAATTCGTTATTTGCATTTACAACTGGTAATTTTTCGATTTTATGACCTTGCAAAACAACTTCTGCCTGCTCTAGTGAAGTTCCTTCAGCAACAGTTACTAAGTTTTGGCTTGTCATAACCTCAACGATCGGTTTTGCACCATTTTTTTCGAAACGTAAGTCACGATTGGTAACAATTCCTTTTAAGATTCTGTTTTCGTCAACGATTGGAATACCACCGATTCCGAATTCTTTCATGGCATTTTTTGCGTCTGCAATAGTTGAAGTTAATGGCAACGTTACCGGATCGATAATCATTCCTGCTTCTGCACGTTTTACTTTTCGAACTTTTCCTGCTTGTTGTTCGATAGTCATATTTTTATGTAAAACACCAATTCCACCTTCTTGCGCCATAGCGATTGCCATTGCACTTTCTGTAACTGTATCCATAGCAGCAGATACAATCGGAACGTTTAATGTAATGTTTCTTGAGAATTTTGATTTAATGCTCACTTCGCGAGGAAGCACATTCGAGTAGTTAGGTACTAATAATACATCGTCGTAAGTTAAACCTTCGCCGATAATCTTGGAGTTGTGTGCTATCATGTTGCAATTTCTAGTTGAATTGCGTGCAAATATAGTGAATAAATTGCTAACTTGAATACTAACTTATTCATAAAATTATATTTACACGAATCGTCTTACAAAACGATATACCGTAGCCCAGATGGAAATGGAAAGCCACGAAAAGCCAAAAAACATTTTTTTCTAATTTAAAAAAGCGACCAACGGAAGCTCTTTTTAAATCTTGAAAAAAAGTGTTTTGGCTCGAGTGCTTGTAATGGACAGCTGGAAATAGCTTCTTATAATATGAGTAAAAATTAATCGTCTTTGTCTTGAAAAACGAAATTGATTCCGAGTTGGAAGGCGGCGCTGCTTGCTTTAGAAATGTCTTTATATTCTAAAACATTATTGACGAGAGCATAAATATTTACCGGGCCGATTGTTCCTGCGAGTCCTAAACCAATGTTTGTATTTGAAAAAGTGTCGAAGGTATACGTTGCCTTAACGTCTAGTTTTCTAAAAATATTTCTTCTGTAAAAAGCAGTCAAAGCGACTAAAGGTTCGCGCGGAGCCGACATTGCGAAAAGCTGAAGCCCGACAGCGTTTTTATAATAGGTATTGACTGTACCTCTGCAATTACATTCGTCATCTGGACGAGATTCTCCAAAAGAATATTGAATGGAGGTATAAATTTTTGTCGGACGCCAAGTGGTGTACTTATTATAAAGTGTATCCCTTGGTATCGCTTGGTCAAATTCGTCAAAGACATTTTCAGGATCGTTAAAATCTAAGAAATCGGGATTTGCTCCGTTGTAGCGGTAACTTCCTTTATAAGTAAGGGTTTCAATGTCTTTGGTCTGTTTCACAAAACCTAAATCTATAACGCTTGCCGTAAGCTGTAAATTGTCCTTTATATTATAGGTAATTCCAGCATCTATTCCTAGACCTAAACTTCCGTTAAAGAACGTGTTATGAGCAATATCACTGACTATATTTCCTTCGTATTCATCTTTTGTGAATTTCGCTATGCCCGAGGTTCTTAATTCTAAATCGGAGGAAATGACTTGATTGTAAAGGTTTGGCGTTCCCGCCTCCTCGCCTGTATAAATGTAACCTGAATTTTTCGTAGAAGTTGCATTTGCACCGCTTGAATAGATTTTAGCACGTCCTCCGAAAACAAATCTATCATTGAGTTTTTTATTAAAACCGACATGAAAAACAGAAAGTACTTCGGCTTTCATATTCAAATCGCCCAGATTAAAGTATTTTCCAATATAATCTCGATTTCCATTTAAAGCCAGCAAAGCCAAATCTTTTGGAACAAACATAAAGAAATCGAATTCCTGATAGAGTCCGAACGAAATATAAGAACGGCTTTCTTTTCCCCCAACTCTAAATCCGCCAGAAAATATTTCCAATTGCTGATTGGTTATTACTCTATCTTTGCTAGAAGATTTATTGATAACATCTCTAACTTTTTGATTAAAATCGACTCCATTGTCTGAAAACAAATCGTACGCCGAGAAACCGCTAGATCCAATATTAGCAGAAACTCCAGATAAAACGGGGAATCCAAAATAATATTTATAAGAAACATCTGCTCCTGGATTTACAAGTGAAGACTGCGGAATTGAAGTAAAATTATATAGCAGCTCCCTGTTTTGGGCAAAACAAGAAAGATGAAAAAACAAGTAAAGAATTAGCGCTTTTCTCATTCGACTACTAAATAAGCTGTTGCACTTGATCTTAATCTTAAATTTCCTTTACTCTGACTATTTAATGGAGGACCCGCTGCAATTACAACCACAAAACCAATTTTTTGGGTTTGTTTTAAAAGATCTAATCGCGCGTTTTCAAAAACTTCTGTAGGGTATTTTATAACATTTGGCGTTCCTTTGTACGATGGAACTGCAAAAGATAGTGTTTCTAAAATCTGATCTTGGTCGTTAAGCAAAAGCATATTTAAGACAAAATCACGATCTATATTATTTTCGACTTCAAAATTAAATTCGGCTTTTTTAAGGCGTTCCGTAAAGAATTTTTCTTTAAAAACATCAAAATCTCTGACATCGTAAGTAATATTATTTCCGCCATCGTCTACCAGTCTATTGGCAGGAATATTAAAATAAGCAAGATTAGCTACAAAAACAGGTTCTATCTTAAAATCGTTTACCTGATCGAAATTTAAATCACTCGAACAGGAAAATAATAAAAAGACAGAAAATAGTATGCTTGAAATTTTACTTAACGAGTTTGATCTCATGGCAATAGTTATATTAATAATAAATGTAACGTAATATACTTACAAACATTATCTAAGATAAGAAAATATAACTATTTTTTAATGAAACTTGCCAAACAATTTTGAAGCTTCGTTGTAAGCACTTTCAAAACTAAGCGAATTAAGGCCGGTTATTTTTTTATTGGCAGTAAAATAAGAAACCAATTTTTCTGTCGGCATGTTTCCTGTCAGTTTATCGGTTGCCATTGGACAGCCTCCAAAACCTTGAATAGCTCCGTCAAAACGAGTACAGCCTGCTTTTGCTGCTGCATCGATTTTTTCGAACCAGCTTTCTGGCGTTGTATGAAGATGTGCGCCAAACTCAATATCAGGATATTTCGGAATTAAATCTGAAAATAAATAGGTAATCACTTCTGGAGTTGAAGTTCCCACAGTATCGGAAAGCGATAGAATTTTTACGCCCATTGCGGCCAGTTTTTCGGTCCATTCTGATACAATTTCAACATTCCAAGGATCACCATACGGATTTCCGAAACCCATTGAAAGGTAGGTTACTACTTCTTTGTTTTTCTTATCGGCTACTTCAAGAATTTCGTTGAGTGTAACCAAAGATTCTGCAATCGTTTTGTGCGTATTACGCATTTGAAAGTTCTCAGAAATAGAAAAAGGAAACCCTAAATATTGAATTTGCTCGTATTCTGAAGCCGTAACCGCTCCTTGCGTATTAGCAATTATAGAAAGCAATTTACTTGTTGTTTTAGACAAATCAAGCTGTTCTAAAACGGCAGCGGTATCCTGCATCTGCGGAATCGCTTTTGGGGAAACAAAACTTCCAAAATCAATGGTATCAAAGCCAACTCGCAACAAAGCTTGTATGTAAGTCACTTTATTTTTGGTCGGAATAAAATCCTTAATGCCTTGCATGGCATCTCGAGGGCATTCGATGATTTTGATTTCTTTACTCAAAGCTTTTTCTTTTGTAAAGGCTAAGTTAGTTTCTTTTTTAATGAAATAAAAATTATGTTTTTTTAAACCATATAAGTGATACGTAGAGACGCACTGCTGTGCGTCTACGCAAAAGAATCTACAATGCTGGAAATACTGGACGTGAGACGCACTGCCGTGCACCTCTACAATACAAATAAACCTTTCCACAAAATTACAACATACCCAATATCGTAGGGATGGCACTACTGTGCGTCTACGCAAAGAGAATCCACAATGCTGGAAATACTGGACGTGAGACGCACTGCCGTGCGCCTCTACAATACAAATAAACCTTTCTACAAAATTATAACAACACCCCAATATCGTAGAGACGCACTGCAGTGTGTCTACGCAAAGAGAATCCACAATGCTGGAAATGCTGGACGTGAGACGCACTGCCGTGCGCCTCTACAATACAAATAAACCTTTCTACAAAATTATACACATCGTATATCGTAGAGACGCACTGCTGTGCGTCTACGCAAAAGAATCTACAATGCTGGAAATACCGGACGTGAGACGCACTGCCGTGCGCCTCTACAATGCAAATAAACCTTACTACAAAATTATAACAACACCCCAATATCGTAGAGACGCACTGCCGTGCGTCTCTACAATATATTGGATGTATTACGTAAAATTGTAATTATGAATATTATTACCAATAAATGTAATATTAATAATTATTACCAAAAAACGTAATATTGAATTAAATTACGTATATTTGTAATAGAAAATTTATAATTTTTTAATTATATTTGAGTTATGACTAGTGTAATTACAGGTGATATTATTGGTTCAAGACAACAAAAATCTGAACATTGGGTAGAAGATTTAAAGAAAATCTTAGCTCCATTAGGCAAAACGCCAAGTCAGTGGGACGTATATAGAGGAGACGAATTTCAAATTGAAGTCAGCAATCCAGAAGAGGCGCTGTTAACCGCTATTTTGATAAAAGCCCATTTGAGAGCCCTAAAATCTGATGCCCGCATGAGTATTGGTTTCGGAGATAAAACGCACAATGCCGAAAGAATATCTGAAAGCAATGGTTCTGCATTTATAAATTCAGGCGAACTTTTTGAAACATTGAAAAAACAGAAAGTAACTTTAGCCTTGCGAACAGGAGATTTTGATTTGGACGAAAAACTAAATTTAATGTTACAATTGGCTTTGACTTTTATGGACAGCTGGCTCGTGCAATCAGCAGAATTTGTGGCTGTTGCTATCGAAAATCCGAATTTATCTCAGGAAGAATTAGGACAGAAACTAGGCATAAATCAGGCTGCTGTAAGCAGAAGACAAAAAAGAGCTCAGTTTGATCTGGTTATGAATTTAGATCGCTATTTTAGAAAACAAATAAAACAATTTACAGCCTCATGATTTTATTTATAAAACTGTTTCTTGCCCATTTATTAGGAGATTTTATCTGGCAGCCCAACTCTTGGGTCGCCGATAAAGAAGTTAAAAAACATAAAAGCATTTACTTATATGTTCATATTTTGCTTCATGGAGTTTTAGCTGCAATTCTAGCAGGAGAAATTAGTTTTATACCTTACGCTGTTTTAATTGCCGTTACTCACGGAATAATTGATTTGATCAAATTAAATTTCCAAAAACAAAAAACAAAACGCACTTGGTTTATTCTCGATCAAATTGCCCACATTGTTATTTTAATTGCCGTGGTTCTTTTGTATCAAAATAAAACGATAATTAATTTTTGGAAGGATAATGAATTTTGGATTCTAATTACTGGAATTTTACTGATAACCAAACCAACTTCTATTTTTATAAAAACGATTATTTCGATATGGACTCCTGAAAGCAAAAACAGCCATCAGGATAATTCTCTGATAGCTGCTGGAAATTATATTGGTATTTTAGAACGCTTATTTGTTTTCGGATTTATCTTAACCGGACATTTTGAAGCGATTGGTTTTCTGCTTGCCGCTAAATCTATTTTTAGGTTTGGAGATTTAAAAGAAGCCAAAGACCGAAAATTGACAGAATATGTAATGATCGGAACTTTAATCAGTTTTGGAATTGCAATAATAGCCGGCCTTTTAGTTCAAGCGTTGCTTTTACAATTGCCCTAAAACCTTTTTGTTAATTGCTTTTATCAAAGCCGGACCTTCATAAATAAAACCTGTATACAATTGCACTAAACTTGCACCAGCGTTCAGTTTTTCGATTGCATCATCTGCAGAATGGATTCCTCCCACTCCAATAATTGGAAATGCTTTATTGCTTTTTTCTGAAAGAAAACGAATTACTTCTGTAGAACGTTTTGTCAAAGGTTTTCCAGACAAACCTCCCATTTCTGTTTGGTTTACAGATTGTAAGCCTTCTCTAGAAATAGTAGTATTTGTTGCAATAACACCCGCAATTTGAGTTGTTTTTACAATATCAATAATATCCAATAATTGCTCATCTGTTAAATCTGGAGCAATTTTTAAAAGAATTGGTTTTACTTTTTGAGTGCTTGTTTTCTGTTTTTCGACATTTCTATTTTGCAAAGTCTGCAATAATGCTGTCAGAGGTTCTTTATCTTGTAAAGCTCTCAAGTTTGGCGTATTTGGCGAACTTACATTCACAACAAAATAATCTACATGATTAAAAAGTGCATCAAAACAAATGATATAATCTTTAACCGCATCTTCGTTATCGGTCACTTTATTTTTTCCGATATTTCCACCAATTAAAACGCCCGAATTCTTCTTTAAACGCTCTACAGCTTCTAGGACACCACCGTTATTAAATCCCATTCGGTTAATAATCGCTTGGTCTTCTTTCAATCGGAACAAACGTTTCTTCGGATTTCCTTCTTGCCCAACTGGCGTTACCGTTCCGATTTCTATAAAACCAAAACCAAAATCGCCAAGCTCCTTGTAAAGTTTCGCATCTTTATCAAAACCAGCCGCAAGTCCAACTGGATTTTTAAATTTAATTCCGAAAACTTCTCTTTCTAATCGAGCATCTTTTACTTCATAAATCGATTTTATAATTGCCGTAACTCCAGGTATTTTTGAAATGAATTTTACAAATGAAAAAGTAAAGTAATGCACTTTTTCAGGATCAAAACAAAAAAGTATCGGACGAATTATCAATTTATACATAAGAGTTGTGTGTTGTTATTTTTCGGATGCAAATTTAGATATTATAGTTTAAAAAGGTACTTTTTTACGGAAACAAATAATTCCAATTTTGTTTAATTCTTTGCCTCAAAGCTTTTTTCATGTTGCAAGTTATAATATGAAACAAGTTCACTCCCTCAGAAAAAGCGGTTTAGAATTCAAATCCATTAATTTTGAAATAGTTAAGTAAAAAGCATTTTTAATATATTTTTTACAAACTGATTAATATATGGATATCGCCCAATTAAATCGTATTTCAAAAAAACTTTTAGTAATCATACTTTTATTAATTGGTTTTAAAGGACTTTCACAACAAGAAAAAGACACTACAAAACTAATGAATGTCCGTTATGGCAGTAAAGGAATTGAATTAGAAACCCGAGATAAAAAATTTCTATTTCAATTGGCTAGCCGTCTGCAATTTCGTTTTTCTACACCCAATGATACAGATCCTTTAACTTATGATGATTATAGCAGAGATGCTCAAACCACTTTCAAAATAAACCGTGCAAGACTCAAAATTGGAGGTCACGCTTTTGAACCTTGGTTAAAATATTATTGGGAATACGAATTAAGTCAGTCTAATTTACTTGATTTTAGAATCATGATTGAAAAGTGGGATTGGCTCAGTTTTAAAGTCGGACAATGGAAAACCGAATTTACCCGTGAACGTTTCATAAGCAGTGGCGAACAGCAAATGGTGGACCGATCTTTAATCAATCGTCCCTTTACAGTGGACAGACAATTAGGCGTTGAAGTATACGGTCATTTAAAAGGAAAAGGAATAGCCGATTTCAATTATTGGGCTGCTGCTTTAACAGGAACCGGAAGAGGAAGCACTTCTAACGATGATAATCATTTAATGTATTTTGGAAGAGCGCAATGGAATTTCTTAGGAAGATCTCTCGAATTTGAAGGTGGTGATTTAGAATTTCACGAAAAAATAACACCAATTATTGCTTTCTCCGCAACAACTAACCGAAGCCCTTATACCCGTTTTTCACAAGCAGGAGGAGGTTCGCTCGACGGTTTCGAAAATGGATTGCCCGGACAATACAGAGTGAACCAGTGGAATTTAGAAACTGCTTTTATGTATCGTGGTTTTTCTTGGCAAAGCGAATGGCATAACAAAGAAATCATTGACAAAATAAACAATGACGACACTACCATAATGAAAGGGTATTATGTTCAGGCTGGTTATTTCTTTCATAATGCATTCGAATGGTGGCCAAAACGTTTAGAAATGGCTGGCCGTCATGCCGCATACAGACCCGACAATTCGGTACGAGAAAATAGACAAGAAGAATCTACTATCGCATTTAACTGGTTTTTTAAAGGACATAAAAACAAACTAACTTCAGAAGTGACCTATTTTAGTTTCCAAGACAAAACGCTCCCGCTACAGCAAGGCTGGCGATTTAGAATTCAGTGGGATATTTCTTTGTAAGCATATTTAATGTCTTAACATACACCTTGCATTTTTTTTAATAAATTTAAGTCATATAAATTACTGAATATGAAAAGCGTATCTAAAACAAAAAATTAAATAATTAATTCTATAGGATTAGTATACTTATAAAAATTATTTTCCTAATTTTATCACGCTGTTATAGTCATTATTTCAAAAATAAATAACCATGAAAAATAAAACCTTTTGGATCTTTGCGTTACTCACCTTATCCATTATTTCAATTGCATACAGTTACACTAGATTTTCAACTATCAAAGTAGAAAAAACAACTGCCGAATGTCACGAAATACCCAGCAATTTAGAATCTGAATTCAAACCAACTGTCGAGAATAAATTCAAACCTTCAGAAAAAGCGCCAAAAGGAATGGTTTGGATTCCTGGAGGAGAATTTTCTATGGGAACAAATGTTGAAGACGAAAGTTTATGCAGTATTAAAGGTGTTACCAAAGATGCCGCTCCTATTCACAGAGTTTATGTTGACGGTTATTATATGGATGAAACTGAAGTAACTAACGAGGAATTTGAAAAATTTGTAAAAGCAACTGGCTATGTAACCGTTGCGGAACAAAAACCAACTAAAGAAGAATTTCCAACAGCAAATGAAGAAGATCTGATCACGGGTTCAGTAGTCTTCACTCCTACGACATCTGCAGTTAATTTGAACAATTTCTTGCAATGGTGGCGTTATGAACCGGGTGCAGATTGGAGACATCCTGAAGGTCCGCAAAGTACTATTAAAGGAAAAGAAAAATATCCGGTAGTTCATGTTGTATACGAAGATGCTGCCGCTTACGCAAAATGGGCCGGAAAAAGACTTCCAACTGAAGCCGAATGGGAATTTGCTGCACGCGGAGGTAAAACAGGAAATCTTTATGCTTGGGGGAATGATTTAAAACCTAAAGGAAAATTTCAGGCTAATATTTATCAAGGACATTTCCCGATAAAAGATGGCGATACTGGCGAAGACGGATTTAAAGGAATTGCGCCAACAAAACAATATGCTCCAAATGCATATGGTTTGTACGATATTGCTGGAAATGTTTGGGAATGGGTTCACGATTGGTACAGTGTTGACTACTACAAATCATTAGCGGAAAGCGGAAAAGTAACCAAAAATCCGCAAGGACCAGATGCTTATTATGATCCAAACGATCCATCTGAAATAAAACGTGTGCACCGTGGCGGCTCATTTTTATGTACAGACCAATATTGCACTCGCTACATGGTCGGAACCAGAGGAAAAGGCGAAATCAGATCTGCTGCAAATCACGTTGGTTTTAGATGTGTAAAAAGCAAATAACAGACTCACAATATAGAAAGGGATTCAATTTAGAATCCCTTTTTTATAAATTCAGATATTGAAAAGCTAAATTTTCGCGGAGAAAAAATTTTCTATATTTGCTAAAAAATCAAAAAAATGCAACATATCATAGACCGTTTTATCAGTTATGTAACGATTGATACCGAATCGGATCCAAATTCACAAACAACTCCAAGTACGCAAAAACAATGGAATCTTGCCAATAAATTAGTTGACGAACTAAAAGCAATTGGCCTTGAAGATGTAACGATTGATGACAAAGCGTATATCATGGCAACGCTTCCGAGCAATGTAGATCACGAAGTGCCAACTATTGGTTTTGTTTCTCATTTTGATACTTCTCCAGATTTTAGCGGAGCCAATGTAAAACCTCAGATTATTGAGAATTACGATGGAAAAGATATCGTTTTGAATGCGGAAAAAAATATTATTTTATCTCCAGATTACTTCAAAGATTTATTACAATATAAAGGTCAAACCATCATTACAACTGACGGAACGACTCTTCTAGGAGCTGACGACAAAGCTGGAATTACTGAAATTGTTTCAGCAATGGAATATTTAATTCAGCATCCAGAAATCAAACACGGAAAAATCAGAATTGGTTTTACTCCAGATGAAGAAATCGGTCGTGGCGCGCATCATTTTGACGTCGAAAAATTCGGAGCACAATGGGCTTACACGATGGATGGAAGTCAGATTGGTGAATTAGAATATGAAAACTTCAATGCCGCTGGAGCTAAAATTACTTTTAAAGGAAAAAGCGTGCACCCAGGTTATGCTAAAGGAAAAATGATTAATTCTATGCTTTTGGCAAATGATTTTATCAACGAACTTCCGAAAGGCGAAACTCCGCAGGAAACTAAAGGCTATGAAGGTTTCTTTCACGTGCATCACATAAAAGGAAATATCGAAGAAACGGTTTTAGAACTGATTATTCGTGATCACAACAGAAAGAAATTCGAAAAAAGAAAAGAATTGATTCATAAATTGGCGAAACAATTTAATAAAAAATTCGCGAAGAAATTTGGAGAAGATATTGTCGTTGCTGAAGTTAAAGATCAATATTACAATATGAAAGAAAAGGTGCTGCCTGTAAAATATATTGTAGATATTGCTGAAAAAGCAATGCGCGAATTAAACATCAAACCGATCATTAAACCAATTCGCGGCGGAACTGACGGTTCTCAATTGTCGTTTATGGGATTACCTTGCCCGAACATTTTTGCGGGCGGACATAATTTCCACGGAAAATACGAATATGTTCCCGCAGAAAGCATCCAGAAAGCAACTGATGTTATTGTAAAAATTGCTGAATTAACAGCTATTCCTGGTATTTTTGACGTAGAAGAGAAATCTAAAAAGAGAAAATAGTGGCAACTAAATCTGAAAATAAAGGCATTTGGAAGTACGGCGATAAATGGGAAGAAGAATTACTTTTCCTAAAATCGATTCTTGACAAAACCGAACTGACCGAAACCACAAAATGGGGCGGTCCAGTTTATGTTTACCAAAAGAAAAACGTAGTTGGCCTTGGCGGATTTAAAGATTATTTTGCAATATGGTTTTTTAATGGCGTTTTCTTGAAAGACGAAAAAAAGAAATTGATAAACGCTCAAGAAGAAGTAACGAAATCATTGAGACAATGGCGTTTTACTTCAAAAGAAGAAGTCAATGAAAAAGACGTTTTAGAATATATTCACGAAGCGATTGAAAATGAAAAACAGGGAAAAATCATTAAACCTTCTAAAAAAGAAGTAATCGTTTCTGAACTTTTAGAAAAAGAAATGGCTCAAAATCCAGCTTTAAAGGAAGCTTTTGCAAAATTTTCTCCTTACAAACAATATGAGTTTTTAGAATATATTGAATCTGCTAAGCAGGAAAAAACCAAGCTTTCGAGAATTGAAAAAGTACTTCCGATGATTTTGGCGAATGTTGGGTTGAATGATAAATATAGGCAGTTTTTTGAAATTCCAAATTTTTTAAATCCCGAGGCTTCGGGACCAAATTCCAAGCTATACGAAACCTTTGTCAAAGTTTTAAACTTTTACAAAGGTTTTTTCGTTTTAAGTCATTGCGAGGAACGAAGATCTCCACAAGTAGCTCCACAAAGATTGGCGATATAGATTGCGGAGCTACCTACGAAGATCCTCCCTTCGTCAGGATGACAATATTGAGTCAAAACGATCTCACAAAGTTTGTCATTCTAAAGAACGAAGAATCACCACAGGTAGCTCCACAAAGATTGGCGATATAGATTACGGAGCTACTTACGAAGATCCTTCCTTCGTCAGGATGACAAAATTGTGTACGCAAATTCATTCATAAAAAAAAATCCCAAACTCTCCCGAAGGATCGGGAGAATTTGGGATTTAAAATTTTATTGGAATTTAAAAAAACTTAAGCTTTTTTATTCAAAGCCGCACTCATTTCTAAAGAGATTGCAGAACGCTCTAATTTTAATTTTCCAGACATTGTTTCAATAATAACAGTAGTTTCTGCTAATTCAACAACTTTTCCGTGGAAACCACTTTTTGTTACTATTTTGTCACCTACTTTTAGGCTACTTTCAAATTCTTTTTCGTTTTTAGCTCTTTTTTGTTGTGGTCTAATCATGAAGAAATAGATTACGACGAACATTAAAAGGAATGGCGCAAATTGAGATAATTGTCCCATAATTTAAATTTGTTTTTGATTTATAATATTCTTTTTGCTCTTCGACTCCGCTCAGAGTGACAAAGTTATTGGTATTTGGAATTTAAAAAATTGATATTTAAATATCTTACATTAACCCTCTTCCTACTTTTACCATTTTTTTATTGGCAGTCAGTTCTTTAACAAGATTATCTAAGATTCCGTTGATAAAAATACTACTTTTTGGTGTAGAATACTCTTTTGCAATTTCTAAATATTCGTTAAGAGTTACTTTTACTGGAATTGAAGGGAATTTTACAAACTCGCAAATTGCCATTTTCAAGATAATAGTATCAATTTCAGCAATACGGTCACTGTCCCAATTTGGTGTTTTATCTTCGTATTCTTTTGCAAAAGCCGTTTCGTTTAGAATTGTTCTTCTAAATAAATCCTTTGCAAAATCTTTATCTTCTACATCTTTATATAATCTAGGCACTCTAAAATCATCTGAATCTTCGGTTTTAATTGCCTTCAATTGTTTAATAATATGAGTATTTACAACCGGAATATCATCAACCCAGGTTAATTTATCGTCTTCTAAATATTCGTATAATTTTTCATTTGGAACAATAACATTTTCAAACAAATCAATTACAAATTGTCTGTCTTCTTCAAACGTGTTTACGTTATTGCTCATGTATTTTTTGTAGATATCGCTTGCTTTAACATCATTCAAAAGCAAAATAATATAATCGTCGTTTAAAGACCAGTTATTGATTTTACGATTTTCTAAAGCGATGCTAAGAGAGTTGCTTTCGGCAAGAAGTTGAAAAATTTTGTTTTTCACAAATTTTTCGTTCGGGTTACGTTCTGCTGCAGTAGCAAGGTGTTTTTTACTTGATAGATGCAAAAAGACAGCTTCTTTTTTACAAATTTCTATCAATGAAGAAAGCATTATAAGGTATAAGTCCTGAATATTATCAATACTGTAAAAAAGGAATTTTTCCTCTTTTTCCATATTATCAGAACCGCTTTGGTGCATTGCATAAATGGATTGCATTACTTTAACGCGTATGTGTCTTCTATTTACCACCGTGTAAGAACATTTAAAAATTAGTCTGCAAAAGTATAACTTTTGAAGCGTATTCTCAAATTTCTACATTAAAAAAACGTTTATTTTGAGGAAAACTGAGGGAAAGTGGTCAGTTTACAGTTTTTGAGTGGCCAGTCTTGAGTGGTCAGTTTTTTGCGTTTCGTTTTTTGCGTTTCGTTTTTGAAAATAAAAAAGCCTCATTTCAGAAAAACTGAAAATGAGACTTTTTTTATTCTAAATCTTAGATATCGAATTTATAAACTGAACACTTAAAAAGTGAACACTGAACACTAAAATTACTTAGCCGTGTTCTCGATTCTTCTTTGATCAATACGATTTTGAGCAATAGTAAGAGCCGCTTTGTGCGTTGTGATATTATTTTTAGCAGCGAAATCGATAATTTCTAAAGTAGTGTTGTAGATATTTTCAGTTTTACTCATGATTTCAGCTTTACCGTAGTTTGCTAATTCAGCATAAACATTGATAATTCCACCTGCGTTAATTAAGAAATCTGGAGCGTATAAAATTCCTCTTTCTTGCAATCTTGCACCGTGAACATTTTCGTCAGCTAATTGATTGTTAGCAGCACCAGCAATCACTTTCGCTTTTATTTTATCGACCGTATTATCATTGATAGTTGCTCCCATCGCACATGGCGCGTAGATATCAACATCAGCAGTATATAAATCTTCGCCAGTATAAATTGCTGCATTGTATTTTGAAGCAACTTGATATAATTTTTCTTCGTTAATATCAGAAATCGTTACCTGTGCTCCTTCTTTAGTTAAATACTCCACCAAAGTTTCACCCACGTGACCAATTCCTTGTACCAAAACTTTTTTACCATCTAAAACATCCGTTCCAAACTGACTTTTAGCAGCAGCTTTCATACCTAAATAAACTCCGTAAGCTGTTACAGGAGAAGGGTTTCCAGAACCGCCTCTTTCTTCAGAAATACCCGTAACATAAGGCGTTACGTCTCTTACAGTATCCATGTCTTTAGTTTCCATTCCGACATCTTCTGCAGTAATATATCTTCCGCTTAATGAGTGAACGAATTCTCCGAACTTACGCATTAATTCAGGTGTTTTTTGCGTTTTAGCATCACCAATAATAACCGCTTTACCTCCACCAATATTCAGTCCAGTAATAGCCGATTTAAAAGTCATACCTCTAGAAAGACGTAAAACATCATTTAAAGCCTCCCATTCTGTGTTGTAATTCCACATTCTGGTTCCTCCCAAAGCTGGCCCCATAACTGAATTATGAATACCAATAATTGCTTTTAAACCTGTATCTTTGTCATTGCAAAATACAATTTGTTCGTGATCGTCAAAAGATAATTGACCAAAAACAGGATCCATTTTTTGAAGTTCCTTTCCAGTTGCGAAAGTTGCATCCATAGCGCTAGTATTAATTAGGTTAAAATTGTGAATTCGTCAAAAAAGACTTCTCAAACATAATTAAAAAATACATATGTGCTAATTTTTTATCTTTAAAATAATAATTTTACAATATAATTGTTTTGATTAAATCGCAAATTATTATAATTTTATTTAATAATAATTCTTAAATACAAATCAATTCAATATCAGATTTCTTAAAAAAATGAAAGAATTAAGCTATTTAAACAAATATTTCGTCAAATATAAATATAGTTTTTCGCTAGGAATTTTAATCACCATAATCGCACAAATATTTTCTTTATTTACTCCAAAGCTTATTAGTAAGTCTTTAAATGCGATTGAAAATTTTGATAAACTTTCAGCTGCCGACCAAAATTCTGAAACAGTAATTGCAGCTTTTCGTCAGGATCTTATTCATAATGTGCTACTTATAATTGGAACTACGATTGTTGCCGGATTTTTGACCTTTTTAATGCGTCAGACTTTAATCGTAATGTCGCGTCATATTGAGTTTGATTTAAAAAACGAAGTTTTCAGGCAATATGAGAATCTTTCGCAGAATTTCTACAAACAAAATAGAACAGGCGACTTGATGAATCGTATCAGTGAAGACGTTTCAAAAGTTCGGATGTATGTTGGTCCAGCAGTAATGTATACTATTAATACATTTATTCGTTTTGCTATCGTTATCATATATATGTATAATGTATCGCCACTTCTTACCTTATATACTATATTGCCACTGCCAATTCTTTCGTATTGTATTTTTAAATTAAGTTCTGAAATCAATAAACGAAGCACTACTTTTCAGCAATATCTTTCTAAAGTTTCAAGTTTTACTCAAGAAATCTTCTCGGGAATTCGTGTTATTAAAGCCTATTCTTTAGAAAATCAACATCAAAATAATATGGTTGATTTGGCCGAAGAAAGCAAACGTAAAAGTTTGAGCCTTGCCAGAGTTCAATCTTTATTTGGCCCTTTAATGATTGCCCTAATCGGAATCAGTAATTTGGTGGTGATTTATTTTGGAGGTGTAATGTACATTAACGGAAGTATTCCGAATATCGGAACTATTGCCGAGTTTATATTATACGTAAACATGCTGACTTGGCCTGTTGCTTCTTTGGGATGGGTTTCATCTATGGTTCAGGAAGCAGAAGCTTCGCAAAAACGTTTGAATGAATTTTTGAAAATTGAACCAGAAATTAAAAACAACAACGAAAATTCATCAGACATTCAAGGAAATATCTCTTTCGAAAATGTCTCTTTTACATATAAAGACACTAATATTGAAGCACTGAAAAACGTTTCTTTCACCGTAAAAAAAGGCGAAACGTTAGCTATTTTAGGTAAAACAGGTTCTGGAAAATCGACTATTCTTTCTTTAATATCCAGATTGTACGATGTAACAGATGGCGAAATTAAAATTGATAACGAAGAAATCAGCACTTTAAACTTAAATGATCTTCGAAATAATATCGGAATCGTTCCTCAAGACGCTTTCTTATTTTCGGATACAATTAAAAACAATATCAAATTCGGAAATCAAAATGCAACTGATGAAGAGGTGATTGAAGCGGCGAAAAATGCTGTCGTTCATGATAATATTATTGGTTTTAACAAACAGTACGACACTATTTTAGGAGAAAGAGGAATCACACTTTCGGGCGGACAAAAGCAGCGTGTTTCGATTGCAAGAGCGATTATAAAAAATCCTGCGATTTTACTTTTTGATGACTGCTTATCTGCGGTTGATACGGAAACGGAAGAGTTGATTTTGAATAATTTATTTGAAATTTCTAAAGATAAAACAACCATAATTGTAAGTCATAGAGTTTCATCTGCAAAAAATGCCGACAAAATTATCATTTTAGAGGACGGCCGTATCATTCAACAAGGCTCTCATAATCAATTAATAAATCAAGGCGGCTATTATTCGGCGTTATATTTAAAACAACTTTCAGAAAAAGAATTACTTTAATTGTTGCGTAATAGATAATTTTTTATGATTTTTGATTACTATTAATTCCAAAAATGATAGAACGTATTATGAGAGAAAATGACATGTTAGAAAAAGAAGAGATTTTTTCTAAAGTATTACGAGCAGGAAGAAGAACTTATTTCTTTGATGTGAGAGCAACCAAAGCTGATGATTATTACATTACTATTACCGAAAGCAAAAAGTTTACTGAGGAAGATGGTTCTTTTCACTTCAAAAAACACAAAATTTACTTATACAAAGAAGATTTTAGTGCTTTCGCCGAAATATTAGAAGAAATGACTTCTTATGTTCTGAACCACAAGGGTGAAGAAGTAATTTCTGAAAGACACCAAAAAGATTTTAAGAAAGAATACAGTTCTGAAAAATCTGAAAGATCGAGTTTTACAGATATTGATTTTGACGATATTTAATCAAAATCTTCCACATAAAATAGGAGTCCAATTTGTTCTGCATTTTGGACTTTTTTTATATATTAATTTATTATTTTAGATTTTAGACTCCAGATTTTAGATTTTCTCAAATCGTCTAAATCCAAACAAGGTAATTCAATACTTTTAAAATGAAAAAATTTGTAACTCTCTTAAGTTTCTTTTTCTTCGGAATCTCTCTTTCTGCACAGAATATAGAATATGAAACGAAAAACAATATTCAATATTATAATGCATCTGCAAATAAATCAGACAAATACATTAGCGAAAGATGTGTTTTAGACATTTATTATCCAAAAAATAAAACCGGATTTGCTACCATTGTTTGGTTTCACGGCGGCGGATTAACTGGAGGAAATAAAGAAATTCCTGAAGCTTTAAAAAATAAAGGTTTTGCGATTATTGGCGTAAATTACAGATTATCTCCAAAAGTAAAAGCAGCAAAATGTATTGAAGATGCGGCTGCAGCCGTGGCTTGGGCTTTTAATACTATTACCAATTACGGAGGCGATAAAACTCAGATTTTTGTTTCTGGACATTCGGCTGGAGCTTATTTAAGTCTGATGATTGGTTTAGATAAAAAATGGCTTCAGAAAGAAAATATCGATGCGAATCAAATTGCTGGACTAATCCCGTTTAGCAGTCAGTGCATTACCCATTTTGAAATTAGAAGAGAAAACGGAATTCCTGAAAAACAGCCTACTATAGATCAATTTGCTCCTTTGTACCACGTTCGTGCCGATGCTCCGCCTCTATTACTAATTACTGGAGATCGCGAATTAGAAATGTTGGGTCGCTACGAAGAAAACGCATACATGGCTAGAATGATGAAATTAGTTGGCCATACGCAAACTAAATTGTATGAATTAGACGGTTACGATCACGGAATGACAGAACCTGCTTTTCCTCTTTTGGTAAAAGAAGTCAACCGAATCTTAAAAGAACGCAAAAAATAATCACTAAATAAATTCCACGGCAATGGAGACACAACTTTTAATTATACCAGGACTTGGAGATTCTGGAGAAAAACACTGGCAAACCTTTTGGCATGAAAAATTCGAAAATTCAATTCGCGTTGTACAAAACAATTGGGATGCACCAATTCGAGAAGAATGGCTTAACAGATTAAACGAAAACATTTTAAAACTGGATAAACCTACTGTTTTAGTGGCGCACAGTTTAGCGGTTTCATTGGTTTTGCATTGGGCAGAGAAATATAGCAACCCAAATATCATTGGCGCATTTTTGGTCGCTCCCGCAGATGTTGATTCGCCAGAACACACACCTGAAAGCATACGTAATTTTTCGCCAATGCCACTTTATAAATTGCCGTTTCCGTCGGTTCTGGTTGCAAGCGAAAATGATCCTTATTCTTTATTTGAAAGAAAAAAATACTTCGCAGAAAAATTGGGAAGCGATTTCGTAAATATTGGAAAACAAGGTCACATCAACTCAGATTCGGATTTAAAATATTGGGAAGAAGGACAATCTATTCTACAGCAATTTATTGAAAAGATAAATTATTAGTAATCAGTGTTCAGATTTTTAGTGGTCAGATTCCTATTTTAGGCTTATTGACTGAACACTAAAAAACTGAACACTGAACATTATCCAATTCGCAGTCCATTTTCTATTTTAAAATCGGGAGCTAATAAAATTACGTCTCCCTCCTCGCCTACTGCGCCAAGAACCAGACATTCACTCATAAATTTTCCGATTTGTTTTTTCGGGAAATTCACAACTGCTATAATCTGGCGATTAAGTAAATCTTCTTTCTGATACCTTTTGGTAATTTGCGCAGATGATTTTCTAATTCCTATCTCAGAACCAAAATCAATTGTTAGTTGAAAGGCTGGTTTTCTGGCTTCAGGAAAATCATTTACTTCTATAATAGTTCCGACGCGTATATCGGTTCTTTCAAATTCGTTCCAAGTTAAATCCATTTAATCTGTTTTATTACAAACCTATAAATTTTGTAATTAATGAACCTAATTGTATAAGCAATTTCTTTCAGTAAGGCTTTAATTTTACTGGAGTAAAGAATTAAACTCACGTAAAAAATATAAACATGGAACATACTGAACCAAATGCATGCATGTCAATTAAAGATTTTGAATCTAATCTAAAACAGGTTCATACTGATAAATATATAGAAGTTGCCCAAAATGTAAGACTGTATGTTAAGGATTACGGTCAAGGAAAACCAGTGATCTTAATACATGGATGGCCGCTTTCTAATGAAATGTGGGAATATCAAATCGATCATTTAGTGCAAAACAACTATCGTGTGATCGCATACGATCGCCGCGGTTTCGGAAAATCTTCTCAGCCTTGGGATGGTTACGATTATGATACTTTAGCCGATGATCTTCAGGAAATTATTGAGCAATTAGAATTAGAAAATGTTACACTTGTCGGTTTTTCAATGGGAGGCGGAGAAGTTGTCCGTTATTTCAGCCGTCACGGCGGAAAGAACGTATCTAAGATTGCTTTGATTTCGTCAATTATTCCTTTTCTTTTGAAAACTCATGATAACCCAGACGGACATCCGAAGGAAAAAAGCGAAAACACCGCTGCTGCCATCAAAGAAGATAGAATCGCATATATTGATAATTTTGGAAAAACATTTTTTGGTGTTAATATTATCAACAAACCTTTAAGTACGCCTTTATTAGAATATTACAGAAGTTTATGTTCTGCAGCTTCTCCAAGGGCTACTTTAAAATGTGCTGAATCTTTTTCATACACTGATTTTAGAGATGAAGTAGATTTCATAAAAGTTCCAACTTTAATTATTCACGGAGACGACGACAAAATTGTTCCAATTGATCTTACATCACGAAAAGCAGCAAAATCTATAGCAAACAATACTTATATTGAGTATGAAGGAGCGCCACACGGACTTTTTTATACCGATAGAGAAAAGCTTAATGAAGATTTATTAGCTTTTTTGAATTCATAAAAACTTAAAGAAGTATCCAAAGAAGCAAGCTATTGCAGCTAACTGCTTCTTTGGATATTTTTATTCTTGTGCGCTTTTATTTACAGATTTTTAAAGCTATTTTTGAAAATCAAATTTCAGATAAAATGGCACGAACAGAATCAACAATGCTTCCATTAGGAACAATTGCTCCTGAATTCTTTTTAAAAGATACCAATTCAAATCATACATTTTCTTTTGAAGATTTAAAAGGCTCAAAAGGTACTTTGGTCCTATTTATCTGCAATCATTGTCCGTTTGTGCACCATGTTATTGACGAAGTTGTAATGATTGCAAACGATTATCGTGTACAAGGACTTGGAATCGTTGCCATTTCTAGTAATGATATTGTAAAGTATCCACAAGATGGCCCAGAACTCATGACCGATTTTGCAATGGAAAACAAAATTGATTTTCCTTATTTGTTTGATGAAACCCAAGAAGTTGCAAAAGCTTACCAAGCAGCTTGTACCCCCGATTTCTACTTATTTGATAGTCAAGACAAATTATTCTACCGCGGCCAGCTGGACGACTCGAGACCAGGCAACGGAATTCCCCTTAGCGGAAGCGATCTTAGAGGCGCAATTGATGCCTTAATCTACAACAGAAGTTTGAAAGAACCGCAGAAACCAAGTTTGGGCTGTGGCATTAAATGGAAGTAAATCCTCACTAAATCCAAAAAGATTAACTATCTTTGTAAATCAGTTTTAATACTCCTTATGGGAAATACAATACCATTTACAGCCTTTATAAAGTCGTTTTGCCTTGCAAAACCGCTTCTTGCTGTAATTATTTCGCATAATAAGGCCTTTATTTTTTAGGCCTCCGTCTACTTCACTTTTTCTTCTTTTTGACGGAGGATTTTTATCAGATTTTTTAATTCGTTTTTTTTATTTGAAAGAGTCCTGCTCGATCAGATAATTTTTCGTTTTTCTATCAGTTTTAAAAAATCAGTTTTAAAAGTTGAAACAATACACAATGAATAAATTTTTAATAATATAAATGAATACGATTATGAAACCAATACCAACTTTCTGCAAAGCAGATTATCAATTTCTAAGAGAATTGATTTTAAAAAGTAAAAACGAAACTAATACAAAAGAAGCAAATTTGCTTTCGCAAGAATTAGACCGCGCCGTAATTAGTAAGGAAAGTGAATTAGACTCGGTTATACGCATCAATTCGTTTGTAACTATTGAAGATGTAAAAGCCAATAAACAAATGAAAATTCAAATTGTTTTGCCTTCAGCAGCAGACTTGAAACAATCAAAAATTTCGATTTTAGCACCTTTAAGTGTCGCTATAATTGGCTTTAAAGAAAATGATCAAGTTGATTGGGAACTTCCTGCCGGAATTAAAACTTTGAAAATAGTTGCAGTTGATAATACTGAAGTACAACATCATTCCTAAAATTTCTAAACACCTCATTTCTGTGACGGTGTTTTTTTGTATCTCATCTCAATAAAAAAAGCATCCCAATTAAGAAATGCTTTTATCTTTTATAGCTGAGAATGAATGTAATTCGTAATCGAAGCCATCTGAGTTTCATCTAACTTCGCCTTTTTACCCATTCTGACCAAAATCGGCGTCCATTCTTCTTTCGTAAACTTTTTTGGCTCATACAATTTGTGGCATTTTGCACAATTGTTGTCGTATAAATTTTTACCTGCTTCTAATTCAGGTGTCAATGCGACTGTTTTTGCTGTTTCTTCAACTGGAGTCGAAGCAACTGAAGCTGTTTTTTGAGTTCCGCAAGAAACTGCAAATAAGGCAAGGCCCGCAAGGATTAAAATGTTTTTCATTGGTTTTGTTTTTTAATAAATATAAAAAAATTCCATATGCAGCGGCATATGGAATTCTATTTAAAACAATACTAAATTGCTTGTAAAGTCTTATTTTACGTCCATTAATTCAACGTCGAAAATCAAAGTTGCGTTTGGCGGAATAACTCCTCCAGCACCAGATGGTCCGTATCCTAAATCAGATGGAATTACAAAACGAGCTTTGTCTCCAACTTGCAATAAAGCGATACCTTCGTCCCATCCTTCGATAACTTGACCAATTCCTAATTTGAATTCGATTGGTTTTTTACGTGGGTAAGATGAATCAAAAACTTTTCCGTTTTCTAAAGAACCTTCGTAGTGTACAGAAACTGTTTTTCCTGCTTCAGCTCTTTTTCCTTCTCCTTTTTGAATCATTTTATAACGTAAACCGCTTTCTGTTTTATCAAAACCAGCAGCTAATTGTTCCATTTTTGCTTCAGATTCTGCTTTTAAAGCTGCTTCTCTTTTTAGACGAGCCCCTTTTAAACCAACGAAAGCTTCAATAGCATTCCATTTTTGAGCTTCATCTCCAACTCTGATAATTTCTACAGACTCTAAATTATCACCTTGAGCAACAGCATCAACGATATCTTGTCCTTCAACAACATATCCAAAAACACTATGTTTTCCGTCTAACCAAGGAGTTGGAACGTGCGTGATGAAGAATTGAGAACCATTACTTCCAGGACCAGAGTTTGCCATAGATAAAACTCCTGGACGATCGTGTTTTAAAGTTGGGTGAAATTCATCATCAAATTTATAACCTGGATCTCCAGTTCCTGTTCCTTTTGGGCAACCTCCTTGGATCATGAAATCTGCAATTACTCTGTGGAAAGTTAATCCGTCATAGAATTTTTGTCCTTGAGGTTTTACTTTATTTTCCATATTTCCTTCTGCAAGAGCAACAAAGTTACCTACAGTTCCTGGTGTCAAATCGTGCGTCAATTTTACTAAAATTGAACCTTTGCTAGTATTGAATTTAGCGTATATTCCGTTTTCCATGTTGTTATTTTTAATTTGAAAGCAAATTTACAAATTAATTTTTTAATCAATTTGCGCTTTCTGTTTTTTAGATTTATAAGTAAGTGCGTAAATTAGTAATGAAATCAATGACAAAACCATACAGCCAATTGTGACAGCTGGCCATCCGCCCAATTTCCACAACAATAATCCGTACGCAGAACCTGCGGCAGTTCCTAGGAAAGTAAACGACATAAATACGGTATTTAATCTGTTTCTTGCTTCTGGCAATAACGAATACACTCTTGTCTGGTTTGAAATATGAACGCCTTGAATTCCGATGTCGATAAATACAATTCCGATTGCAATTCCGATTACGCTTTCGATGGCAAAATAGAATGTTATAAAACTAATTAAAACCAACAGACAGCCATAACCTACTGCAATTCTTGAGTTTCCTTTATCCCCTAATCTTCCAACTAAAGGTGCGGCTAAAGCTCCAGATGCGCCCACAATTCCGAACAATCCAATTGTGGCACTATTAAAACCAAAAGGTTCTCCAGAAAGCAGTAAAACCATTGTGGTCCAGAACGCTCCAAACTGAGCAAAGCTGAAAACATTGATTGCTGTCGCTTCGCGCAAAACTGGTTCCGTTTTTATAAGTGTAAATAATGATTTAATTAGCTGACCGTAAGTTCCTTGAAACTGCGGTTTGTTCTGAGGAAATTTACTTTGAATTACGAAAAAGATTAAAAGACAAATTCCAGCGGCGATATAAAACATTGATCTCCAGCCTAAAACCTGACCGATAAATCCGCTTAATGTTCGCGAAAGCAAGATTCCAACTAAAAGTCCGCTCATAATAGTTCCAACAACTTTTCCTCGCTGTTCAGGCGCGCTTAAAGAAGCGGCTAAAGGCAGAATAAGCTGCGGTACAATCGACGTGATCCCGATTAACAGCGAAGCAATTTGTAAAATAAGAAAACTCTGGGCTGTTGCTGCAATTAATAAAGCAATTACAGTAGCAAAAGTGGTGATTAAAATTTGCTTTTTTCGTTCTAATTTATCGCCAAGCGGCACCATAAAAAACAGCCCGATCGCGTAACCTGCTTGTGTTAGATACGTAATCGTTCCTGCGCTGGCTTCAGGAATTTTAAATTCGTTGGCAATTAAAACAATCAAAGGCTGGCAGTAATAAAGATTTGCAACTATAAGACCAGTGCAAACTGCCATAAACAGTACATTAGTTTTGGATAAATTCATGTTACAAAAATACCAATCTAATCTTAATTGAAACTTTAAAAAGATTATAAAATTTTAAAGCTTTTTTTGAACCATATAAGTCATTTAAGTTTATTTAACTCATTTACTGAAACTTAAAGCATCACAAAACTTAAATTTTCTTATATGACTTATATGGTTGTTTTTCAACTTTAATAGTTTAAAAAATCTTCTCGTGCAGGGCTGAAAACGTCGGTTAGCATTCCTGTTTCTAAACATACTACGCCGTGCACGGCATGAGGCGGAATGTAGAAACTATCACCTTCTTTTAATGTTTGTGTTATGCCGCTAATCGTTACATCAAATTTTCCGCTTGCGATGTAGGTAACTTGCGAGTGATAATGATCGTGTAAAGTTCCGATTCCCCCTTTTTCGAAATGTACATTTACCAGCATCACTCTTTCGTCAAAAGCCAAAATCTTACGTTTAATTCCTTCTCCGACTACCTCCCACTCGATTTCGTCTCCTTTTATAAATTCTTTGCTTGTTGCCATTTTTATAATTTTAAATTAAATTCTTCGAAATAAAATCACAGCTAAATTTAATAGATTTGAAAGAATTGGAAGCGAAATTATTTTCTTGCTCTACAAAAAAATGAACCATTCCCGATTGTTTTGCCGCTGCGAATAGTGGTTTAAAATCTATTGTTCCAGAACCTACTTCTGTATTCAAATCGTTGTTCTTTTTATCCTTGTCTTTTACGTGCCACATTTTAAAACGACCAGGATTCTCTTTGAATAATTGCAAAGGATTATTTCCTGAATGAATTACCCAATACAAATCCAATTCAAAAAAGACTAAATCTTTATCTGTTTCTTTTAATAAAATTTCGAAACCTGTAACGCCATCGTGCTTTTGAAATTCAAAATCATGATTGTGATACGCCAGTTTCAAACCTGCTTTTTTGCACATTTTTGCTGCTTCATTTACACGAGCCGCAATCTTTTTATAATCTTCGATATTTCTTCTGAAAGGTTCATCAACCCACGGAATGGTTAGAAATTCGCTTTTCAGAATTTTCGCCGCCTCAATTGAAGCAATCAACTCTTCGGTATTTCCGTCATATAAAAAGCTTCCTAAATTATAATGTCCGCTAACTGCTTTTAAACCGTTATCGTCCAGAATTTTTTTCAATTCTTTTGGTGTTAGTCCCCAAAACTGATCTTTGATAGAAAAACCGTATGTTTCGACAGCAGTATAACCTGCTTTAGCTACTTTTTCTAAAGTTCCTTTTACGTCTTTCGGAAGTTCTTCGCGAAGCGTATATAACTGTAATCCAATTTCTTTTTTATTCATAGAAAATGCAAATGATGGCGATGCCAAAACAGCTGTTGCAGCAAGACCTGTGGTTACGATAAAATTTCTTCTGCTAGTCATTTTTTAGATAGTATAAATTTCAGAAAGTAAATATATTATAAAAAATGATTCCTAAAGTTTTCTGCAAAATTTTGAAGTGCTGCTGCGGTTTCTTCTGAAACGATTTCTCCCTCAGCATTAACTTTTCCGCGAACTCCTTGAATTAAAAGCTGTGTGGCATCATCAAATTTCGCTTCAAGCGTTTTCAAAACCAGCAAAAGCTGTTCATGACCCATTTCGCCAGAAGCAGAAGCCGTAATCAAACCTGTTTTTTTGTTTGAAAAAATAGTGGTAGAAACACACCATTCTAAAGCATTTTTTAAACTTCCCGGAAGGCTGAACACATATTCAGGGGTGCAAATAATAACGCCATCGGAGTTTATTATTTTATTTCTAAAAGCGGTAATTTCTTTCGGAGGATTTGCTGTATCTAAATCGGGATTGAAGTGAGGAAGACTTTCTAAATCTTCGAAAATTTCTACTTCAAAATTGGGTTCTAGGCAATTTGAAATATATTTCAGAATTTTGAAATTACTGGAATTACTTCTCGTACTGCCTGATATAGCAAGGATTTTTATTTTTGTTGAAGTCATTAAATGAAACAATTCGTATTTCTAAATTAAATCTAAAAATACGAATTGTTTAAGTAAGAAGAAAAATTATTTATAAGACACTAGGTTTAGTCCTTCCATTTTTACAGAATCAATTGCTTGTGGCGGATAATTCTGTTTTTCTTGTCTTGTTGAAGTTACTTTACCCTCTTTACTTATATAGACATAATTGTAACGCCAGTAGTTTGTTTCTACTATCTCACCTCCATCTTTAATAAAGACTTGATCTGCATAAACAAGAATTTCTCCATTGTCCTTATTATCGAGAGTTCTGATAGGATTTCCTAAGGTTCTAAGTACTTTTACTTTGGGTACTCCCACGTCGACCGTGGCTGTATTGGTACTTGCACACGACATAAAGAGCGCAAGTACAGCAGGAATTAATATTGTTTTTTTCATAAACTAAGTGTTGAATTTACGTTTGAAATTTGGTTGCTATTTCATTGATTATTAACACTGTAATAATAATTAAAGATAATAAATTAAGCTTTACATAATTTAAGAAGTATGTTATATAATTATTACCAAAAGACTCAATAGCATTATTTGTATCTTTGCCGGCAAGAAAAATTATCGAATAGAGATGCGAATTGACATTATTACTCTTTTACCTGAATTATTAAGAAGTCCGTTTGAGGCTTCAATTATGAAACGTGCCATTGACAAAGGTTTGGTTGAAGTTCATTTTCACAACCTTCGTGATTATAGCACAAACAGACAGAAAAGTGTAGATGATTATCCTTTTGGCGGAGGCGCAGGAATGGTAATGACCATTCAGCCAATCGATGATTGTATCACCCATTTGAAAAGCCAGCGTGAATATGACGAGGTGATTTATATGTCGCCAGACGGTGAAACTTTAAATCAAAAAATGGCCAATAAAATGTCAATGTATGAAAATATTATTATCTTATGCGGGCACTACAAAGGTGTTGATCAAAGAGTTAGAGATCATTTTATAACAAAAGAAATCTCAATTGGCGATTATGTGTTGTCTGGAGGAGAATTGGGCGCAATTGTTTTATCTGATGCTTTAATCCGATTAATTCCAGGCGTTTTAAGTGACGAAACCTCAGCATTAACAGATAGTTTTCAGGATAATTTACTTTCTGGACCAATTTATACAAGACCTGCAGATTATAAAGGATGGAAAGTACCAGAAGTCTTAACCAGCGGACATGCTGCCAAAATTGACAAATGGCGCGAAGACAAGGCGTACGAACATACTAAAAACAGACGCCCAGATTTGCTTGAATAAGTCTTAAAGTCGTAAAGTCATAAAGTCTAAAGTCTTAAAGTCTTAAAGTCGAAAGTCTTAAAGTAAAGTAAAAAGTGTACAAGTGCTTTTCAAATCGTTTATAAGCAAACTACTAAACCTTTCAATGTCAGACTTTATGACTTTCGACTTTACAACTTTACGACTTAAAAAATAATTTACAATTTATAATTCATAATTTATAATTATTTTTTACATTTGCACCCGAATTTGACCAACCTCTGGCGAGATCCGTGAATGTTGTTCTAATATAAAAACCATAATTTAAATTATCATGGCAGATTTATTAAAATTCGTTCAAGACGAATTCGTTGCTAAAAAAGATTTCCCAGATTTCGGAGCTGGAGACACAATTACTGTTTTCTACGAAATTAAAGAGGGTGAAAAAACAAGAACTCAGTTTTTTAAAGGAGTTGTAATTCAAAGAAGAGGTTCTGGTAACACAGAAACTTTTACTATTCGTAAAATGTCAGGAGCTATTGGAGTTGAGCGTATCTTCCCAGTAAACTTGCCAGCTTTACAAAAAATTGAAATCAACAAAAAAGGAGCTGTTCGTAGAGCTAGAATTTTCTACTTCAGACAACTTACTGGTAAAAAAGCTAAGATTAAAGACAAAAGAAGATAATCATTTATCTAAATGTTATAAAAAACTCGTTTCATATTGTTTGAAACGAGTTTTTTTTATGTTCTATTTCTGCCGCTAACAAAACCGTAATTTTTTAATACCAAAATCATCGATTTAGCAATTTAACAAGCTCGAAATAACAATCTGTTAATTTCATCTTTTGTTGTCAAAACTCAACCGTTTTCGTTGTGATTTTATTATATTTGCTCCGCTCATTTTGAGCCGAATATATCTTTGACATCGTTAACTCCTGACGATACGATTATAAAAAAAAAAGAAAATGAATAAATCAAAAATTTTTTACACCTTAACTGATGAGGCGCCGTTATTGGCAACTTACTCTTTGTTACCAATTGTACAAGCTTTTACAGCGACAGCTGGAATTGAAATCGAAACCAGAGATATTTCGCTGGCGGGAAGAATTTTATCAAATTTCCCAGAATCTTTGACAGATGCTCAAAAAACTGGAGATGCATTGGCAGAATTAGGCCAATTAGCAACTCAGCCAGAAGCTAACATTATCAAATTACCAAACATTTCGGCATCTGTACCGCAATTAAAAGCGGCTATTGCTGAATTACAATCACACGGATACAACGTACCAAATTTCCCAGAAGATCCTCAAAACGATGCTGAAAAGGAAATTAAAGCAAAATATGCAAAAGTATTAGGTTCTGCTGTAAACCCAGTTTTACGTGAAGGAAACTCTGACCGTAGAGCTCCTAGAGCAGTAAAAAACTTTGCAAAAGCAAATCCACACTCAATGGGTGCTTGGTCTGCTGACTCAAAAACTAAAGTGGCTTCTATGTCAGGTGGAGATTTTTACGGAAGTGAAAAATCATTAACTGTAAACGAAGCAAATGATGTAAAAATCGAATTTGTTGCTAAAGACGGAACTTCGACTGTACTTAAAGCAAGTACTCCTCTAAAAGCAGGCGAAATCATTGACAGCTCTGTTTTAAGCGTAAGCAAATTAAAAGCTTTTGCTGCTGAAGCAATTGCTGAAGCTAAAGCTGCAGGAGTTTTACTTTCTGTACACTTAAAAGCTACAATGATGAAAGTTTCTGATCCAATTATCTTTGGTGCAATCGTTGAAGTATATTTTGCAGACGTTTTCAAAAAATACGAAGCTTTATTCGCAGAATTAAACGTTGACACTAGAAATGGTTTAGGCGATATCTACGCTAAAATTGCTGGAAGACCTGAACAAGCTGAAGTTGAAGCTGCTATTGCACAAGCAATTGAAAACGGCCCAGCTTTAGCAATGGTAAATTCAGATAAAGGAATTACAAACTTACACGTTCCATCTGACGTTATTGTTGATGCTTCTATGCCAGCAATGATCCGTACTTCTGGACAAATGTGGAACAAAGATGGAAAAGCGCAAGATACATTTGCTGTTATTCCAGATCGTTCTTACGCTGGTGTTTACACTGCAACTATCGATTTCTGTAAAAAACACGGTGCTTTTGATCCTAAAACAATGGGAAGTGTTCCTAACGTTGGATTAATGGCTCAAAAAGCTGAAGAATATGGATCTCACGACAAAACTTTCCAAATGAAAGCCGACGGAGTTGTTCGTGTTGTTGATGCAAACGGCACTGTTTTAATGGAGCAAAACGTTGAAGCTAATGACATTTTCAGAATGTGTCAGGCAAAAGACGCTCCTATTCAAGACTGGGTTAAATTGGCTGTAAATAGAGCTCGTTTATCTAGTACTCCTGCTGTTTTCTGGTTAGACGAAAACAGAGCACACGATAGAGAATTGATCGTAAAAGTTCAAAAATACCTTAAAGACTACGATACTACAAACTTAGATATCCGTATTTTAAACCCAGTTGCTGCTACAGAATTTACTTTAGACAGAATCATCAAAGGTTTAGATACAATCTCTGTAACTGGAAACGTTTTACGTGACTACTTAACAGATTTATTCCCAATTTTAGAATTAGGAACTTCTGCTAAAATGCTTTCTATCGTTCCTTTAATGAACGGTGGTGGATTGTTCGAAACTGGTGCTGGAGGTTCTGCTCCTAAACACGTTGAGCAATTTACAGAAGAAGGATATTTACGTTGGGATTCATTAGGAGAATTTTTAGCTCTTGGTGCTTCATTAGAGCATTTAGGACAAACTTTAGACAATTCTAAAGCAATTGTTTTATCTGAAACTTTAGATCAAGCTAACGACAAATTCTTAGCAAATGATAAATCTCCAGCTCGTAAAGTTGGTCAGATTGACAACCGTGGTTCTCATTTCTATTTAGCATTCTACTGGGCTCAAGCTTTGGCTGCTCAAACTAAAGATGCTGAATTGAAAGCGATCTTTACTCCAATTGCTGCTGAATTTGAAGCTAACGAAGCTAAAATCGATGCAGAATTAATTGGTGCTCAAGGAAAAGCGCAGAACATTGGAGGTTACTACCAGCCAACTCCAGAATTGGTAAGCAAAGCAATGCGTCCAAGTGAAACTTTCAACGCTATTGTTGCTAAAATTAAATAAGCACATTAGAGTAAATTAATTTTGCTCAAAATAATAAAAGAAAGACAACCCCTAAAAGGTTGTCTTTTTTGTTTATCTAAACTTGTTTTAATATATTAGTCAGGATTTTAGCCAAGTAAATCAAAATACCACCATGATTTCGAAAAAAATTAATTTACTCATAATTTTAATCTTAACTGCGTTTACTTCTTTCTCACAAGAAAAATTTACTTTAAGCGGAATCATTAGCGACAGCAAAAACAATGAAACTTTAATTGGAGTTAACATTTTTATTCCTGCTTTAAAAATTGGAACTACCACCAACGAATACGGTTTTTATTCTCTTTCTGCACCAAGAGGAGAATACGAAATTGAAATTAGTTACATTGGTTATCAAACCATTCAAAAAAATATTGTTTTAAACCAGAATACAAAAAGCAATTTCTCGATTAAAGAAGGCGGTGAAGAACTTCAAGAAGTCATCATTACGGAGAACAAAGGCAAATCAAACATTAAAACGCCTGAAATGAGTGTCAACAAACTCTCGATTTCAACCATAAAAAAAATGCCCGTAGTTTTAGGAGAAGTTGATGTTTTGAAATCAATTTTATTGCTTCCAGGCGTTACCAATGCAGGTGAAGGTGCTTCTGGATTTAATGTTCGCGGAGGCGGCGCAGATCAAAACTTGATTCTTTTAGACGAAGCTACAATCTTTAATTCGTCTCACGTTTTCGGATTCTTTTCTGTTTTTAATCCGGATGCTATTAAAGATTTAAAATTATATAAAGGGGGAATTCCTGCACGCTATGGCGGAAGAGCTTCTTCTGTTTTAGAAATTTATCAGAAAGACGGAAGCAGTAAAGATTTTCATATGAATGGCGGAATCGGATTAATTTCAAGTCGTTTACTTGCTGAAGGTCCGATTGTAAAAGACAAAGGTTCGTTTTTAATTGGAGGAAGAGCTTCTTACGCGCATCTTTTTCTTAAACTTTCTGAAGACAACAAAGACAACGCTGCCTATTTTTACGATTTAAACACCAAATTAAATTACAAACTTAACGACAACAACAGCTTGTATTTATCGGGTTATTTTGGTCGTGACGTTTTCAGATTAAACAAAAGTTTTACAAATACTTACGGAAATTCGACTTTAAATCTACGATGGAATCATTTGTATTCTAATAAATTATTCTCAAATCTATCTTTAATCTACAGCGATTATTATTACGGATTAGACCTTGATTTCGTAGGCTTCAATTGGGATTCTGGAATCAAAAATTACAATTTAAAATACGATTTTAAGCATTATATTTCGGACAAACTAAAACTGAATTATGGCGTAAACGGAATTTATTACGATTTTAATCCGGGAACTATAAAACCAACTGGTGAAGATTCTGGAATCAATCCAGATCAGTTAGACAGAAAATACGCTTTTGAACCTTCTGTTTATTTAGATGCAGAAAGTCAGCTTTCTAAAAAAATCATTGTGGCCTACGGATTACGATACAGTTTATTTTACCGACTAGGCTCTTCTACTGTTAATTACTACGATAATAATCAAGCCGTAGTTTTTAATACTGAGATGCAGATTTACGAAAAAGGTACGCCAACTTCAACGCAATATTTTGGCAAAAATAAAGTCATTCAGAGTTATGATAATTTGGAACCGCGTTTTTCTATTTCTTACCAATTAAACGAAGATCAATCTTTGAAGGCGAGTTATAATAGAATGGCGCAGTATCTTCAATTAATTTCTAACACCTCATCTCCTACTCCGCTAGACGTTTGGATGCCAAGCGACAATTACATTAAACCTCAGCTGGCAGATCAAGTCGCTTTAGGTTATTTTAGAAATATTTATAACGATGCTTATTCTCTGGAAGTAGAAACTTATTATAAAAAGGTACAAAACCGGTTAGATTATATTGATGGAGCCGATTTAATTGCCAACAACGCCATCGAGCAGGTTATTTTAAACGGAGGAATGCGTTCTTATGGCTTAGAACTTATGGTAAAGAAAAACAAAGGGCGATTTAACGGCTGGATTTCGTACACTATTTCAAGATCTGAACAACAAACTCCAGGAAGAACACCTGAAGAAATCGGAATTAACAACGGAAAATGGTATGCATCAGCTTATGATAAAACACATAATTTAGCGGTTACTTCTGCTTACAATTTAAACGAAAAATGGTCTTTTGGTGCTAACTTTGTATTGCAGTCGGGACAGCCGGTAACGTATCCGAACGGACAATATGAATATTTAGGAATTGTAGTGCCAAGCTATGGTTTAAGAAACGAAAAACGACTTCCTTCTTATAATCATTTGGATATTTCTGCCACTTTAACGCCTCGAAAAAACAAAGACAGAAACTGGAAAGGCGAATGGGTTTTCAGTATTTACAATCTTTACAATCGTATGAATGCGGCTTCAATCAATTTCAGGCAAAATGTGGACACAGGTGTGAATGAAGCGGTTCGATTATCCATTTTCGGAATTGTTCCTGCGGTAAGCTATAATTTCAAATTCTAAAAAGTCAGTTCAAAAACTAAAGATATATGAGAAAATTAGTTTTTTTAATCGCATTTTTTGCCTCGCTGTTTTTTACAAGCTGCGAAGAAGTGGTCGATGTTGATTTAGACACCGCTCCTCCAAAATTGGTGATCGAAGCTTCTATCAATTGGGAAAAAGGGAGTACCGGAAAACAGCAGGTTATTAGACTAACTACCACAACGGGTTATTTTGAAAATCAAATTCCTGTAGTGTCAAATGCTGTGGTTTATGTGACAAATAGCAAAAATCAGAAATTTACTTTCACTGAATTTAATAAATCTGGGCGCTATCTATGTAATGATTTCAAGCCTGAACTTAATGAAGAATACACTTTGACTGTCATTAGCAAAGGAAATACTTATACAGCAACAGAAGTTTTAAAATCTGTCGCTCCAATTACGCGAATCGAACAAAAAAATGATGGCGGTTTTACAGGAGAAGATATCGAAATAAAAACGTACTTTACAGATCCTGCCGATGAAGACAACTTTTATCTATTTAAGTATGTTTACTCAAATAAAATAACTTCAAATTATTATGTTTCTGAAGATAAATTCTATCAAGGAAATGAAATTTTCAGCAGTGCCATTGATGAAGATTTAAAAGCAGGAGACGAAGTTGAAGTAACGCATTTCGGAATTTCTAAACAATATTATAATTACATGAACATTCTGGTAAGTATCGCTGGAAGCAATGTTGGAGGCCCGTTTCAATCGCCACCGGCAACTGTAAAAGGAAATATCATCAATACAACAGACAAGAATAATTATCCGTTGGGTTATTTCTCCCTAAGCGAAACCAGTACCAAAAAGTACAAAATCGAGTAAGTATGCAACCTACAATCAAAAGCTTAACCAAAAAAAAACTCCTTGGACATTCTATCGAAATGTCCTTTATGGAAAACAAAACTTTTCAATTATGGAGTGGTTTTATGCCCAACCGGAAAGAAATAAAAAATGCAATTGGAGCTGATTTATATTCTTTAGAAGTTTATAAAGAAAACCATTTTGATGATTTTGATCCGAATGAAAGCTTTAGAAAATGGGCCGCTGTAGAAGTTTCAGATTATGCAACTATTCCCGAAGGAATGCAAACCATAATAATCCCTGATGGTCTATATGCGGTTTTTCTTCACGTAGGCCCAGCCACAGAAGGGCATAAAACGTATCATTATATATTTGCAGAATGGCTTCCCAATTCTGAATATACCGTAGACAACAGGCCGCATTTTGCTGTTATGAATGAAAAATATAAAAAAGACGATCCTACTTCTGAAGAAGAAATCTGGATTCCGATAAAAAGCAGAAATTAATTATGATTCTACAAACTTTAAAAACACTTTTCAATAGAGATTTAGACAAACTAAAATTTGAAATTGAATCTTACGAATTTGAAAAACAAATTTGGGCAATTGACAAAAACATTTCAAATTCAGCAGGAAATCTTTGTCTTCATTTAATTGGAAATCTAAACACCTATATTGGCGCAGAAATAGGTAAAACGGGGTATGTGCGAAATCGTCCTTTAGAATTTTCGTTAAAAGACATTCCAAAATCGGAATTGATTTCTAAAATTGAAAACACAATTGAAGCAGTAAACAAAAGTCTAGATTCTTTAACCGAAAAAGATTTAGAACAGATTTATCCGCAGATTGTTTTTGAAAAAGAAATGACAACAGGATTCTTCCTTATTCATCTTTCGACGCATTTAGCGTATCATTTAGGACAAATCAATTACCACAGAAGGCTGTTGGATTTCTGATTTTAGATTGTCGATTTTTGATTTTTAGATTTCTTGTTTAAAGATTTCAAAAAATCTTAAATCTTAAATCTTAAATCTTAAATGGTAACCCTTACCTTTGCAACACATTCAAAAAAACATACATGTCATCACACCATATAGTCCGAGACGATCAAGAACCTGCTTTAATAATTGCAAATGGCGCAGCTTGCGATCCAGAATTATTGGGACAATTGCTAGAATGGTCGCCTTTGGTAATCGTTTTAGATTCGGCTATTGAAAGAGTGATTGATTTAGGAATAAAAGTGGATGTTTTATTAGGCGATTTTGATCGTGGATTTGATCCAGAAATTTATAAAACTTCACAATTCCCAATCGAAATCGTTCACGCGCCAGATCAAGACAAAACCGATTTGGAGAAAGCTTTTGATTATCTTATCGAAAGAAAAATTCCTGCCGTAAATGTTGTTTGGGCAACAGGAAGACGTGCCGATCATACTATTACCAACTTGACACAAATTGTTCGTTACCGAGATTTACTAAAAATTGTAATCCTAGACGATCATTCAAAAATATTTCTTCTTCCAACAAAATTTGAGAAATGGTACACCGCAAATACGCCTATTTCATTGATTCCGATTGGTGTTGTAAACGGAATCTCCTCATCAAATTTGAAATATGAATTAAATGACGATACGCTGACAATGGGCTACAGGACAGGAAGCAGTAATTCTGTAGAAAAAGACGGAATTGTAACCATTACACATCGTGAAGGAGATCTTCTTTTAATGGAATGTTTTGATTAAAGTAAAAACTGGACTAAATAATATTTAAATCATAACAAATTTCTTAACACAAAGTATTTTGTAGAGACGCACTGCAGTGCGTCTACGCAACGAAAATTCATAAAACGTTAGACACACTGCAGTGCGCCTCTACTGAATATTGGATCGATAATAAATCAATTATAAGGAATAACTATCTTTGCATACGAAATCAATGAAAATGAAAGCAAACGACAATTCTGAAAAAAACATTTTACACCCAAGAAATCTGCATCGAGAGCGATACGATTTTGAAAAACTAATTTCAAATTGTCCTGAATTAAAAGCTTTCCTTTCCATCAACAAATACGGAATCGAAACGATTGATTTCAGCAATCCAAATGCGGTAAAAACTTTGAACAGCGCTTTACTGCAAACGTATTACCATATTCAAAACTGGAATATTCCTAAAAATTATCTTTGTCCGCCAATTCCTGGCCGTGCCGATTATATTCATTATATCGCCGATTTATTAGCGGAAAGCAACAACAATCAAATTCCAAACCATCAAGATATTTTAGGTTTAGATATCGGTACGGGTGCTAATTTAATCTATCCGATATTAGGAAATTCAATCTATAATTGGAGTTTTGTTGCTACCGACATTGACAAAAAAGCAATTGAAAATTGCAGTAAGATTATAGAAGCCAATCCGAAATTCATCGAAGCCATTAGTTTACAGCAGCAGACAGAATCTCGATTTATCTTTAAAAATATTATCACACCCGAAGATCGTTTTACTTTTACGATGTGTAATCCGCCTTTTCATGCTTCTGCTGAAGAAGCCAATAAAAGCGCTTCGAGAAAAGTTTCTAATCTGAATCCGAAGGAAAAAAGAAATACAAATCCAGTTTTAAATTTCGGAGGCCAAAATGCTGAATTGTGGTGCAACGGCGGCGAGATCGGATTCATAACTCAAATGATTTATGAAAGTGCAAAATATGCTTCGCAATGTTTGTGGTTTACGACTTTAGTTTCGAAAAAAGAAAATCTTCCATCGATTTATAAAACTTTGAAGAAAGTAAATGCCGTTGCTGTCAAAACAATCGATATGGCACAGGGGCAAAAAAATAGCCGTATTGTGGCGTGGAGTTTTTTAAGTGATGTGCAACGAAATTCTTCAATAAAAGACATTTAATTCTAAAAATTTTTAATGTGGCGCTCCGCTGGAGCTTTTATTTGATGTCAATAAAATTTTGCTATAAATATTTGGCTTCTCTGAAGCCTTAGCATGATTGAAGCAATCATTTTTGAATAGTCCCAGCGGGACGAGATATTTATAGAAAATTATTAATCGTTATTTGAAAAGCCCCAGCGGGGTGAAATATTTTCCATAAACTAAAATATCCCAAACAACTGATTTCCAAATCAAAACCTTGATTTTATAATTTACTTTAAGTACATTTATTGTAAACATTTAAAAATCAAGATTATGGCAGAATATATTGGTTATCTCGCATCTGTTTTTATTGTTGGCGGTTTTTTGCTTAAAAACCTTAAGACAATACGATTAATTAATATGTTTGGCTGTATCTGCTTTGTTATTTATGGTATTTTTTTAGTTGACTACACTGACATCAGCAAATGGCTTCTTCCTGTGATCATTCCGAATGCTATTTTGGCGTTTGTACAGATCTATTATCTGACTGCTAAAAATGATAAATCTTAAAATTATGATATTTTAAAATAAAATTCTAATACACTTTTTGACTGCTCTAATCTTAACTTTAAGCTGAAATTGAATTTTATGATCATGTTAAAACACTATTCCCGACTCCTTATTATATTATTTTTAGCTTCAAGCTGTGCATCCAAAAAAGAAAAATTTGAAGATTACGTATTTAAAACCCGAAGCGAAGAAGTCAAATACCAAACTGCTTACGATAAAGCTTTAAAACTTTGGAATATTCCGTATACCGAAGAAGACATCAAAACAAGTTTTGGAACAGCTCATGTTGTAATTGCAGGTCCAAAAAATGGAAAAGATTTGGTTTTACTTCACGGAATGGATGCCAGCTCTACTATGTGGTATCCTAATATTAAAGCCTTAAGTAAAAATCACCGTATTTACGCCATTGATTTTATCATGGAACCGAATAAATCAAACTTGACTGCAAAACCGCTTTCGTCAGACGATATTATTGTTTATTATAACGAAATTTTCAATCATTATAAATTAAAGAAATTTGATATAATCGGTGCGTCACGAGGCGGATGGATTGCAACATTATTAGCCATTCAAAAACCAAATTCTATTGATAAAATTGTTCTGCTGAGTCCAGCGCAAACCTTTAAATTTATTGATAAAGTCGGAAAAACATCTTCTGCTTTGATGCTGAAGCTTTTTCCAAGTGAAAAGAAATTCGCAAAAACATTAAATACCTTTTCAACTCATCCTGAAAACATAAGCCGTATTTATCAAAGGCAGTTTTATTTGGCCAATAAGTATGCAAAATCAAATTCGAGCATGTTAAAAATGACGCCTTTTTCAAACAAAGAATTAGAGTCTATTCAAAATCCAGTTTTGGTTTTAATTGGAGATAAAGATGTCATTAATTCGGAAGAAAGTTTAGAAAGAGCCAACAAATATTTAGTCAATAGTAAGACAAAAACGATAAAAGATGCGGGTCATTTTTTAACCATCGATCAGCCAATGGTTGTAAATGATGCTGTTATTAATTTCTTAGAAAAGAAATAACGAATTCGGCTTTTTTTAAACTTTATCAATTGCTAGATATAAAAATTTTTCACATTTATTTTATTAAAGAAAGATTTTTAATACATTATTTTTATATCTTTGAAAATAAATTAAGATTTTTCTTTCTTAATAAGTAGAATTCATTACTGAATTTTGTACATAATACTCCAATACCAAATAACTATTTTTATTAAAAATAGATAACTGGGTAAGATATTCCAAACAAATTTAAATCCTTAAAATAATTGATTATAGCGCCATTTAGGTGTTATATGCAATTATTTTTTTGTTTTCATACCATTCAAAAACTAATGTATAAAACCAAAATTATGAAACAGGATTTATTTAAAAACGGAATATTTTTCCGACTTAGAAAAATGTCATTGCCATCAGTTGCGCTTGCAGTTGCAGTGGCAAACAGCGGCAGCATACTGGCAAACGAAAATTTTAAAAACAAAAGTTTAAATTTCACAAACAAACATAATGAAATAGACCTTGTTAAAGGAAAGGTTGTAGATGAAACAGGAGCCTCTCTTCCTGGAGTAACCATTATGGTTTTAAGCAACAAAAAAAGTACTGTTACTGATATTGACGGCAACTACACTATTGAGGCAAAAACGGGCGATATTCTTCAATTTTCATATGTCGGATTAGAAACTAAAACCATTACAGTTTCCGGAGCAATCGTTAATATTACCTTGACAGCAAAAGGAGAATCGCTTGAAGACGTTGTAGTTATAGGATCGCGTAATCCAACCAGAACTGTAACAGAATCTGTAGCTCCTATTGATGTAATTGCAATGAAAGAAATTGCCACACAAGGCGCACAAACAAATTTGAACCAGATTTTAAATATGGTTGCTCCTTCTTTTACTTCAAACAGCCAGACTGTCGCGGATGGAACCGATCACCTTGATCCTGCGCAATTACGAGGCTTGGGTCCAGATCAGGTATTGGTTTTATTAAATGGAAAAAGAAGACATACTTCTTCATTGGTGAATGTTAACGGAACACCTGGCCGAGGATCTGTCGGAACAGACCTAAATGCTATTCCGTCATTTGCACTTGAAAAAATCGAAGTCTTAAGAGATGGTGCGTCAGCTCAATATGGTTCTGATGCAATTGCAGGTGTACTAAATCTTAATATTAAAAAGGACACCAAAAAATTAGACGTAAATTTATTTTCAGGAAGCAATTTCTCCAAAAATGCTAACGATCACCGAGGAGGAAATGATGGCAATCATTATCAGCTGGATCTTAATTATGGAACTAATTTAGGTAAAGAAAAGAGTTTTATAAATTTGACCACTAGCCTACAATTGCGTGATGCAACAAGTCGAGCAGATGATGCAACGGGTACTATTTATAATGCCTACAACGCCATAGAACAGCGTGCTTCTGAAAACGGAATAAATATCAATTCTTTATTTGGAAACATAAATAACACTTTAAACTCGGCTCAAATAATAGGAATTGTAAAAAATTATGCTCCTCAAATTAATTATTTTACAGCTGCACAGCAAACGGCAATTTCCAACGCTGGAAACATATCTCAACTGCAAAATGCTTTAAACTTTGATGCAACTGATGGCGAATTAGCCTATAGAAACCTTCGTCGAAAAAATTTTAATATGAGAGTCGGTCAATCTGCTTTTGAAAGTATTCAGTTCTTCTTAAATGCGGCTTATCCTATAAATGACAAATTAAAAATTTATGCTTTTGGAGGAACAAGCAACAGAAAAGGTGAATCGGCAGGTTTTTTCCGAAGACCAAATCAAGCAAGATCTTATACTGGTTTGTATTTAAATGGTTTCTTGCCAGAAATACATTCAACAATCAATGATTTTTCTGCAGCAGCAGGACTTAGAGGTATGATTTTCAAAGATTGGAATTTTGACCTTAGCAATACTTTTGGTCAAAACTCCTTTGATTATAGTATAGAAAATACTGTCAATTCAACTTTAAGAGAAAATTCATCTCAGAAATTTGATGCTGGTGGATTACGTTTTGCCCAAAACACGACTAATTTTGATATGAACAAAAAGTTCAATACACTAAACGTAGCGTTGGGAGCTGAATTTCGTCATGAAATGTACGGCATTAATGCAGGAACCACTGATTCTTATAGCCAATATGACATCAACGGAAATATCGTTACAGCAACAACGCCTGCCAACTTAAGAGTTACCGATTTTTTTGGAGCTACACGACCTGGAGGAGCACAAGTTTTCCCTGGCTACAGAGCAGAAAATACTAAGAATGAATCAAGAAGCAGTTATGCCTTATACACTGATTTAGAACTTGACGTTACAGAAAAATGGCTTTTAAACGGAGCTCTCCGTTTCGAAAACTATTCTGATTTCGGAAACACAATTAATTTTAAATTAGCCAGTCTATATAAACTTACTAACAACATTAACCTGCGAGGTGCCTTTTCAACTGGATTTAGAGCGCCATCTTTACATCAAATCTATTACGAATCAACTGCTACACAATTTACAGGTGGCGTTCCTTTTGAAGTAGGAACTTTTAGCAACGATTCTCAAATAGCTAAACTGCTTGGAATTCCAAAATTAAAGCAGGAAGAATCACAAAGTTTCAGTGCAGGTTTTACGGCCAAAATTCCAGACGCTAACATCACAGTTACTACAGATGTTTATTGCATAAAAATAAAAGACAGAGTTGTTCTTACGGATCAATTTACGCCGACTCCTGTCACTCAACCGCTATATGATCAGGCTGGTGCAAATGCTGCAACTTTTTTTGCAAACGCCATCAATACAGAGTCTAAAGGGATGGATATTGTAATAACTAATAAATTAAACTTGAATGAAAATTTAACTTTAAAAAATGATTTATCTGGTACATTTTCAAAAACAAAACAAATAGGAAACATTCACGCATCTCCAATATTAGAAGCTGCTGGGCAGATCAACACCTATTATTCTGAAACATCAAGAATTTATTTAGAAGAAGCAATTCCGAGAGTAAAAATAAATTTAAGCAATAGCCTGACTTACAAAAAATTTGATTTCTTTTTTAGAAATGTCTATTTCGGAGATGTTACAGACCCAAATGTTGCTGACGTAAATGGCGACGGTTTTGTGGGTGCCAAAATTGTAAATGGAAAAGCTGTAGAAAATGAGCATCCAGTCTGGGGCGGAAAAATTATTACCGATTTGTCAATCGGATTTAAAATTAGTCCTGCAACTAAAATCGTAATTGGAGCAAACAATATTTTTGATATTTATCCAGGAAAGAATTTAGGTCCGCAAATGGCACGAAGAGTAAACGGAGTTGATAATAACGGAAATATCACATACGCAACTGCCGCGACTGCAATTGATTTATCAAATCAAAATCAATTTGTATACTCGAGAAACGTATCCCAATTTGGTCAAAACGGGCGTTTTGTCTTTGCAAGATTAAATTTTAGTTTTTAATTCTTTTTAGTTTTTTTTTAAATATGGAGAGCCGTCAGCATTAATTTGCTGGCGGTTTTTCTTTTGGACTTTCATTTTTTTTAAAGCATTCAAACTTCGTATCTTTACAAAACCAACTTTCAGTATACGCAAATGAAATTTCAAGTTTCTTCAGAATATAGTCCTAAAGGAGATCAGCCCCAAGCCATAGAAAAATTGGCACAAGGTGTAATCGACGGAGATAAATACCAAACTTTATTAGGAGTTACGGGCTCGGGAAAAACGTTTACCGTTGCCAACGTAATTGAGGAAGTGCAAAGACCTACTCTAGTTTTGGCCCACAATAAGACTTTGGCAGCACAATTGTATTCAGAATTCAAGCAATTCTTCCCGAATAATGCGGTTGAATATTTCGTTTCTTACTACGATTATTATCAGCCAGAAGCCTTTATGCCAGTTACAGGAGTTTTCATTGAAAAAGATTTATCTATCAATGAAGAATTAGAAAAAATGCGTTTAAGCACTACTTCTTCCCTGCTTTCAGGAAGACGTGATGTTTTGGTAGTAGCCTCAGTTTCTTGCTTGTACGGTATTGGAAACCCTGTTGAATTCAAGAAAAATGTTGTTGAAATTAAAAGAGATCAGGTTATTTCGAGAACCAAATTACTGCACAGTTTAGTTCAGAGTTTGTATGCCAGAACAGAAGCCGATTTTAATCCAGGAACTTTTAGAATCAAAGGAGATACGGTTGAAGTTTATCCGAGTTATGCTGACGATGCGTATAGAATTCATTTTTTTGGAGATGAAATCGAAGAAATCGAGTCTTTTGATGCTAAAACTTCTCAGGTAATCGAAAAATTCCAACGCTTGACCATTTACCCTGCCAATATGTTTGTGACTTCACCTGAAGTATTACAAGGCGCTATCTGGCAGATTCAGCAGGATTTGGTAAAACAAGTTGATTATTTTAAAGAAATCGGTAAACATCTTGAAGCGAAACGTTTGGAAGAAAGAACCAATTTCGATTTAGAAATGATCCGCGAATTAGGATATTGTTCTGGAATTGAAAATTACTCTAGATATCTGGACGGTCGTGAAGCCGGAACAAGGCCTTTCTGTTTATTAGATTATTTTCCTAGTGATTATTTAATGGTTGTGGATGAAAGTCACGTAACCGTTTCGCAAGTTCACGCGATGTACGGAGGCGACCGAAGCCGAAAAGAAAATTTGGTTGAATATGGTTTCCGTCTTCCTGCTGCCATGGACAACCGACCTTTGAAATTTGAAGAATTCGAAGCTTTACAAAATCAGGTGATTTATGTTTCTGCAACACCTGCAGATTATGAATTACAAAAATCAGACGGTATTTATGTCGAGCAGATTATTCGTCCGACTGGATTATTGGATCCTGTAATCGAAGTTCGTCCAAGCTTAAATCAGATTGATGATTTGATTGAAGAAATTCAAGTTCGTTGCGAATTAGACGAAAGAGTTTTAGTGACCACTTTAACCAAAAGAATGGCGGAAGAATTGGCGAAATATCTAACAAAAGTTAATATTCGATGCCGTTACATCCATTCTGAAGTGGATACTTTAGAACGTATCGAAATCATGCAAGATTTACGAAAAGGACTTTTTGATGTTTTGATTGGAGTAAACTTACTTCGTGAAGGTTTGGATTTACCAGAAGTATCGCTCGTAGCTATTTTAGATGCCGATAAAGAAGGTTTCTTGCGTAATAGAAAATCTTTGACACAAACCATTGGTCGTGCTGCTAGAAATGTTAACGGAAAAGCGATCATGTATGCGGACAAAATTACCGAAAGCATGCAGAAAACAATTGATGAAACCAATTATAGAAGAACCAAACAAATCAATTATAATGTGGAAAACAATATTGTTCCGCAGCCTTTAAACAAGAAAATTGAAAGCGCGTTTACTAAAAATCCTTTGGTAGAATATGAACTCGGACATCCAATTCCTGTGGCTGCTGAGCCAGAAACGGCTTATTTATCTAAATCAGAACTAGAGAAAATGATCCGCGAAAAGCGTAAAACGATGGAAAAAGCGGCGAAAGAATTAGATTTCCTTCAAGCGGCGAAACTTCGTGACGAAATTAAAAAACTACAGGAACAGCTTTCTTAATTATGCTGTTCCTGAAAAATCTCCAATAATACAATTGGGTTTAGTACCGTATTTGGCGTTTTTTTCATCATTTCCAGAACACGTTTTACAGCCGAAAGATTTAAACCCATTTCCAAGGCAATCTGCTGAATGGTCTGGAATTCTTTTTCGTGCAAAACACCATCGCAATGCATTAATAAAGCCAATCTATAGAACTGGTTAATTCTTTGCAATTCTGACTTTATCGGAAGTGCTTTCGTTTCTTGATGAAATAAATCCTGAAATTCTGCTTCGCCAATACTCAATTCTAAAGCTACCAGTCTTAAAAAATCAAGCTCACGTTTGTGCAAATGTCCGTCTACAGTGGCGAACGTAATCATTTCTAAAAGTAAACTTCTTTTTTCTGCTTCTGTATTCATCAATTTCTTATTTTTAGCTAAAATATTGCTTTTAAACAAAAATACAAAACACGGATAATGAAGAGGATTTTCTTGGCAATTTTACTTCTATTTACTCTAATTGGAAAGGCACAAAGTACGGCTTCAAAAAACGTTTCTACTTTTACAATTGAAGCTCCTCAACTTCATACCACAAAAAAAATCTGGGTTTATCTTCCTGAAAATTATTCCAAAGACATAAAGAAAAAATATAGTGTTATTTATATGCACGACGCTCAGAATCTGTTTGATGCGAAAACATCGTATTCTGGAGAATGGAATGTCGATGAAAAATTGGACAGCTTAAAAGCTCCTGTAATTGTCGTAGGAATTGAACACGGAAATGAAAAACGCATTGATGAACTTACTCCTTTTAAAAATGAAAAATACGGTGGAGGAAACGCTGATAATTATTTAGAATTTATTGTAAAAACCTTAAAACCTCATATAGACAAAAATTATAGAACCAAAACAAAAGCTAAAAATACCATTCTGTTCGGGAGTTCGCTTGGCGGACTGGTTTCGTATTACGGCGCTTTAAAATATCCTGATGTTTTTGGAAAAGCGGGTGTTTTTTCGTCTTCTTTTTGGTTTTCTAATGACATTTATGCTTTTACCGAAAAACAGTCCAAAATCAAAACTAAAATCTATTTTCTATGCGGTGACAAGGAAGATGAAAACATGGTAAACGATTTAACCAAAATGAAACGTTTATTGGATTCCAAACGTTGCTATTGTCTTCACCTCGATAAAACGAAAATTGTAAAAGGCGGAGAACATAATGAAAAACTGTGGCGTGATCATTTTGTTGAGGCGCTGCTTTGGCTTGGTTATTAACTAAAGAAATAAAAAATACTCCTATAAAAAATGAAACTTATTTTAAGAGATTATAATCTAAAACTAAAACACACTTTTACAATTTCAAGAGAATCTATTGACTTTCAACCTTCTCTAATTGTAGAATTGCAAAGCGATGGTTTTTCTGGTTTTGGAGAAGCTACTTCCAATCCGTATTACCATATTACGGTTCCAATGATGATTGCTGATTTGGAGAAAATAAGATCGATTATTGAAAACACGGAGGATGAGACTCCAGAAGTATTTTGGTCGAAAATTCATCCGTATTTAAAAGACGATATGTTTGCTTTGTGCGCATTAGATTTGGCTTACAATGATTTGTATGCTCGTAAAAAAGGCAAAAAATTATATGAATTATGGAATTACAAAACAGATTATAATCCGTTGACTGATTATACTATTGGAATTGATTCTATCGAGAAAATGGTTTTTAAAATGAAAGAACTGCCTTGGCCGATTTACAAAATTAAATTGGGTACGAAGGAAGATATTGCCATTGTAAAAGAACTGAGAAAACATACTGATGCCATTTTTAGAATTGATGCCAACTGTGGCTGGACAGTTGACGAAACCATAAACAATGCAGTCGAACTAAAAAAACTAGGAGTTGAATTTTTAGAACAGCCCATGAAAGCAGACAATTGGGAAGCCCATAAAGAGGTTTTTAAACATTCTGTACTTCCTGTAATTGCTGATGAAAGCTGTATTATTGAAGAAGATGTTGCCAAATGTTTCAATCATTTTCATGGTGTGAATGTGAAGCTGGTAAAATGTGGCGGACTAACTCCAGGAAAACGCATGATCGAAGAAGCAAAAAAATTAGGCCTAAAAACGATGGTAGGTTGCATGACGGAATCTACGGTTGGAATTTCTGCTATTGCACATTTGCTGCCGCAATTGGATTATGTTGACATGGACGGTGCTTTGCTTTTGGCAGAAGACATTGCGACAGGTGTTACAATAGAAAATGGCGTGATTAAGTATTCAGACTTAAACGGAACGGGAGTTACACTGCTTTAAAATGATAGTCGAGAAATTTCCAGATCGGATCATTGAAATCGACCAAAAACAGTATTTGTATTTTGGCGGAACCGCTTATTTGGGACTTCCAACAAACAAAATATTTCAAGATTTAGTAATTCAGAACATTTTGAAATGGGGAACAACTTACGGAAGTTCAAGAACAGCGAATATTCAACTTAGCGCATATATTGCTGGCGAAGAGTTTTTGACTCAACATATTGGTTCTGAAAATGCTGTTACGGTTTCTTCTGGAATGCTGGCTGGAAAATTGGTTTTAGAAAAACTAAAGAAACAAACCGATTGTTTCTTCCATTTGAATGAAATTCATTCAGCGATTCGGATAGAAAATAGTATTCCTGTTTTTATTAATGAAGATTTGAATGAGCGCTTATTAGATTCAAAACCAGAAAAAATAACGATTTTAACTGATGGCGTTCCTTCGTTTCAAACCAAACCAGCCGATTTATCTTTCTTAAAACAAATTTCAAATAGCAAAGAAATTACATTAGTTGTTGATGAATCGCATTCGTTGGGAATTATTAGCAAAAATGGTTCTGGAATTTATTCGTCAATTGATTTTCCAATTAAAAGAAAAATCTTGGTTTCGTCTTTGGGAAAAGCTTTTGGATTAACAGGAGGTGTAATTGCTTCAGATTCTGCTTTTATTAAAAAAATAAAAGAATTAGAGACTTTTACAAGTGCTGCTGGAATGAATCCAGCTTTTGTACAAACGCTTTCTGACGCTTCTGAAATTTATAAAATACAGCATCAAAAACTCTTGGATAATTTAAGTTATATCGATTCGATTTTAATTAAAAATGAGAGTGTTAAGTTTGATAAAAACTATCCTTTAATTTATTTATTGTCGAATGAATTAGTGAATAAACTAAAAGCTGAAAACATAATTATTGCTAGTTTTAAATACACAATAGATGCAGAACCACTCAATCGCATTGTAATAACAGCAAATCATTTGAAAGAAGATTTAGATAAATTGACAAATGTTTTAAATAGCTTCAGCCATTAACCACAAATTACACAAATTTTCGCAAATTGTTTTCTTTTCAACACCTTTTTAATTTGTGCAAATTTGTGTAATTTGTGGTTAAAAATAAATCTTTCTAATTGTTTTTAAACCGTACCTTTGCACAAAATATGTCTAGTTTTATTTTCCGACAAGATTGGAAAACCTGAAACCTGAAATAAAAAAACTTGAAACAAAAAATTATGACAAATAACGATATACTTAAAAAACTTCGCGTGGCTTTGATGCTCCGTGATGACCAAATAGTTGAGATTTTAGAATTGGTAGATTTTAAAATTTCAAAGTCAGAATTGGGTTCTTTTTTTAGAGCCGAAGATCATCCAAATTACATGGAATGTGGTGATCAAATTCTGCGTAATTTCTTAAACGGATTGGTAATTCATTTAAGAGGAACTAAAGAAAATCCGAAAAACCCAAATGAGGTTTTAGCAAAGCATAAAGCTGAAATTCCAAAAAAGGATTCAACTAAAGAAAGAGCTGAATTTAAAGCAGCGCCAAAAGATTCTGAAAAATACAGAGGCGATCAGAGTGCATCAAAGTCAGATACAGCAGCTGGAAGACCTAAAAAGAAAGCATTTCCAAAAGGAAATGGAAAACCATCTGTTGTAGAAAAAGTAGTTTACAAAAACGGGAATAAGAAAAAGTCTTAAAGCTTTACCGCAAAGAGCTAAGAACTACGCAAAGTTCGCAAAGTTTTTTAGCCACGAATTCACGAATTATTCTTAAAGATTATAAAATAATTCGTGAATTCGTGGCTATATTATTTCACAAAGAATTTATTGTAGAGATGCACTGCAGTGCATCTAACGTCACGTAACCACACGGCTCAGCTTTGCTTAGACGCACTGCAGTGCGCCTCTACGATATGCGTTGAACCTATTATCAAAAATCGGCAAAATCTGCAAGAGAAATTAACGCACAAGTTACGCCAAAATGTACTGTAGAGATGCACTGCAGTGCATCTAACGTCACGTAACCACACGGCTCAACTTTGCGTAGACGCACAGCCGTGCGCCTCTACGATATGCGTTGAACCTATCATCAAAAATCGGCAAAATCTGCGCGAGAAATTATCGCACAAATTACACCCTATTTACTGTAGAGGCGCACTGCTGTGCGTCTAACGTCACGTAACCACACGGCTCATCTTTGCGTAGACGCACTGCAGTGCGCCTCTACGATATGCGTTGAACCAATTATCAAAAATCGGAAAAATCTGCTAGAGAAATTAACGCAAAGTTACGCCAAAATGTACTGTAGAGATGCACTGCAGTGCATCTAACGTCACGTAACCACACAGCTTAACTTTGCGTAGACGCACTGCAGTACGCCTCTACAATCGATATCATGACCTAAAAATCATTTGCTTCAGCAACGCGGCTTAACTTTGCGTAGACGCACTGCAGTGCGCCTCTACGTTATACGACGATATACATTGTCCATAAAAACAAAAAACCATTCCTTTCGGAATGGTTTTCTATATAAATTGATTTCTTATTTGATTAAGAAAGAGCAGCTTTAACTTGGTCAGCAGCTTCTTGGAATTGAACTGCAGATAAGATTGGCATACCAGAGTTGTCAATTAATTCTTTTGCAATTTCAGCATTTGTTCCTTGCAAACGAACGATAATTGGCACATTGATAGCATCTCCCATGTTTTTGTAAGCATCAACAACACCTTGAGCAACACGATCACAACGAACGATTCCTCCGAAGATGTTAATTAAAATAGCTTTTACGTTTGGATCTTTCAAGATAATTCTGAAAGCTGTTTCAACACGTTTTGCATCAGCAGTTCCTCCTACGTCAAGGAAGTTAGCAGGCTCAAAACCAGCATATTTAATTAAGTCCATAGTTGCCATTGCAAGACCAGCTCCGTTTACCATACATCCTACAGTACCGTCAAGGTCAACATAGTTAAGACCAACTTCTTTAGCTTCAACTTCGATTGGGTTCTCTTCACGAACGTCTCTCATTTCAGCATATTTCGCTTGTCTGTATAAAGCGTTATCGTCGATATTTACTTTAGCATCTACAGCTAAGATTTTGTTATCAGAAGTTTTTAATACAGGGTTGATTTCAAACATAGAAGCATCAGAACCAATGTAAGCATTGTAAAGTGCGTCGATGAATTTCACCATTTCTTTGAAAGCATTTCCAGAAAGGCCTAAATTAAAAGCAATTCTTCTAGCTTGGAAACCTTGTAATCCTACAGAAGGATCGATTTCTTCAGTAAAGATTAAGTGTGGAGTGTGTTCAGCAACTTCTTCAATGTCCATTCCACCTTCAGTAGAATACATAATCATGTTGCGTCCTGTACCTCTATTCAATAAAACAGAAACATAAAATTCAGAAGTTTCGCTTTCTCCAGGATAGTAAACATCTTCAGCAACTAAGATTTTATTAACTTTTTTACCTTCAGGCGGAGTCTGAGGCGTAATCAATTGCATTCCGATGATTTGTTGTGCTAACTCTTCAACTTGCTGTAAGTTTTTTGCCAGCTTAACTCCACCACCTTTTCCACGACCACCTGCGTGAATTTGTGCTTTAATTACATGCCATCCTGTTCCAGTTTCGGCAGTTAATTGTTTTGCAGCAGCCACAGCTTCAACTGCATTATTAGCCACAATTCCGCGTTGTACGCGTACTCCGTAACTCGCTAAAATTTCTTTTCCTTGATATTCGTGTATGTTCATAATATAGAATTTGTCTGGTTCTGAATTTATTTCAGAATAAAAGTGCGACAAAAGTAACAAAATACAACTTAATAGTAAAATCTTTTTTAAATTAATAACTACTCGTTAATTGATTCTTCAACAATTTAAATCCAAAGAAAAAAAATCATTAAACAATTGTATCTAGAAAGTTAACACAAAATCGCTAAAACGTTTGATATTTAACAAAAACATCACTGATATCAATACCTCAGCGACGATTTTTCTTAATATATTTTAACCGCAATTGTCATTTTGATAATTCGCAATGCTTTATATGATAATTTTATCATTTAAGAACCGTTTTTCTAATATTCCTATAAAAATGAAAGCGAATAGATAAATTCAATACATTATGTTTAACGAAATCTGTATTTTTGTAAAAAAAATATCAAGAATGAGAGTTAAAGAACAAGGGCTTTATCTGCCTGAATTTGAACACGACAATTGTGGTGCAGGATTTATTTGTAATTTGAATGGTATTAAGTCAAATGATATCATTCACAAAGCATTAGACATCTTAATTAAATTAGAACATCGTGGTGCCGTTAGTTCTGATGGAAGAACTGGAGACGGAGCTGGAATTTTATTCGACATTCCTCATGATTTTTTTAAGAAAGTTTGTGACTTTGAAATCCCTGAAGCGCGTGAGTATGCAGTAGGAATGGTTTTTTTACCAAAAAGCAAAAACCAGGTATCTTTTTGCATTAATGCATTTGAGGCTACTATTAAAGACCAAAACTTAAAGGTTTTAGGTTGGAGAGATGTGCCAGTTGACGTTGAGAATTTAGGTGAAATCGCCGCAGAAAAAGAACCATCAATTAAACAAGTTTTCGTTTCTAAAAACGGACAAGATTTAACTGAACAAGAATTTAATGCAAAACTTTTTGCAGCTAGAAAAATTGCTGAACATGCCGTAAGAGGATCTAAAACTTCTGAAAGCCATATGTTTTATTTTACTAGTTTATCGACCACTACTATAATATATAAAGGTTTATTGATGCCAGAAGACATCAGCCGTTATTATATAGATTTGAAAGATCCAGACTTGGTGACGCGTTTAGCGCTTGTACACCAACGTTTCTCTACCAATACATTCCCATCTTGGGACTTAGCTCAGCCGTTTAGATACATGTGTCATAATGGTGAGATCAATACCCTTCGTGGAAACGTAAGCCGTATGCGTGCTCGTGAAGAGCTTATGCAGAGCAAAGTTTTTGGCGATGATATCAAAAAATTATTCCCAATTATCTTAGAAGGAAAATCAGATTCTGCTTCTATGGATATGGTGGTTGAACTTTTATTGATGACTGGCCGTTCGCTTCCAGAGGCCATGATGATGGTAGTTCCTGAAGCTTGGGAAAAACACCAGACAATGTCTCCAGAAAAAAGAGCTTTCTATGAGTACAACGCTTGTATCATGGAGCCTTGGGATGGCCCTGCTTCTATTCCGTTTACTGATGGTAATGTAATTGGAGCTTTACTAGACAGAAATGGTTTACGCCCTTCTCGTTATACTTTAACACACAGCGGATTCGTAATTATGTCATCTGAAATTGGTGTATTAGACATCGATCCAGAAGATGTAATCCAGCACGGTCGTTTGGAGCCAGGAAAAATGTTCTTGGTTGATATGAACGAAGGCCGTATTATTGAAGATGAAGAAGTAAAAAAAGCAACTGTAACGAAACGTCCTTATAAGGAATGGGTGGATGCTAATTTATTACCATTAGCTAAAGTTCCTTACACGAACAACCCAACTCCTGTTGAAAAATTAGATTTCTTAACAAGACAGCGTTTGTTTGGTTATACAATTGAAGATTTAAAAACAATCATCAACCCGATGGGAAGCGACGGAGCTGAAGCAATCAGTTCTATGGGTAATGATACGCCTTTAGCAGTATTGTCAGATCAGCCACAATTGTTGTACAACTACTTCAAACAATTGTTTGCTCAGGTTACTAACCCGCCGTTGGATGGTATTCGTGAAGAAATCATTACCGATATTAGTTTAGCAATTGGAGGGGATTTCAATATTTTCGAAATTGAATCAAAACAATGTAAAAAATTAAAAATCCAAAACCCGGTAATTTCTAATGAGGATTTGGATAAAATTAGAAATATCGATCACGCAGATTTCAAATCGGCTACCATTTCTACTTTATATAAAATAGAAAAAGGAGTTAACGGTTTAGAAAGAGCGCTTGAAAAATGTGTTCAGGCAACTTTCAAAGCGGTTGAAGAAGGATGTAATATCATCATCTTATCTGATAGAGGCGTGAGTGAAGAATTAGCTCCAATTCCTATGTTATTGGCTTGCTCTTACATTCACCATTCATTAAACATTTTGCAAGTTCGTTCTAAATTCGGAATCATAATCGAATCTGCTGAACCACGCGAACCGCATCATTTTGCTTTATTGTTCGGATATGGCGCAAGTGCAATTAACCCTTACATGGTAAATGAAATCATTCATGATCAAGTTGAAAAAGGTTTCATTACAAAAGTAAAAGCAGATTACGCTGTTGTAAACTACAATAAAGCAATCGCAAAAGGAATCGTAAAAATCATGAACAAAATTGGTATCTCTACTTTACATTCGTACAGAGCTGCTCAAATTTTCGAGATTTTAGGATTAAACAAAACATTCACCTCTAAATATTTCCCTTACACACCTTCTAGAATTGAAGGAATTGGTTTAATGGAAGTAGAAAAAGAAGTGAAAAAACGTTTCCAAAAAGCTTTCCCAAATTCAAAAGTTGCAAACTTGCTTCCTCTTGAAATTGGAGGTATTTACAGATGGAGACGTGGTGGAGAAAAACACATGTTTAACCCAACTACAATTTCTAAATTACAACAAGCAGTTCGTTTAAACAGCCCAGAAAGCTATAAAGAATATGCAAATGCCGTAAACGAGCAAAGCTCAAACTTAATGACGATTAGAGGTTTATTTGAATTCAACAATTTAGATCCAATTTCTATTGATGAAGTAGAGCCTTGGACAGAAATTGTTAAGAAATTCAAAACCGGAGCAATGTCTTATGGGTCTATCTCGAGAGAAGCGCATGAGAACTTAGCAATTGCAATGAACAGAATTGGCGGAAAAAGTAACTCTGGAGAAGGTGGAGAAGATCCAAAACGTTTCCAGAAAGAAATTAACGGAGATTCTAGAAACTCTGCAATCAAACAAGTTGCTTCAGGACGTTTTGGTGTTTCGATCAACTATTTGACAAACGCTAGAGAAATCCAAATCAAAATGGCTCAGGGAGCAAAACCTGGAGAAGGTGGACAATTACCTGGAGAAAAAGTAGTGCCTTGGATTGCCGAAACTAGAAATTCTACTCCTTATGTAGGTTTGATTTCACCTCCGCCTCACCACGATATCTACTCTATTGAGGATTTATCTCAGTTGATTTATGATTTGAAAAACGCTAACCGTGAAGCTCGTATCAACGTAAAACTAGTTTCTGAAGTTGGAGTTGGAACCATCGCTGCCGGTGTTGCAAAAGCAAAAGCTGACGTTATCTTAATCTCTGGTTATGATGGAGGAACAGGTGCTGCACCCTTAACTTCATTACAACACACAGGTATTCCATGGGAACTTGGTTTAGCTGAAGCACAGCAAACGCTTATCTTAAACGACTTAAGAAGCCGTGTAGTTTTAGAATGTGACGGACAGTTGAAAACAGGACGTGACGTTGCGATCGCAGCTTTATTAGGTGCAGAAGAATTCGGATTTGCTACTGCTCCGCTTGTAGCTTCTGGATGTATCATGATGAGAGCTTGTCATTTGAATACTTGCCCAGTTGGTATTGCAACTCAGGATCCTGAATTGAGAAAAAATTTCAAAGGAACGCCAGAGCACGTAATCAACTTTATGTATTTTATTGCTGAGGAGTTAAGAGAAATCATGGCTCAGTTAGGTTTCAGAACGTTAAAAGAAATGGTTGGTCAGTCTCAAAAATTAAATGTAGACAAAGCGATCAAACATTATAAAGCGAATGGCTTAGACTTATCGACTATTCTATACAAACCGGAAAAAGCGAAACATGTGCCAATTCACAATACAACAGAACAAGATCACGCTCTTGAAAACGTATTGGATTTTGACATCATCAAAGAAGCAATTCCATCTATTTATAGAAAAGAGAAAACGAGAGTTACATTCAAAATCAAAAATACAGACCGTTCTGTAGGTGCGATTTTGAGTAACGAAATCTCAAAAATTTATGGCGCACAAGGATTACCTGCTGACACTATTTTAGTTGATTTTGAAGGTTCTGCCGGACAAAGTTTTGGTGCATTCGCCACAAACGGATTGTCATTTAAAATTCACGGAAACTGTAATGATTACTTAGGAAAAGGTCTTTCTGGAGGAAAACTAATTGTAAAAGTACCTCCTACTGCGACTTTCAAACCTGAAGACAACATCATTATCGGAAACGTTGCCCTTTACGGAGCTATTACCGGAGAGGCATATATTAATGGTATCGCAGGAGAGCGTTTCTGTGTGAGAAACTCTGGAGCAACAGCAGTTGTTGAAGGAATTGGAGATCACGGATGCGAGTACATGACAGGTGGTACAGTTGTAGTTTTAGGAAAAACTGGAAGAAACTTCGCTGCTGGTATGAGTGGTGGTGTTGCTTACATTTACGATCCAAACAAGAAATTCGATTCGACAGTTTGTAACATGGAAATGGTTGCATTCGATCCGTTGGAAGAAGAGGACGTTACAAAACTAAGAAAACTGATCAAAAACCATTCGTTGTACACCAGCAGTCCATTAGCTAAGAGAATTTTAGCAGACTGGGAAAATGAGCAACAGCACTTCGTAAAAGTAATGCCAACAGATTACAAAAAAGCATTACAAAGAATTGCAGAAGAAAAACAAATAGAAGAATTAATAGCGGGATAAATGATTGTAGAATTCAGATTTTAGATTTTAGATTGACCTTAACCTCAAAGCTTTGCGAACTTAAAAACGCTCCAAAAAGCAAAACAAAGAACCTTGCGTACTTTGCGGTTAAAAAAATTGGAATTTGGAATTTTTAAAATTGGAATTTGATCATTTACATTTAATAAAAATGTCATGGGTAAAATAGGCGGATTTAAAGAATATAATAGAGCCGACGAAAGTAATTTAGCAGTTGCAGAACGTGTTTCCAACTACAACGAATTTACTATTCCGGTACCAAAAGATAAATTAAAAGAACAAGGATCAAGATGTATGGACTGTGGTATTCCTTTTTGCCACAGTGGATGTCCGTTAGGAAATTTAATTCCTGACTTCAACGACATGGTACATCAGGAAGAATGGCAGAGTGCATTAGAGATTTTGCAATCTACAAACAACTTCCCTGAATTTACAGGTCGTTTATGCCCTGCTCCATGTGAGAAATCATGTGTTTTAGGAATCATCAAAGATCCAGTTTCTATCGAAAACATCGAAAAAAGCATCGTAGAAAGAGGTTTCGCTGAAGGATGGATTAAACCTCAGCCACCAAAATCAAGAACTGGAAAAACAGTTGCCGTTATTGGTTCTGGACCTGCGGGTCTTGCTGCTGCTCAGCAATTAAACAGAGCGGGTCACAACGTTACTGTTTTTGAAAGAGACAACGCAATTGGAGGTTTATTACGTTACGGAATTCCAAATTTCAAATTAGAAAAAGAAATTATTGACCGTCGTGTAGTTATTTTAGAAGCAGAAGGAATCACTTTCAAAACGAATGTAAATGTTGGTGTAAACTTCAGCGTTGAAGAATTAAACCAATTCGATTCTATCGTTTTATGCGGAGGAGCAACTGAAAGAAGAAGCTTGCCAACTAAAGGAATCGAAAGCAAAGGTGTTGTTCAAGCAATGGATTTCTTGACACAGCAGACTAAAGTTTTATTTGGAGAATCAATTCCAGACCAAGTTAAGGCTACTGGTAAAGATGTAATCGTTATTGGTGGTGGAGATACAGGTTCTGACTGTATCGGAACTTCTAACAGACACGGAGCTAAATCGGTAACTAACTTTGAGATTTTACCAAAACCTCCTGTTGGAAGAAGCGAGTCAACTCCATGGCCTTTCTGGCCGTTGCAATTGAAAACATCTTCTTCTCACGAAGAAGGTTGTGACAGAAACTGGTTAATCAATACGAAAGAATTCATTTCTAACGAAAAAGGGGAATTAATTGGATTGAAAACGGTTGAAGTTCAATGGAAAATGACTCCTGGTCAAAGACCAGAACTAATCGAAAAAGAAGGTTCTGAGAAAATCTGGCCTTGCGACTTAGCGTTATTAGCTCTTGGATTTACAGGTCCGGAGAAAACATTAAGCGAGCAGTTAGGCATCGAAACTGATATTAGAAGCAACTATAAAGCGCATAATTACCAGACAAACGTTCCTCACATTTTCACTGCTGGTGATATGAGAAGAGGACAATCATTAATCGTGTGGGCTATTTCAGAAGGTCGCGAAGCAGCAAGAGAAGTAGATTTGTTCCTAATGGGATCTACCAACTTGCCTACTAAAGGAAAAGGAGATCTTCCTAGCTTATAATTTTTAAGGTTCTAAGTTGCTAAGATTCTAAGAGACTAAGGTTTTCTTATATGCTTGATCTTTAGAGCTAAAAATTAAAACTATAAAAACACAACACATACTATTTGACAAACCCTTGAATTTCCATTCAGGGGTTTTGTTTTTTTTGTTTGCCACGACCCGAGCGATAGCGAACAGCGAAGCAATTATACGAATTGCACTAATTTATTTATTCAATCAATTTCAAACATAGCCCACGGTTTCAACCGTGGGAACGCAATGCAAATCCTCAACGACATTCAACAATACGTTTCCCACGGTTGAAACCGTGGGCTATGCTCAAAAATAATTGCGAGAAAATTGTTTAAATTATTTATATGTTGCAATATAAATTAGAGAAATTCGTGAATTCGTGGCGAAAAAAACTTAGTATCTTAGCAACTCAGTCCCGAAGCGGGATAGCATCTCTAAAAGAGTTATAAAATTCGAAAAACATCAACTTTTTGTTTAAAATAAAACAATTTGTTATAATTTGTTATTTTTCTGCAATTTATTTGCTGATACACAAAAGAGTAATAACTTTGCTCAAAATAATTTGAAAAATGCAAGCAAAAGATTTACTGCAGTTAGCAGAACAATTTGGAAGTCCATTGTATGTTTACGATGCTGAAAAAATCCAATCTCAGTACAACAGGTTAACTAAAGCTTTCTCTAAGGTAGAAAACTTAAGAGTTAATTATGCCATGAAGGCATTGTCTAACGTTGCAATTCTTCAGTTATTAAAGAACATGGGGTCTGGCTTGGACACTGTATCAATTCAGGAAGTTCAGTTAGGACTTCACGCTGGCTATGAACCCGAAAGAATTTTCTTTACACCAAACGGAGTTTCTTTAGAAGAAATTGAAGAAGTTGCCGCAATGGGTGTACAAATTAATATCGACAATTTGTCTATTCTGGAGCAATTCGGAACAAAACATCCTCATATTCCAGTGTGTATTCGTATCAATCCGCACGTAATGGCGGGTGGAAATGCTAATATTTCTGTTGGACATATCGATAGTAAATTCGGTATTTCTGTTCACCAGATTCCGCATATTTTACGAATTGTAGAGAACACAAAAATGAGCATTGTCGGAATTCACATGCACACAGGATCTGATATTTTAGATATCGAAGTATTTTTGTATGCTGCTGAAATTCTGTTTGACACAGCTAAAAACTTCAAAGATTTACAATTCTTAGATTTCGGAAGCGGATTCAAAGTTCCTTATAAAAAAGACGATATCGAAACAGATATTGAAGAATTAGGTAAAAAATTATCTAAAAGATTCAACGCTTTCTGTGCTGAATATGGAAGAGATTTAACATTGATTTTCGAACCAGGAAAATTCTTGGTGAGCGAGGCTGGTCATTTTTTAGTAAAAGTAAACGTAGTAAAACAAACCACTTCTACCGTTTTTGCTGGAGTTGATAGTGGTTTCAACCACTTAATTCGTCCGATGTTATACGGATCTTCACACCATATTGAAAACATCTCAAACCCAAAAGGAAAAGAGCGTTTTTACTCTGTTGTAGGATACATTTGTGAAACCGATACTTTTGCAAACAACCGTAGAATTCAAGAAATTACTGAGGGTGATATTTTATCTTTCAGAAACGCTGGGGCATACTGTTTCTCAATGTCTTCAAACTACAACTCAAGATACAAACCAGCTGAAGTTTTATGGATGAACGGTCAGGGAATCTTAATTCGTCAAGCTGAAACATTTGAAGATTTACTTAAAAATCAAATTCCGTTGCCAGAACAAATTGCGGCAACAGTTTAAAATAAAAAAAAGAGAATATCATTGAAATCCCGTTTCTTAATTGAGGCGGGATTTTTTTGTTTTTGATTTTTTTTTGTTTCTCGCAGATTCGGCAGATTGAGCAGATTTATTATTGATTATTTTGTCAGTCTGAGCGAAGTCGAAGCCACCAAAGTAACCACAAAATTTGTCACTCCGATGAACGAGGAATCCCACTAGAATTCTCAGAAAATCAATTCATAAAAGTAAGTTTATTTTTATATTTTTGTAAAAATTTTAAAATGAAATACTCTAAAATGAAATTGAGAAAAGAAATAGAACCAAAGTGGAGTATCGCGGAAAAACTTTATCCTGAAATTTTAAAGTCAATTCTAGACTATACTGATTTCTGTAATGAGAATGGAGACGAAGAAAACATAGAATATAAAAAACTTGAAGAACTACTCCATAAGTTTACAGGAAAAGATATGTCCAAATTTAATTTATGGGAATGGTGGGAAGGTGAAGGTGCCGAAGTTCTCTCTTTTAAAATTGCGCTTCCTGATCCTGTTATCATTGAAAACATAACAAAAGAAGAGTTATCAGAAATCATCAGCGAACATTTAGAATATTCAGATGAATGGATGTTAAACGAAAATATTGAGGTCGATTTTAAAACACAATTTTACCCGTATTTAGAAGATTATTACCATAACTTTTTAAAAATAAACTTCAAAAAGACGTATGATTATCAAAAAATATTCGGTTCACAAAAGGATAAAGATAAAAAGCAGTTTTGGTTATCGAATTCTGAAAAAATAGACAGACTTTGGAACAATGGAACATTTTGAAAATAACTCCGCTAGCCCGAGAGTCTCACTAGTTAACATAATCCAAACAATAAATAAAAACTTTGTAGACTCTCTTTGCTAAAATGTTACAATAATGAAAATAAGTAGTTAACTATAAATTATATTTGTTAGACAAATCTTCAAGATGTTTGTCCAGCTCGTCTTCTGAGAAAGGCTCTGAATAAGACTTAGAAGATTGCAAAACTCGAAGAGTTTCGGAATAAAGCAATTCTTGACGTTCCGTAGAAAGTCCTTTTGGCAGATAGAAGCGATCAATCTCAGTTTGTTTCAAATCTTTATAACCTAAAGAATTTGCCATTTCAGATAATAGATCTAGATGAAATGAGTTTTGTGTATCAAAATGTGGTGATTTAGGATGTAAAGCATCATAAAACTGTCGCCATGCTAATCTAACTTTCTTATCATCTTGGAACACTACATCAATTTGATTTAATGCATCGACCCAATCTTTACTAATAGGGCTTGATTTTCTATTTGCCATTAAAGTTAAAAACAAATTTAGCTTGGTATCTTTTTTAGATTTTCTATTTTGAAAATATGACCCAAGTCCCCAAATTATAAATGGTATAAGTGTAATTGAAATTAACTCTCCATAATCTTTTAAAATTTGCAACACCATATTTATTTTTTCTTCAAAAATAATAACTTTAACACGAAGAATCACGATAAAAAAAACATATTTCACAATTTATAGCAGTACAACTCTAACAGTTAAAATTTTACATTTATTTAAATAAGAAAATCTGAGTAAATTAATAATAGAACGACTTTGCGGGAATGAGCAAGACGCTTACGCCTGCCGATAAATTATCAGAAACTTTTGATATATTTGGAGCTCGAATTATTGACAACGAAATTGTAGATGAACCATTTGATTATAAAAAAGACTTTGATGGATTTTTAATTAAAAGGAAAGTGATATGAAAAGTGTAAAAAAAATAGTTAAAGCTAAAAGAGTCATTAGTAAAGATTCCAAAATAATTGTAGACCCCTCCCTTAATGAACTTAAAAACATTAAATTTCAATCTGGAAAAAATGAGGAAATTAATAAGATGAATTTTAATTTAAGCTTTTAATTTTAAACAAAACAGATAAGAAAACCCGTTCGCTTAAATGTGAACGGGTTTTTTTACACTTATACAAATTGAAACTTATAACGATGCAGAAAAAAAATGGTTAATAATGAATAAAAAAATTGATATCACATCATCAGCAATAGAAAAAGGCTTGGAAATTGCAAAAGATTTTATTGACAAGCTTATTATGCCTTCAGTTGAAGAAACAGGACTATTATTGAAAGATCATATTACAATGTGGCGTTTTAAAACTCAGGTTAAAATTTTGAATAGAGCAAATGAATATTGTGTAAAGCACAATATTAACCCTAAGAAAATATCACTTAAAATTCTAGCGCCTCTTTTAGAATATTCAAGTCTAGAAGAAGATGAGGAAATGCAAGATAAGTGGTCAATATTACTTTCTAACCTCATTGACTCAGAACAAAATATAGAAAATAATGTCTTTCCATACATTTTAAGTCAATTATCAAAAGATGAATTTTTTTCATTAGAAAAAGTTTACAATAAAAGAGTTTTGAGATTTTCAAAAGAACAATTAGAGCTTGATGATTACTTTGCAAAAGAGCAAATAAAGAAATAAAAATAAACAATGAGCTTCAAAGTATTATAAAGACAATAGTTAAATTAGAAGAAAAAAATAAATATTTTGATCCTAGCCTAATTGATCTATACATTAAATGTAGAGAGTTAGAAAACGATCTTAAGACGTTAAAGAATAAGGAAAATCAAATCTATCTTGAAAGAGATAAGGCCGAAATTGTTCCACAAAATTTATTCAGGGAATTTGAATTTTCTAATTTAATAAGACTGGGGCTAATAAAAGAAGTAAAAGAATTCTATGCCAAAAGGCAGACATTAGAAATACCTTATGAAATGGACTATCAAAGAAGCTCTACTCAAATTGATTTTGAAGTTGATGTTGTGCCTAATACAAAATATATTTTAACAGAATTAGGAGAACTATTTTATAAAGCCTGTCAAGAAAAAAATAACATTTAAATTATTATCTTCAAATTAAACCCTAATTTAGCATGCCAATCAATCCCAAAAACAAATGAAATTCATAATCCCCCTATCAACCCTACTCCTACTACTTACAACCAATTCATTCAGCCAAACCATCGCTGATTTAAAACTAAAACCAAAAGAAATTCCGAAAGGCGGTTATATGGTTAGCGACGGAAATATTTGCATTACGCCACAAGCTTGCACTTTTTATAATGATATCGAAACCTACAGCAATATTGTAGGAACAGTAAAAAACAAAGCCATTCAGAGTTTTAAAAGCAAAGCAGATCGCGGTTCTATTATGTATTTTGAATTTGATCACGTTTTTAAAGGCGACCGTTTCCTGCAAGGTTTACTTTGGGGAAAAGCTGGCGAACCAACCGCTGAACATCCAGAAGAATACATTGCAAAAGGAAGATTTTTAGTTATTTGGAGCCTGCAGCCTGACAGTCCGCTAAAAGAAAAATCGGAAACTAAAGTCGAGGCAATTTTAGAATAAAATCCTAATCGCAACTTCATTTTAAATGAGTAATTTTGTTCATTAAAAAAATAACAATGAAACCACAAATACGAATCCTAATTTATTCCATTCTTTTCTTTTTATACCTTACATCTACGCATCTCTTGCTTGAATTAAATGAGAAATTTCAAGGCGATGCGTTTGTAACTTTAGGAGTTGGTTTCGGCATCCTAAATCTTATTTATGCTTTTACAGCGTTGAAATGGAAGCCTTTGCTTAATATACTTTGTGCTATCGGAATTGCTGCACTAGCTATGTTTTTGGCTTTACAGTTTACCAATTTGCATTTGTTTGTCAATTACGATCCGTATCAGGTTAAAACAGCCATTTTTGCCAATGCGATTTTCTCTATTATCTTTTGGGAGATTGTCTATCAGGTGAAGATTAGAAAGCAAAAATAATATTTCAATTGCCTCCAGCTTTGGCTGGAGGTTTATAAAAAGTTTTAAAAAGGCTTTAGCCAAATGAACAAATTTTGGCTAAAGCCTTTTATTTTTTTCACTTTTAACCTCCAGCTAAAGCTGGAGGCAACTCATTCTATTTTATAAACTTTTGGAAGGCCATTAAACTAGGAAAGCGGTCTGCTTCTCTTGCAGTTTATTTAATTTGGATTTTTGTTGTGGTAATTCTTTACAAACCTTGCCAATGGTTTGGGAAATATAAAGCTGAAAATCATATTAGTGGTTAAAATATATTTAAGAAATCACTAGAAAAAGACATTAGTTTCTACGTAAATAAAAAGAGATAATTTTATAAAAAACAAAACTTCTAATCTAGCCCCGATGGAAGCGATATCCTTTTGTGGTGGGGTTCACCACAAAAGATATAGCGGACAGCGGGACAAGTGTTCTTATGAAAACCATTTTTCTGCTCCTTAAATAAAAAAATTAAGAAGGCATAGTTGTTGAAAGTTTAAAAAGATATATTTACACCTTCAAACACACAACATGCAAAAAATTACTTTTCTATTTTCTATATTGTTTTTAGCCTTTTCTTCTTGTGGCGTAAAGACAACACAATCAATGCTTAGCGACGGAAATTATGATGGCGCAATTGATCGCGCTGTTGAGGCGCTTCGCACCAAAAAAGATTCTAAAGGCAAACAAGATTATGTTTATTTGCTAGAAGAAGCTTTTGCAAAAGCGAAAGATCGAGATCTCCGAAATTTAGAAATGCTGAATAAAGAGAATAATCCTGCAAATGCTGAACGTATTTATAATACTTATTTACAGTTAAATAACCGTCAGGAAAAAATTAGTCCACTTTTGCCATTGCCTTTATTAAAGCAAGGAAAAAATGCTTATTTCCCTTTTGATAATTATTCTGATGCGCTTGCAAACAGTAAAAATGCGCTTTCTAAATATTTGTATGAAAACGCTTCTGCCCTTTTGAAGTCGAATAATAAATTGGATTTTAGAAAAGCATACGATGATTTTGTGTATTTGGAAAGCATTAATCCAAGTTACAAAAACACTAAAAAATTGATGGATGAGGCACTTTTTAAAGGAACTGATTTCGTAGATGTTTATGCAAAAAACGAAACGAATATGGTTATTCCGAAAATGCTGCAAGATGATTTATTGGATGTTAAAACTTATGGATTGAATGATAAATGGACGGTTTATCATAGCGCAAGACAAAAAAACGTGTCGTACGATTATAGTTTGATTCTTAGTTTCAGACAGATTGCTATTTCGCCAGAACAGATTAAGGAGAAAGAATTTATAAAAGAAAGACAAGTTAAAGATGGCGTAAAAACACTTTTGGACAGCCGCGGAAGACCTGTAAAAGATAGTTTGGGCAAAGAGATTAAAGTTGAAAATTACAAAACACTTCGTGCTACGGTTTACGAATTCAGACAATTTAAATCTTGCCTCGTAACGGCAAAAGTGGATTATGTAGATTTGAAAAACAATCAGCTTGTTCAGACTTTCCCTGTGAGCAGTGAATATGTTTTTGAAAATATTTATTCTACTTACAAAGGAAACAGAGGAGCTTGTGAAGATAATTATTTGGCGTATTTTGACAAACGTGCTGTTGTATTTCCGAATAACGAACAAATGGTTTATGATACTGGCGAAGACTTGAAGGCCAAGCTTAAAGACATTATTGTAAAGAATAAATTTAAACGATAATTTTCATTTTAATTATATAGGAAAAAGACGCATTTAAGATGCGTCTTTTTTTGTTTGTGATGTTTAGTTTAAAAAAAAATCATGTTTTTCAATTGCGCAACCAAAAAGTTGCGTATATTTGCAACTGATTAGTTGCTAATTTATATTCAGAAAAATGAAAAGAGATATTTTTCAGGCTATTGCCGATCCGACGAGAAGAGCAATATTAGTTTTGATTTCTTCGACTGCATTAACGCCGAATGCGATTGCAGAACAGTTTCAAACTACAAGACAAGCGGTTTCTAAACACATTAAAATATTGAATGAATGTGATTTATTAGAAGAAAAAAAATTGGGCAGAGAAATTTATTATCAGCTCAAAATTGAAAAAATGAAAGAAGTTGATGAATGGCTGGAGCAATTTAAAGCAATTTGGGAACAGCGTTTTAGTCAATTGGATCAAGTATTATTAAACTTAAAAGCTAAAGAAAATGAGAAGTGATTTATTAATGAATTTTTCTGTAGACAAGGAAAATAAAACGGTAAATGTAAAACGCGAATTCGACGCGCCATTGTCTAATGTTTGGTCTGCGTGGACAGAACCTGAAATTCTGGATTTATGGTGGGCGCCGGCTCCGTTAAAATCTGAAACAAAAAGCATGGAATTTAAAGAAGGCGGAAGAAGATTATATGCAATGGTTGGCCCTGAAGGCGCACAAGGCTGGAGTACTTTTGATTATACTTCGATTTTTCCTAAAACCAATTTCAAATACACTGCTACTTTTTGCGATGCAGAAGGAAATCCAAATTCTCAATTTGGAAGTTCTTTCTGGGATGTTACATTTTCTGAACAGGGAAATTCTACTATTGTAGACATTACAATTACAAGAGATAGTTTTGAAGAACTGGAAAAAATAATCGAAATGGGCTTCAAACAAGGATTTACATCTGCAATGGAAGGTTTAGACAAAATCTTAGCAGAGAAATAAACATATTCTAACCGAAGTAGCTATTTAACAAATTCTAAAATCTAAAGAAAATGAAATCAAATCTTTTAATGAATTTTACTGTAGATAAAGAAAAAAATACTGTAAATGTAAAACGCGAATTTAATGCTTCGCTGCCTGAAGTTTGGTCAGCGTGGACAGAACCTCAAATTCTAGATTTGTGGTGGGCGCCGGCGCCATGGAAATCGCAAACGAAAAGCATGAATTTTGAAGAAGGCGGAAGAAGATTGTACGCAATGGTTGGTCCTGAAGGTGAAGAACATTGGGCTCTTGCAGATTATACTTCCATAAATGCGAAAACGAAGGTAAAATGGTTGGATGCGTTTTGCGATAGTGAAGGAAATTTAAACGATGAATTTCCACGTTCTGTTTGGGATGTTACTTTTGCAGAAAAAGACGGTTCTACGTTTGTAGATGTTGAAATCAGACATGAAAAACTATCAGATCTAGAAATGCTTATTCAAATGGGATTCAAAGAAGGTTTTACCATTGCAATGGAAGGTTTGGATGTTGTTTTTGCTGAGAAAGCTTAAAATTCTTCAATCATAAATAAAGGTTAGAACAAAAATTAACTGACTTAAAATTTGTATTTTCGTTTATCTAAAAACAATTTTACTTCTATTTAATGAACAAACTTTTTGCTCTAGCCTTTTCTTTTTTCTTTTTTACTGCCGCATTCAGCCAAAAAAACAAGACTAAAACCGCAGAAACTTCTAAGCCTTTTGTATTAGGTGTTATTGACCAAATCCAATCGAAAGAATTAAACGAGACAAGAATACTTAACATTTATCTTCCTGAAGGTTACAATCCTGCTGAAGCGACAAAATATCCTGTCATTTATTTACTTGACGGTTCTGCTGATGAAGATTTTATTCATATTTCTGGATTAGTTCAATTTAATAGTTTTGAATGGATCAATCAGGTTCCGAAATCAATTGTGGTGGGAATTGCAACTGTCGATAGAAAACGAGATTTTACGTTTCCTACAACCGTTGAAAAAGATAAAACCCGTTTCCCAACTACAGGTCATTCCGATCAATTCATAGCTTTTATTGAAAAAGAATTACAGCCTTTTATCGAAAAAAAATATAAAACCGCTGATTCTAAAACCCTCATCGGGCAATCTTTAGGCGGATTATTGGGAACCGAAATCTTGCTTAAAAAACCATTTCTTTTCAATAAATACGTTATCGTGAGTCCAAGTTTGTGGTGGAATAATTGCTCCCTGCTAAATTTAGATTCCGAAATGTTGAAAGACAATTTCAACCAAAAAACTGAAATTTATATTGCGGTTGGCAAAGAAGGATTAGCTCCAACGGCAATTCCTCACGTTATGGAAGTGGATGCTAACTTATTGGCAGAAAAACTTAAAGAATCGAAAAGCAAAAACGTAAAAGTTTATTTCGATTATTTCCCTGAAGAAAATCACGGCTCCATTCTACACAAAGCAGTTGATAACTCTTTCAAATTCTTTTATCCGAAAAATAAGGAATAGCATTTGTTTTTTTGTAAAATGTGAAATGTGAAATGTATGGTTACAACATTTCACATTTCACATTTCACAACTCACAACTCACAATTCACAATTCTACCCCAGCCACCCTTCACGATCCAAACTTCTATATTGAATCGCTTCGGCAATGTGAGACGAAATAATATTTTCTGAATTGTCTAAATCGGCGATCGTTCTCGAAACTTTCAAAATTCTGTCGTAGGCTCTGGCAGAAAGATTGAGTCGCTCCATTGCGGTTTTTAGCAATTCTTTTGAAGGTTCGTCCAAAACACAATATTCTCGAATGAGTTTACTGCTCATTTGTGCGTTGTAATGAACATTTTCGACGGTTTCAAATCTTTTGGTTTGAATTTCTCTTGCCGCTGTAACTCGTTTGCGAATTTCTACACTGCTTTCTGCTTTTCGCTCATCTGATAATTTATCAAAAGGAACAGGTGTAACTTCAATATGAATATCAATTCGATCCAATAAAGGTCCCGAAATTTTACTCATATAACGCTGCATTTCATGTGGCGAAGAAGTATTAGGCACACTCGGATCGTTAAAAAAACCGCTTGGACTTGGGTTCATACTCGCCACTAGCATAAAAGACGACGGATAAGTAATTGTAAATTTAGCACGCGAAATCGTCACTTCGCGATCTTCTAGAGGCTGGCGCATTACTTCTAAAACGTCACGTTTAAATTCTGGCAATTCATCTAAAAACAAAACGCCGTTATGTGCCATTGAAATCTCGCCCGGCTGCGGGTAACTTCCTCCTCCAACAAGCGCCACATTAGAAATAGTATGGTGCGGACTTCTAAATGGCCTTTGATTCATTAATCCAACTTCTTTCAGTTTTCCTGCAACGCTGTGAATTTTAGTAGTTTCCAAAGCTTCACGCAAAGTCATTGGCGGTAAAATGCTCGGCACTCGTTTTGCCAACATCGTTTTTCCCGCTCCAGGCGGACCAATCAAAATAATATTATGACCGCCCGCAGCTGCGATTTCCATACAGCGTTTGATGCTCTCTTGTCCGCGAACGTCTGAAAAATCGTGTTCTGGGAAATCTAAAGTTTTATAGAATTCTGCTCTTGTATCAATAACAGTTGGTTGTAGCGTTCCTTTCCCAGAGAAAAAATCAATGATTTCTTTTAGATTTTCTACTCCATAAACATCTAAACCCGCTACTATTGCAGCTTCTTTTACATTTTGAATCGGGAGAAAAAATCCTTTATAACCTTCTTCTTTAGCTTTTATAGCAATAGGTAAAGCGCCACGAATAGGTTGCAGACTTCCGTCTAAAGAAAGTTCACCCATAATAATATACCGTTCAATTTCAGGAGCTTTAATCTGATCTGAACCGACCAAAATTTCCATCGCCAAAGTCAAATCGTAAGATGAACCTTCTTTTCGAAGATCGGCAGGCGCCATATTGATGGTGATTTTCTTTCCTGGCAGACTAAAACCGTTGTTCTTTAAAGCGGCTGCAATTCGGTAACTGCTTTCTTTTATTGCATTATCTGGAAGTCCAACTAAATGATAACCAATTCCTTTATCCATATGAACCTCAACTGTGATTGTTGTGGCCTCAACTCCAAATACGGCACTTCCGTAAACTTTTACTAACATATAATTATATTCATTAATTGTTTTTAAAACTAATGAAAAATAATTAAATGTAAGTATTTTATTATAAAATATTGAATTTGAAAATTAAAGCCCTATCTGAGTCTTAACCTCCTCCACAATCCTACTCAAATCCAAACAATTTTGATGTGACCAGAGTTTACTCTCAATTTCATTATTCAAAATAGAATTCTGACATTCGATAATTTCATGAGAATATCCTTTTCCGAGAGTTGGCAAATTGAACGTTGCTTCTTTTTCTTCATTTTTAAGTAAAGAATATCTATCTGCAACAAACCACGGTGCATTTAATTCTATTCGTCCTTCAGTTCCAGCAATAACAGCTTTCATATCAGATTCTGAAACTATAGAAGCATGCAAAATCGACTGACTCGATTCGTATTGCAAAATCATGGAAGTTTGCAAATCAACGTTATTTTTGTGTTTGATCGCTTTCGCTAAAATCTCTTTCGGATATCCTAATAGTATATAAGAGAGAAACAAAGGATAAACGCCAATGTCAAATAATGCTCCGCCACCCAGTTCTTTATCAAAAAGTCTTTTGTTTTCTGTTTCACTTCCGTGAAAGGCAAAATCGGCTTTTATATAATTTATGTTTCCAATTGCTCCATTATTGATTTTCTGTAAAACATCTTGAACGGATGGAATAAATCGAGTCCAAAATGCTTCCATAAAAAATTTATTGTGTTTTTTAGAAGCTTCAACCATTCTTTCGGCGTCTTTATAAGATAATGCCATTGGTTTTTCGCACAGAACATGTTTTCCGCTTTCTAATGCTTTTATAGACAATTCAGCGTGTGAATTATGAGGAGTAGCAATGTAGATGATTTCAACTTCTGGATCTTCAAAAAGCAAATCATAGGAGTTGTACATTCTTAAAGCATTGAATTTTCCACCAAATTGCTCTGCTTTAGAAAAATCTCTAGACGCAACTGCCGTCAATTCAGCATTTTCAATTAATAATAAATCTGAAGCAAACTGACTTGCAATATTTCCAAGTCCAACTATCCCCCATTTAATTTTTCTATTTTCCATCCTTAAATTATAATCATCAAAATTGTTAAAAAGATTTAAAAATATTCTTTACAACCAACTCTAGACGTTTTTTAAACAACAAATATCTATTATCCTACAAAAAATAGCAATCAATTACCCCAAAAATTATCAAAATTGATAAAAAGCAGAAAACAAATGTTGCTAAATTGTAAATTTTAAGTTTGTTTTAAGAAATTCACGCAAAATCAAAGGGGTTAAATTTTAAATTTAACAAAAATTAAGAAGTGAACCCTATTTTTTTAGGGGGTATTAAATGATTTTATACTTTTATAAAAAATTTAAAACTAAATAACTATGCGAAAAATTATTTTAAGTGTGATTCTTATCACGATTTTAGTACTAACCTTTATTTCAAATTTTATTATTGCAGACAACCCAATTCCTGCAGAAGCTGTAAAGTTTGACACTGGAGATACTGCTTGGATGATCGTTGCAACCGCTTTTGTTTTGCTAATGACTCCTGGATTAGGATTTTTCTACGGAGGTATGGTAGGTAAGAAGAACGTAATTAGTACTATGCTTCAGAGTTTTATGGCAATGGTAATTGTTACTATTCTTTGGACTGTTGTAGCTTTTGGATTGGCTTTTGGACCAACAATTGGAGGAATTATCGGAAACCCGTCTTATAATTTATTCTTTGAAGGAGTTGGAACCAATACTGCATGGAGCCTTGCGCCAACAATTCCTTTTATATTATTCGCATTATTTCAGGCAAAATTCGCCATCATTACTCCTGCGCTAATTACAGGTGCTTTTGCAGAACGTATTCGTTTCTGGGCTTATTTGTTATTCATGGTTTTATTCATCATTTTAATATATGCTCCTCTTGCTCATATGACATGGCACCCTGATGGAGTTTTCTTCAAAATGGGAGTTCTGGACTTCGCCGGAGGAACAGTAGTGCATATGAGCGCTGGATGGGCTGCTTTGGCTGGAGCTATTTTCTTAGGAAAAAGAAAAGTTCAAAAATCAAATCCTGCTAGAATAACTTATGTATTATTAGGAACAGGTTTGCTTTGGTTCGGATGGTTTGGTTTCAACGCTGGATCTGCTTTAGGAGCAAACGGACTTGCTGCTCAGGCTTTAGGAACAACTACTGTTGCTGCCGCTGCTGCTGCTATGGCATGGGTTTTCCTTGATAAAATTTTAGGTCACAAATTATCTGCTCTTGGAGCTTGTATTGGAGCTGTCGTAGGTCTTGTTGCTATTACGCCTGCTGCTGGTTTCGTTAGTATCTCTCACGCAATCTTCATCGGTTTATTCTCTGCAATTGTGAGTAACATTGTAGTGAGCAAATTCCCTAAAGGAAAAATCGACGATGCTCTAGATGTATTTGCTTGTCACGGTGTTGGTGGTATGGTAGGTATGCTTTTAACTGGTGTTTTCGCTTCAAAAGCAATCAACCCTGCTGTTGGAGATAATCAAGGTTTAATCTTCGGAACTCCTACATTATTCATCAACCAATTAACAGCTTTGGTGATTGTTTCAATCTTTGCTTTCGTAGCTTCTTATGCTTTATTCTTCATCGTAAACAAAATTACACCGCTAAGAGTTTCTGAAGAAAAAGAAGAACTAGGATTAGACATCTCTCAACACGGAGAATTCTTATAAGAACAAATTCCCTTTCTCACATTACTTGATAAATAAAAAAGCACTCTAAATTTGACTTAGAGTGCTTTTTGTTTGAATTAAATTCCCCTTTATTTATTGTAGATTTTAGATTACAAATTTTCTAATTTTCTAATTTTCTAATTTTCTAATTTTCTAATTTTCTTTATTTAAAATTACCAATTCCTTCTTTCAGCCAATTTAAATATTCATCAGCACTTACGTAGCTTATTGTCGGTTTAGAAGTATTCATGTTTTTACCTTCCAAATCTGTAATAACATATAAAGGCTGAGTGTTTGTTTTATATTTTGAAATCATAAAATCGGTCCATTTGTCTCCTACAGTTATGATTTTATCTCCAGATTCTGTTGTAAATTGTTCTTCTTTTGGCAATTCGCGTTTATCATCAACATATAGCGAAATCAAAACCACATCGTTTTTTAAAATTGGTAAAATCGCTGGTTCTGACCAAACATTATTTTCCATTTTTCTGCAGTTTACGCAAGCGTAACCCGTAAAATCTAACATGATTGGTTTGTTTATTTCTTTTGCGTAAGCCAATCCATCTTCGTAATCATGAAAAACCATAATTCCATGTGGCCCTAATTCTGCCCCTGCCGGCAAACCTTTTCCTGCTTCTGCTGAAACGGCTCCATTTCCAGATCCTCCAACTCCAAACGGACTTTCGCTATATTGCGGAGGTGGCGGGAATGCGCTGATTAATTTTAAAGGTGCTCCCCAAAGTCCAGGAATTAGATACATGGTAAATACCAGAGTCAATAATCCTAAATACAATCTTCCAACAGAAATATGGTTTGTCGGACTATCGTGAGGCAATGTAATTTTTCCGAATAAATATAGAGTCAATGCTCCGAAAATAGCAATCCAAATTGCGATGAAAACTTCTCTTTCTAAGAAATGTAATTGTAAAACTAAATCGGCATTTGATAAGAATTTGAATGCCAAAGCCAATTCTAAAAATCCTAAAACGACTTTAACTGTATTTAACCAGCCTCCAGATTTTGGTAATGAATTCAACCAGCCTGGGAACATCGCAAATAACATAAACGGAAGTGCCAATGCTAAAGAGAATCCCAACATTCCAACAATTGGCGCAATCCCTCCATTTGAAGCGGCTTCAACCAATAAAGTTCCAACAATTGGTCCCGTACAAGAAAATGATACAATTGCCAAAGCCAAAGCCATGAATAATATTCCGATTAATCCGCCTTTATCAGCCTGCTGATCGGCTTTATTTGCCCACGAATTTGGCAACATAATTTCGAAAGCTCCCAGAAATGAAGTAGCAAAAATGATTAAGATCACGAAGAAAATCAGGTTAAACCAAACATCTGTTGATAAAGCATTTAACGCATCTGCTCCAAATATTTTTGTTACAATAAGACCTAGAATTACATAAATAGCGATAATAGAAAATCCGTAGATAATCGCGTTTCTAATTCCTTTCGCACGGCTTTTACTTTGTTTTGTAAAGAAACTTACCGTCATCGGAATCATTGGGAAAACGCAAGGAGTCAATAACGCTGCGAACCCTGATAAAAAGGCGATAAAAAAGATTGACCACAAACTTCTTGCAGGTACTGGTTTCTGTGTATCATCTAAAACTTTTGATGTAGCATTGTCTATTTTTTCAAGTTTTAAGTTTTCTGCAGCAGGAGCTTTGCTTACTGTATCAACCGCCAAACCAACAACTTTTGTTTCGTCTAATTTAGCTTCTGCTACAACTGGAATTTCATCCATTTTAAAAGTCGAAGGAACTGCAATCGAGAATTTCTTGCTCGAATTGATGCAAACTTCTTTACAAACCTGAAAATCAAAATCTACATCGACCGTTTTTAAGTTTGGGTTGATGATCTTTATTTCTTGCTCGATATGCGCTTTTCCTTCAAAGAAAGTTTCATCAACACCAAAAACGTCATTAAAAGCGGTTCTGGTTTTACCTTCTTTCGCTTTTCCTACTAGCTCGTAGTTTCCTTTTTGATTTTTAAAAGTGATTTCTAATGCCAAAGGTCCGCCGTCTGGGGTAAACTGCGAATACATATGCCAGTCTTTTTCGATTGTTCCATCAAAAATTAAAACGGCATTGTTTCCTTTTTTCTCCATTTTAGAAGTCCATTTTACTGGCTCTAATATTTGTGCATTTCCTTTTGCGAAAGCAAAGAAAAACAAGAAAAGTAAAATGGTTTTAGTCCAAACATTTTTTGACAAACTTGTCTGAAGATTTTGAGTAAAGTTCATTATTGTAATTCTATTTTTAGTATTTGTTTTGTGGTATTCTGTATTTTAAAACGTTCGTCCTGTCTTATTCCGACAACCCAGACTATCTCATTTTCAGAACATAGAATCCAGGTTTTTTCTTTTTCGATCAATGATAATTTTTCATCTTTAAAAAGTTTGCTGACTTTCTTAGATTTTCCTCCCATTCCAAAAGGCTGAAAAACATCTCCATCTTTCCATTTACGTAAAATCAAAGGAAAGCGGATTTTATCCGAATCGACAAATATAACCTTATTTGAACCGAATGTTGTGTGACCTACGTTACAAAGGCTCATTTTTAAGGGAAAATTAACTTCTGTTTCGTTTTCATTAATTTGGTATTCATCCTTTTCTGACGTACCAGAAAACGGACTTAAAATCAGGGTTTCTCTGTTTTTTAATAATCGAAATTCTTCCGAAACAACTTGTTTACCAGATTGACCTTCAACCAAATCGTAAATATCATTCCATGCCGAAAAACCAAATTCATTCAGCCATTGGTACAAATACGATTTATAATTTGGAAGTTTTTTTAATTGATTTAAATCGAAATGAATATCATCTCCCGCTTCTTTTGCAACTTGCTGATAAATCATAATCGAAGCATCTTCCACCATTTCCTTCGATTCTTGAAGGAATGACTGCGTTTTCTGAAAAGCATCCAAAAAATTAGGATTGATTTCTTTTAAAACCGGAACCAAATTATGGCGGATTTTATTTCGAAGATATTTTGTCGAAGCATTGCTGCTATCTTCTCGCCATTCAATTTTATTTTCTTCTGCATATTTCAAAATTTCTTCTCTTGAAAAAGGCAAAAGCGGACGAATAATTTTATCATTTTGTTCTGGAATCCCTGTTAAACCTTCTAATCCTGTTCCGCGTGTTAAGTTGATGATAAACGTCTCCAGATTATCATCGGCATGATGTGCTGTCAGGATATAATCGAAGTTTTCTTCTTCCAAAAGTTCGTAAAACCAGCTGTAACGGAGTTCTCTTGCTGCGACTTGGGTCGAAAGTTTATAATCTTTAGCGAAAGCTTCGGTGTCAAAATGCGTAGAAAAAATCGGGATATTATTTTGATCACAATAGTTTTGAATGAATTCCTGATCGCCAAAACTTTCTACTCCGCGGAGTTGAAAATTGCAATGCAAAACGGCAAATTCATACGGCAGCTGATTCATTAAATGGAGTAAAACCATACTGTCTAACCCGCCACTAACAGCCAGAAAAAGCTTTTTTTCGGCTAAAAAAGGAAATCTTGAAACGATATGATTTTGAAATTTTGAAAACATTTGATAAATGTAAAAAATTAAATTCGATCTATTTTTAAATGAAATGTTAAGCGTATTTTTTTTCCGCCACGAATTCACGAATTTTATTTAATCACTGTGCGATTATAAATAATTCATAAATTGCTTATCCTATTCGCTATCTTTCGAGCCACGAATTATTTTTTTATGCTGGGCGCATTTTCTTTTGCCACAAATTACACAAATTTCCACGAATTATTTTCTTCAACTAATAGCCACAGATTAAAGGATTAAAAAGGATTAAAAAAAATCTGTGTAAATCTTTTTAATCTGTGGCGAAAAAATATGCGTCATGATTATGAAAAATAATTCGTGAATTCGTGGCGAAAAAAAATTACCGCAAAACTTCATGCATTGCTTTTGCTTTTAGCAGGCATTCTTCGTATTCTTTTTCTGGAATGGATTGCGAAGTTATGGCACTTCCGACCGAAAAAGAAACGTATTTATTTTCTTGATTGTATAAAATACTTCTGATTACGACATTGAAATCAAAATCGCCTTTTGGCGTAAAATAACCAACTGCTCCGCTGTATAATCCTCTTTTGGTTTCTTCGAGATTTTCTACGATTTCCATCACAGAAATCTTTGGAGCACCAGTCATACTTCCCATCGGAAAGGTAGTTTTTATAACATCTACGGGAGAATATTGCGGATCTAATTTTGAAGTTATTGTCGAAATCATTTGATGCACTTGCAGAAAAGAATAGATTCCGCAAAGTTCTTCCACCACAACTGAACCTTTTTGCGCGGTGTGCGATAAATCATTTCGAACCAAATCGGTTATCATGATATTTTCAGCACGTTCTTTGGCATCTGAAGCTAGATTGCTTTTCGATTTTTCATCTTCAATCGGATCAGAAAAGCGTTTGGAAGTTCCTTTTATGGGTTGCGAAATAATCTTATCTCCTTCCTTTTTCAAATAACGTTCTGGCGAAGCAGAAAGCAAATAGTGTTTGTAATTTTTAAAGAAAACGGAAAAAGGCGGTTGTGAAATCTCATTCAATTTCTGAAATTTTTCGAGTGGATTGATAACAGCGTTTTCAGCGTAAAATTCCATGCAGAAATTGCCTTCGTACATATCTCCAACATGAATATGTTCTAGCATTTTATTTACTTTTTGAATGTACAATTCTTTAGGAATACGTTGCTTCACTTCGACTCCGCTCAGTGTGACAAATGCTTCGGTTTGCGTTTTTTCGATTTCTTCAAAGTTCGTTTCAACCTCATCATCACAAAGCATTAAATATTGAATTTCGAGTACATTTCCTTTTAAAATAAAAATCTTTTTAGGCTGAAAGAAAAACAAATCAGGAAAGTGCAATCCGTCAAAATTATTAGATTGAAGTTTTTCAATATCATTCTTTAAATCATAAGAAAGATATCCAAAAAGCCAGTCTTTTGTGTTTTGCTGATATTGTTTTAAATCTTCAAAAGCGTTGTAATAATCTGTTTGTAAAGAAGTAAAAGCATCTACTGCCAAAATGCAGTCAAAACTGGAATACTGCTGCGGATAAGAATTGCTGTCTAAAAAAACGACTTCGCGAAATTGCTGTGCCCAACTTAAAAGCTGCTCCTTAAATAGTCTCGGATTGGCAATATTTTTATGAATGGAAACTCTCAAAAATGATAATTTTAAAGATCAAAATTACGACAAAATTCTGTCATTAGCGGAAAGCAAAAAAAATAATCAAACTATTCGAATTACATTGCAAAACTGTTAAAGAGACATTGATTTTATAAGAAAAAATTCGTTATATTTGATATACAATTAGATTAATCCCAAAACAACATTAATTTGATTGTAAAATTCTTAAAAAAGAACCTCAAAAAAAATAATTTGTGATTCTCCTTTGAGCTTTAAATTGCATCTTTTCCAATGACTTAATTATATTTTTTAACCTTAAAAAATCCTAAGTATTATGAAAATTGCCACAATTATTGTCCGCGTTTTAATTGGCCTTTTGCTGCTATTTGCCTCTATCAGTTATTTTTTCCACCTAATGCCAGAGCCTGAAACTACAGGAAATTTCAAAGCTTTTAATGTAGGCTTAATGGCTTCGACGTATTTAATGCCACTGGCGAAATCTATCGAATTACTGTGTGGAATTGCATTTGTAACTGGGCGTTACGTAACTTTAGCAAACATCTTGATCTTACCTATAACGGTAAATATTTTGTTTATCAACTATTTTTTAACTCCCGATGGTCTGCCAATTGCAGCGCTGCTATTCCTAGCCAATTTATTTTTGATTTACAGATACTGGGATAATTATAAAACTGTTTTTACTGCGTAAATCATTTTGAATTAAAAACAGAAAGCCCGTCAGTCCCGAAGCTTCGGGATTCTGACGGGCTTTCTGTTTAATTTGCTTTATCATGTTTTACCCAAACCAAATCGGTTACATTATACCCGATTTCTTGAGCTTTAATAAGATAATCTGCTTTGACACTTTCTGGAATTGTTTTTTCTCTCGAAAGTATCCACATGTATTTTAAACTTTCTCCAGCCACAAGCGCGTATTTATAATTTGGATCGATTGCTACGACATTGTAACCAGAATAAAAAGGACCAAAAAATGAGACTTTCAGCATACCAATGTTGTCTTTTTTGACAAATTTAGCTTTCCCGACACTTTGTTCCCATTTGTCTTTTTTGACATTATAGCCCTTATTATCGACTTTTATAGTTTTATCATCTTTTAAAGAATACTCGGCAGTTACATTGTTCAAATCTCTTTCCCATTTGTAATCTAATCTGGCAATTTCATACCATTTACCGAGATATTTTGTGCTGTTAAAGTTTGTAACAGCTTGTGCTTTTTTCGGAATTCCGCCTCCGCAAGACGAAAGCGCTAATCCGATACCTGCTCCAATTAAAATTGGAACTATATATTTAGTTTTCATAATTCTATCTTTTTAATAATCATAAAGATAGCATCAGAAACTTACATCTAATTTACAAAATTTATTTTGAATATTATATTATCTAAAGCTTAAAATTATTGCATAAAAAAACCGTCATAATCCCGAGACTTCGGGACTGACGGTTTCAAATATCTTGGAACGTAAATTATACGTGTAAAGCTCTATTTTCTGTAGCTGCCAATGCTGCTTCTTTTACCGCTTCCGCGAAAGTTGGGTGCGCGTGGCTCATTCTAGAAATATCTTCAGCAGAAGCTTTGAATTCCATTGCAGTAACCGCTTCAGCAATTAAATCTGCTGTACGAGCACCAATCATGTGAACTCCTAAAACCTCATCTGTTTTCTCATCCGCCAAGATTTTTACGAATCCGTCTAAATCAGCACTTGCTCTTGCGCGTCCTAACGCTTTAAATGGGAAACTTCCAGATTTGTATTTAACTCCGGCAGCTTTCAATTGCTCTTCAGTTTGTCCAACTGCAGCAACTTCTGGCCAAGTGTACACTACACCAGGAATCAAATTGTAATCGATATGTGGTTTTTGACCTGCTAAAATTTCAGCAACCATTACTCCTTCTTCTTCCGCTTTGTGTGCTAACATTGCTCCACGAACAACGTCACCAATAGCGTAAATATTTGGAACGCTAGTTTGTAAATGATCGTTTACTTCTACTTGTCCTCTATCTGAAATTTTTACTCCGGCTTTGTCAGCGTTTAATCCGTCTGTGTAAGGACGACGACCAACAGAAACTAATGAATAATCTCCTTCAAGAGTGATCGTTTCTCCTTTTGCGTTTTCAGCTTGAACTACAACAGCATCGCCGTTTCTTTCAACCGATTTTACTTTGTGAGAAACATAGAATTTCATTCCTTGTTTTTTCAATACTTTAGTCAATTCCTTAGAAAGTGCTCCGTCCATTCCTGGAATGATTCTGTCCATGAATTCCACAACAGAAACCTGAGCTCCTAAACGAAGGTAAACTTGTCCAAGCTCGATTCCGATAACTCCTCCTCCGATGATAACTAAGTGTTTTGGAACTTCTTTTAAAGCTAAAGCTTCTGTAGAAGTGATGATTCTTTCTTTATCAATTTTGATGAATGGCAAAGAAGATGGTTTTGATCCTGTAGCAATTACAGTATATTTTGCTTCGATAGTTTCTGAAGTTCCGTCAGCTTTTGCAACAGCAATGTGAGTTGCGTCTACAAAAGAACCTAAACCATTGAAAACAGTGATTTTATTTTTATCCATTAAGTAGTTGATTCCACCTACAGTTTGATCTACAACAGCTTGCTTGCGTGCAATCATTTTCTCTAAATTGATTTTTACATCACCAGAAACTTCGATTCCGTGATCTGCAAAATGAGCAATTTCTGAATAGTGGTGAGAAGATGATAACAATGCTTTTGAAGGAATACAACCTACGTTAAGGCAAGTTCCGCCTAATGAATTATATTTTTCTACAATAGCAGTTTTGAAACCTAATTGTGCGCAACGAATTGCTGATACATATCCGCCAGGACCTGAACCTATAATGACTACGTCAAATGAACTCATAGTTTATCTATTTTATTTTAAGCGTCACAAATTTAAGGAATAAAGTTTTGTTTAAAGTTTAAATTTCAATGTTTTTTGTGTGAAATGTGGGGTTTTTATTAACCGCGAAGACGCTAAGAATTACGCAAGGTTCGCAAGTTTTTTTTTAATTCCGCGGCGCAAAGTATTTTTGGATTGCCTCCTGCTTTAGCTGGAGGTATAGAATTGAGATATAAAAAAGGCTTTAGCCAAACTCTGAAAATTTTGGCTAAAGTCTGTCTCTTGGAGCTACAATTTACATCCAGCTAAAGCTGGACGCAATTCATAGATATTAATTGAAAAAACTTAGCACCTCAAAACCTTAGTATCTTTAAAAAAATCATGGCTTCCTTTCAGGATTTCTTGAAGTATGAAATACAGAATAAATAATTATTTCTGTTCCGATGATCTCGTAAATTATAACAAACGGAAATTTAACCAAAGTCACTTCTCGATAACTTGGTTCCTTTTTTATTGCGTATAATTCCGGATTTGTTTTTAAAACTTTGAGATAAGATTTCAAATAAATTAGAAATTGCTTTCCTAAACCTTTACTTCTGCTTTCGTAAAACTCAATAGATTCATCAATTTCTTTTTCTGCAAATGGTAAAATTTTGATTTTAAAAACCATATTTCGCATTCAAACGTTGCTCCGCTTCTTCCCAAGAACTTGCCTTTACCTCTCCAGACAAATATTTTTCTCTTTCTTCAGCAACTAAATTGTAATGCGAATCTGGAACAATTGACTCTTTTTCATCATAATTTATAGCATCAAAAACGCCTTCCAAAATTTCTAATTTCGAATCATCGTCTAAAAATTTCCCAAAATCATTTATAAGTTTACGTCTTAATTCCTTCGTTTCCATTTTCATTTTATTTGAACTCAAATTTAAGGTTTTTAATAATTGAAATGTGTTAAGACTCGCGAATTTTTAGTTTCTCAAAGACACGAAGACGCAAAGTGCTTCTTCAAAGTTTGTCATTTCGACGGAGGAGAAATCTCCACGAGAAACTCTGTAAAGATTGGCAAAATTCTGTGAGGAGCTACTTGCGGAGATTTCTCCTCCGTCGAAATGACAAAAACTGCGTTTAGTAATTCTGACAAAGAAAAGAAAACTTAGAATCTCAGAACCTTAGAGTCTTAGAACCTTAAAAAGAAATCACCGTTGAATTCTTCACTTCACTAATCATAAACATACTTTGTGTGCTGCCGATGTGTTGTAGTGAAGTCAGTTTGGTTACTAAGAATTCGCGATACGCTTCCATGTCTTTTACCAGAACTTTTAGAATATAATCGTAATCTCCGCTCACGTGATGGCATTCTAAAACTTCGTTTAATTTGATGACTTCGCTTTCGAATTTGGTTAGGAATTCTTTTGTGTGCTGAATGAGTTTTAAATGACAGAAAACCACAAATCCTTTTTCTATTTTGGATTTATCGACTAAGGCAGCATAGTTTCTTATAATGCCTTCGCGTTCCAGTTTTTTGATTCGTTCGTAAACTGCTGTAACGGACAAATTTAGTTTTAAAGACAATTCTTTGTTAGTCTTTTTGCTGTCGGTTTGAAGTAAAACGAGGAGTTTTTTATCGATTTCGTCTAAAGTCATTTTTTAGTTGATGGTTTTTGGTTGATTGTTGATCGCTACTTATGTCGATGAAAGAAAATCTATAAAATCGTCATCCTTAAAACAAATTTAGATTAAAAATCAAATCAAAACCATATTTATAGTTTTAAAATCTAAATAATTTCCTTGTTATTGATTAATTATCTAATCCTTTCTTTCTTTGACGGATATTTATTTTGAAAACGAGTGTCCTAGCCCTGATTGAAGAGTAAAGCCCGGAGTAAAAAAGGCACAAGTTTCTTGTTCTAAAAAAGCGACCAGCGGAAGCTCTTTTTAGAACATTAGAAACTTTGACTTTTTTATGAGGACTTGAAACGAAAAGCAGGAAATAGCTCCTTAAAAAAATGTTTCAGGTTTCAAGTTTCAGGTTGTTGGAACTTGAAACTTGAAACCTGAAACAAAACAAAAAAACTAACTATAATGAAAGACTTTAATCCAGCAGATAAAATTCAGGATTTGCAATATTTTGGGGAATTTGGCGGGGTGAATCCGTCGATTTCTGATTCTTCGACTTATACTTTTTTATCAGCGAAAACCATGTTCGATACTTTTGAAGGTAATATGGAAGGTTGCTATTTGTACTCACGCCATTCTTCGCCAAGTAATTTGTATTTAGATCAAGCTTTAGCAGCTATGGAAGGAACAGAAACGGCAAATGTTTCGGCTTCGGGTATGGGAGCAATTACGCCTACTCTATTACAATTGTGCGGCGCTGGCGATCATATCGTTTCGAGCCGAACGATTTATGGCGGAACTTATGCTTTTTTAAAGAATTTCACGCCTCGTTTTGGTATTGAAACCACTTTTGTAGACATCACTAAATTGGATGTTGTAGAAGCTGCGATTACGCCTAAAACGAAAGTTTTGTATTGCGAAACCGTTAGTAATCCGTTATTGGAAGTGGCAGATATTCGCGGTTTGGCAGTAATTGCTAAAAAGCACAATTTGAAATTGGTTGTAGATAACACGTTTTCACCATTATCGGTTTCTCCTGCAAAATTGGGGGCTGATATTGTAATTCACAGTTTGACGAAATACATTAACGGAAGCAGCGATACCGTTGGTGGTGTAACGTGTTCTTCAAAGGATTTTATTAATTCATTGAAAAATGTAAACTCTGGTGCAAGCATGCTTTTGGGGCCAACAATGGACAGTTTGCGTTCTGCAAGTGTGATGAAAAACCTGAGAACGCTTCACATCAGAATTAAACAGCACAGTCATAACGCGCATTTTTTAGCAGATCAATTTGAGAAGGACGGTTTAAAAACGGTTTATCCAGGATTGAAAAGTCACCCGAGTCATGAATTGTACAAAACAATGATTAATCCTGAATATGGTTTTGGCGGAATGCTGACTATTGATGTTGGTTCTTTGGAAAAAGCCAATGAATTAATGGAATTGATGCAAGAACGAAATCTGGGTTATCTCGCAGTAAGTTTAGGTTTTTACAAAACGTTATTCAGTGCGCCTGGAACTTCGACTTCGAGTGAAATTCCATTAGAAGAGCAACAAGAAATGGGACTGACCGATGGTTTGATTCGTTTTTCTATTGGTTTGGACAACGATATTCAACGCACTTATGAAATGATGAAAGCTTGTATGGTTGAGCTAGGAGTTCTAAAAGATACTAAGATTCTAAGTTACTAAGGTTCTAAGTTTTTTATTTCCTCTCGCAGATTGCAGATTTGGCTGATCTTTTTCTTAAAAAATAATCTGCTAAATCTGCGAGAGCAAAAATTCCCCACAATAATAGGAACATTACTCTATAAATAAATTTGCACCATTTTTTTTAGATTGTTTGAATCCGCTGGAGAAATTTCTCTAAGCGGATTTTTTTCTTCGAAATTTTAATAAAAAAACCGTTCTGAAAATCCAGAACGGCTTGAATTTATTTAGCTTCAAAATGTCTAAACGATTGCCAATATTTATCTTTATAGATTTCGTAGCTTATTTCAAAAGCTCCGCTGTACTTTTTAATTAATTCATCAGCAATTTTTGATGGCTTTCGGAAGTCTTTGCAGGTGAAGAAGATTTCTCTTTTATTGTTTGCCGTTTCTCTTCCTATGTTTAAATAACCTTCAGCATCTGGCAAACTATAAATGATTTCTTCTTCGATTTCGTCTAATAATTTATATGTTTTTTCATCTGGTAATCCGCCATTATCGCAATCATCAAAAGGAATTGCGACTATAAAAACCCACGGATGCGATGCTTTTTTATCCCATTCTAAAATAGTGGTGTTAATTAAAGCCAGAACAATTGAACCATCTTCTCTCTTGCCTTCAAAATTGGCATAACCGTCATTTTCTGTATTATGTCTCGTTCCTTCGTATTTCTCAACAAATTCTTTTTCTCTCCAAATTAAATAATCTTTTAATTTTTCGATTGGAATTAATTCTTCAGAGACATTTTCAGGTCCTGTAATAACCATATTATCAATTAAGGTTACAGAATGCAGTTCGCCCAAATAATTGTCCAGAAAAATATATACTCCGTTAGACACATTCGATTTTTTCTCTTCAATAAAATGATCATAAACAATGACCAAATCTATTTCGTCTGGATAATCTTCATGAACACGGGGATAAAATTTTAAATTTTCTTTACTGAATTCGAAATCTTGATACGTAATCCCTATTCCATCAATATCTGAAGCTGGTTTTAGCGCTGTAAATTTCCATCCGTTAATTTGAGGAGCAGCATTTACCAATTCTTCAATAACATAAATATTTCTGATAGCTCCGTCTGGCGTAAGGACTAATTCTGCAGTTTGATCGTCGAACATTCCAGTAAGAAAATAAATACCTTCGTGAATTTCATCCAGCTTTGGAGCCAGTTTATCAAAAAAATCTTGATGTATATTTTCTCCATTTTGAACGGTTTTAAAAAACGCTTTTTCATTTGCTAAAAACCAATTCCAGAAATCATTATAAGATTGTATTGGAGCTTCTGTTTGGCCCAATATTGTATCAAGAAAACTCATGTAGTAAAAAAATAAATTTAAATTTTGCGAGAAACAAACTTAAGGAAAAGCCTCTTGAAAACTTAGGAATATTTGTATAAAAATTAGAACAATTTAAAACACTTGAGCGCGAATAAGTTAGGTTTTTAAAAAATATTTCACGCAGATTTAAAAAGATTATAGCAGATTAATTGGATTTTTAATGAATAAATTATCTGCGCATATCTGCTCAAATTTCTTCAAATCTGCGTGAAACAAAAAAACCGTTTTAAGATTCTTAAAACGGTTTTTTAACTTATAACTTATAATTCTTAACTTATAACTTCACTATTCAATTTACTATTTTTTCGGCTGTAGCCAAAGTAAATCAGCAGTCCGATTATTAACCAAACGGTGAAGTAAATCCAGTTCCAAACGCTTAATTCGGCCATCATGTACAAACAGCAGATTAATCCTAAAAGCGGAATCAAAGAAAGATTTTTTCTGAAAGCCCAAACCGTTAATCCAACTAAAACAAATAAGAAAATCCACATCGGAATTTTATGTTTGAATAAACTTAATCCTGATTCATATTTTAGAGAATCGTTAATTGGCAGTCCTTTCACAACCTCAGCATATTTAACTTCATCGTCTTGATATTGTCCTAACAAATGCTCCAAATCTGATGTTTCAGAAGTTTTATTAGCTACATTAATACTTTCTAAATAACTGAAAACTTTTGCTGATTCTTCTTTATTTAATGATGTCACAATTGTGGTAGCATCGTACGTTTGCGCTTCATTATTGATAAAAGCCATCGTTGCTTTATTATTAAAGGCAAAAGCATAATACAATCCAGCGATAATTAAAACTGGTAAAATATATTTTGAATTGATATAAGGCGTTTTGAATTTTCCTCTTGGAATTTCAGGCTTGTTCTGCAAAACTAAAACTCCCGCACAAACCAATACAAAGGCAAATAAAGTTCCAATACTGCATAAATCGGTCACCATAGTCAAGTTTAAGAATAATGCCGGAATCGCAACTACAAAACCTGTTACTATCGTTGCAAAAGATGGTGTTTTGAATTTTGGGTGAACTGTTGAAAATTTCTTTGGCAACAAACCGTCACGGCTCATACTCATCCAGATACGAGGCTGCCCCATTTGGAAAACCAATAAAACGCTCGCCATTGCCACAACTGCACTTACGGCAATAATTCCTGACATCCATTTTAAATCTAATTTATCGAAAACAAATGCAAGAGGATCTCCGACATTTAATTCGTGATATTTTACCATTCCTGTTAAAACTAAAGCAATAGCAATGTATAAAATGGTACAAATGATAATCGCCCACATCATTCCGCGTGGTAAATCTCTTTGCGGATTTTTACATTCTTCTGCCGTTGTAGAAATTGCATCAAAACCAATATAAGCAAAGAAAACCGCGGATACTCCTTTTAAAACGCCTCCCACTCCATTTGGTGCAAACGGATCCCAGTTTGCTGTATCCACGTAGAATACTCCAACCGCAATTACTAAAAGCACTACGCAAAGTTTTACAACCACCATAAGGTTACTTGCGTTACGAGATTCTTTCATTCCTCTGTAAACCAAAGCGGTAATCAGAATAATGATAAATAACGCTGGAATATCAGTAACAAAATGAAAAGAACCTATTGTTGGTGCTGTGGTCCATGCCGTGTGAGCTTGTTGTAAAGCAACACTTAAATTTTCGAATGATTTTCCGCCGCGCATTAAAGCTTCAGCATCTTTAAAACCGCTTGAAGCAGTTAGGTAATCCATTTGAATCCATTGCGGTAAATGAATGCCGCCACTCTGGAGAAGTCCCGTAAAATAATCGCTCCACGATATGGCGACGGTTATATTTCCGACGGCGTATTCCATGATTAAAGCCCAGCCGATAATCCAAGCTATAATTTCTCCAAAAGCCACATACGAATACGTGTAAGCGCTTCCTGAAACCGGCACCATTGAAGCAAATTCGGCGTAAGCAAAAGCAGCAAAACTACAGGCAAGAGCGGTAAAAAGAAATAAAAATATTACGGCTGGCCCTCCATCTGCACTCGCTTTTCCGATCGTGCTAAAAATTCCAGCACCGACAATCGCAGCAATTCCGAAAGCAGTTAAATCTTTGGTTGTAAGGTGTTTTCCTAATGCCTCATGTCCATCTGCCTCATTTTTCGCAACCTGTCTCAGAATATCCTGCACTGTTTTTTTTCGGAATAAACTTGAAAATGCCATATATGTTTTTGCTATTATAAATTGATTTAATTCAGTCGTTCTGGTTTTATTTTGCAAATAATGCAAAAATTATCCTGATTTCAAATATATAAAACCATTTTGTTTTTCTGGTGTTTTTTTTTTCATGCCACGACCCGAGCGATAGCGAACAGGCGAAGCAATTCACGAATTATTTTTTCAAATCTTTGTCTTTAAATTTTCTCACGCAGATTTCACAGATTGAGCAGATTTGATTTTAAAATCTGCATAAATATTTTCATCACAACAAAAATCTGCATTATCTGCTAAATCTGCGAGATAAATAAAATCTTTGTGAACTTTGCGTTCCCGATAGCTATCGGGATTGCGCTCTTTGCGGTTAAATAAATTGCAAATGTAACATTTCTCAAAATGAGCGTACTAATACAAGTAGTATTTAATTTAAAGAATCATTTTTATGGAAAAAATCACAAGACGTTCTTTTGTTAATAAATTTGGACTTGGAGTTGGAGCTTCGGTTGTCATGACTTCGCTTCCTTCTTTTATAACCGAAACAGAAATGGTTCGAAAACCCTATACTGGAAAAAAATTAAATATTGCTCTATGCGGTTTAGGAAACTATGCTTCATTATTAGCGGAAGGCCTTCAGGTTTCTGAATATTGTCAGCTTGCAGGAATCGTTACAGGAACTCCTTCTAAGGCTGAAACGTGGAAAAAGAAATATAGTATTCCTGAGAAAAATATTTACAACTACGAAAATTTCGATGAAATTGTAAAAAACAAAGACATTGATTTGGTTTACGTTGTAACTCCAAACTCGCTTCATAAAGAATTTACTGTTCGTGCTGCAAAGGCTGGAAAGCATGTTATTGTCGAAAAACCAATGGCAATCACCGTTCAAGACTGCGAGGAAATGATCAAAGTTTGCAATGATAATAATGTGCAATTGGCAATGGGATATCGTTTGCATTATGAACCGAATCATTTAGAAGTAAAACGATTAGGGCAAGAAAAAGTCTTGGGACAAGTCCGTTATATTGAAGCTTCTCTTGGCTACAGCACTTATGATATTTATGACGTTAACAAACCTGTCGATTTAAATGCGCGAAACGAATGGAGACTTACCAAAAAGTTTGCAGGAGGTGGTACGTTAATTAATTTAGGGGTTTATTGCATTCAGGTTTCTCGTTATGTTTTAGGCGAAGAACCGATTGCAGTTACCGCACAATTTGGAACCATAAACAACAAAAATAGATTTGCACAAGTGGAAGAAAATATCACTTGGCAAATGGAATTTCCAAGCGGTGCTGTTGCGAATTGCAGCAGTTCGTATGGTTTTGGCATCGACCGATTTCACGCTGCTGCGGATGAAGGTTTTTTCGAAATGAGTCCTGCAGTGATCTACGGTCCTTTTGTGGGAAAAAGATCAGATGGAAAAGCATTTAATTTTCCGGTTATAAATCAGCAGCAAACTCAAATGGATGAGATTTGCAAAGTGATTTTAGCAAATAAAAAACTTCCAAATCATATTACAGGCGAAGAAGGAATTAAAGATGTTAAAATCATCAACGCTATTTATAAGGCAGCAGAAACAGGAAAAAAAGTTAGCTTGAAATAGTTTTTTTTCTGCCACGATTTTTTTTTCGCCACGAATTCACGAATTATTCTTTCGAATCTGTGGGTATATTGTTTTCTCGCAGATTTAGCAGATAATTTAGATTTTGATTTCTCTAAAAAGATTTAAGCAGATTTTAAAAAAAAAATAATCTGCAAGAATCTGCTCAAATCAGCAGTCCCGATAGCTATCGGGAGCGTGAAACAAACAAATCGGCACAATCTGCAAAATCTGCGAGAGAAAAAAATCTTTGCGAACTTCGCGTAATTCTTAGCGCGCCTTGCGGTTAATGTTAGCTTGAAATAGTTTTTTTTCGCCACAAATTGCACAAATTTTCACAAATTTTATTTTTCACGCAGATAATGCAGATTTTAATTTCGTTCAAAAGATTTAAGCAGATTTTTTAAAAATTAAATCTGTAAAATCAGCTTAAATCATTTTAAAATCTGCGTGAAATAAAAAATAAATCTGCGGAATCTGCGAGAGAAAAAATTGCGTGCCTTGCGTAACTCTTAGCGTGCCTTGCGGTTAAACTCTACTTCAAGCAACTTCTCAAAATACTCACAGGATGCTGTGCTTCACGTTTTGTTCCATCATAAATTTGATGACGGCAGCTGGTTCCTGCGGCGGCAATTTTTACATTTTCGGCGGTATTACGCACTTTTGGGAATAGCGTATCCTCGCCCATTTGCATACTCACTTGATAATGTTCTTTTTCATAACCAAAAGAACCCGCCATTCCGCAACAACCTGAATTGTAAATCGTAACGGTATTATTTTTAGGAAGATTTAGCATTGCGAAAGTAGCTTCAACAGAACTCAAAGATTTCTGGTGGCAATGTCCGTGGATTTTAATTTCTTTACTTTCTTCTGAAAACGAATCGGCTGTGATTTTTCCGTCGATGATTTCTTTTTTGAAAAATTCTTCGATGGTAAAAGCATTTCTCGATAACTTTTCAGCAGCTTCTTTATCATCAGCTAAACGGAGATATTCATCTCTAAATGTCAAAATCGCTGAAGGTTCGATTCCGATTAAAGGAGCGTTGGCTAAAACCAAATCTTTAAAAATATTGACGTTATAATTCGCGATTTTCTTCGCTTCTTCTAAAAATCCTTTTGAAAGATACGTTCTTCCGCTTTCTTCGTGATCGACAACCAAAACCTGATAACCCAATTTTGTCAATAATTCGAAAGCATCAATTCCGATATTTACATCATAATAATTCGTGAATTCGTCTACAAACAAATACAATCTTCCGTTCGGGAAATCTGTTTTTGAAGGTTTATTATTGGCAAACCATTTTCTAAAAGTCTTTTTTGCTAATAGCGGAACTTGTCTTTCTGGCGCAATTCCCATTGTTTTTTTCACCAAAGCCTGATTCGAAATAAAATTCGTAATCGACGGAAATTTGCTTCCCATTTTATTCAATTTGGCGTTGTTTGCAAAAATTTTACTTCGCGTTGAAAATCCGTTTGCTTTTTGATATTGGTATAAAAATTCCGCTTTTAAAGTTGCTACGTCCACATTACTCGGACATTCACTTGCGCAGGCTTTACAGCTCACGCACAATTCAAAAACTTCGTATAATTCTTTTTGGTCGAATTTATTTTCTTTTTCAGAATACGTTAAATATTCTCGCAAAGCATTCGCTCTCGCACGAGTCGTTTCTTTTTCATTTCTAGTCGCACGATAACTCGGACACATTGCGCCTCCGCCTGACGGCAGTTTTCGGCAATCTCCAGAACCGTTGCATTTTTCGGCAGCACGCAAAATTCCTAAACTGTCTGAGAAATCCTGAAACGTTTTAATGTCTGGCTCAACTCTTCCCGAAACTACACGATGATTCTCGTCCATTTTCAGAGCGTTTACAATCTTACCGATATTTAAAACCGAATTTGGATCAAATGCCAATTTGATTCTTTTGAGCAATTCGTAATTCTTGTCGCCAATCATAAAAGGAATAAACTCTCCACGCACGATTCCGTCGCCGTGTTCACCACTTAGCGAACCTCTGTATTTTTTTACCAAATGCGCTACTTCTGTCGCAATGGTTCTAAATAATTTTAAATCGGATGTTTTCTTCAAATTCAAAACTGGACGAAGGTGCAATTCTCCCGCGCCGGCATGCGCATAATAAATCGCTTCTTGTCCGTGGCTTAACATCATCGCCGAAAATTCAGCAATATAATTCGGTAAATCGCTCAATTCTACCGCTGTATCTTCAATCGAATCAGCTGCTTTATCGTCGCCAACAATACTTCCTAAAAGTCCAAGACCAGCTTTTCTCAGTTCATTGGCTTTGTCAATATCATTTCCGTAGATTTTTACTCGCGCGTAACCAAAATTGTTTTTTTCTAAATCGGCAATCAAAGCATCGGCTTGTTTTTCGGCATCTTCTAAACTGTGCGAAGCCACTTCAAACAGCATAATGGCTTTTGGTTCTCCAACTAAAAAGAAACGATTTTTAATGTGTTCGCGATTCGTTTTTGTACAATCCAAAATTGTGTCATCAATCATTTCGCAAGTGTACAAATGATGTTTCATCGCCACCACAACCGATTCTAAAGATTCCTGAATCGTATGATAATGCCCAACAACCATAATACTGTGAGGCGGAGGAAGATCATCAACTTTCAGTGTTACTTCGGTTGTAAAAGCCAAAGTTCCTTCACTTCCGCAAAGCAGTTTTCCAAGATTTATTGTTGGTTCAGTTCCTCCAAATAATTCGGATTTTAGCAGAATATCAACGGCATAACCTGTATTTCTTCTGTGGATTTCTGGTTTCGGAAATTCTTTTACAATTTCTTCCCGAGCTTCTTTTATCGAAAGTTCGTCGTAAATCGTTTTGTATATTTTATTTTCTAAAGTATCGCCTTTTGTTTTTTCGATAAATTCAGCCGAAGTCAGGTCTTTAAAAATCACTTCAGAACCGTCGCTTAAAATTGCTTTTACTTCCGCAATTTTATCTCTGGTGACGCCGTATCGAATCGAAGTTGTTCCAGAAGAGTTGTTTCCTACCATTCCGCCAATCATCGCGCGGTTTGAGGTTGATGTAATTGGAGCGAAAAATACGCCGTGAGGTTTTAAGAATAAATTCAGTTCATCGCGAATTACACCTGGCTGAACGGTTACGGTTTTCTTTTCGACATTGTAAGAAATAATTTTAGTAAAATGCTTCGAGACATCAATCACCAATCCGTCGCCCACCGCCTGACCTGCCAGCGAAGTTCCCGCAGTTCTTGGCGTAATTGACAGCTTATGTTCTAATGCAAACTTGATCAGTTTGGCAATATCTTCAGTCGTTTTAGGAATCGCCACCGCATTGGGTTTAATTCGGTACACCGAAGCATCTGTAGAATAAAGCGTTTTGTGAAGCTCATCAAATAAAAGTGTGCCTTCGAGACTAGCGGCTAATTGCTCTAAATGAGATTGGGTCAACATGTAAATGTGCTTTTTATAAAAATATTTCCTGAAAAAACTCAGACCACAAAGATAAAAATATCGAAGGGCAAAATGATTCTATTTTGGGAATTTATCTAACGACTCCATTATATTTTATAAAATTCTGAGAGAATCCTGTAAAGCATTTCGTTTACTAAAAAACTAATTTTAAGGTTTTGCCTAATTTGATGAAAATTTTTAAACACATAGAAATATAGATTTTATTTTTTTAATTCTGAGAATATTAGAAAAATCTAGATTTTAACACATAGCATTACAAACTCATCTATGTGAATTTAAATGAAATGCCTTTAAGCTTAATCCCGATAGCTATCGGGAATGTTCTATGTGTTTTAAAAAACTTCATCCAACAAGTTTAAACATTTTACGCCTTTTACACTTATGGAAAATTTCTTTCAAGACGTCATCAACCACCTCGAAGGCTATTACAATAGCATTGTCGATCTTACCCCAAAATTTATACTTGCCATTTTGGTCATTCTTGCCTCTTGGTTTATTGCAAGCCGAGTGGGGCTTTTTGCTGGAAACCGACTCAAAGCAAAAATGCACGATCGCCTTTTGGCGGTTTTTATTGCCCGTTTAATTAAATCGGTTTTAATTATTATCGGGATCTTGTTTATGTTCCGAATTATTGGTCTCGAAGGCGTTGCGCAAAGTATGCTTGCGGGTGCGGGAATCTCGGCCTTTGTAATTGGTTTTGCACTTAAAGATATTGGTGAAAATTTCCTTGCCGGAATTTTGCTGGCTTTCAAAAGACCATTTTCTATTGGAGATATTATTGAAAGTAACGGTGTAAAAGGCGAAGTCATCAACCTTAATCTTCGTGACACCGAAGTTAAAAGCGATTCTAAAATCATTTATATTCCGAATGCGCTTCTTATAAAAAATACGCTCATTAATTACAACAGCGAGGGTTTTCTGCTCCAAACTTTCACGGTCGGACTAGAGTATGGTTCTGATTACACCCGCGCCATCGAACTCGTAAAAGAAATTCTGGGAAACAGCGAAGAAGTAACCGAAAAAGACCATGAAAACGCCGCCGTGATAACCGATGTCGCTGCTGCAGGAGTTATCCATTTAAATATAAGATATTGGGTAAAATCGGGTCCGTATAACGAAAATTCAGAATGCCGTTCTAAAATTATTGCGGCTGTTTTGAAAAAGTTGAAGGAAAATGAATTTGTTTTGAAATAAAGGTTCTGAGGTACTAAGCTTCTGAGATTCTAAGTTTATAACTTTTCTCTAAACACGATTGTCACCCTGAGCGGAGTCGAAGGCTTATGGAACTTAAAATTAACCGCAACGATTTTCCTCAATCTTGTCATTTCGACGGAGGAGAAATCTCACGCGGGATTCCGCAAAGAGAATCACCCATCTTTGTCGAGTTTCTAGTGTGATTTCTCGTTACGTCGAAATGACAAACTAGCTGGAAATTTATCTTTTCTCAAAATAAGATTTTATATTTAATCTATATTTGCAATGATATTAATTAAATTATGGATGCACTAAATCAATATGAAGTAAAATTCGTTAATACATTTGGAAAACAAATCTATACTATTAATACATGGTTATCTGCTTATATTAATGATCATTATACAGTTGAAGAAGCCGAAAGACTTTTAAACAAAAACATAAATAAAGTTCTTAATAGAGAAATAGAAAAAGGCGGAGGACAAACTCAAAGTTTATATTTTGCCGAAATAACTATTTTAGAAACAAAAATATACCAAGACATGGAAGCTTGGGAAGTCAACAACACTATTACACCTGATTTTACTTTGCCAACTTCGCATTTTAAAACTATTGTAGAAGCTTGGAGAGATTATTTATTGCAATAATAAAAGTAATTATTTTCTTACTTAAAATATTTTTTTGATATCTTTACAATCCTAAACACAAAGAAAAATGATATCAAAAAAACTTTTGCCCGTACGGTATGGTGGCGGTATTGGAAACAACTGCAACGCACTTTGTGGCGTAGGACACCTTAGCTGTGCGGGTTCTTTTCCTAAACACAAAGATTATGAGTACCAACACAATTTCAAAACAAACCGAAATCAAGCTTTTGAACTTTTTCAACGACAGAATCGATCCTTTAGAAATGGCTAAAACATTAAGGCAAGTAAATTTTACACTGGCATTATGCGTTTTGAGCGAACATGAAACATTTCAAAGCGAAATATTCAAACTAAGAGACAGCTTTTACTGGCTCAATGAATTAGCAGAAACTTTAAATCCCTATTTGGAGTTGGAGTAAAGTTTGTAATAAATAAAACCTCGATTGTAAAATCGAGGTTTTATTTATTACAAGCCCAATACCAATTAATTCATTATACTATTAGCTTTTAGGCTTGGGCGTTGATGGCGGATGTTGCCTAGTTGGCTGTTTATCCTCTTTAATAATTCTTGGTTCTTGTCTTGGCGGTGGAGGTGGTGGTGGTTTTCTTTGATCGTTTGTCATAATTTCATTATTAGTTATTTGAACTTTATAAATTTCTTCTTTCTCATGAGTTATATAATTAATTGTAAATTGGATACATAATATAAACAAAGCCAAAATACAATTCAGTAAATGAACCTTTGATTTGTGTAAATAAGCAGACTTTTTATCATTATTAAAAACATTAACATCAATACATTCTATTAAGGTCTTCTCTAAATTCTGTTGCAATAAAATATCTAAAGTTATGCTTGAATCAAGATCATCTCGATACATTTCTAGATACAACTTTAAATCTTCTTCTTCCTTATTTAAAAAATTAGCGCTTGGAAACGCCTTGTAAGAATAACCTTCGTACAAATTATTATATGACTTTAATAGATAATAAATACAGATTGACCAAAAAATTATTGTGATAATAATAAAAATAGAAAATAAATATTTTAATAAATCTGATTCTTGTGTATAATTAAACTTATTTGAAAAAAAATATATCCCAGCAAGAATAGCTGTCAATATTCCAATAGGAATGTTCAACGAATTATTTAAACAATCTTTTCTTTCCTCTTCTTTATAATACCATTCTTTTAAAAATTCAATTTTGTTCATTTCCATATCTTCCAATTAAATTAAAATCTTCAATTTATATTTATCTTGAAAATTATTAGGTTTTCAGTATATAAACTTTACCAATTTTCTCTTAAAAACTTAATTATCTCCGTTTTCATTACAATATGGCTTGGAAGCTTTTCTCTGATTAATTTTTCAAATCTATGCAGAGAAGCAACTGGTGTATTATCTGGAAAAGATGAATTTGCGAAATATAAAACTTCATAACCTTCATCTCTATCCAATCTTTCCCTATCTATTATTCCTGTGTAAGATCCATCACCTACATCTCGTCTCCATGTGTATTGATTTTGATACAACATTTGTGCTTTTGTAAAATTACCCATAATTTAATATTTAAAGTTATTTTCAAATATAAAACACTGAATTACAACTTCTTTACGGAAAACCGTATAATTAATTATAATTCATTTTTCAAAAATATTAATTAACCATTTTACTCAATCAAGTATTTATACCTAAATATTTACAAAAGAAAACTGCTTAATAAATCTCAATAAATCAATATTTTCTTTTTTTTATAAATTTATATCCAAATTAATCCCATTTTAGCGTTATCAATAAACTGACTTCTAAAAACCATCATTTTAAATGAATAAAAATATATCCAAACTCTACAATATAGCTCAAAAAGAAACCCGAAAAATACTTGGTTTAATGTCTGGAACTTCGCTCGACGGTCTTGATATTGCTTTGTGCGCTGTTTCTGGTTCTGGCGAAAACACAGAGGTGAAAATCCTAGAATTTGAAACGATTTCTTATTCTGAAGACATTAAAAACGAAATCAGAAAAGTATTTGCTCAAAGAACAATCGATTTTCAGCATTTGGCTTTATTAAATGAGTGGATCGGAATATTGCACAGCGGCATGATTAACGATTGTTTGAAAAAATGGAATATTTCGTCAAGCGAGGTAGATTTAATTGCTTCGCACGGACAAACGGTTTTGCACGCTCCGAAGTTTTTGCATCAGCAGGAAAAATTTCCAAACGCGACTTTGCAAATTGGCGACGGCGATCATATTGCGGTGAAAACGGGAATTATCACACTTTCAGATTTCAGACAAAAACACGTTGCAGCTGGTGGTGAAGGCGCTCCTTTAGCAGTTTATGGCGATTATTTATTATTCGGAAAAAAAGGTGAAAACCGAATCATGCTCAACATGGGCGGAATCGGAAATTATACCTATCTCCCAGCCTCTCTAAACGCCGAAGAAGTTTTTGTAACCGATACTGGAACTGCAAATACGTTAATCGACATTTTTACCAAGCATTATTTCCCTGAAAAAAGCTACGATAAAGATGCTGAAATCGCGCAGCAAGGAACTGTAAATCAAGAACTTTTAAGCGAACTTAAAAAAGATGCTTTCTTCCAGAAAAGTTTCCCAAAATCGATTGGACAGGAGCTTTTTAATTTCGATTTTGTACAGTCGGCCGTAGTAAAATGCAATTTAGAAAACATTTCGGCATCAGATTTGCTGGCAACTTTAACACGTTTAAGTGCAGAAACGATTGCAGAAGCAATTTATTTCACCATAAAAAACACTCCAATTCCCGCAGAAGATTTTCATATTTATATGTCTGGAGGCGGAACAAATAATCCGTTATTGGTAAAATGGTTAAAGGAATTATTGCCTTGCCAATTTCATACCAGCGACGATTTGGGCATTTTAAGCGATGCGAAAGAAGCGGTTTTATTTGCGCTTTTAGCGAATGAAACTGTTTCTTGAGGCGATTACAATTTCGGAAACAGCAAAGGAATCCCATCGGTAACAATGGGAAAGATTTCGTTTCCTGATTAAAATTTTATAGCCACGAATTACACGAATTGGCGCGAATTATTTTTTGCCACAGATTAAAGGATTTCTGGGATTAATCATTTTAATCTCTATAATCTGTGGCTAAAAAAACGCCACGAATTTCACGAATTTTCACTAATTATTTTTTAAGAGAATAATTAAAAACAAAAATTAGTGCAATTAGTGTAATTCGTGGCAAAAACAAACTATTTTTGGTTCTTGTTAAAATAAACATTTGAAATGCATAAAAATCAGCACTTAATATCCTTTCTTTTATTTTCATTTTTCATTACATCGATTTCTAATGCACAGGAAAGTAACATGCATCCTAAAAACGAATTTAGAGGTGTCTGGATCGCGACGGTTGTAAACATTGACTGGCCGAAAACAAGTACAGATAATGTAGAAAAAGAAAAAGCTGATTACCTTGAAATTTTAGAAGCGTACAAAAAACTGAATTACAATGCTGTAATTGTTCAGGTTAGAAGTGTTGGTGATGCTATTTATCCTTCAGAATTTGCGCCTTGGTCGCGATTTGTGACTGGAAAAGAAGGTGTTGCGCCAAATCCGTATTATGATACTTTGGCTTGGATGATTGAACAGGCGCACAACAGAGGTTTTGAATTTCACGCGTGGCTGAATCCGTATCGTGCGACTTTCGATTTGAATAAAAATCTTTTAAGTCCAAATCACGATCTTTTTAAACATCCAGAATGGATGATCGAATACGGCGGAAAATATTATTACGATCCTGCTTTACCAGAAGTTCAAGCGCATTTGACCAAAGTAGTTAAAGAAGTAGTGGAAAAATATGATATCGATGCGATTCATTTTGACGATTATTTTTATCCTTACGCTGTTCCAGGAAAAACATTTAACGATAACGCTTCCTACCAAAAATATGGCGCAGGTTTAAGCCGTGCCGATTGGCGCCGTGCGAATGTGAGCAACTTTGTTCACGCGATTTCAAACACCATTAAAGAAAGCAAACCTTGGGTTCAATTCGGAATCAGTCCGTTTGGGGTTTGGCGAAATAAATCGCAAGATCCGAGAGGTTCAGAAACACAATCGACTTCAAATTACGACGATTTATACGCAGATCCAATGTTATGGATGGATCAAAAATGGATCGATTATATTTTGCCGCAATTGTATTGGAGCATGAATAATCCTAGAGCTTCTTATTCTAAATTGGTAAAATGGTGGTCTGAAAACTCGAATAATACAGCAATTTATATCGGTCACGCGACTTACAAAATTAGAGCCGACGGAGATAAAAACTGGAATTATTTGACTGAAATTCCAACGCAAATTGATTATTTAAGAACTTTCAAAAATGTTTCTGGAAGCGCTTATTTCAGCTCAAAATGGTTCATGGGCAAAAACTTCGATGTGGTTCGTCATTTAGAAGAAAATCAATATAAATATCCTGCGCTTCCTGCGGCTGTTCCAAATTTAAGGCACGTAATTATTGATACTCCAAAAGTATTGGAATACAACAAAGACAGTATCAAATATGACTTTACATTCAAAAGTCCGCTGAATACGAAAGTTCGTTACATGGTAGTTTATGGAGGCGAACATGTTTCAAAAATTGACATTAATGACGCTTCAAAAATTATCGAAAAAGTAACCGTTAAAGAAGTCGACGGAAAAATAACTTTCGCAATAGCGGCCGGAAAACTCAATCTTTATAAAGCTTGCGCTGTCACTTTTATTGATTATTATGCCAACGAAAGTACACCAACTGCAATAGATTTAAAAAAGCCATTAAAAAACTATATACCAGCTCAACCAAATGAAAATAGATAACAAACCTTGGTTTTGGATTCCGCTTCTTAACTTCGCTTCTGGATTGCCGTATGCTATAATTATCTCTGTTTCGGTAATTATGTATAAAAATCTAGGGATTTCTAATGAAGATATTGGTGTTTACACCAGTTTATTGTATCTGCCTTGGGTTATCAAACCACTTTGGAGTCCGCTAATTGAGTTGATCGGAACCAAAAGAAAATGGTTTTTGATGATGCAATTAATCATTTCGATTGCTTTTCTGCTGGTCGGTTTTACGATTCCGACAAGTGGATTTTTCATAATGACACTCTCCATATTCTGGGTAGCGGCTTTTGCTTCTGCTTCAAATGATATTGCCAGCGATGGTTTTTATTTATTGGTTTTACCAGAAGACAAACAATCTTTTTTTATAGGAATCAGAAGTACTTTCTACAGACTTTCAATGTTGGCTGGAAACGGTTTGGTTGTCTTGTTTGCAGGTTACTTAGAACATAAATTTGGAGACAATACGAAAGCTTGGTCTTACACCATGATTTGTGTTGGTTTGTTAATGACTTTCATTACGGTTTATAATTATATTTTTACACCAAAAAATGAAATCAACGCTGTTGCAAATAAAGAAACTACAAACCATCAAGGTTTTGGGACAATTTTCATCAGTTTTTTCAAGAAAAAACAAATCGGATTGATTCTGGCTTTTATCTTGGTTTTCAGACTAGGAGAATCACAATTACTTAAAATGTTGAGTCCATTTTTACTAGATCCAAAAGCATCAGGCGGAATGGGATTAGACACAGAAGCTGTGGGAATCATTTACGGAACTTGCGGAGTTGCAGCCTTAACTATCGGAGGTATTTTAGGCGGAATTGCCATTTCTAAACAAGGACTTACTAAATGGATGTTTCCAATGTTTTTAGCTATGCACCTTCCAATTTTAGGATTTATATTATTGGCTTTCTTTCATCCTACATCAATTTATTACATTTATGCCGTTGTAATTTTAGAACAATTCGGTTATGGATTTGGTTTTACGGCCTTTATGATGTATTTGATTCATGTTGCCGAAGGAGAATCAAAAACCGCCCACTACGCTCTTGCAACTGGTTTTATGGCAATGGGAATGATGCTTCCGGGAATGTTAAGCGGCTATATCCAACAATATTTAGGTTATCAAAACTTCTTTATTTGGGTGTTGATAGCTACAATTCCAGGTCTTATTTTATCACGTTTTTTAACTTTCCCAAAAGATTTTGGGAAGAAATCAGAAGAAGTTTAAACCCCAAATCAAACTTTAACCTATGGAAATCAATGAAAATTTGCAAAACGAACGAAATCTGAAAGGAACTGAGTTCGAAAAAAATGGAAATCTTGAAAAAGCGATTGAGTTGTATGAAGAAAATGTTGCAGAAGGCTTTAAAGGAAATCACCCTTACGATCGATTAGCAACGATCTACAAAAACGAAAACGATCTGGACAATGAAATTCGGGTTCTAGAAAAAGCAATTGTGGTTTACGAAATAATCACCATTGAAGACCGATTGGAAGGATTACCAAAACTTTTCCGTTTTAAAAACCGATTGGAAAAAGCAATTGAAACTAAGAAACAATTGGCCAAACAAAAAAAAGCCAAATTGAAGTAATTTTTCCACCATTAAGACATTAAGTTATTTAAGCCAAGCTTTGTCTGATGAATATTTTACTATGGTAAAAAAGAAAATAAAGTTGAAATAAACAACTTAAAAAACTTAATTTCCTTTTATCATTAGCATTAAGTTCATGAATTTTGGCTTAAATTACTTAATATCTTAATGGTAAAAAAACGAAGCAAATAATAGTGTTTGCATGAAAAAGACTTTATAATAATGAAAATCACAGCCGAAGCATTACGACAAAAAATAGGACAATTTTTCTTTCCAGCAGTATTCATCAACGATACCGAAGAAAATATCCAGGAGACAGAACGACTTATCAGAGAACACAATATTGGCGGATTGACTTTTTTCCACAGTCGGGCGAGTGCTGCAACAAATTATGAAAGCAAGAAAAAAGTGGTTTTCAACGATGACAGCTACGAAAAAATCAAAGCTTTAATTGCTCGTTATCAAAAAGCCGCTTCTACCCCACTTTTAATTAGTATTGATGCTGAATGGGGTTTGGCAATGCGCATCGAAAAAACACCGCAATATCCGTATGCGATTACGCTTGGTGCTTTACCTTCAACTAAATCCAATTTAGTTTACGAAGTTGGAAAACAAATCGGTTTAGATTTAAAAGCAGCTGGAATTCAGTATAATTTATCGCCTTTGGCAGACATTAATAACAATCCGAACAATCCTGTTATTGGTTATCGTTCTTTTGGTGAAAACAAACAAAAAGTAGCCGATTTTTCGATTGAATATTTAAAAGGAATGTCAGAAGTTGGCGTTTTAGGTTGTCTGAAACACTTTCCCGGACATGGAAATACGAATGTAGATTCGCATTTAGGATTACCAGTTTTAAAAGAAACTCTAGAAGAATTATTAGAAAACGAATTATATCCATTTATTAAAGGAATTGAAAACAATGTCGATTCAATCATGATTGGACATTTGGCAGTTCCAAGTTTAAATGAAGGAAAAGATACTTCTGCAACATTATCAAAAGCAATTATTCAGGATCTTTTACGAGATAAATTAGGTTACGATGGTTTAGTAATTTCTGATGCTTTAAATATGCACAGTGTCTCTAAATTATACGATGTAAAAGGTCAATTAGAATGGGAAGCTTTCAACGCAGGAAATGACGTTTTATGCTTCGCCGAAAATGTCCCTGAAGGAATTGAAGCGATTTTTAACAATGCTTCTCCAGATCGGATTTTCGAAAGTTATAACAGAATCATGAAAGCCAAAGAAAAAGCAGGAATTCTTTCTGGAAATACGGCTGTTTCGGGCGAATTAAATTTCGAAAAAACATCAGAATTAAATTTGAAAATTGCTCAAAATGCCATTACCAAAATTATCGATAACGGAATTTCAGATTTAGCTCTTGAAGCTCAGAAAAACAACAAATTAGCCAAACTGAGTTTATATAAAAATAGCGAAAATACGTTTTTCAAAACTTTAAATGCTAAATTGCCTTCACTAGAATTTGCTTTCGAAAATTTAGAATCTTCAGATATTTCATCAATAAAAAATGAATTAGAAAAATTTGAAACTATCATCATTTCATTATTTGTTCCGAAAGCAAAACCTTTGAACAATTTTGAAGTGAATGATGAAGTTTTCGAATTGCTTTCAGATCTCCTTCAAACCAAAAAATGTATTGTTTACGTTTTCGGAAATCCGTATGTTCTGCCACTTATTCCAAATCTTAAAAAGGCTTCAGGATTAATTCAGGCTTATCAAGATTTTGAAGAATTTCAAAAAACAGCAGGAATTCAATTTCTCGAAAAAAATAGTTTTAGCGGTAGCCTGCCTGTAAATATTGATATTCAGTAAGTTAAAATACAAAATAGTCAAAATTTATCAAATTATAAATTTTTATAATCACATCTTATTGTAACTACCTGTACTTATGCCCTACTTTTGCAGCAAATAAATATTTAACGTAAAACGAAAATTATGTCTTTAGTAGGAAAAAAATTCCCAAGTATTGCAGTAGATGCTATCTCAGAAATGGGTGACAATTTAAAAATCAATATTTTTGAAGAAGCAGTAAACAACAATAAAAAAGTACTTTTATTTTGGTACCCAAAAGATTTTACTTTTGTATGTCCAACTGAATTACACGCCTTTCAAGCTGCATTACCAGAATTTGAAAAAAGAAATACTATCGTAATTGGTGCTTCTTGTGACACAAACGAAGTTCACTTTGCTTGGTTAAATACTCCAAAAAACAATGGTGGAATCGAAGGTGTTACTTACCCAATCTTAGCAGATACAAACCGTAACTTAGCTAATATTTTAGGTATTTTAGATATCGAATCTACAAGCTACAGTGAAGATACAGATTCAGTTATCATTGAAGGTTCAAACGTAACTTACAGAGCTACTTACCTAATCGACGAAACTGGAAAAATTTTCCACGAAAGTGTAAATGATATGCCATTAGGACGTAACGTAAACGAATACTTAAGAATGGTTGACGCTTACACGCACATCCAAACTAAAGGTGAAGTTTGTCCTGCAAACTGGGAAGCTGGTAAAGAAGCAATGTCTGCTGACAGAATCAGTACTGCTGAATACTTAAGTGCTAATTAAGCTTCTAAGATACTAAGGTTCTAAGTTGCTAAGTTTTTAACTTAACTTTTGAATCTTAGATACAATTCTACAATAAAAGTCAAGAGATTCTAAGATCAAACTTAGATCTTAGAATCTCAATGACTTAAAAAAATAATCAAATAAATCCACATAAAGTTATTCGGTTCGAGAGCAAACTTAGCATCTTAGAACCTTAGCAACTTAGTGTCTTAAAATAAAAATTATGTTAATCGACTTAAACGAAGATACGTTAGCAGATTTAGTTGCTAAAAACGAAAAAGTAGTAGTACAATATTCAGCTTCATGGTGTGGAAATTGCCGTATTATGAAACCAAAATTCAAAAAATTAGCAACAGAAAATGAGGCTATCACTTTTGTTTTGGTTGATGCAGAAAATTCTCCAGAATCAAGAAAATTAGCAAATGTAAGCAACTTGCCTACTTTCGCTACTTTCGTAAACGGACAATTAGTTGGCGAAACTCAAACTAACAAACAAGAAGTTTTAATCGACTTAGTAAACGCAATTGCTTAATTTTAGATCGTTAGACTTGCTTAGATTTTTAGATATCTTGGATGTTATTAAAAATTTAAAGAAAGTCTAAGAAGTCTAAACAAGTCTAATAATCTAAGAAATCTAAACATGAAATTACCAGTAATTAAGCATTTAACACAATTCATCGAAGAAAACGATCAGGATTATATCATCGAAACGATCGAAGTTCTTGAAGCCATGACCGAAATTCCTTCTCTAAAAGACGAAGAATTAGACGTAATTGGAGAATTGATTTCAAATATGTACGGCGCCCTTGAAGTACAAAAATTAGTAGCTCAAGGAACAGATAAAAAAGAAGCTCTAAATACGTTCATGAAACGTGTTTTAGGTTCTATTGATAAGTAATTTGAGCCTTTTTTCAAAGAAAAAAAACATGACCGAGAAAGCGTTTCTATTTTAGGGACGCTTTTTTGTTTTTAGTGTTCAGTCGCACTTTCCACACAATCTTGTCATCCTGACGAAGGAAGGATCTTCGCAAGTAACTCTACAATCAAAATCAAACTTTGTCAAAGTTTTAAACTTTGACAAAGTTAAAACGCAATCTTTGTCGAATTTCTGACGAAGATCCTTCCTCCGTCAGGATGACAAGATTATGTGGGAAAAACATTGGAACAATATTCTCCAAAAACAAAAGTTATTACAAGAAATAAATCATAAATTCCTGAATTTGTGACTGTCCAAAAACCATCCTTAATCTCTCCTTAAACCGTTAACAAATACTTTTAGATTCAAATATTAATCCTTACTTTTGAACCTCAATTAATTTTAAATAAAAATCATGGCATCTATCACATTAGGAGGAAATCCAGTTCATACATCAGGCGAATTGCCAGCAGTTGGATCACAATTAGCTGACTTCAAATTAGTTCAAAACGATTTATCAGTTGCTTCATTAAGTAATTTCGCTGGTAAAAAATTAGTTTTAAATATCTTCCCTAGTGTTGATACAGGAACTTGCGCTGCATCTGTTAGAAAATTCAACGAAAGTGCAAGCGGATTAGAGAACACAACTGTTTTATGTATTTCTAGAGATTTACCTTTCGCTCAAAAACGTTTCTGCGGTGCTGAAGGTTTAGAAAATGTTGTAAACTTATCAGACTTTCAAACTGGTGCTTTTGGTAAAGCAAACGGATTAGAAATCGTTGACGGACCTTTAGCAGGTTTACACTCAAGAGCAATCATTGTTGTTGATGCTGACGGAAAAGTCGTTCACACAGAACAAGTTGCAGAAATTGCAAACGAACCAAATTACGAAGCAGCTTTAGCAGCACTATAATATTTTCCTCTAAAATGGAGTTTCAAAAAGATAATACATTTGTTACAGGTCGGTTAAAAAGCATGACATATGCTTTTAACGGGGCTGTAAAATTAATTAAGACCGAACATAGCATTATGGTTCAATTTTCATTGGGAATCGTAGTGACTATTTTAGGCTTTTATTTTCATATTTCACAAACCGAATGGCTTTGCCAAACTTTAGCAATTGGCTTAGTTTTAGCAATTGAAGGATTGAATACAGCAGTTGAAAAGATAGCTGATTTCATACATCCTGATTACAGCAAACGAATCGGTTTTATTAAAGATATTGCTGCAGGGGCGGTATTTTTTGCTGCAATGACTGCAATAGCAATAGGCTTGATTATTTATATTCCAAAATTTATTTAGGCAAAGGAAAACGCAAGAATGGCAAAAAATAAAAAAGAAACTGTAGCTAAAAAAAACGACAAACAAGAAGGAAATAAAAGATCATTTAAGATGTCCAAACAGCAAAAATTTGTTCTAGGATGTCTTTTGGTTCTTTTTTCTATTGCACTATTAGTCGCATTTATTTCTTTTTACGTTAACGGACAATGGCAAAATGATCAAAGCGTTGTAAACCAGCTTGGCGATCGTACTGAAGTAGTTGAGAACTGGCTCGGGAAATTCGGAGCTTATCTTGCTGATTTAATTATTTATCGAGGTTTCGGACTTGCTTCTTTCATTTTCGTACGTTTATTTTTCCTTACCGGAATGTTTTTAGCATTGGAGCTTTCGACTCAAAAACTTAAAAACACTTGGTTTTGGGATATTTTTGCCATTATTATCGTTTCTGTATTATTTGGTTTCTTTGCTACTTCTGCACCTGAATTAGGTGGTACAATTGGTTATGAATTAAATCTATTTCTTCAAGATTATATCGGAAAAACTGGTACTTTGCTTACATTGCTTTTCGGTTTAATCGTTTATCTGATTTTCAAAATCAAAGTATCACCAGAAAAAATTCAGTCGTATTTTGATTCTACTAAAAAAGAATTCAAATCAGAATTAGAGACTTTAAAACCCGCTGCTCAGCAACCTGAAAGTGCCTATAATTTAGAAGAATTTTCTATTAAGGAAGAAGCTGATGAAGAAAATGAGCCTGAATTGGATAATATTCATCTTAAAACTGTTGATTCTCAATTCGAAATCAACAAAGAAGCTTTAAAACCAACTATTTCTCACCCATCAGAAATTGAGTTAAGTCCGATTTTAAAACCGATTCAACCGCCGCCAACACAAATTACCGCCACGCCAGAAGAGGCATTTGTAATTGAAAAAGCGGAAGAAGAAGACATTATAGAAGAAAACTTGGCTTCTCGCCTAGTTGCCGATTTTGGTTTATTTGACCCAACTTTGGATTTGTCGAATTACAAATTCCCAACCATCGACTTATTAAAAGAATATTCGACTGGCGGAATTACAATTAATCAAGAAGAATTAGAAGAAAACAAAAACAGGATTGTAGATACACTTCGCAACTACAAAATTGAAATCGCACAGATTAAAGCAACCGTTGGACCATCGGTTACTTTGTATGAAATTGTGCCAGAAGCAGGAATCAGAATTTCTAAAATTAAGAGTTTAGAAGATGATATCGCTTTGTCATTATCAGCATTAGGAATTCGTATTATTGCTCCAATTCCAGGAAAAGGTACTATCGGTATTGAGGTTCCGAACAAAAACCCAACTATGGTTTCTATGAAAAGCGTTATTGGAGCAGCCAAGTTTCAAGAAGCTGAAATGGAATTACCAATTGCATTAGGAAAAACTATTTCAAACGAAACTTTTGTTGTCGATTTAGCTAAAATGCCTCACTTATTGATGGCAGGTGCAACGGGACAAGGAAAATCTGTTGGATTAAATGCAGTTTTAACTTCGCTTCTGTACAAAAAACATCCAGCAGAAGTAAAATTTGTTTTGGTTGACCCGAAAAAAGTAGAGCTTACCCTTTTCAACAAAATTGAAAGGCATTATTTAGCCAAACTTCCTGACACTGAAGACGCTATTATTACAGACAATGCAAAAGTTGTCAATACTTTAAATTCACTTTGTGTTGAAATGGATAATCGTTATTCTTTATTAAAAGATGCGATGGTTCGTAATATTAAAGAATACAACGAAAAATTCAAGTCAAGAAAATTAAATCCAGAAGCTGGCCACCGATTTTTACCTTATATCGTTTTGGTTGTAGATGAGTTTGCCGATTTGATTATGACTGCTGGAAAAGAAGTTGAAGTTCCGATTGCGCGTCTGGCTCAGTTAGCGCGTGCGATTGGTATTCACTTGATTATTGCAACACAAAGACCTTCTGTAAACGTTATTACAGGTTTAATTAAAGCCAATTTCCCTGCTAGAATTGCGTTTAGAGTAACATCTAAAATTGACTCAAGAACGATTTTGGACACGCAAGGTGCAGATCAGCTTATCGGACGTGGGGATTTATTATACACCAACGGAAACGACGTAATTCGCGTTCAATGTGCCTTCATTGACACCCCTGAAGTAGAAAAAATTACAGATTTTATTGGTGGACAAAAGGCATATGCCACAGCTTATTTACTTCCAGAGTTTGTTGGAGAAGAAAGTGGCATTAATCTTGATATAGATATTTCCGAGAGAGATACTTTATTTAGAGAAGCTGCAGAGATAATTGTCAATGCCCAACAAGGTTCTGCTTCTTTATTGCAACGAAAATTAAAATTAGGATACAACAGGGCCGGTCGTTTGATCGATCAGCTGGAAGCAGCAGGAATTGTTGGTCCGTTTGAAGGCAGTAAAGCTCGAAGCGTCAATATTTTAGACTTAAGTGCTCTTGATCAATTTTTTAATAATGAACAAAATTAATCCAATCATGAAAGCAAAAATTCAAGAAATCAACAACAATTCTATCACAAACATGACTAAAAAGTGTTTTCAAATGGCAATTATTTTGCTTTTAAGCTTCACTTCTATTCAAGCTCAAGATAAAAAAGCGAAAGATTTATTGAACGAAGTAACTTCTAAAATAAAAAGCTACAACAATATTGTTATCGACTTTAAATATTCTTTGAATAATGCTAAAGAAAATATTAATCAAGATAGCAAAGGAAACGTGACAATGAAAGGAAACCAATATGTTTTGAATTTCATGGGTGTTACTAAAATCTTTGACGGTCAAAAAACGTACACTATTGTTCCTGAAGATGAAGAAGTTACTATTTCTAAAGTAAATGAGAAAGATGATAACGCGATCACTCCTTCTAAAATGCTTACTTTCTTCAATTCTGGCTATAAATACAATATGGACATTGTTCAGAATGTAAAAGGAAGAAAAATTCAATACATCAAATTAGTTCCTACAAGCGGAAAAGACCAAAGAAAAGAAATTTTGTTAGGTATTGACGTTCAGACAAAACACATCTATAATTTGATTGAAACTGGAAAAAACGGAACAAAAACAACTTTAACCGTTAATTCTTTTAAAACCAATCAGCCATTATCAAAAAATCAATTTACCTTTGTAGCGAGTAAATACCCGAAATACTACATCAATAAATTAGATTAATCAGAAGGTTGAAAATACTAGACAAATACTTATTAAAAACATTCTTACTTACATTTACTACGGTATTTGTAATCTTATTTTTCATATTCATACTTCAAACAGTATGGCTATTTATTTCAGAACTAGCAGGTAAAGATCTCGATTTATTATTGGTCGTGAAATTCCTGCTTTTTTCTATGCCACGAATTATACCGCTGGTTTTACCTCTATCAGTGTTATTAGCGTCGATTATGACTTTCGGAAATCTGGCAGAAAATTACGAGTTCGCAGCCATGAAATCTTCCGGAATCTCACTGCAAAGAGCCATGAGAGTGCTGATTATTTTTATTTTCGTTTTGAGTATTGTTGCATTTTGGTTTGCAAACAACGTTATTCCGTATGCCGAATATAAATTTGTCAACTTCAGAAAAAACATCGCACAAGCCAAACCTGCAATGGCTATTGCTGAAGGTCAGTTTAACGATGTCGGCACTTACAACATTAAAGTAAACAAAAAATCTGGCGAAAACGGTAATCACCTAACTGGCGTAACTATTCACGAAAAAGCGAATAATATGGGTGAAAACAAAACCGTAATTAAAGCTAAAACAGGTGAATTAATTAGTAATGAGAAATCTAGTATTTTAAAACTGGTATTAAATGATGGTTATTACTATCAAGACGTTACCCCGAAAAAATACGAGGATCGTGCAAAAGTGCCTTTTATAAAAGGAAAATTTAAAACACAGATCATCAACATCGATTTGTCTGAATTAAACAAAGTGGACGATAGCAAAGAAAGCATTGCTGGAACAAACGCAATGCTGAATGTTAATGAATTGCGCTACACTTTAGATTCATTGAGCAAAAATTTAGATAACGAAATTGTCTCTTTTTCTGAAAACATAAATCAGCGAGTTGGAATTAAAAGATTTGCTAATTCGCAAAAAAGCATCAAGAAAAAACCGATTCCTAATGATGTATTGTCTATTTATTCTAACAAAGACAAAGTAGATATTTTAAAAATGGCTGGAAGTAATATTACCAGCAACATCTATTCTATAGAAACTACTCAAAAGGACTTAAAAGACAAGCAAAGAGAAATCAACAAACATTATAATGCATTATACGAGAAATTTGTTATCGCTTTTGCGTGTTTCCTAATGTTTTTTATTGGAGCTCCGCTTGGTGCTATCATTAGAAAAGGAGGACTTGGACTTCCTATTGTATTTGCCGTTTTAATTTTTATTACTTTCCATTTCATCAATACATTTGGAAAAAGACTCTCTCAAGAAGGCGGAATGACTCCTTTTATCGGATCATGGATGTCGTCTTTCGTCTTGTCTCCGCTTGCAGTATTATTGACTTATCGCGCCACAAACGACAATGGGTTAATTAATTTTGATGCGATTACAACTCCAATTTCACAACTATTTCAGAAAATATCTGAGCGGTTCTTACCTGCTCAAAAGCAAAAATAATTATGTCAACAATAAAAATACAACTGAATACCATTGAGGAAGCTATAGAAGATATTCGTCAAGGTAAAGTAATCATTGTAGTCGATGATGAAGATCGCGAAAATGAAGGTGATTTTTTGGCTGCTGCCGAAAAAGTAACGCCAGAAATGATCAACTTTATGGCTACTCACGGACGCGGATTAATCTGTACACCACTTACAGAAAGCCGATGCAAGGAGTTGGATCTTCGCGCTATGGTGACCAACAATACAGATCATATGGAAACCGCTTTTACAGTTTCTATTGATTTAAAAGGAAATGGCGTCACAACTGGTATTTCTGCTGCAGATAGATCAAAAACAGTTCAATCATTAATTGATCCAAATACAAAACCTCATGATTTGGCTCGTCCTGGCCATATTTTCCCTTTAATTGCCAAGCAAGGCGGTGTTTTAAGAAGAACTGGACATACTGAAGCTGCAATTGATTTTGCGCGTTTAGCAGGATTTAAACCCGCTGGTGTGATTTGTGAAATCTTGAACGAGGATGGAACAATGTCTCGTCTGCCACAATTGGTTGAAGTGGCCAAAAAATTCGGTTTGAAATTAGTTTCTATCGAAGATTTAGTTGCTTATAGAATGCAGCACGATAGTTTGATTGTTAAAAAGGAAGATTTTGATATTGAAACTCGTTTTGGAACTTTCAGATTAAGAGCTTACGAACAAACTACAAACAAACAAATACATATTGCTTTAACAAAAGGTACTTGGAATCTTGGTGAGCCTATCTTAACTAGAATTCACTCTTCTCAAGTAAATAATGACTTGTTAGGCACGTTGACAAATAATGCTGAACAGCAGTTAGACGATATGTTTAAAGTGATTAATGAGAACGGAAAAGGCGCTGTAATCTTTATTAATCAAGACATGACGGCTGTTAATCTTTTAAATAGAATTTCTGAGCTTAAAGCATTACAAGCTAGTGGAACTTTAAAAGCTCCAAAAGTTATTATAGACAGTAAGGATTACGGAATTGGAGCTCAAATTCTTCATGATTTAGATATTTCTAAAATTAGATTGGTTTCGAATACCGAACAAACAAAACGAGTTGGTATGATTGGATACGGACTTGAAATTACAGAATACGTTAATTACTAATATGGGAACAGTAGAAGAAAGAATTCAAAAATCAGAAACTCGAATTTTTAAAGCGGTTTTCCCCAGTACAACCAATCATTACGATACTTTATTTGGAGGAACAGCTCTGCATCTTATGGATGAAGTTGCTTTTATCTGTGCGACGCGCTTCAGCCGTAAAAAAGTTGTAACGATTTCTACAGGTCAAATTGACTTTAAAAAAGCAATTCCCGCAGGAACATTAATTGAATTAGTAGCAAAAGTGGACAGCGTTGGAAAAACCAGCTGTAAAATTCATGTTGATATTTTCATGGAACAAATGTATTCTGAGCTTCGCGAAACAGTAGTTTCAGGAACTTTTTCGTTTGTTGCTGTGGATGAAAACAAAAAACCAACGCCAATTTTAGACGATTTGAATTAATTTCTGAAAAAACTCATTTTCGGAAATACTGATAATTAGACACTTGAAAATTATTTTAAAAATCTTCAAAAAAAAGTCTAAAAAAAGTTTTTAGAATCGGAAAAGCATCTTATATTTGCACCCGCAATCAGCAATGATCGCAACATACTGGAGAAATGGCAGAGCGGTCGAATGCGGCAGTCTTGAAAACTGTTGACTGTAACAGGTCCGGGGGTTCGAATCCCTCTTTCTCCGCTGGAAGCTAAAAAAGAGACTTTTCAAAGTTTACAAAAAAGGCTAAAATTCACGGAAAACCCTGCAAATCATACGATTTGCAGGGTTTCTTCTTTTATATACATTTTCAATTTTTTCAAAACTGCACAAAAGTTTTGTGGCGCAATCGTGGCGCACTGAAAACAAATGTCAATGCGCCACAGAAAAAGCCATTAACCCCACTAATCAAAGGGGTTAAGCACGTTTACATCTTGTTTAAACCGCGTTATAATTCTACATTTACTAATCTATTAAGTTGAATTATGCTAGAGAACAGCTTTGGGTTAATTTTCTATCTGAAAGTGCCCCGCAATGAGAGTAAAATTAGAAGTGTCTATTTCAGGATTACTGTTGACGGTATCCCAAAAGAAGCGTCCACCAGACGCCAGTGGGATATGGAACGCTGGAACCAGAAAACTGAAAGGGCCGCCGGCACAAAGGAGGACGCAAAATCCCTTAATTTTTTTCTGGACTCGCTCACTACCAGAATCCATGACATCAAAACAGAGATCCTTTACAGCGGAAAACCATTAAGCTCGCAGAAAATAATGGATCACGTCATGGGAAGAATAGCTCCAAGAGTAAAAGTTCTTGAAGAATTTCAAAAACATAATGATGAGCTGGAGGCTCTGGTGGGAAATGGATATACGGGAGCTACACTGGAGAGATTCAATATAACCAAGAATCACGTATCCACTTTTATAAAATTCAAGTATAATTCCGATGATTTTGAATTTGCCGATCTAAGTCTAGAATTTGTAAAAGATTTTGAGTTTTACCTGCGGTCTGTCCGCAAGTGCAGCAATAATACCACCCTTAAATACATTGCCAACTTCAAAAAAATCGTAATACGCGCGATTGATAAGGAAATTATTGAAAAAGATCCATTCAAGAATTTTAAAGGAAAAAAAACGAAAGTTGTAAAGAAGCCTATTTCTGCAAAAGAACTGGCAGAACTGGAAGCGCATCAATTTTCGACGGAACGGCTCAATATCGTACGAGATATTTTTGTTTTCCAATGCTACACTGGCCTGGCATACATTGATGCCTACCAGCTTACAAGTGCCGATATTAAGGATGGCGTCGATGGCAATCTCTGGATTATATCTGAAAGGCAGAAAACAAATTCTACAGCAAAGATTCCACTGCTTCCCACCGCGCTGAAAATTCTTCAAAAATATAAAAACCATCCAGTGAATGTCAAGCGTGGAACCCTGCTGCCGGTATCTTCAAACCAAAAAATGAATGAGTACCTTAAGGAAATTGCCATACTATGCGGTTTTCCGTTCACCCTTAATACACATATGGCGCGACGCACATTTGGAAGCACTGTCACATTAAATAATAATGTTCCCATTAATGTCGTAAAAGAACTCCTTGGACACGCTTCGGTTAAACAAACCGAAGCTTACGCAATTACAGAGCAGGCCACAATAGGCCGAGAAATGGCTGAACTTACACTAAAACTCAGCCAGCCAAAAACTATCATCTCCGCGACGGACAAAGATGCACTTGTCAGATTGGAAAAAGAAATCCAGGATATTAAAGACAAGTATAATATTTGATTCTGTTAAAAAGAAAAGAGGTTATCTTATATTTTAGATAACCTCTTTTTGTTTAGTACAACTTCACTTCTGACTCCAGGATGATATGAAGGAATGTATCTGAAATATCCCAGATCCTGCAGTTCCTTGAAATATTTATGATAAGTCGGAAATGTGCTAATATGGGAGACCGCCATTATATTTTTACGGCTGACCCTTATCTTCCTGCGCTTACCCTGCTGGCAGCCTAAATAAAGTATAGCTGTTAGGATCGCCAGATGCCAGACATTAAGAGTACTTTCCTCTGCAATTGGCGATAAATACTTCATAATTCTGTATTTATCCCCTTTTTTACTATTTCTCATCCTTAAAAAGATTTAGAAGATCCTCCCTATTGTAATAATATGACCCCAAGACCTTCTTAAATCTGACCTTGTTCGAGGTCCGAAGATTTTGTACAGAACCTGCAGAGATATCCAGCAGCCTGCGCACAGCCCTGCTTCTGAGCCACAGAGTATCTGTTTCATTATCTTTAGACTTAAGTGCTTCTGCGACAACAGACCGCATTGTATCTGACAACATAAGCCCAAATTGTCTTAAATCATCTTTAGTTATAAATTTTTCCATAAACTTTAATTAATCGCATTCAGTTTTCAAACCGTAGTATGTATGTTGTAGTCGTGGAATATTTCAGCAATTGAATATTTCTTCGTGGATTATTCGACATGAAAGTATATACTGCTCCTTTTATTCTTATTTTTAGTAGGAACATAGACTATGTAGCCATAGGAATCAAGTTCCTTTATACATTTATGATAAGTCTTTGGAGACACAATCTTTGCAATATGCTGAATTTCTATGCTGTATGCCTGTATAGGATTTATGAAATCTTTACCAGCACGAAACTGAATCAATGCCGCAAAAATTGCAATGTGGGTGGTGCCGATCCGAAAATCATTTTCAATTGCCTGAAAAAAAACCGTTAAAAGCTTAAGATTTTCCATAAAATATTTTCAGATTTAATCCTTATAAATGCTGTGATTTTCTCTTTGTATTAGAATCCACAGCGTGCTGCGTCATTAAAGGAGTAACTTTACAGCCATTTTTTATCTCATTCAGACTAGTCTTCTGCATTCTGTCGTTGTAGTAGGTCAGAGTCTTAAAGCGTGGGTTTGCTTCCAGATAGACTTTCATTTCATTCCCTTGGATCAGCAGCACCGCCTCCTCCCTTCCCCCTTTTTTCAAAGAGTCTGCAAGTTTCTCAAATGACTCGTAATCCTCGTTTTTGAGCGGCAGAGTATTCAGAACACTGCTCACATTATAACCGTACGCTTCTGGATATTCATGCAGACGGTAGTTGTCCATTTTATCTTTGTCATAAAAATTAAACTGTTTCCACGTTCCATTTTTAAGCACTGCCCTTCCAGACAGCATGTTGTATGCCTCGTCAACATTATAACTCTCCGATTTCTCATTTTTAAAGTGATGACAACTATAGCCCGATGGTGAAGGAGAACCTTTAAGGATTGAAGTGAACCCGTTAAACTGGTATGCGCCCTGATCATCCTTACCAAAACTTAAATTATGTTCCAGAGTTTCATCTTCAGATATATGATAGGAAACCGGAACGAAAAAGTTTGATTGCTCTTCATGCATAAGATCAAGGACCTTTTCATAAACATCATGAAAGCCGCTATTTTTCAGCTGGTTTTCCAAATTTATTTTATTTAACTCCTGATCCCTTAAAAACTCGTGCTTGTCCCTACTCTCAAACACAGCTGCATTAATGGCCTCAATAAATAATCTCTGAACCACATTAGGATATATTTTCCTGCTTACATTTTCATATTCATCCTTCACCAGGCGCAAGGTTATAAGTTCATCCAAGGCTTTCGTCTTCTTATATTTAAACAGCAGCAATTTTAAAAACTTCAGCTTCTCTATTTGTATAGAACGTTCAATCCGCGGGCTCTTTTCAAATATAGACTTCAATTTGTCTTCCTTAGACACCCATACTCTAATCTCATTTTTTATTCTATTGTTTTCAGCCGGCATAATTATTATTTAATGTGAATAGTATTAAACAGATTTTCCCGCTTTCCTAGAACGTGAATTTTTACTCTGTTCCTTCTGCGAAGGTTCTTCATCACTGTTTCTCTGCTCTGCAGTCTTATCTTTTGACTGGGACTGCTTCTCTGCTTTACTCTCCCTGTCATTAATTCTCTGCATAGAAGAATCATAAACCTTAACAGTCTTAAATTGTGGATTTGCCTCTACAAACTGTTTTCGCTCCTCACCGCCTACTACAAAAGTTACGGACTGCACGTTTCCTTTTTTAAGGGAATTCATTAAATCTTCTTTATACTGCGGTGTTAACAGCTCTTTTATTGAATGCTTTTCCAAAGCTGCCTCCAGATCATAGCCATAATTCTGATGATAATGCTGCAGTTTGAAATTTCCATTTTCGTCACTGTTTTTGAAGTCAAATTTTATCCAGCAATTATAAGTTTCGCCTTCCCTGGTTTTTAAATCCTTGTTGACTGATCTGCCCTCCATTAGATTGTAAGCTTCTTTGAGAGTAATGCTGGTGTTATCATTGTTAATATAAAAAGTCTGCTCTAATCCCGGCTTATTTTCCTCTTTCTGGAGACTAACCTTGTAGGTATTAAAAAAATACATATCACTCTGATCGGACTTCTTAAAGTTCAGCTCAACGGTCACGGTATCTTTGTTGGGAACTCCATTGTTCATGATGCCGGTATGGATCATTTTAAAATCCTTATCCCCTTTCAGAATATTTTCTCTTAATTCAGCATCAAAAGTTTCTCCAAATCCAGTATATTTTAACTGGTCTTTCAGATATTGTACATTTTTCTCGTTCATGATCTTTACATTTAAAATTAGTACTCTTTACAAGTTCCCTAGTATCTCAAGATTTACCAGTTTCCTATTTTTTATATTAAGCTCGAGATGCCTGCCTCCATTTTTCTCAAAGACCTGCATCGTGAATTTTTTCTTTTCAGGTATTGTAAATTTAGAAAGTGCAAAAACTACCGTAGTTTCTGACTTATCAGAAATCCTACTGAAATCACCAGTGCACAGCAGCGGCGTAATTTCTATTTCCTGTGATGCGGTCCGTTTGGATTTTCTCTGGTCGCGGATAAAAAAACGAAGCTGATCCACATCGTAATTGATTTTGGAATCATTGCCGAGAAACACCCTGAAGTACATTATATCCTGATGGATAAAAATCCCATCAACCTTAAACTCAATTTCTGCCTTTTTTTTATCCAGTCCGCTTTTCTTCCTTTTTTTGGATAATGCCAGCATGGCGTATTCCTTTATTTCCTTTTGGTTTTCATTCTCAAGAGAAAACAGCAGCTGCTTGTCCTCGCCGACTTTTAAACCCGCATCTAGATTTAATGTGGGACACAGATCGTCAAAATTTAATATAAAAGTGAAAAGCCTGCCGTCTGATGTTACAACAGTCAGGTTAGTCTGCGCAAAATTCTGCTTTCCCGCTTTTAGCAGCAGTATGTTCTCTACGCCCTTTGCTTTCTGCACCAAAACATCCCTGCTTCCGATATCCAGACTTTTAACCGCATAGGGAAACAATATACTGGTCGTCTTTGAGTAGCTGAGCTGTATGTTATTAAATTCAGCTTTGTAATCATACTGGGCAGAAACTGAAACTCCTGCAAGAAAAACACATGCGATAATCAATATTCTTATTATTTTCATTTTAATGAGCTTAAAATTATTTTTCATTCTTTTCCTTTTCATCATACAGCAGCACTTTATACCCTGCCTTCACTGCCACCTTTATCAGCTTGACTTTTTTGCTCAGCAGCGTTTTTGCCGCCTCCACTCCCATTCCTGCAGCCTGCGCTCCCCATGAGTCACTCGCCCATGCAAGTCCAATGCCCTGCATCGATCTGTCGGCTGATGCCTTGGCTACATCCCTGTTGATGGTGCCGGGAATATAAATCCCTTTTATGCCGTCTATATCAAATACGGAAAGCTCAACCGGAAAAATGGAATTTTGGTACCTGATGGTACTGATCTTAATTTCCAGTCTTTCTCCTTTCAGCGAAGCTGTGCCAAAAACAAAACTGTTTTTAGGAATAAGCACGCCATTGATAAAAACATCGCTTGCGAGCCTGATTTTCACAATCGATCCGTTGACAATACTCTGGGTTTCATGAATGGCCGCCTCAACTGCATTCTGCACCTCTTCATCCACTGTTTCACCAGCAAGGGAATAAAAGGAGTTTGCCTGTGGTTTTTCTTTTGCTTCAACGCTGCTCTGCAGGCTGCTCAGGTTTTCTTCGCCGGCTTTTCTGCTCACTGAAAAAACTTTTCCTTTGTGGAGCTTGGAGTTCTGCCTTATTTTTTCCTGAACCCTTTCAGGGTGCTGTATATCAAGAATATTTTCCAGCATGCCTCCCAATTGGGCCAGCTCGGGGTCAGGCTCCGATGGTGCGCTCATTGCTGCCATCAGCTGTTCCAGATTTTTCATCTCGGCAGTTTCTCCATAAGGCATTTTTTGGTACTGGAACTCCCTCATATCGTGGCCATAACCATTTTGTTTCGGAGGTTCTGCGATGGCTTTCTGAAGGGCCTCTAGTTTCTGATACATCTTCTGCTCACTTTCAGGTTTGAAAGTGCTTGTATTCAACCCTTCTTTCTTTGCATTCCAGGGAGCCCCATCCAAATCATGAAGCTTTTCTGATTCAAGATTATTTTCATCAGTACTCCTGATTGAATAATTCGGGTCTTTTTTCTTTTGTTCCTCAAGCTTTATAGAATCAACTGATGCCTGATCGTAATAGCTCATTTTATTTAAAGTGGAATCTTCCTTTAGTTTTGGATTGGGAAGCAGCATGTTAAAGCCTGCTTTTTCCTGCTCTGAAATAGAAGCCGCATTTCCTTTACCACCTCCAAGTATCCAGAACAGCATCGTTGCAAACGGCAGGATAAGAAGGGGCAGGACGAACATCATCTTACGGTTCTTTTTTTCTTTAATTGAAAGTGTTTTGTTTTCCATGATTTTATTTTTTGTCGTTAGCTGTTTTGTTTTCCTCAAAGATCGTTATGTCCCACTTCTCTTTGCCCTTGGAATGCTCTATTGGAAGTAAATCAATGGACGAAGATATATCAAGCACACTGTCGATATATTTACTTAAACTAGATTGCTGCTCATCATTTTTTCGTGAGATATCTAAATGAAGTGGACCTATATTGTAATTTTTATAAGCAGGTCGAATAGACGTCATTTCATGTATTTGTATTCTATCGTGGCTGAATATCAGAAAACCTTTCAAAGCCATATAAAAGCATAGGCATGTTCCAAGTATTGTGAAGACAATGAGAGAAAACCAAAGCTGTGATTTTGTAAGTCCTTGGACCAACCTGTTCATTTTCTGCACCCACAAGAATCTTATTATGATATAAAGCTTCGAACATTTTCTGCCTTGCTTTTGTCTGCTGAACAAACCTCTCATGGCTTTCTATTTACAATTCTAAGATCTTTATTGTCAAGTGTATTGAAGCGTTCAATAAGAAATCCATGCGGATTGTTATCGCTTCGCGAAACATTCCTAAGGGTTCCTTCCGTAATAAGGTTCCTGTTCAATATGCTTGTAGTCCTTATGATATTCTGTCGGGCAAAACATTTAAAACGGTAAGGATACTGCTCAATATCAATTTTTATACTGTCTATCATTACCGTCTGGCTGATATTCCCCGATATGATTCCAGCATAATATCCGTTTTCTTTCAAGTCATCATAGATGCGCTTAACCGAATTATCAGCCAGATACAGAGCCTTCGTCACATTGGCCTTAATCACCTTATCGTCGGGATCCAGGGTAAAGAAGTGCTGATGAAAAGTCTTGACATGATCTCTGGCTTCCACAGGTACATTATCCTTGCGGTCCGATGCATATGCCTCAAGAGCTTTCCCGTTTGCAAGGATATAAACTTTGTCCTGCATCAACGCCACTGAGCTGAAACTTTTGTATAGGGAATAACAGGTTATCACGGCACTGCTTAGAATAACAATCATCGTAAATCCTCTGACATGCCTAAAAGCAGTGTCTATATTTTTCATCTTTGTAAACATGATCCTCGTTTTTAATTATTTGGAATTCCCTCTCAGCTTATTACTCATATAATTCCCCTTTTCTTCGAAATAGGGCGAATTTGCTGATGAACAGGACATGCTCTGGCCCATCTTACCTGCCGCATTGCCCATCGTATCCATGACCATTCCCGCTCCTGTTGCTGCCCCTCCTATTACAGAGGAAGTGGATCCTCCGAAAAGGCTGGTCACTTTCGTTCCTAGCGCACTTCCTCCCGAAGCGTGCACAATGTAATTGGCTACGGACGGTACAGTGAAGTATCCAACAATTCCTATTATCATGAATATCAGGTATCCAATATCGGTACGGCTGAAAAACGTATCGCCCGATGTATTGATCTGCGAAATATCCAGTCGGAGCATCTGTTCCTGGATCTTGCCGATAATCCCCCCGAAAATGTTGGCCACAGGTAGCCAGAGATAAATGTTGATGTACCTGGCAAACCAGACGGTAAGCGTGTGCTGGAAACCGTCAAAGACTGCAATACCGAAAACCAGAGGTCCTAAAATCGAAAGCACTACCAGCTGAAACGTCCGCAGCGTATCTATACACAAGGATGAAGCCTCGAATAGGATCCTCAGCACCTCGGATACCCATTCCTTGACTGAATTTCTAAAACTGTATGAAGCCTTCTCCATGGCAAATTTCACATCGTTGCCTATTCCCTCCATCATTCCTTCATCAGAAGGGTCTGCCCCATCGTGGGTGTATTTGTACCAACGGTCCCGATCACCTGTGCCCAGCACTCCCACATACATCTTCCACGGTGCGGTTTCCTTGACCGCCTTTTCTTTTTCCCGCAGAAGCACCTCGATAGCTTTATTTGATCCTTCAACCATAGCCGCAGTAGCGGTAACGGTGGGTTTCATTACACCATTAATGAGAGCAAGCACTGAAGGAAAAATCATGATGCAGAAGCCTATGACAAACGGTCTGAAGAGCGGATAGAAATCAATCGGCTCGGCATTGGCAATATGGCGCCAGACCCTCGAAGCGATATAGAATACCGCGGCAAAACCTGCTATTCCCTGCCCGACTCCCATTAGATTGCCGCACAAAGGCATCATCTCGTCATAAAGCTGCTCCAGCACGGCATGAAGGCTGCCGATGTTGTCGCCAAGACCCTGCGCCGAAACTTTTGCAGGCAGAATAAGAACCAGAAAAAATAACCCGGCTGATTTCGGAAAATGTATCATAGCAATAGATTTAGTTTTTAAGCTTATAACTGTTGCGTACTGCATCCACATCATTAGATTCCTTTGAACGCTGCAGGGCCAGAACAGAAGCAGAACCGTTAAAATCCTGAAGAAAAAGCACCTTCTCCTGCATGTCTTCGTAGATCTTGTCAATCGCCTCGAGTCTTTCGTCATCGCTCATTCTGAGCTTGTCTGATGTTACGATTGAGGTCAATTCGTCGATATTACGCAGGCTTTCCCTGCTTATATTGGAATACACTTTCTCAAAATACTGGATTTCCCGAGGACTGAACCTTTCATTACTAATGATGCGGTCTATTCCCTTTCTGCTTTCCTTCATAAGTGTAAACTGGTACTCGATGATATCTCCGACCCTCTTGTAATTCTTTACGACGGGGCTTACCTGCATCAGGGCATCCAGAAATGTTTTGTGCAGGGAAAAATTTCCCTCGGATATATCCTTTACCGCTTTATAGCCCCCGCTCAGGATATCATATCCTTTTTTCATGTCGCTCAATATCTTCTTGAACTGCGACAGCTTTTCGATATTCAAGATGAGCTGCTGAATCTCGGCAGATTGCGCTTTTACTGAAAAAGGAATGCAGAAGAGCATCACTGTAAATATTATTAATAACTTTTTCATCGTTCATCTATTTATAAGCCGAACAAAGCGCCGGCCTGTTTGGCATCATTTTTTTCCTTGGCTTTCGACAATGCCAGAACCTTGAGCTCACCGCTGAATTTCTCACAGAAGGCATAATCTTCCTGTGCCGACTCGTAAAGCCTGTCGATGCGCTCCAACCGCTCATCGTCTTTCATCTCCATCTTGGTGCTGGTCGCAATGAGAAACAGCGCATCGATATTGTCACTGCAGCTCTTTAGCAGTCTCCCGAAAGTCCTTTCTATATACTCCAGTTCGCTGCCGTAAAACAGGTCATCCTTTTGGAGGGTCTCCAAAGTTCTTTTATAGGTCTTGGCAATCTTAATCTGCAGGCCAATAATCTCGGAAACCCTGCCGTAGTTCTTTACTTTGGGATTCACTGAAACAAGCGATGTGAAGTAATCGCTGTGCAGGTTCACCTCCCCTTTCTTAGTATCTGAAATAAAATTGAGTCCGCTCTTGACTGCCCTGTATCCCTTTGCGGCGTAATCCACGTAGGTGCGCAGCGCCGCAATCTGGAGCAGCAGCATCCTTTTCTGTTTGGCCTGCTGCGCCTGAACAGTGCACGTAAAAAGAAATAGCGTCGCTAACAGCAATATTGTCTTTTTCATCTTTTTTTTATTTGATTACGGAATTCCGTAAAATTGTTTCACTTTATCTGTATCAGCACCTGTTTTTGCTCTCTGAAGGCTGAGCAATACATTCTGCTGGTTGAAAAGCCTCAGATCATTGTAATTGCCATCGATCTGATCTGCAGCAGCATTTATGATTTCAAGTCTTTTCAGGTCGCTCATCTGGGTCGAAAATGACTCGATGATTAAAAATATCTGGTCGATATTCTTCATGCTTTCTTCAAGGATGCCATCATATACTTTTTCCATATATTCCAGTTCCGAAACTTTGAAATGCTCATCTTTTTTAAAGAGATTCCACGCTTTTTCATATTCGGCAATCAGATGGGTCTGTTTAGATGAAATCTCCTTGATCCTCTGATAATAGGTAATAATGGATTTAACTTTCTGCAGCTCCTGGTAATAATCCTTATACAGATCCCGCTGTTTTTTGGTCCAATCCGAAATCTCGTTGAGCTTCAGTTTCGAAAGCGTGTTTTCAATCTGTTTCTGGGCATTCTGAAGCCATATGGTCTTGTTCTGCAGCCTCTGGATTCCAAGGTCGATCGCCTTTATTACTTTCTTGGTAACCGCCTTGACAATCTCCAGTATCGGCAGTGCAGCCGTTTTATCTGCCGGTCTTGCAGGCATGCTTACAAGCAAAAAGCATATCAGGCATGCGATCACTTTAGTTTTCGTTTTCATTCTCTTTATTTTTTTAGTTTCCGGTTCTAATATCTTGTGCCATAGCGGCAATTCCTTTTTTGATGTCACCGCCAAACTTGGCCGCATAGGCGTTCATTTTCACTTTCTCGCTTTCCTCCGTGGTATAGGCAAGATATTCCTCCAAAGACACTTCTGTGCGATAGACCTTCGAAAGCATGCTTCCAAGCGAGATAAAAACTTCCTTGTACTTTTTATCTGGATCATTGGCTTTGTTCACGGAAAGCACCAGTGCCTTTTCCTTATCGGTCAGCCCTAGCAGCTCCTGAATCTGGTCAAACTTGTTCTGGTACTTGCTCTGGTCCAGAAGGATCTTGCAGTCACTGTTGTTGATGATCGCCTGCTTGACTACAGGCGATGAAATAATATCTTCCACTTCCTGCGTCACTACAATCGCCTCTCCAAAGAACTTACGAACAGTCTTGAACAAATACTTAATATATTCGGACATTCCCTCCTTCGCAATCGCCTTCCATGCCTCCTCAATCAGAATCATTTTACGGACTCCCTTCAGCTTTCTCATCTTGCTGATGAACACCTCCATGATGATAATGGTTACCACCGGGAAAAGTATCGGATGGTCCTTGATGTTGTCCAGCTCAAATACGATAAACCGTTCTTTCAAAAGATCTAGATTTTCCGTGGCATTCAGCAGATAATCAAACTCGCCTCCACTGTAATAAGGGCGGAGCACGTACAAAAAATTACTGACATCAAAGTCTTTCTCTTTTACCTTGTCTCCCTGCAGTATGGCAACAAACTCCTCTTTTAGAAACTCATAGAACGTATTGAAGCAGGGAAAGATGGATCCATCCTTGTCCAGTTTTTCAAAATACAGCTGCAGGGCATTGGAAAGCGCCACATATTCGCTTCTATTAAAAGTTTCGTCATCTTTCTTCCAAAGAGCCAGCAGCAGCGTTTTGATGCTTTCCTTTTTCTCGGTATCCAGACTGTCGCCCTCCCCGATATAAAATGGATTGAAACGGATGGGATTCTTTTCGTCGTAGGTAAAATAATAGCCGTTTACCATATCGCACAGCCCTTTGTAGCTGTGTCCGACATCCACCAGAACAATATGGGTTCCCTGCTCGTAGTAGCTTCTCACCATATGATTGGTAAAAAATGACTTTCCGCTTCCTGACGGTCCTAGTATGAACTTGTTGCGGTTGGTGCAGATGCCCATTTTCACAGGCTCATCACTGATATCCACATGAACGGGCTTTCCCGTCAGACGGTCGCCCAGACGGATCCCGCAGGGGCTCAGCGAGGAACGGTAGCCCGTTTCCATATTAAGAAAACAGACCGCCTGCTCGGTAAAAGTGTCAAAAGCATCATTCATCGGGAAGTCCGCAGCATTTCCAGGTATGCCCGCCCAGTAAATTTGCGGGGCTCCGACAGTTTCCTGTTTGGCTGCAGCATCCATCTGCGCCAGCGCTGATGAAACTTTATTTTTTATGTCTTTGAGTTCTTCCTTCTCTGACGTCCAGGCGAGCACATTAAAATGAGCCTTGACAGGAAGCCTCTGCTGCGCTATTGCTTCGTTAAGAAAATCATTGGTCGCATCCCTGGCAATCATATTCTCCCTGCTGTAGGCAGACAATGACTGAAGCCTCAGCCTTTTGCTTTCCAGTTTCTGGATAGTCTTCTGTGCATCCTCGATGAAAATGTACTGGTTGTAGATATGATTGCAGGACAGCAGCTGTCCGAGTGTCGAGGCAAAGCCTACGCTGAATTTGGTTTTATCGGTGGAATAGCGGTCAAAATTGATTCTGGATCCGCAGAGCGCGGGCAGATCGGCCGCGTCTCCCAAAGTAAACAGCTGGCTGTGCTTATCCCCTATCTGCATGCCGTCTGAAAACTTGAGATCATTGTACACAATTGAATTTTGCCCTTCAGATAGAAAGCAATACTTTTCAATTAGCCCGATCCTTCTGCTCTGGCTTTTCAGCTCATCATTTCTCAGACGTGTGAGCTTAATAAATCCGCTGTCCTCCATAATCCTTTTAAACTGACCTGTACTGTCAATGAAATCCTGAAGTTGCTGTATATTGAGCGTCTCATCGGGAACCATGCTGCTTCTTATAAGATTAGAAAATAACGAACTGGAATTTTTTCTTACGATTGATTTTTTTGTAATCATTATGTAACAGGAATGATCCAAAAAAGGCCTTTCATTGAAAAACCGCTCACTGCTTCTGGTAAGAAAGCTGCTGTCTTCATTTTCAAAATCAGCTTTATACCTGCTTTCCAAGAACCAGTCCTGCTTGTGAAAAACAGTGAACTTTGGCAGTAACTTCACCGCCTTTATCCACGACTGGTGGAATGCCTCATATTCCTGATCCGACATGGTAAAAATCTCAGGCAGTTCTGCCTTGAATACCACAGTCACATCTCCCTGTTTGGATAAAATGCAGTCATGCTGCACATCCATAATCGGTAAAACATCATCCAATTCCTTTTCCATTTTTCCTCGTTTTACTAATTTTCGCTTTTTTCTGCATATGCCCTCTGGCAGAATTTAAAACATGGCTTCCAAGCTTCGGATCCACGCAGTTTCGAAGCACCTGCCTTTTGTTTGCAATGCTGAAACCCTTCAGACTAAATCCTAAAGCTAGTTCCAGATCCGGAATCTGCGCGTGGCGAATTTTTATTTCTGCCTGCATATCAGCCTGCGGAATCTTAAAATTGGACCAAAAGAGATGGCGTTGTAAAGCGGCATCAGGTTCAATAAGAGGCGTGTAATACGGCTTCACATTTTCAACAGCCCACAGACACTGCACATTATGCTGCAGAAAAAGAATCTCCTGATACAGTCTCATATCTGGATACATCTCAGGCGTGCCGCGGAATCTCACGCAGATATTCTGCCTAAAGGATGAATGCGACTGGCAGGGCGGAGATGACCAGATAAAATCAAATTCATTATGATGGTCCAAAAGGTATTGGTGCGCATCACCCACAACAACTTCATCATCTGGAAATTTCTGCGCATAGAACGCCGCTAATACAGGATCCAATTCCACTGCCGTAACCGACACATCCAGCCAGTCCTTGCGATTTCCTCCTATCCCTGCATATAAGTTTAAGACTTTCATAATCAATCCTTATAAATATAACGTTCCATAGCTATCACTTAATAAAAACTGCCCGACTCCGTACCTTCAAACTTTTTGGAATCTGCCTTGATGCCAAAGCCTTCATCATGCCAAATTCGCCGTAACGCCTGCACATCCTATAGATCTTTACTACCATCAAAGTTCCAGCACCGCCTATTAAAGCGACGCAGACAAGCGAAGGAATTCCGATTATGAAAAGCACAGCAAAAACAATCATCAGCCCCACGACGCCTCCACCCAGATACCATATGTACTGGGCTTTAAGGCCTTTAAATTCAATGGACTGATTTATACCTTTGTTGATCTGATAAACGCTGCTCATATCGAGAGTGCCTATACGCCAAAGAAAGATTTGATTACTGTTGCAACCACCACAAGGAAGACACAGCTTCCAAACCACGCCGCCGCCACCTTCCCTGTATCGGGATCGCCGGCATTCCATTTCTGGTATACCTTTACCGCTCCAATAAGGCCAAGGATTGCTCCCACGGCATACATAAGTTCTGTTCCTGCATCAAAATAGCTTCTCACCTTTTGATTCGCCTCATTAATTCCGGCCACGCCGTCTTGGGCAAATGCATTGCCGTGACTAATTGCAAGCAGAATAAATGTGCTGATCAAGAACTTGTGTCTTTTAAAAAAACGTTTTAACTTTATTCCATCATTCACCATCGTACATCATTTTAAAGATTAATACTAATTCAAAAAGCAGAGGAACAACGCCGTCGCATCATCTATTCTCCTTGTCACATCTGCCATACCGCACTAGAGCGGACGGGGAAAATTCCTCTGCTGTCATTTAATTATTCTCTTCCCATAATTCGTCTGCCTCAATGGAAGTGAGAAGCAGCTCAGGGTACTTTTTGGTTTCAAAAGCAAGCAGATTATTTACATTGCTGCGTAAAGAAGAAATCTTTACATAGGGGTAATCAGAAAAAATTAATCTGATGTAATTTTTAAATTCGAGATTTGAACGTTCAATTTCAGCGCTTTCTAAAACCGCGGCTGTTAATCGTGAAGACAGTTCTTTAACCTCGTCAAGTGTGGCAAATGACTCGTCAAATGCTTCATTTAGATTTGTTTCTGTAATTTCTCCTGGGTTAGAAGATTCAAAAGAATCATTTTTTAGTCTGTTTCCTAAAGACGGAAAACTGATTTTCTTTCGGCCTGATATAATCTGCTTTACTTCATAAGAATAATAGCGCAAGCCTACAAAGAGATACCATAATACTAATAGAATTAAAACAGTCACAATGTAACTGTTCCATGAAATAGAATTTAACATAGCATTTTCATTTATCATTCAACATCATCTCATACTATGAATAAACCAACAGAAAAAATATGGCTTATTTTACGTTCCAAAGTAACTTCGGAAACTAAACTTCTACAAGTACAACTTTTTCTGTACCCTAGCTGTACCCCTGTACCCCTTAGTATTATCAGGCCCTGAGAGTAGAACATAAAATTGATTCAATAAAAAAGCCTCCTTAAAAGGAGGCTCTTATTTGCTGTTTTTCATATCTATTTTTGCATATTGTCCTTGAACATCATAGGCTCTGCGTCTTTTTTGTCAATTACCTCCCAGCCATTATCCGAAAAAATAAAATAGGCCTTTTCTTGTTTTTCAGAAGGAAGGCCGGGCCATATTACTCCGAATTCATTCATGTCATATTTAACATTGTACTCGACAACAGCCATTCTCGAGTCTTTTGTTTCTGCGGTTATTTTAATGATTTTGTCTAACTTTCGTGTTCCGATCTTGACTTTCTGGATTTTATATTCCCTTTCTTCTAATGTTGTTTCAAACAGAAAAGGTTTTGATAAAGCAGTAAACTCTATCAAAGGTTTATCACGATCTTTAAATTCTCTAATTTCCGTAATCTTTACAAAACCCTTTTCGTCTAATCCCGTTTCCAGCATTCTTTTCGCATGTACTGGATCATTGCAGAAAACTTCAAAATAGATTTCTGCAGGATATTTATATTTTTCTGCAATCAGACTTTCTGCGGTTTTGTTATCCAATTCATTGTTCTGGCAGCAGATAAACAAAATACATAACGATGGCAATATTTTTAATAGTGATTTCATAATTTCATAAATTAAATTAGTATTCCTTTATATGTTTTATAATTTTTTCCAACGTCTTAATTACAAATTCTTTATCTTTTTCTTCGGGGTTGTATGACTTGCTTCTCACCGATTGGTATGATAAATTACTTTTGAATGGCGTTGAGAGGTAAGGCACAATGGTTTTAAAAACTTGGGTCATAGATTTCGCCTTGAGTATTCTAGTTTCATCAGTGGCCCTTAGGATCAGTCCCATTTGATCAGATGAAAGTGTACATTGGATTTTATTCTCCGGTATTGTAAGCAGTGGATTTAAATTTCTTTTATAAAGAAGATTACCTAATTCTTCCATTTCATCGCGATTCTGCAGAAAACTAATTTCTGATGTAAACCAGTTCTCCAAAACATCTTTAATATTCTGGTGGCTGGCATCAAAAGTAATTTTCACATTTGAGTGAAGCTGTTTAAAATCTTTGTAATATAGTAAAAGGAGGTTCAATTTGGCAGACTGCTTTTCAATGCGGTAAATCTGTTCAGTCATTCTCTCCGTAAGAATCGAAATATACTGCACCGAATTAAAATTATGGTCAATTAGAAGCTCATCTAGGGGAGTAAAAATGGAAGGATTTTCCAGATTGTCATTATATTCTTCAAGGAGCTTTAAAAGCTCTCGAAAATAAATGATCCGCCGATATGTAAGTTTTTTGCCATTATCAGCTTCAATTGCATTTTGAAGAAGTTTCACAACTCTCTTAATGGTTAATTTGTCCGGCTCACTACTTAAGCTTCTTTTATAGATTCTCTGCAGTTTTAATGCAAGTTCTTTTCTGCAAACGATAAGGTAGGTTATTGGAACTCGCTCGTCTAGACTGAGATAATAAGAAAACCTGTCTTCGATGAAAGAAATTAGAAAATCAAGATTTGAAATGAGAAGATCGGCAAGCTTCCTTATTTTTTCTGATTTGAGAACCCTTTCTGTTCGATTCTCAATAATGCTGTCCAATAGGAAAATTAGTGTTGAATGATATTGCCTGACTGTAACACGTATATGTCTCTTCTTTTTTAATGAAAAAACTTCATTTTTTAGATGTACCTGTATTTTAATAGATTCTTTGGAAATATTTTCGTTAATCACTGATATGTCACTATCAGTCAAACTATCAATATTCGTACTCAATGGATCAAAGGTCTGCAGTATCAAAGAATCAAACCATTCCAGTGGATAATTAATGTTCATCATCTTTAGATTTTACAATGAAACAACTGAAAACTACCGATTTTTATATCTATCAATAAAAATCGCACGATATTCTGACGGAGAATATGAGGTATGCTTTTTGAAGAAAATGCTAAAGATTGATACACTAGCAAATTCCATTTCTTCTGCGATCTCTGCAAATGTATTCTGAGTATCTTCCAGTAAAATTTTTGCTTCGCTGATTATAGCTTCAATAATTAATGCTTTTACAGAACTCCCTGTAACCTCCTTTACAACTTTATTTAGATACTTGCTTGTAATAAAAAGCGCTCCTGCATAAAATTTAGCGTGATGCTGTTTTTTGTAATGTATTGAAAGCACAGTTAAAAACTGAATGACCAGATTTTCCTTCCTTGTAAAACTTATTAGAGTATCAGAAGAATATTTTGTATAAATCAACTTAAGCTCATATAGAAATAAATTTAAACTTATCCTGTAAAGCTCATTATCAATGTCGGTTCTCTTCGATTCTAAGTTGATGTAATGAATCAGCTTATAGATTAAAGATAACACCTGATATTCTTTCTCTTCAAGTGAAGCTTTTAAAGGTTCTTTCCTAATAAAAAAATAAAACGAATCAACTAATTCTCTCTTCAGACAGTTTTTTACGGCAAACTCTGATGAGAACGTAATTAAATACAGTTGAAATTTTTCCTGAACTTCAAAGATTGTGCAGATTGAATCCTTTGGAATAACGATAAGATCTCTTGCTGATAGATTTTGAATTATTTCCTGAAGTTTAATTTTAATGTTACCTGATCTGATTAACAGTACCGCTAAGTTTTCTGTGATAAAAGACTCAACCCCTTCACTGTTTTCATATTTTTTTATAATATGGATATCTACACCCTCCATAGAAAGGTCGAGTAATTTGGCATTTACTAAATTTTTAATCATAACTCTTTAGCTAAATTTTCCGATCTGTATACGTCTTTATACTTTAAATTTTTTCCGAATCAATAGATAGAAAATAAAATACAGGTTAAATAAACAGGTTACATACAGCATATACATCTTAAAACGGAAAGGTATATATGCTGTAGGTCCTGCAGTTCTAAAATAATCTGCCGGCTTGTAGTCAAATAAAAGCTCAAGAATAATGCATAGATTAACTAGATTGCATATAACCATAGTAAAATTTAAAATGGCACGTATTTTCATATTGAGCAGATTTTATTTTGAACATTTTTATAATATTAAAGCAACTTATCAAGAAGGGCAATAACAATTATAATTGAAGTTTCATTTTTCTTAAAGAAAGGTTTTGCATGCTTGCTACCTACCAGAATATCCCAGTCCTTATCTTTACGTTCTTCTTCTGAATACAGGGAATATCTTGAAATAGAAGCCACTGTTAAAATGGTTTCGGTTTCCTCAGTTGTAAAAGCTGTATCATTCTGCACATTTGCTTCATAACTTAGAATGTAGTTATTGGTGATCGTAAATTCTTCCTGCCTTTTAGTAATAAGATTTTGAAGAAAACTAATCAGATTGTTTTTCGCATAAGTTTGCAAAGAGCTATTCTGAATAATTAAAATCATACTGTTGTCAGGATCAGACATTATGGATTCTACCATCTCATCCGTAAAAGGAATAAGCCTGTTTGTAAGCAGCTTTTTTTTCTGAAGGCCCTGCGAAATAAATCTAATCTGCTCTGCCAGTTCAGCAATAGAATTTGGCGTTTGATGGTTTTGATAATAGACTTTCAAAGATTCGTAAAATTTCTTTCCGTGCAAATCAAATGGATTATCATCAACATTAGACGGTTGATTTCTATTTTCAGAATTCTGTAGAGAACCTGTTGTAAATATAGGGTTTTCAATTTCGGAATCTGCCGAACATGAAATGAATAAAACTGATGTAATAATACATAATAAAAAAGTTTTCATGATTTTGATGTTTGAAATGATTGAGAAGTTTTTCTCAGTTCTTTCATCCGGATTAGCAGAACTTTTATCCAGCACCCTGCTGAACATTTTGCTTTTGAATTCAAGGCAAAACTATTATCCTCATTAGTCTCCCGCAAACCATTGTGTGTGGATTTTCGGGAAATCCACTATGGATTTCGTGGAAATCCACAGTACTTTTTATCGAACAAATCACTGTTTTTCAATTGTTTATGTTACTTTTATATTAATTTAATGTAAAATTAATATTACAACATCGAAGCAATCATTATCATTGCCGTGCAAATACCTACTTATATGAATAAATCGCACCTCGTCATTGTCTTCCTACTGCTGTATAATATTTTATCAGCTCAAAAAGAATCATTCAGCATCCCAGATTCTCTAAAGAAAAAAAGTTATGAATACTTAGATGATAGATTCTATGCACTGAAGAAAGACAGCGCGCAAGCTTCTATATATGCCTACAGCTTTCTTAAGAAGGCCAAACTTGAAAAAAACACAAAAGAAATTATGAGTGGTTATCAGAATTTGATGCTGATATCTCCTGATAAAATTAAAACCATATATGTAGACAGCATTGTAAATACAGCTAAAAAATCCAATAACAACACATTAATAGGATCTGCTTACCTCACAAAGGGCAGCTATTACTACGGATTGAAACATCAGAAACTAGCAATGGATTATTACCTGACCGCAAATAATTATATCTCAAAAACTAAAGATCAATATTTAATACATAAAGTAAAATACTGCATTGCCCTAACAAAGTTCTATGTGGGATTTTATGATGAAGCCGTTTCTCTTTTGAGAGAATGTGTTAACTACTATAGAAATGTTGAGTCAAGACCTTATCTTAATTCTATTCATATGCTGGGACTCTGCTACAACAAACTCGGCAACTATGGATTATGCTCTCAAATGAATATTTTAGGAATATCTGAAAGTAAGAGATTAAAATCGACTGCAATGATTCCCTATTTTAATCATTCTGAAGGCATCAATGACTTCTTTAAAAAAAACTACACTGAATCCATTAATAAAATAAAATCTTCCCTTAGAGCTATTAATGAAAATGAAGATTTTGCAAATGTCGCCATTGGAAATTTTTATATTGGAAAAAGTTACTGGTCACTTAACAAAAAAGAAAATGCATCGAAGCATTTTCAAATTGTTGATAGCGTTTTTAACGTGAAAAAATATCTGAGGCCAGATTTAAGACAGGCATTTGAACTATTAATTAACTACTATAAAACAAAAAAAGATTTAGATAATCAATTGTATTACGTGAATGAACTTTTGAAAGCAGATACTCTTCTTGTCGAAAACAATTCCTATATCATTAGCAGAATCCACAAACAATATGATACAAAAGAGCTTATTCAGGAAAAGGAAAAGATATTGTTAGAAAAAAATGAAATTGCAGATGACCTTCAAAATGAACAGTATTATGATATAATTTTTTCATGTATTATCTTCTTGCTTTTCATCTTTATAATCTGGCAGACCCGTCGTTATTACAAAAGAAGAAAAATCTATGAAAAAAATTATGACATGCTGATTGCAGAACTTGACGCTGTTAAAACTAAACCCAAAAACAAAATAGAAAAAGAACCTATCAAAGATATAAATGGTGACACTGTAAACACTATACTTAGACAGCTTGAAAAGTTTGAAATTGAAAAAAAATTTCTTGAGAAGGATTGGAATCTCGTTACATTGTCTGCCGCCTTTAATTCAAATACAAAATATTTAGCTGCAATCCTTAGCTATTATAGAGATATGCGTATAAATGAGTATGTAAACGGACTTCGTATAGAATACATTATAAATCTGCTTAGAATAGAACCAATCTATAGAAAATATACCTATGCTGCTCTGGCTCAAGAAGCCGGTTTCAGTTCTACGCAACGGTTTGCAAATGCTTTTCTGTTAAAAACAGGAATGCCTGTCAACTTTTTTATAGATCAGATTAAAAAGGCCTCATCCTAAATTTTAAGAATCGATTCAAATACATTGATTTAAAAATCTAAATTTGCATCCGTAATTAAAAAAACATGACAATATGAAAGATCTAATCGCAAAAATTAATGCAGAGATTGAAACATTCAAAACTGAATCTGAATCATTATCTGAGAAAGGTGTTAAAGCCGCAGGAGCAAGAGCTCGTAAGTCGTCCTTGGAAATTGAAAAACTTTTGAAAGAGTTTAGAAAGGTTTCTATTGAAGAATCTAAAAAATAATTCATCTTCTTTTTTAAGCTCTTCATATTTTTTGAAGAGCTTTTTTTATAATTGTGATTCGCTTTTTTGATTTTATGTACTAATAGTCATAAATCATAATCAAGTAAATCTTTTGGATGTTTACCAAGACCCTTAGCTAAATCCAAAAGCGTACTAAAAGAGAAATTTCGTTTTCCATTTTCAATATCACTAACTGTCGCCTTTATTAATTTGTCACTATTCAAAACCACTTCATCTTGGCTAAGATCTAATTCTGTTCTTAATTTCTTGATATGGTTTCCAAATTTTTTAAGTTTTTCTTCCCTCTGTTTTTCCATATTGTAGTGTTTTAAACAAAAGGCGTTATTATTTCAGAAAAAAATGTTATAAGAACTTATAACAAATTGATTTTTTTTGTTATATTTGTCAAATAATCGAAATTCTATTGCTGAATATTTGATTACAGAATTTAATTAAATAATTTTGCGATCCTTCAATAAAAATATTTGAAGCATTCGCTTTGAATCTCGCCTTAGAAAACTGGTAATTTTGCAACGAGATGATAAGTAAGATGCTCACGTCTTTTGGCGTGGGCTCACTTATTGTTGCACGGTATACCAGTACCTCTAAGGCAGTAAGATGAGTTCCATGCCATTTTTTTCTCTCTTCCTACTGTATTCTTAGCATTTCTTCCCTATTTTTTCTATCGCATTAGTCCCGTCTAATCCTGAAATAGTAATGCCTGTGAATTAAAAAAATTATTACTTGCTTGAACTTTAAAGCATAAAAAAACGGCCCTCAACGGCAGCGACCAAACTTGCGAAGAGGACCTTAGCTAATCAAAATCAATTTAACTAACCAATCCCAATATTATGAATTATTTTTCATTCTTCAAGGACGGGAAAGGACTTTATTGCCTAATTTTTACGGGTTTTCTTTGTTCTTTTTCATCATCATTTGGCCGTGAACTAGATCGGCATAATAATGAATTTTTTCTGCAAAATCAAGTACATGGAACTGTTACAGATGGCTCAAGTCCCTTGCCTGGAGTAACGATTTCCATAAAAGGTAAAGTTAATAATTCGTCTATTACTGACTATAATGGACAATACAAAATAAATGCCCTGGCCAATGACACACTGATTGTCTCATTTATAGGATTCAAAACTAAATTCATACCAGTAAATAACAGTACTAAAATTGACATCAAGCTGGATTACGATACCACTACACTACAGGAGGTCCGGGTAAATGCTGGTTACTATTCCGTAAAGGAAAGCGACCGAACGGGGAGTATTGCCCGGATTACCTCCAAGGATATTGAAACGCAACCTGTGACAAATGTTTTAGCCACTATGCAAGGTAGAATGGCAGGAGTAAACATTACACAAAGTACTGGAATGGCTGGTGGAAATTATGAAATAAAAATTAGAGGGCAGAATAGCATCCGTACAGATGCAAATGCCCCGTTGTACATCGTAGATGGCGTTCCTTACTCATCGGATCCAATCGGCTCTTATTACACTAACACTGCGTATCCATCATTAGCTAGTCCTCTTAATAATATTAATACGGAAACCATTGAGAGTATTGAAATTTTAAAAGATGCAGATGCAACATCTATATACGGCTCCAGAGGAGCGAATGGCGTTGTATTAATTACAACAAAAAAAGGAAAAAAAGGAAAAACTACTTTTAATTTCAGCACTTCAACAGGCGTTGGCACTGTAACTAGATTTTTTAAATTGATGAATACAGAACAATATCTTAATGTACGTAAACAAGCATTTTTGAACGATGGACTTCAGTATGGCGTATCAGATTATGATGTCAATGGTACATGGGATCCAAAAAGAAATACAGACTGGCAAAAAAAACTATTAGGAGGTACCTCTCAAATATCCGATATTCAATCATCCGTATCTGGAGGATCTGAAGACACGCAATTTTTAATTAGTGGAAATTTCCATCGAGAAACTACAGTTTTTCCATCAAATTTTATGTACAAAAAAGGTGGTTCGCAATTCAGTCTAAATCATCGAGGGTTCGATAATAAATTAAAATTAACATTATCTGCTGGTTATAATTTACAGAAAAACAACCAACCCTCTTTTGATCTAACAAACGATGCGAGAACTCTTCCTCCAAATGCCCCTGCTCTATATGATGGAGAGGGGAATCTTAACTGGGAAAACGGGACATGGGACAATCCTTTAGCAAACTTTAATTCGAAATTAGAATCGGAAACCAATGATTTCATTTCAAATATGCTTTTAACATATGAAATATCAAGAAATTTAATTATTAAAACTAGTTTTGGATATACAAGCCTTAAAACAAAAGAAACTAGAATTATTCCTTCAACAGTTGGAAATCCGATGTACAACCCAAGTAGCTCTAGTTCAGGTATATTTCTTAATGATACTGATCGCCAATCGTGGATAATTGAGCCTCAAATTAACTATAATATTCAATTAGCAAAGAGTGCATGGGATTTTCTTATAGGTTCCACATTTCAAAATCAATATACTTCAAAGTACTATCTAATGGGTATTGGCTTTCCTTCGAATAGCTTAATATACAATATAGCTGCTGCTAAAACTGCACAAGTACTTCTGAACGATGAAGTACTTTATAAATACCAAGCTTTTTTCGGAAGAATCAATTATAATTTGGATAAAAAGTACATATTAAACCTAACAGCCAGACGTGATGGCTCAAGCAGATTTGGGCCAGGAAATCAATTTGCTAATTTTGGAGCTATAGGTGCCGCTTGGTTATTTAGCCGTGAAGGTTTTATTAAAAATGATTTTTTAAGTTCGGGAAAGATCCGGTCGAGTTATGGTATAACGGGGAATGATCAAATCGGCGACTACCAGTTTCTAAACACATATACTACCTCTGGTTTAATTTACAATGGTACGTCGGGAATAAAACCTACAAGACTTTTCAATTCTGATTTTGGATGGGAAACTAACAAAAAATTTGAAGTTGCAATTGAAGCTGGATTTTGGAAGGATCGTGTTTTATTTTCTGCAGCATATTACAGCAATAGATCATCAAATCAATTAGTTGGCATTCCTCTTCCAGGTTCAACTGGATTTACTGTCATTCAATCAAATCTTGATGCAACTGTCCAGAATTCTGGTCTTGAATTTACATTAAATACGGTGAATTTTCACAATGGCAATTTTAAATGGACATCCAACATAAATTTAACATCAGGTACAAATAAATTAATAAGTTTTCCTGGTCTAGAAAATTCCACTTATAAACAACAGTATCGTATAGGTCATCCCCTAAGCATTCAACTGATGTATAATTTTCAAGGTGTAAACAATGAAACTGGAATTTATCAATTCGAAGATATTAATAAAGATGGAGCCATATCTTCCCCTGAAGACAAACAAACAGTCGTCAATTTTAGCCCGAAATTTTATGGAGGGATTCAGAATCAGATTAATTTCAAAGGTTTTACTTTAGATTTCTTATTTCAATTTGTAAAACAGAAAAATGCAGTTTACCCAATGGGTTCCGGCGGCATGATGTCTAATATACAAAAAAGAATGGAAGGAAGCTGGAAGAATATGGCGGATCAAGGAAAATATCAAATTTACACTACTGGCTACAATAGTGATGCGGTAATGGGCGAGTATCTTTTCTCTCAAAGTACAGGATCAGTAGTAGATGCATCTTTCATTCGTTTAAAAAATTTATCTCTTACATACGATCTGCCATTGCATTTAAAAGAAACAAAATCTAGAATAATGTTGCAAGGACAAAATCTTTTGACTTTTACTAAATATGAAGATGGCGATCCTGAATTTACTTCATATGGCTTTCTTCCTCCTTTAAAAGTAATTACTGTAGGCATACAATTAACATTTTAATCAAGAATTATGAAAGCAGTTCACTTCATTTCAAAAAAAATAATTTACATTTCTTTATTGTTACTCAATTTTTCATGCGATTCATTTGTCGAAGTTGATCTTCCTAAATCACAGCTTACAAATGATGACGTATTCGAAGAATTCGAAACCGCAGATGCTGCGCTTACTGATATTTATGCATCTATGAGAACAAAAGGAATATTTACAGGAGCTGGATCAGGAATTTCTAATCAGCTTGGCAACTACACAGATGAACTAATAAGCATCGAAAAACCTTCCAATCCAAGTCTCTTTTTTTATAATAATGCGCTACTTCCATCCAACTCTTATGTAACCCTATATTGGAATTCTTCTTACAATCAAATTTATGCTGCTAATTCAGTAATAGAAGGAGTTCAAAAAAGTACAAAGTTGACTGATGGACAGAAAAAGCAGTTATTTTCTGAGGCGATTTTTATTAGAGCACTCCTGCATTTTTATCTAGTTAACCTTTTCGGAGATGTGCCATATATCACTAACACTAATTATGAGGAAAACAGCCTAATCAGAAAAACCTCTGTTTCAAAAATTTATGAATATATTATCAAAGATCTTTTAGTTGTAGAATCTCTATTACCAGCTAATTATAATACTTCCGATCGAGTTCGGCCAAACAAATTTACTGCTAAAGCACTTCTAGCAAGAGTTTATCTATATAACAAAAGTTATCCGGAAGCAGCTAATGAAGCTTCATCAGTTATAAATGAAAATGCATTATACAATCTTAACACTGATTTATCTAAAGTCTTTTTAATTAATTCAAGTGAAACCATCTGGCAGTTACAGGCCGGTATTTCGGGATCAAATACCTTAGAAGGCTCTTTTTTTATTTTCAATTCAGGACCTCCTTCTCTTGTATCATTAAGCAGTATTTTAGCTAATTCTTTTAGCGCAAATGATCTTCGTCGTTCAAACTGGATAAGAACTGTCAGTAGTAATTCTTCTACATGGTATCACGCGTATAAATACAAAGAAAAAAATTCTACCTCTACATCAAAAGAATATTCAATTCTCTTTCGTCTCGCAGAAATGTACTTAATTAGATCCGAAGCACGTGCTGAGGAAGGTGATCTTATCGGATCAAAGGAAGACTTGAATATAATAAGAAATAGAGCAGGCTTAGAGAATATCATAGTCTTCACTAAGTCAGAAATTCTTGACGCTGTCAGACTGGAAAGAAAATGGGAATTTTTCTCTGAGTTTGGACATCGTTTTTTTGACCTTAAAAGAGCAGGAAAACTCGATAGTGAATTAGGTTTTAAACAGGGATGGAATACCACGGATATACTTTTTCCAATTCCTGAGAGTGAACTAAACACTAATCCAAAACTTTTACCTCAAAATCCTGGCTATTAAACAATCTTTTAATTTCAACACAACTACTATACTAAAAATGTATTTACTTCCAATTCATAAAGGAACGATTTTGTTTTTAATTTTTATTTTGTTTTTAGTAGTCTGCCCCACCAAGGGGCAGACATTACAAAAAAAAGAATTGACACCTGACTTATACTCTCTTTGGAGTAATATTCAAATTGATAAAATCTCAGAGAACTCGGAATGGATATCTTGGAAAACAGCATATCAAAATATTGATACCCTTTCTCTTAAGAATCTTGTTAATGGTAAAATATTTAAAATCCCTTCTGTCTTTACCTCTACATTTGCTGGAAATGATTTTTTTATTTATCAAATTGGCAAAGCTCTTCATATTCTTAATTTAAAAACACTGATAATTGAGACTTTTCCAGATATTATTAAATTCGAATATTCTTCGTCACAAAACAGTTTAATAATATTAAAAAAAGAATCATATAATAACAACATTCTTATAATAAAATCTCTATACACTAGAACATTTAATAATTTACAAAACATTAGTAATTATAGCCTAGATCCTAAAGGGCAAAATTTTATTTATAGCAAATTTTCAAAAGATTCTATTTCATCATTAATCCTTTTTAACATCTATCGCAAAAAAGAAATAAAATTGATAGAAGCTGAAAAGATTTATTTGTTCAGTAATTTCACATGGTCAAATGAAGGAGAATCCGTGGCTTTTTTTAAAAGCTCACTAGATAAAAAAATAATTTCTCTTTGCTTCTATAACGTAAAAGCTAGAAGATTTTCTGAATTAAAGATTGAACACATTTTTAATTCTCAATGTCCGATTAATTTCTACTGGGATCCTTTCTACAAAATTTCTATTTCAAATGATAATAAGCGCATATTCTTCTCAATTAAGCAAAATAGTCAAGAAAAGAATAATTTACAAATACCAATCGAAATATGGAATGGTAATGATAAATGGATTTATCCTCAGAATCAAAACATAGGTAATTTCGAGTCATTACCCAAAATCTCTGTCTGGTTTCCTGAGTCAAATGTAAATAAACAAATAACTACCATCGCTCATCCAAAAATTATCTTGACTGGAGATTCCCAAAATGCGATACTTTATAATCCAAAGGATTACGAACCTCAATTTGAAGATGAAGGTCCAAGCAATTTATATCTGATGAATCTAAAAACTTTTAAGGAAACTTTATTTCTGAAAAAACAATCAGTCCGTAAAAATTCGATAATTCCATCTCCGACAGGAAAATTTATTGCTTATTTTAGAGATAATAATTGGTGGATTTACAATATCAAATTAAAATCTCATACAAACATCACAAGAAAAATTCCTGTCAAATTTACAGCCAAAATTCATGCACTCACTCCTCAATCTTTATGTGGAAGTCCTGGATGGAGTGAAAATGATAATGAAATCCTAATTTACGATCAATATGATATCTGGGTTATTAAATCAGATGGAAGCAAGTTTAGAAGACTTACAAAAGGTAGAGAATCAAAGATTGTCTTTCGCATCGATGAAAATTCTTCTACAAAAAATTTTAACTACTTATATGATGGTATAAAAAAACAAAATTATGATTTAAAAAAAGCTCTACTTCTTAATGGACATGGAGAAGATGAAAAGACAGGTTATTTCCAATGGTTTCCTAGTAATGAGATAAAGAAGATAATCTATGAAGACAGCTATATTGACAATTTGAACTTTAACCCTACAAAAAAAACTTTTTTCTTAATCGAACAGAAATTTAATATGCCTCCTAAAATACAAATTATTAAAGGTAATATAGAAAAAACGTCAATATACAGCAGCAACAAACAACACGAAGAATATTTAATGGGAAATTCTCGTTTGATACATTTTCAAAACTCCAATAAGCAAATCCTAAAGGCTGTTTTAATATATCCAGCTAATTATGAGCCTTCTAAAAAATATCCTATGATTGTTAATATATATGAATTTCAATCTAAAAATTTAAATAGATATTACAATCCAACCTATTTTAATGAGAGTGGATTTAATCCTACACTTTTCTCTTTAAATGGTTATTTTGTATTAATGCCAGACATACTTCTCGAAGAGGGAAATCCCGGAATCTCTGCTGAGGACTGTGTTACAGCTGCGACACAGAAAATTATTGATATAGGACTCGCAAATCCGAAAGCAATTGGAATAATGGGACATTCATTCGGCGGTTATGAATCTGCTTTTATAGTGACAAGATCAAAATTATTTGCCGCTGCGATTGCAAGTGGCGCAATTACTGATCTAAATAGTTTTTATTTTACTGTAAACCAAAAATCTGGTAAACCTGATTCATGGCGCTTTCAAAACACACAATGGAACATAAACAAAACTCCATTTGAAGCACCTGAAATATACTCCACAAATTCTCCCATTAATCATGTTGATAAAGTTATGACTCCTATCTTATTGTGGTCCGGAAAAGAAGACAAGCAGGTAGATGTAAAGCAGAGCCTAGAATTTTACTTAGCTCTTAGAAGGCTAAACAAAAAAGCTATTATGCTTCTTTACCCCAATGAAAATCATACGATTTCAGATGAATTTTTACAAAAAGATTTAACAATAAGAACATTGCAGTGGTTTGATTATTTCCTTAAACAAGAAAGAAGTGAGAAGCACAAATGGATTACTTGTGGGATACAATAGAAATCCAAAAAATATAGTGCAGTTTCAATATTAGTTTGAAACTGCACTATTTCCTTAAATTTTATTTTAAATTAATTAGGACGATACAGTGGCTGCAAACAGTCATTGTTACCGACTTTGTCATACGCGATAGCTCCTAACGGAGTGTAAGAAACGCGACACATTTGCGTGCTTGGAATGTCTTCACAATCAAGTTGAACTTCCGTACATTTATTATTTGAATCTCTAGTAAATCCATCTTTAGGATCAACTTTAGAAACCTTCTGCATGGAGGTTGTTGCAAAAGCGCCTCCCATGCCTATCACAGCTACTGCAACAGGCAAAAACTTACTTAAATTTAAAGTTTTCATAGTTCTCTTCATTTAATGTTAAAATTTGATCTACTTTTTTTTACAGGTGTTCGATCTACATTCCTGTAACTGGCCAGTTAACTTATATGACATTACTTTGAATTCATTTCTTTTTTTAAGTCATTTTTGATTTCATACACAACCAAATCACTTCCCAGTAAAGCATAAATATGTTCTTTAGTAACCAAAAGTGAAGAAAAACTTTTATTGCTACTAGTATGATAAATTGGAAAACTAAAGAGGTAGAGGTTTTTCTTGAAATCGTAAACATCTAATACGAAAGATTTTTCCCATAGCTGATGGTTCTCCAATTTTCCTTTTACTGCTGAACGGACAAACAATAAATTTCTATACACTGCAGCGCTGGGATTTACTGCTAATGCGGGTGATGAAATAGCAAATTCAGTTCCTTTTTTAAGTGTAGAAACCTTAATATTTGCATGTTTTACAGTATCTATAGTATTTCCTCTAAATATTGCGCTTCCATTTATATCTGAGACCACAAAACCATTACGATAGTAGTACACGTAAACTATTTTTTTTTGATCAGTGCTATACATTAACGTACCATCTGTACCGAAAATACCATCACCTTGTATTTCTAACAGATTGTCAAAATATTGTACTTTAGGTTCATTTTCTGAAGTGAATATTCCAACCACATTAGTTAATCTTTCACCTCTATTTGTTCGAAATAATATTCTAGTGCTATCAATTGGAATAGCTTTTGTAAAAAAAGGAGAGTCAGCCAATTCAGCTTCGATTTTCCAGTTTTTTATTTTCCCTTTAAATATTCTATGCACACTACCATCAAGAAGATAGAAATAATCATCTTTAACATACCAACTTACTACTTTGAAAGGAATTTCCCTAGGATCAAATTTTATTTTATGCAGTTTCTGATCTTTTAGGTTATAATCAAAAGATGTAATCTGCAAAGGAGTTGTATAATTACCGAGATACAACCTATTTCCGCTGAAACCCGCAATATAATAAGAGTTGAATTTGAGTTCTACAGCATTAGAAAATTCAGCTGGATGTGGAGGATAACGTCTTAAAAAAGGATTTTCTTGATGCATAATTTTTTCCGACAATACAAATAATATAACGACAATACTTATGCTACAAATGATGTTCACAATTATTATTCTTTGTATAAAAAATCTTTTGTTATTTATGCGAGCTACTCTTATGATTGTCAAAACATATCCAGCTAGAACGACGAAAAAAAGATTAAAAAAAAGATGTAATTTCCAACTCATTTTTCCAAGTATTCCTCCACAAGAACAAGGAATAAAGGGGCTGAAATTAAGCATAATAAATATGTAGGCAGTAAATATTGTCATGAGAGTAAATGCAGAAAAAAGACCAACAAATCTATACTTTGGTAAAATCAGCAATAATGAAATAATTAATTCAATTATTGGGACGCTCCAAGAAACTTCTAACGAAAAAGCACTTAGAAGCGGTGACTGACTTAGCTGGACTTGAAAATTTTCAAAATCTAGTATTTTACTAACTCCAGCGTAGATAAAAAGTAAAATATACAACAAACAAACTGCTTCTATTAGAATTGTTTTATATCTGGTCTCCATTTTCATAATACTTAATTTATACAGTTGATGAACTTTAAATATATTCATTCAAAATCATAAACAAATGTAAACGAGAACAATAAGAAAATACACATCAAAAACACGCCAAAATACATCAAAAACACGCCAATTTAGCTTTTGATACTCTTCAATAAAAAATGCTCTACAGATTAAAAATCAGTAAAGCATTTTCACTTTCTAGATCTCCTTTTTACTTAAGACTTTCCATCTTCAATAAAAGTCAAAAGCTTTTGGTTGAGTTCTACAAGCCCAGCCTTCTGAAGACACTCCTGTGAGATATTTTTTAATTCTGTAAGTTCCTCCTCTGCTATGCTTCCCATTAGGCTTCCTTCATCTTTTTCCAGCAGCAGTCCCCTTTCAATAAAATGGGATAACAAGAGTACATTTTTGCGTGAAATTTTCAGATCAATCTTCACCGGTTCACTCATGCCAGGAATGCTCAATACCGTATCAAACACCTTGGCTGCATAATTCTTCATACTCATAATTTCAACGTTTTTAAATTAATAAATCAAAGTCTAAAGGTAATGACGACTGCTTAAAGCATCATAAGCATAATTTACCTATGATAGTCTTCATTCAATTTTCCTGCATAAATTCGTCTGAATATTTGAATGAAGTCTGAGTTTTTACACCGACTCAGTAAGATTGCTACGCCTTGCTGCAATCTGCAAGATGTCCGGTTGTATCACAATCGATATCTTGCTGCCTCTCTGCTCGGAACTCGCTAGCAGTGAAAACTGGAAGATTTGTAAAGTTGAATGAAAATGAAAAATGATGAAAGACGAGAAAAAAAACAGAAACAGATGGCTTCATCTAAGGCTCAGTGAGCAGGAATATAAGATCCTTCAGAAATATTTTGCAGAGTCGCTCTGCCCAAAACTGAGTGATTTTGCCCGGAAAAATCTGCTGCAGAAACCTGTTGTTTTAAAATACAGAAACCAATCTCTTGATGAAATGATATCCGAATTAATAAGGCTCAGAACAGAACTGAATCCTATTGGAAACAACTTTAATCAAGCAGTGAAAAAACTTCACTCGCTTTCACAGATTTCTGATTTCAAAATGTGGATTCTGGGTTTTGAAACAGATAAAAAAATACTGCTCAATTCTATTGAAGATATAAGAATTACGATCCGAAATCTTGCAGAAAAATGGTTGCAGTCATAAACACTGGGTCATCAGTCAGAAGCATTTTCAATTACAATGAAAACAAAATAGAAGCGGGAAAAGCAGAACTTATAGGAGAAGGAAATTATCCTATTGAAGCCTCTGAACTTTCTAAGGATTTTAGACTAAAACTGCTATTAAAACAGCTGGAACTTAATACAAATGTCACTCGGGGTAGCGTGCACATATCGCTCAATTTTGATCCGGCTGAAAACAAAATGCCAAAAGAAAAGCTGATGGAAATTGCCAGTAGCTATATGGAAAAAATCGGGTTCGGTTTCCAGCCTTATCTGGTCTATCAGCATCATGATGCGGGACATCCGCACATCCATATTGTGTCGGTAAAGGTGAAGTCCGACGGAGAAAGAATTGACATGCAGAACATAGGCAGAAACCAATCTGAAACAGCCCGCAAAGAAATTGAAAAGGCATTCAGTCTTTTTCGTGCACAGGACTTCAAAAGGGAAAAGATACTAAATATAAAACCTGCAAAAAGCAGTACTGTCGACTATGGAACAGCTGAAACAAAAAAAGCAATTGCAGATGTATTAAATGCAGTTATTCCTAATTACAAGTATACCACTGTCGGGGAATTAAATGCAGTGCTGAATCTTTATAATGTGACTGCTTTGCAGGGCAGTAAGGATTCAAGAATGTTTCTCCATAGAGGTCTGGCCTACCAGATTCTGAACGATCAAAAACAGCCTGTGGGCGTTCCCTTGAAAGCCAGCAGCTTTTACATGAAACCGACCCTCAAAAATCTGGAATTAAGATTTGCCACAAATAAGATGGGACGAAATCCCCACTTGAAGAGAGTAAAAAATGCGGTTGATCTCGCCTTTATGCAGAACAAAATAAAGGCAGTTTCTGATCTCGACAGAATTCTGATTCAGGATGGAATCAAGACTGCTGAACGAAGAAGCGAACAGGGAATGCTTTATGGATTGACCTATATAGATCATAAGACAAAATGTGTTTTTAACGGAAGCGCTTTAGGAAAGCCATATGCCGCATCCGGTATTGAAGAGAGGTGCGGCATAAAAAGTTTTAGCACCGGCAGAACCTCAGTTGAAATTCTAGATGGCTATGAATTAAATAATAAAGTGGACCAGTCCTCTTTTATTTGTGCAGACCAGCTGCAGAAGATAATTGATTCGGTACTCCAGCCCGAGTTTTCTGCTGATTATATTCCATCTCAGCTGAAAAGAAGAAAGAAAAGAAGAAAAGGAAAAGGACAATCGGATTACTAACTGAAAAACTAGGACTATGCAGACAGGAGAAAATGAACAGGCGCTTAGAAAAATTCTGGATATGACAAGGCTTATCAGCATGATATTGTTATTTCTTCATTTCTATTTTTATGGATATAATGTTTTTAAAACATGGGAACTTGCAGGCAGTTTTCCTGATAAAATATTGGCCGGTATTTTTCGCACTGGACTCTTTGATTATTTTCATCTATCCAAGCTTTTTTCTTTGGGATTTTTATGCATTTCCCTCTTTGGGGCAAAGGGCAGAAAAAATGAAAAGCTGGAATTCAAAACTGCGTTTTGTTATATTGCTTTTGGACTGCTGGCTTATTTCGTGAGTTACTTTTTCTTGGTCATGCAATTCAATCCGGAAAACAGACTGGTTCTTTATATGCTGTGCACAGCTGCCGGATATCTGCTCCTGCTTTCCGGTGGTACGCTTTTGTCAAGAATTATAAAAAGAAAACTCAACAATAAGGATATTTTCAACAGGGAGAATGAAACATTTCCACAGGAGGAAAGACTCCTTGAAAATGAATATTCAATTAACCTGCCGGCACATTATAACTTAAAAAGCAAAGTCCGAAAAAGTTGGATTAATATCATCAATCCATTCCGAGGTATCCTTGTTGCAGGAACACCTGGATCCGGAAAATCCTATTTTGTGATCCGTCATATCATAACCCAGCATATCCGTAAGGGGTTCTCAATGTTTGTATATGATTTCAAGTTTGACGACCTCAGCACAATAGCCTATAATACCTGGCTTCAGAATAAGCATTTATACAAGGTTGAACCGAAATTCTATGTCATTAATTTTGATGACCTGAGCCGCACCCACAGATGTAATCCCCTTGATCCAAAATCAATGGAAGACATTACAGATGCATCAGAATCAGCACGCACCATTCTTCTGGGTTTGAACCGTGAATGGATAAAAAAGCAGGGGGATTTTTTCGTCGAATCACCCATCAATTTTCTTTCCGCTGTTATATGGTATCTGCGTAAATACAACAACGGTGAATTCTGCACCCTGCCCCATGTAATTGAATTGATGCAGGTGGAATACAACAGTCTTTTTACCCTGCTGAGAACTGAAAAAGAGATAGAGATTTTGATAGATCCATTTGTCAGTGCCTACCTCCAGAATGTTATGGAGCAGCTGGAGGGCCAGATAGCTTCTGCCAAGATATCTATGGCACGGCTTTCCAGTGCGCAGCTTTACTATGTGCTCTCTGGAAATGACTTCACGCTTGACATTAATAATCCCGAGAATCCAAAGATTGTGTGCATGGGCAACAACCCGCTCAAAATACAGACCTATGGCGCCGTTCTTTCCCTTTATGTCAGCAGGCTCATCAAGCAGGTAAACCAGAAAGGCAGGCTTAAAAGCAGTCTTATATTTGATGAATTTCCAACTATATATCTCAATAATATGGACAGCCTTATAGCCACGGCCAGAAGCAACAAGGTAAGCACCTGTCTGGGGATTCAGGATTTCAGTCAGCTGCGCAAGGATTACGGCCGAGAGCAGGCGGATGTCATACTCAATATCACCGGAAATATCATCAGTGGACAGGTTAATGGCGATACCGCAAAACAGCTTTCTGAACGTTTTGGAAAAATAATGCAGGACCGCGAGAGTATTTCCATCAACAGCTCGGATACCTCCATCAGCAGATCAAAACAATTGGAAGCTGCTGTCCCTGCTTCTAAAATTTCCTGTTTGAGCTCGGGTGAATTTGTCGGTATTACAGCCGATAATCCGGATTGTAAAATTGAGCTAAAAACATTCCATTCGGAAATAATCAATGATCACGAGCAGCTTAAAAAAGAAGAAAACTCATATCAGGAAATAAGCCCGGTACGTACAATAAACAACACAATGATTGAACGCAATTATCTGCAGATAAAAGAAGACATTTCCGAAATTGTAAATTCAGAAATGGAGCGTCTTTTGCATGACCCAGCTCTGTCGCACTTAGTTATTAAAAAAAAGAAATAATTCTTTTCTTGCGAGTTTAATTCTTATGTTTATATTGTTAGAGAAGTATATTACAGCCATCTCGTGTAAAAAAATTAATTTTTTTCACTATACTTATCATAAATTTGAATTCTACTTTGATTAGTTTAAGTTATTATAAAAAAACCTTTACAACACGTATAAATACTGTTTTTTAAAGCTTTTATGGCTTTCCGTAATTATTGTAATTCCTTTTTTTATACATTTGAAAGTTTTCATCAAAAGTAATTATAATAAAGCGTAAACTTAATCAGCAATAATTTAAATAAAAAATTTAATAGAACTTAAAATTTAGATAAAACTGCTTAAAATTTTTACTCTCTTATAAATAGATATTTGAGCATAATTTAATAATAATATAGAAATAGAATTAAATAATAAATGAATTTATCGGACCATAATAACAATATTGAAACTTGGTTTTTGGAAAGAAAGGCAAACGAATTTCCTGATGGAATTAATTATGTTGCTAAATATGAAACAATTAAAGAGAAGTTAGCACCGGTACATAAACAAGTTACTACAGGAGCAGATACAACTGATAATACTTCATTGACATGGCATGATGCATCACATATTGACAAAGTAATAAAACAAGCCTCAAAGCTTTTGACCTATAGTCAAACAAACATTACTGCATTTGAGACTTTCGTTCTCTTAGTATCAATTCAAATACATGATATTAAGAATATTCAAGGACGAGATGAACATGAAAACAGAGCTACCGAAATATTTTATGATTTGGGAATTTCTGGAATTATTGATTCAATACTCTTAAAAAATATAGGATTTATAGTAAGTTGTCATTCAGGCTATGTAATAAGCAATGACAAAAAACAAAAGGATAAAATCAACCTGCTGAATCCACATTTGTACAGGGACGAAAAGATTATACACCTCCGCTTTTTAGCAGCTTTACTTCGACTTGCAGATGAGTATGCTGATGATACTGAAAGAGCAATGGTATACCTACTTGAACATAACCTGATTAGTAAGGGCAGCGTAATTCATCAAAAACATGCACAGTGTCTTGGAAACGTTGGAATTACCGCGGACACAGGAAAGGTGTACTTTGATTATCATTTAACTGTTGATGACGCATTAAAAACTTTCCCAAAATATATGAAAGAGACGGAGAGTTATGAAGAAAAATACTTGTTAGATGAAATTTTTGAAAGAACAGTCAAATCGCATTATGAGACTGTATATTGCATGCGATATTTACGACCATACATCACAATAAACAAAATAAGCGTAACTATTGAAATTGAAAATCTTAAAATAGACGAGCAACTCTCAATCAATTACGAATTGGAAGAAATGGGCTATCCAACAGACAACTTAACCATCATGGAATTAGCAAAGAAAGACTTAAAATGTGAAGGAGGATACTGGACTGGAGAATTATTAAAAGAGCATTTGTCAAAAAATTTAATAAACGTTTAAAGTGGAAGTTTTAAAAGAAAATCCCTTTGTGGTACTTACACCAGATGATAAAGGTGTCCATAACGAGATTGAACTTAGTAATGCTCAAATCATCCACAAATTATTCGTTGATGTGTTTGAAGATTTTAAATCAATCCCTCAACAAGGACATGTATTCTTAAATGGGCCTAGAGGGTCTGGTAAGAGTATGATGTTTAGATTCTTATTACCAGATTGCCAATTAATTGACAAAGAAACAATTCACTATAACGAATTACCTTTCTTTTCAATTCACATTCCGATAAAGCTGACAAGTATAAACAATCCTGAATATGAATTAATAAAAGACTATGGTAATACAATTTTCAACGAGCATGTTCTTACAATTTACTTCACAGATTTAATATTTGATTCATTTTCAAAACTTAACTTTACTAATATAGATGCAGATAAACTAATTAGCGAAATAAAAGATTTTTACCAAAAAAGTTTTATGAAAAGGCTCCGTCAGTGTGGAGGAGATGTAAATAGTTTATCAAAATTTGATCCACAAACCCCTTCTGAAGCATTTGCTAAAATACAAGAAATATGTTCAGATATTTTTGTACAGGCTAATCAGTATCTTAAACGTAATGTTCAAAATTTAAAATATCCTAATCAATTCAATGCAGTACAATATAATGGACCACTATGTGATTATTTGTCGTTTTTATTTCCTCTATTAAAAGATTTAAAGCAAATCACTTCATTATTTCCAAACAAACCATTTTTTTTACTCATTGACGATGCAGATAACCTAACTGAAGCTCAAGTGGTCGTTTTAAATACATGGGTATCTTACAGAACTAATACGGAAGTCTCTTTAAAAATTTCTACTCAATTAAATTATCCAAGCTACAACACTATTAACGGCACCAACATCGACAGTCCTCACGACTATTATGACATAAATATATTAACAACATATTCATCATCTAAAGACATTTATAATAAAAGAGTAAGACAGATTATTGAAAGACGTCTCAACTTTTTCTACGAAGGAAAAAGTCTTACTATTTCACCAGACGATTTTTTTCCAAGTGATAAAGAACAAGATAAAAGAATTGAAAAAATTAAGGAAAATATAAGATTAAATCATAAGGCTGGGAATGGAAGAGCACATAATGTTAACGATGATATCCAAAGATATGCAATACCAGAGTATATTAAAAGTTTAAAAGGTAACGCAAAATCTGGTTCGTCCTTCAAGTATGCTGGATTTGATATGCTTGTTAGTATATCATCAGGTATCATCAGACATTTCCTCACTCCTGCTTCCAAAATGTTTAATGCACAATATAGAGACCTTAAATTAAAAAATAATAAATTAGAGCCGACTGACGTTCTTTTAATTGAGCCAGCAATTCAAAATGAAGAAATTAGAAATTATTCCATAGTTCAACTTTTTGATGAATATGATAAATTCACTAAGGACAAACTTCAACTAGCAAAAGATGAAAAATACCTTTCCAAAATCAATAAATTACGAAATTTAATTGAAAGCTTAGGAGGGCTGTTTAGTGAATATATTATTTCTACTGACAGAAGCGAAAGAAAAGTTTTTTCATTTGCAATTTCTGGTTATGTAGAACCAGAACTTAAAGAAGTAATTGAGTTAGGTGTTAGATTAGGATATTTCCATAAATCAACAATTGGAAAGAAAAATGGAACAGGTAAAACGAGACTATATATTTTAAGTAGAATTTTAGCTCCGCATTTTCTTTTAGACCCAACAAGCTTTTCTCATTATCAATTCTTTACTAGTGAAAAATTAATGAGAGCAATGATTAAGCCTGATACATTCATAAAAGAAATGATAAAAGTTAGGGAAGGCGAAGAAGAAACTGAGACCATACAAGCTAAACTGGATTTTGACGATCCATCAGATAATTAAATTATGACTGATACCTTAGAAAACTTAAAGAATTACTTGAGCGGAAGTTATGATATTTTTATTGCATCTGCCAGTTATGAAGATAGATGTCTTTCCATTATAAAAAATTTAGAAGAAAATATCTTTTTTAAACATAAAATTGTATCTTTAAGTACACCACATAAAGATTTAATACAATTTAATTTAAGCTTTTTTCAAGAAAAAGGATTTAAAATTGTTGAAGTAGATAATGGAGATCAAATTGGTACAATGTCTAAACTACTAGTATCTATAATAGAAGCCACAATCGAAAATGAAGACTCCTCAATTTTAGTAGATATTACAACTTTCACTAGACAAACATTATTAATATTATTACGATTATTAAGAAACAATCTAACTAAGAAAAATCAAATCCATTTTTTATATGCTCCAGCAAAAGAATATTCAGTTGGATTAAGTTTTAAAGAAAAGTGGCTGACTAAGGGAATTTCACAAGTCAACTCAGTTATTGGATATTCTGGAATCATTAGACCATCACAACCTTATCATTTAATTATTCTAATAGGATTTGAAGTTGAACGTGCATCATCACTCATTGATGCTTATGAACCATCTAAAATAACTATTGGGTATGCAAAAAAAATTGATTCATTAAGTGACGAAGATTACAATCTGAATAAGGAAAAATGCTTAGAATTACTCAATGAATATCCAAATGCAAATTACTTTGAGTTTTCATGTGTACAAATAAATGAATGTAAAGCCGATATTTTAAACCAAGTTGAAAAATATTCTAAACACAATGTTATTATTTCACCAATGAATAACAAAATTTCAACGGTTGCTTGTGCATTCGCTGCATTCGAGAATGAAGAAATTCAGGTCGCAATTGCAATTCCGTCTACATATAATCATGAAAATTATTCAGCAGCAGGAGATTGTTTTCATTTACTTGACATGGATAGTTTTATAAAATAAAAACATGTAAATACAGTTTGATAAAAATAAAAATATAAAATAAAGAGCTCGTACTTAATTGAAAGTTCAAATATTCAATCCTTGTAATTTTTTTTTTTATAATTATAAGACTACTGTAAATTCTCAAAGAAATTTAAAAAGCATTAGCAGAAGAAAGCATTCTTCGGACTTTGTTTTAAAGATAAAAACCTCACTATTTCTGTTATTGAAAATGTGCGGGATTTTATGCAGGAGCCAACAACGTGGGCCACTAGTTCTTCAGGAGAATTTTCCAAAGGATATGCTCCTTAGCCAGTCCAATAAGGTGCTGGGCATCTACGAAATGTCACAAGGAGGCATCGCAGGAACAGTTATGGATATCAGGATGCTGTTTGCAACAGCCCTCAAAGCTGCCGTGGTAGGCATAATCCTGATCCACAACCATCCATCCGGCAAGACGATGCCCTCAGATGTAGACAGACAGATAACCGCGAAAATAGTGCAGGCCGGCAAATTCCTTGACATAAATATTCTGGATCATCTTATCATAACACCAGAGTTATACTTCTCCTTTGCCGACAGCGGAGATCTTGGCTGATTATCATTTTAACAGCAGCTTATAATCAAGCCCGTTGTTTAGATAAACGGTGGGTTACTTTATTGTGTTTAATCCAAAAATAGGGAATTTATGAGGTTGTCTCATCTTATTATTTCTTGGTTTTAAATGGAAAAAGTTCAATGTACTCACCGTTACCGGACATACTTTTAGTGCTGACGAGTCTGCCTTCGAGTTTTTCAATCAGCTTAAGATTACTGGCATTGTTGGCAACTTTGGGACGGCGCCCCTCAAGGAGTTTTGAATACTCTTCAATTTTTTCTATAACTCTGGCTAAATCCTCTTCTTCGATAAGATCGAAATATTCCCCAGCCAGCTTCACCTTAACTTCAATGGATTCCGATGCGGAAATCATTTCATCTAAAAGACTAAAACTTATATTGTTTGCCTTATGAACCGATAAAAATGTCGCCACATCTGTCAGCACACTGTCGTTTTCAATCAGGACTTCTACAGAAGTATTAGCAATCACAGCCGCCTTCAGCTCTGGTGCAATTTTTTGGGAGGATAAAATTTCTCCCATTAACGAACTATCAACAAGATAATTTTCTATATCTTTCACAAAATCAGCCACATTTCTTTCAATAAGCAAAAGAAGAAGATCTTTGAATTTTTCATTCACAAACTGATAATTCTCTGCTGTAAGCAAAATCCTTCTGTAATTGATCATTGACTTCACCCTGGTACTACTGATCTGGCCAGCTTCATGGATACTGTTGATATTCTTGTAAGCAAAAGGAAGGTTATCGGCCAGACGTGCAAAACTCTCATCTGAAATACTGCTTTTTATAAGCGCTTTGGGAAAGCCGTTCCTCACCGCTTCATCAGGATCGGTAATTAAACCCTGCTTGGAAAGGACCTTATAATGCTTTTCCATATCCAGATAATCTACAAGTGTTATATCCACTGTATCAGTTTTTTTATAGTAAGCCAGTACATTTTTCCAGTCTGTCACAATTTTCTCATGATATATCAGTTCGGACTGGATTTCAGTACTGGTTATCAGGGACAGATCCTCAATTGAAAACTGGCCATGTTCAATTATTTCAGACCGATTTTCCAGAGCTTCATTATTAAGTATTGCCGTGAGATACTCCTGCGATTCCTCAAAATTATTTTCCAGTTTCAGAAAAACATTATCCAAATAATGCTCCAGATTTTCATCAATATATTTTATAAGTTTTGCCTTGCCTGAATTTTTAACAGTTGTATAATTTGATGTCTTCAGCTTACTAATATCTGTATTGTTGATATTAAAATTGGAAATAAAAAGCTTTATCATTTCCTCATTGAGCGCATAGAGATTATGATCATATATAAACTCAAATAAATTTTTATACTCTGCCTTGTATATCAGCTTTTCAAATTTAACAGTAGATTTTTTCAGGAATTCCTTTAACGCAATCTCAATTTCCGGACTTTTGTAAAAACAGTCTAAATTTTCAACTCCCGAAATATAATCCGAAAGCGTTCCCTGCTGATCCGCCCTGCTGATCAAGGCCTGATCCAGATAAGAAAAAGTATAGGAAATATAGGTCTCCGTTTTCTCAGAGGTAAAACTGGATCTGGTAATAATGTAATCCCACATACCTCTCCAGTTGTTTGCAAGTGTTCTGAAAAATACAGCACGCTCCCCTTCCTGCGCATAACTTAAGTAGTCATCAATAAAACCAAGATATCTATTGCTGCCTTTATTCAATAAATTAAGCACTTGGTTTAACCTGCCAGTTTTTTTATTCTGGATCAGATAATCGATAAGTGAAAAATTTAATATTGCTTCCTTACTGAAATTCTCTGGTTTTATCCTCTTAAATAAACTGTCCAGTTCTTTTAATTTGTGGGTGAAGGCAAGTGGTTTCTCACTTGGCAACTGGCTCAAAAGAAAATCATTGTCCTCTTTGGTAATGCTTCCCGGATGAAAATGCGAAATGTAATGGTTGTAATCCCCGTTGATAAAACCTCCTGCCAGCAGATAATTCAGCAGTTTCAGATTGTTGACCGCCTTGTTCTGATCGGCGTACTTAGCAAAATAAGCTGCTGAATCGGCGTTGTCCAGAATTTCATGAAGCTTTTTTGAATCGAGCTCTTTCTGGCTGGTTTCAATTTCCTCCAATTCGGATTTAAGCCTTAAGAGGTTTTCCGTCTGCTTATTTATTACAATTTCAAGCCTCTGTTCATATTTTATCCCGCCCATTTCCTTTTCAATTTTTGAAAACGAAATAGAGCTTCCCTGTACAGAATAATGGTTGTACAGATAAGAGATATTGACCTCTTTTCTGAACTTGTTAAAATACTCGTCGGCAGTCATTTCCTCAATTCTGAGGGCAAGCCCATTTATAGAGAAACCATGAAAAGGATATCCGTTCTGTATCGCGTTCAGCTCTAGAAATTTCAGGATAAAAAGCATCCTTAACTCCTTGACATCTTTCAGCATTTCTTTACCCGCCTCTTCGATCTTTGAATTAAGCAAAACCTTTCTAGAAGCAAATTTCTGGCTGCTCTCCGCTTTTAATTCTTTTACATTTTCAAGGATGCTGTACACATAGCCTTTATTGATATTCAGCTTATCGAAATCTGTCGGTTCGATGTTTTTGTAGATCATCATCGCCAGAAGATTATTGTAATTGTCCAGCTGTCGCCCTATTATGCTCTTGTAGATCTGGTATTCATTAAATATCGATTTGATGGTGCGGTAGTCGTTCAGAAAAAGGCTCACGTCATCAATAAAGTCCCTTGTCAGTTTTTTATTCTGTATGTCCTCCCTAAGCTTCAGCAGAAGCTTGGAACTCGAACTGGTGTAGTTTATTACAGGGATCACCGGAATGATGAAATCGAAAAACTTGGCTCTTTCGTTTTCTTTGAATAAATCATCGCAGACTGCATAAATAAAAGTTATTTTACGCTGTTTCTTTATAGGCTCGTAATTGTTGATCAGGCTGTTGATTTCCCTGAGCTTGATAAATATTTTACTTTCCTCAAAGCGGTCCAGATCCTGAAAAAATACGATTTCCACAGGATTCCTTTCAAAAAAATACAAGATTTCATCGATTTCATTCTCGAAATTTACCGTCTTCTGATCCTGATTATTGTCAAAATCAAAATCCTTGAATTTAAATTTTGTCAACTTGAAATTTAAAACAAAACGCATCACTGCAAATACCAGAGCAAAGCTGTAGCCTGCGAAATAGATACCGTAGAAAAAGCTCATAATACCCCAATAATAATCCAGATGCAGGGTCTTTTTCAGTGCATCGAATAATTGTGTATCCAAAAAATAGGATACGGAACAGAGCCATAATACAAAAAGTAGCGTCTTGAATTTTATTCCTCGCAGGTTTTCAATCCGTTTAAATCTGGACTCTGGAATCTTTTTATGTTCGACGCTGTAAAAAAGCTGTTTAAGGATATTATGCTCTATTTTTTCAGTATCGAGTGTCTTCCTGTCAAAGGTAGCCAGAGAGATATTAAGGTACTTGTACTGCCTGTAATTGCTTTCAAATGTTCTTAAAATGGTGCTTTTTCCGCTTCCCATAGGGCCGGTCAGCGCCAGGTTTAAAATGGCAGGGTTGTCAATGGCATATTTTATTCTCTTACTGTGTTTATCTTCGTCCCCTGCTAATATAACTGGGCCAAAATCCTCAAACTGGTCCGGATTTTCAAAATTGTATGTCCCGTTAATATTTCGCAGATAGTCGGCCAGATTCTTGATCATTCTGGTCAGAAGGACGTTTAGGAGCTCCTTTTTTTTCACTCTAAATTTTTCTAGTAATCTATTTTTGGTTTTAAGTTCGGCCTGGCACATAAAATTTAATTGGTTAAATTAAGAACAGCAATATAAAATGTAAGAATACTTTATTGGCTAAAATAATTTTATTAGTGAAAGTTTTTACACCTCTATTACGTTGTAAATTAAGGATGTTTCTTTATATTTAGTGAATAAAAACAGGGGTAATTTTGAGATTTACAACAATGATTACCCTGTTTTTTATCAAACATGACGTCATCAATGCTTATTGGCACCTTCGATACAAGTGAGAAACGTCTTTATCCGACAAATCCAATTTCTATTTCTGAGTACTCGGTAGGAGTTTGCACAAAGTAAGCATTGCAAGTTTTTATAATAATCCATATCGATAATTACAGACTTCTCTTTAATGCAATTTCATCCTGCTTCTTTCCATATGATCTGTATTCATCTGTTAACTCCTTAAATATTAATGATACGTTGGGATGGGTAAACTTAGTTTCTTCAAAAAGAGATTCAAAAAAGTCCGCTCTTAATCTTTCAATAGTACCTCCTTGAAAAGGTCCTCGTACCGTATAACTGAAATTGTTGCTGTTCTGAATACTGAACGCAGTTAAAATTTCTTCAGTTCCTACCTCTTCGACTACATCATAAATTTCTAAAGGAAAGCCAACTTTTTTCTCAAGATTAATGGGATACCTGCCAAGCAGACCTCCTATACAGTCATCTGTTATTGCGGTCCTATGATTTTCTTTGGCAAGTGTGCGAACTTCACAGATCCATTTTTTTAAAACTTCTCCATCCAAAGTTCCATCTTCTTTCAGTGATGGTATAAAGTCAAATGAATTTAAAATTTCCCATAACTCCATGATTAGGTCTTTATAATCAGGATTACTTTGTCTCTCTTTAAGTATTTTCTCTTTCAAATCATCATTTTCAGGAAGGTACGCCTCGCTTAAAAGAGCAAAATATTCCAATGGACTCTGCGACATAAGCTTATATAGATTTTTAGGCTTTGGACTATATGTGCTGCCACCCATAAAAGTAGACAAGAATTTAATTTCAATTTTTGCTGCCCTGTCTATATCATAATCTTCCATCGTATATAATAATTCCAAGAGCTGTACAAAGTGGCTATGGTCAAAAGTTGAAGAATCATTATACTGCTCCATTGGAACTTTTTCCAATGAAGACAAGATATCTTCCGATGTCAACTCTTCTTTCAAAGAATAAGCAGCCCAACCCAACGTATTAAGGAATGTAAAATTCTTGTTATACTGCAATAACTTTTCAAGTGCAAAAAATAAATCTGGCTTGCTATTCGTATATACAAAACCGTTTTGAGCTATCCAAAACTGTTTTTCAATCTCTTTATTTGTCATACCTTCAATAAATGTCCATAGTCTTAAACTATCTCTGAAGGAATCTAAGAAAACGACGCACCCAAGTACAGAAAGACCAGAATCAATAAGTATGGGCAGGATATCAAGATAGCTCTGTAATCCTCCCCTGTTTTCTGAACTTTGCAAGTACGCCTGCACCACGGCACGTATTTTAGCATCTTCTGCATCAGCTTTTCTACAAACATAAATTTTGTCCTCGAACGTGATTTTATCTGATAACGAAAGGATATGACCATACTGGAATGCATCATTTACTGCACAAGCTAGTTCAAAAATTTTATCAATTCCGTAAGCTTCAATAATACCATCTACAAACTTTAATCTTCTGGAGGTAATCTCCTCTTCTCTAACTGTAAAATCTGCTACTTTTCTGCCTTCCATAAATTGCGGATAATTTTCTTCGAAAAGGTATGATTCACTCAATACGTCAGTATCTGGTTTAAATTTAAGCGCTGTTTGTTCTACCCTGTTCACTATTTCGGAAGGAAGTGCCCACTCTGCATGATGATAACTCCTATGCTTTCCTACTAATTTTCTAAAATGATGGTATATACTTTTCCTTTCTTCATCGTCAAATGAAATGGAATCTTCTATTACTTTTAATATCGAATCTATTTTATTCCAATTAATATCATCAATAAGTTGTATCAATGCTGAAACACGTAAAAAGTTATTTCTAGACATGTCAATGATCTTATCCAAACTGAAATTTCTCATCAATTGAAGTTCGTTATAGCTGACCTTTATCTCACGAAGTTCAGAGAATAATCTCCACTTTGGACGAGGCGTATGAATGGCAACATTGCAATTGCTCTCTAACAAATTATACATAAGACTGTAGGCTTGATCTGGGTATTTCTTGACCAAAACGTCAAGTATTTTCATTCTATCCTCCACAGCGGTATTTGTCTGAGGATACCAGGGACGAAATATACTAACTAGACTATTAAATGCAGAATGGTTTCCTGGGAATTGTGAAGCAGATATTAGTATCAAATCACACAAGGTTGTAGAAACTTTCAACAAATGTTCAGGAAACCAAGCACAAATATCGAGACACCGCAGAATTACAAAAAGCTCGTTTGAGCTACGCAAAAAACCATTTTCAACCTCAAAAAAACTGGATATGGATTCGTCTCTAATAATTCTTTCGAGATTTCTTAAAAAAACTGTCGGTGACGCCTCCGCCAGCAGCTTTAAATTAGTTGACATAGATCTCCAAACCGCTATATCCATTTCGAAAATCTTTTGCGCAATATTGTCTACAAACGATGCGGCATTAGTTGTAGAATTTATTCCGTAACTTTCTCCAAAGACAGCTATAACGACCAGTGTTTCACATAAACCTCCATGAAGGTCTGACGAATACTTAGTTCTATTTTCGGAAGTCTGAATTATTAATCCGCGTTCACTGAGAGGTATTTTGTACTTATGATGTACTTCACTTAAGACCTCAAGACAGACCTGTTGGAAATTTGCAAAATCCTCCTCAGTTGCATATTTCGCAAAAAACAGCCAAGTGTCTGTAGGTGAAACTAGTCTATATGTGTTGTTTACAAAATATACTGGAGAATCTTCAAGCGTTACCAACACCTTAAGAAATTGATTAAAATCTGAATAACTTTTGCCGCTTAATTTTTCAACAATTTGTTTATCTCCTTCAAAATTTTCTGAAAATCTATTAAGAAAAAGCATAGGAACTATATCTCTTAATCCTACACTTTCGGTATATTTAGGTTTAGTGCTGTGCGCAAAATTCAATAAACGTTTAAGAACAGATATATTACGCCCAGAATCTCTTGTGAGAATATTAACTTGCTCATGATCTATGCCCATTTTTTTTAATCCAGCATCAAAATTTTCACGGGAAACTATAGGGAGATGGATTTTTTCAAGTCTATTAACTTCTTCTGACAGACTTATTGGAACAATTACCTTATGACCTTTTTCTATTGCTTCGTGCAAATCTATGCTATCCAGATTAAATTTCGCAATTATAACTAAATCACTATCAGTTTGAATAAATCTGTGAAAAGAATCCCGGTTATCAATGACAACCGTATTTAATTGGAAAGAATCATCCAGCTGTTTTATAACAGCAATTGGAAATACTGAAGCTTCATCGGTTGTAATTGATTTTACATACAGTACTTTTTCTTGCCCGCTCAAAAAAGATTTAACTTTCTCAACTTCATTTAGCCGGCTGTTTCCAAGCAATATTTCAGGAACAATCGTAATAGTGCCACTTTCACTCCAAAGCTTCCAATATTGATTAATAGTGTAAATACCCAGAGTCGGTTTTCTTAATTGTTCTGCCAGCCAAAGTTCAACAGTTGGAGTTAGTTCCAACCATTGTTCAATATCTACAGCATCAATATATAAAACATCTTTCCAAAATCCGTCTAGTTTCTTTTCTTTTATCCAATCGTTTTTATCACGATATTTCTTCGCATTAATATTTACATATGTAGTATTAGTAGGATTTTTATCTAAAGGATTTTTTTTCCTTTTTTCATAATCCTCATCTGCTTTTGCCTTTTTACTATTCGTCGTTCCAAATTCCCAAATACTCTCCCCTGATGGAACAAAAATACTAGACAACTCTGTTGTTAGTTCTCCATCAAATCCGCCTGTATAGACTTCTTCTCCGTAAGGAAAATGAATGTTATTGATTGCTTTATTATCTATTGTTGCTAAAATCAGTTTCCTTATTAAATGAGGCAGATTGTATTTACAGTGCACAGTTTCGGCCCATTTTTTAAGATCGATTGTATTGATAAACCTCATAGTTAGTATTTATTTTTTGATAGCTTGTAGTAAGATGAAAGTTTGCAGGACACGAATTTACGACAAGATATTTTTCCAGACAGGTAAAGTTAACGCTAATTTTATTGATTTTTACCCAAATAAATTTTGTAACTAGAACCATACTAAGTTACAATGGTAGTTGCTTTCACGGCAGCTACAAATAGTAAAAGCACTTAATGGCCAAATGATTGATCAACCAATTATTGACGCAATAAGTAATAGAACAGTCAAAATAAATAAATATAGATGAAGTTGAGCGTGAATCTAAGATTGAAATTGCAATTATTAAAATCCTAATCGTTTTTCTTAGTGCTGGCTCCATCACATTTTGCATCAATAGCGATGGAGCAATCATCTTAATTAAGCTTGCTTCAACAGAAGAATTTTCAATTGCGCTAACTTTACAAAACAGATTGGATATTGATAAAGGTATTGCCGGTACGGCCCTAATAGATTTGAATAAACTAACAGCATGGATATCGAAAAATTAATTAGAACACTTCGCGTTAATGTCAGAAAGAATTCGAAAATAATTATGAATGATGTTAAGGTTAGGCATATTCTAAATAGAAGTTCAAAAGAGAAATCAAAAATTGAGATTTGCATATTTTGCGGAACCCAAGCCAATTTAACAAAAGAACATGTGCTTCCAAGATGGGTATTTGGAAAATGTAGTAAAGAATTTTTTATAACCGATTTAAATAAAAGCGAACAGACATATAATAAAACCACTGTGCCGGCGTGCGCAAACTGCAATAATCACATACTGGCGGGGATTGAAAATTATATAATCGACCTCTTAAAACATGCCGATATAAAAGAAGATTTTTTCGCTAAAAACGAAATTCAAAACATTATCCGTTGGTTAGAAATTATCGAATATAAATTTCAAATCCTTGAAATACGACGAAAATTTATTAGGTCTAAAGAGGTGCCTCATATTTCTTTTTTTCGCGATATTCCAATTTCTGTAATGAGAGAAAATATTGGCTACTCGCCTTACAAAGCTTTAGTAGAAATTAGAGGTTCTTTAATTAGATTAAGTAAAAGGGATAAATCTTTAAAACAAAATTCTCTAGTTCTTTTCACCACAAAGAATAAAAGTTTTTATTTTTTCCACAAGATGGATGATTTCATCTATTTGGAACTTCCAGAATTTGAAATTGCTCTGTTTTATTTTTATCATAAGATTTTTAATTCTCCGAAAGAAGCTTTCGAAGAAGCAATGAACATTATCAAGTCCGTTTACAATTCTTAATTTCATCTCCGAAAACACTATTTTTATAGAAATTTAACACCCTAACTTTCATGGCAGACTACAAAAGCTTATTTGATAAAACCATTTAAAATGCTGGTAGCACTAGACAGATACATACGAAAAAATGAAAATTCAATTTCAGTGGTTTTGACCATTGTATCATTGATCTTGATAGCATTTTTTGGCAAATTGTACTTTATTGGATTTTTCGTCTTTATATTTTTAGGTTGCAGAATTATCATATTATTTCTTCAGATAGCACTTTTAATCTTAATAGGCCACAAGCAGGAAAAGGCATATGATGAGAAAATAAAAAGGCGTTTAAAAGAAAAAGATTACAGAGAAACGAGAGCTGGATTAAATATATCCAAAACAGATTGGAATAAATTCTCAACTGAAAGAAAGAATAAGCTAAGCACATTATATGCAGGTCAAAAGAGAGTGATCTGGAATAATTTTCGAAATAAAAATCCACACAATAATTTTAAATATGAGTCTAGCCAATATTTTAGAGTCATATCGGATGCCAACAAAAGCTTGGAATGGCTAAATGTATCTGAGGAAGAGAGAGCGTCTTTAATACAAAAATATGACCGGCTTCAATATGAAAGGCTGAAGGCAGCGCGCGAGAAAGAAGCGAAACTTAAAGAGGAGAAAAAAACAGAACAAATTTTAATCCAGCAGCAAAATCAATTAAATATTTCAGAAAGCATCCACAATGAATTTTCTTTTAAGTTTCTGAAATATGCAGGTATATTAGTGGTATTTCTCATACTTTTCACCTGTGGCTCAAGGAAGCGAGTTGGAGCTACATGTAAGGATGGTTCTACCTCATATTCTACAGGTAGCGGAACTTGCTCACATCATAATGGAGTAAGACGTTGGAGATATGAATACTGGTGGGATTAAAAAACTTCTTCTCATATAAGTTTCAAAAAATGACAAGGTGGTGGATGTGGTTCTTTTGTACACAAAAAGTTGAAGAGATTTTTATAATTCGTAAAGTTCAAGCTTTGTGGAAGAATCGTGGCATATTTTTTTTAGCAAATATCTTGACCAATAGCAAAACCTGCCGAGGTTAGGCTTGAGTAGATATCATATTTAATGGTTACATGTCTGTTTCCGTTAAGTAATACAAAGTGCTTTAATAAAACTCACATTTTTATTAGTATAAAAATGAAACTATAAATTAACAGTCGTTTGATAATGTATAAGCTTAATATTATATATTTGAAAAGCTACTAAATGATGGCACTTCTTTGAGCTGAATTAATGGTATGTAGAATTTTAATTTGACTATATGAAAAATGAAGTAAGAGAAATATTTCTAGGGTTTTATGAATTGTTTGACTCGGTTACTTTGGAAGCTGATGATTCCTCTGTAGAGTTATCAAGAATTCAAATTGAAATAGAATCTCTGATCGATAAATCAGTTTTCTACAATCTACTTGAAATTGAAAATTGCGAAATTGATATTCATACAACAAATAGTTCCACTAAAAAGAATGTCTTAACTTCAATTCTTTCCAAAATAATTATAGATAATTTATACAGCCTGCATATAACAAAATATCAAAAACAGAACTATTTTGAGCAAAGGTTAGTTTCAATTCTTACTCAACTTGATTATAATGATTACCTAAAGATTTTTAAGGTACATGAAAAATTCCTTGATGATTCGCTTTTTTCAACATTAAAAATATCTTACCTCAAATATAGTGAAGAATACTTTTATAAGGTAAAAGCTTTAAAACCTGTACTCAGCAACCTTATTGAGGATTATGACCTAGACGAAGACAAATTTCAAATTATAAAAGACGATTTAACTATAGCGATTCAGAATTATAATTCATATATTCAGAATAATTATCCCACAATAAGAGAACTATTTTCTTACTATAACAAAGACATTAGACTTTATATACTTGACGCACCAAAAAATGGTTCTTTCACTTGCAAATTATTGTCTTATGAAAACCACAAGAAACTTAATGTTCAGGTATTTTGGAAGGTATTAACTCTTGCGAATAGACTTGGTAATATAGAAGGTATTGAAAAAGATCTTTCATCAAGTCTATTATCTGTGTACGATTTAGAGAATCCTTCAGATTTCTTACGTCATTTTGATATACGTGGAATTCACTTTGAATTGCTTCGGAATTATTTGAAGGTATCTGAAAAGCATGAAATTTTTCTATTACTTTTATATATTTTCTCTCTTAATAAAACAGAAGTTTTTAATATTGACTATGATAACACTTCTTTTACCAAAATTGTAAATGAACGACAAATCATGGTGAAATGTCATTTTGAGAAAGAAATTTACACAAAGCAGATATTGAGTGATCACGATAATTTTGAAACACACATTTTCCTAACTCGACCAGACGAAACTATTCTAAAAAGTCTTAATAAAGATAGTATTAACTATTTTTCTCAATATGTCAACCAAAAATATAATTTGGACGCAATTCATTATTTTATAAAAGATAATCTTAAAAAGGAGTTAAATCCAAAGCAATCCTTTGGTGGTGCGATATTACTGAAAAGGCTTTCAGAATGTGGATGTGGGAAAAAAGATTGGTCTAAGTTTGAAGATATCTGTATAGAAATATTTGGCAATCTTTTCCAAAATGGATTCAGAAACTACACTTTCGAAAAACAATCCAATACAGAATCAGGTTTTTTAAGAAGAGATTTAATTATCAATAATTTACCAAAAGATATTAATAGCTTTTGGGGGGATATAAAATCAAGTTACGGTTCAAACCTTATTATTTGTGAATTTAAGAATTATAGCGAACCATTGAATTCTAACACTCTTTATAGTACCACTAAATATATTAATAATCAAAATCGATTTATTTTGATTTTTTCGCGTCATGGGCTGGACGAGTCTGCAAGGCAACTCCAATTAAGATTAATTAAAGAAAGAAATATGCTTATTCTGGTTTTGAAAGAAGATGATATCAAGCAAATGATGAATGAAAAGGAATTAAATATTAACCCACTATATCGGTTAGAAAATTTAAAATTTGAATTGGAAAAGCAAATATAGAAATGGTGGTCTTGATAGCATTTCTCAAATAAATTGTTAAGGTAAATTTTGTCGTTTTTTAAGTTTACATTTTTTCGCTGAATCGTGGCGTATTACATTATTCCATATGTTTACCCGAGATATTTCTAGATAGTAAAATAAAAAAACAAACAGATTTGATTCTGATGCAGAATCGATCCATTCATTTTTAACGGACTGTTTAAAACACTGAAAAAAAACTGTTTAAAGTCTAAAGTTCGAAACATTACTACATCAAAAATGTTATAAAAATCATTAATCTGAGTTTTGTGGCAGAATCGTGGCACTCCATTTTACAAAACCAAAAACTCAGCAAAATCAAAGCTTGACAGCTGTAAGTTCGAAACCGTAGGCTTCTATGTACTCTAAAAATGTATTAAATATTAGTGCTTTGAGTTTTGTGGCAGAATCGTGGCACTTCCAATTTTAGAAAAGTAAAAACCCAGCAAAATCAATGCCTAACAAGCTTAGGTTCGAAACTGTATACAACTATATTCTATTTAAAACAAGAGCTCCCAGACGTAGCAGAAACTCTCGTAGTTATTTGTATTTTTCAATTGTTAAAAAAAACAAATATATTTTGGGACTAACTATTGCAAGCTATTGCACTAATGTCACAATTTGATTTATTTGTTTTTGAACAATCTATCTATTTTGACGTGTTGGCAAACAAAATTGCTCTCTCTAAAATTTCATCCCTTCCCTGTTGAATTCCCAAAATAGTTTGCTTCACTTCTATATCAGGAATTATTCCAATGCGTTGAGTTTCTTTTTTGTCAGGATAAAAAACACCATAGGTAGTAAATGAAGACCAAATACCTTTCATAATCTGAAATCGATAATTCGCACCGTCCGATCCTGCTGTCTGGCTTCCAATTATAGTTGTTTTTGGAGCAACTTTTAAAGTCATCGCCGTAAACTCAGAATGACTGATCGATTTTTCGTTCACTAAAAGAATAACATTGCCTTTGTAATAATTGGGATTATTCTTGCCACAAGGTTCTTCGTTTTTCCTCCAGATAAAACGGCCTGGACAAGTTAAATCAGCATCAATAGATTTTACAAAATCTCTTGGCTCTGGGTTTAAATATTCAGCAATAGCGAAATTTGTTCCTTGTGGGTAGTTCCGAATATCAAAAATAATAGCTTTAGTATTTTTAAACTTATCCATCATTCCAGAAACATCTTCCGTTGTTAATACAGCCATGTTGACATAGCCTATTTTTTCTTCTAACAACTTATATTTCTCACTGTAGTCCTCATAATTAATTTTTAAATCCTGATATAAATATCGATTTATTCTTTTTACATCCCTTTTACCATTTCTTTCAAATTCAATTTCTGCAGTATTGGTTTTTCCGTTAAAAATGGTCCAGCTTATATTGTTTAATATTGCGTCATAATTTGATCCTTCTATATATTTGTAATTTTCTTTTAAAAGATCCTCTATAGATTTCCCTTCCACTTTTGTTATAACATCTCCAACTTTCATATCATTTATTTCAGACAGCGACTGATTATCAAAACCAACAACAACTGCTTTTTTATCGATAAATTTAACCTTAAAGGGAACAAAATTGCGTCCAAAATAGTCAAACAGCTTATTCGCACCGAATGAGGCATGTGTATCATTTAACTTAGCGCTCAATTCTTTTAGGGACAAATAATAATCAGTTTCTGAAATAGGGTTAACTGTTCTGGGAAGGAATTCAGCTAAAGACGAATCCCAGTTTTGATCCATTTGATACTTGTAGGGAAAGAAATATTCAACATAATTCCAGAAACGAAACAAAAGCAGGAGACGGAAATTTTTATCTTTATCATTGAATTCTTCATATTCAACTTCATTTGTAAATGAAATTCCCGGCTCAATGTAATATTGCCTACCTTTAATTTTATTCTGTTCAATAAATTTGAGTTTTTGAGAAAGTTCCTTGGAAAAGAAAACTGTATTCTGTGTCCAAGTAAGATCAAAGTTCTTGTCAAAATAATCAATTTGTTCATTGGGAATTTCAGCTTTATATGCTTCAACTTTACCTAATGAAACAATCCACTTTTCCATGACTTTTGAGAACTCAATATCGGTCTTTGCCTCTTCCACTTTTGGCAATATTTTGAAAAGCTGCTCATCCCAATTAAAACTTCCAGTGGCAACCTTGGGATGATAGTATTTCAGAAAACCCCATATCTTGCATGTTGCGGAAAGTTTTTGATTTTCAGTTAATGTATAGTTTGCAAAAGCAATCTGGCCTAGCAGTAGTAGTAATACAATTAAAATGTTCTTTTTCATTATTTATTAGTGGTTATGTAGTTAAGTTTCAAATTTATCAAAAATTCACTAAAATTTATAATAAAAAAATTACAAAAACAACGAATAATTGATTTGTTTTTTCATAATTTTCCTATTTTTTCTATGTCTTTTCTTAAGTGTAAAAAAAATAAATGGCAGGCTTATAAAAAAATCTTCTAAAAAAAATTAAAAACTTTAAGTATTAGAACTAGTTTATTTTAATTATTGATATGAATTCTCTTTTACCTATAACTGTTCAAATATACTTTTAAACTGATAAAGTACTCGCTCTAACAATCTTAAATCTTCCGTGATGATTTCCGCATCTCCCTTCATTTCCTGCCGAAAAACAATTTGTTTATCGTAAGAGGTTTTTAATCCGTTTGGTAATGATGCATCCAATAATAAGTTTCCTTCTTTATCCGGAACCAATGAAATGTTTTTGATTTCTCCTTTTAAAACACCAAATTCCCTATCCGGATAGTTTGCCAAACGAATATTTACACGCTGCCCTACCTTTAACTTTCCAGAGTTTAATGCCGGAGCTTTCACTTTTCCAATAAAAATATTTTTGGCATCTGGAATTATTGAAAACACATTATCCCCCACATTTATGGTCTGATTTTCATTCCAAACCTGCAAAAAAGTAACCACTCCATTAACCGAAGATTTCAGCGTGTAGGCCAGCTCCCAGTCTTTTATTACTTTCTTTAACTGATAAAAGGATTGCGCCATACTTCTTCCTAGATTAGCCTCTTCTCTCGTGCTGTTTATCCGAGAATTCTGACTTGATTTTGTATTGTCAATCAAAGACGACCTAATTTGAGAAATCGAAGTCAAAAGGCTTTTATAACTCTTCATTGCTTGCAGATAACCCAGTTTTTTTGCTTCCATTTCCTGGGCAGAAATAATTCCTTTATTGAATAAGGTTTCAAAACGGGCAATTTCATTTTTCTGCAATTCCAGTTCGCTTTCGTTAAGTACTTTTTGCTGCTGCAGAATATGCAATCGTTCTTTAAGCTGGATTTTCTCGGAACTTTGTGCTTTACTCTCAATTTCAAAAGGATGCAGGTTTTCATTCAGTTGTTGTGCCTGATAATCTTTTTGGAAAACTGCATAAGCACTTTCTATTTCTCCCAACTGCATGTTTTTTAATAACGCAAAAGGAAATGATTCTTGAGTTGAAATGTCATATTTTTCTACGATACTTTTTAAAAGAAAAACATCTTTGTAACTGGCTGTGTTTTCTATAACTGCCAATGTGCTGTTTTTTAAAACAGGTGTTTTATCTTTTACCAAAATAGCCTCAATTCTGCCTGAAGACTTTGAAATGATTTTTTCTGGCGGAATGTTTGTCGTAATTACAATCTCTGTGCGTACAACATCTGGATATTTGACAAACCACGAAACAAAAAACAACATCACAATAATAGCAAATATCAAAACCGTTCCCCACCGGATCATCCAGTGCGGTACCTTAGTGAGAATGTCCTGAACTTCTTCGCTTCTTAATTCAAATGTATCTTCGTTCATGATTAATTTCCTAATTGTAATTGATTTCTAACTAATTCAAAATAATTGCCTTTTTGCTCCACCAACGCTAAATGGCTTCCTATTTCGATAATTTTTCCTTTATCCAACACTACGATCTGGTCGGCATTCATAACGGTACTTAAGCGATGCGCAATGACAACTACGGTTTTGTCTTTGAAAAACATATCCAGTTGTCTCATAATTTCCCTTTCATTATTGGCATCCAAAGCCGAAGTGGCCTCATCAAAAAACAGAATTTCAGGATTTTTATAAACCGCTCTTGCAATTAACAAACGCTGTTTTTGTCCTGAACTCATTCCTAGACCTTCTGCTCCTATTTTTGTATTGAAACCTAGAGGAAGCGAGCTGATATACTCTCCTATATTTGCCACATCAGAAGCATATTTTAATCTTTTTTTGTCAATTTTGTCTACTCCAATTGCAATGTTATTTGCAATCGTATCATTAAAAATGAATCCTTCCTGCATTACAGTTCCTATATTCGATCTCCATGCTTTTTGTGAAAGATTTCTTAGCGGTATATTTCCTAAACTTATTTCTCCTTTATTTGGTTCATAAAATTTAAGAATTAGCTTCATGAGGGTTGTTTTTCCGCTTCCACTTGCACCTACAATAGCGGTAACCTTATTGGCAGGAATTATTAGGTTTAAATCATCAAGAACCTGAACATCTGAACCAAGGTATCTAAAAGAAAGGTTCTCAATCTTAATGTCGGCGTCACTAGGCACCTCATTTGTCTGATATTCTTCCTGTTGTATCTCGTCCTCCTTCTCATGAATTTCAGATAATCTAGTCAAAGATATTTTAGCATCCTGCACTTCTCGGATGAATTCTATCAACTGTACTATTGGACCATTAAGCCCGCCTACAATAGAGCTTATCGCAAGCATCATACCCAAAGTTATGGAACCTTCGATTACCAATTTAGCAGATAAAAAAATAATCAAAATATTCTTAAGTTCATTAATTACAGATGAACCTATGAACTGGGTCTGTTCCAAAACCAAGCCTTTTATGGAAACTTTGAACAATCTAGCCTGAGCATATTCCCAGCTCCATCGTTTTTGCTTTTCGGCATTGTGCAGCTTGATTTCCTGCATTCCGTTTATAAGTTCCATTACTTTGCTCTGCTCATTCGATAATTCAGAAAAACGCTTGTAATCTAAAACTTCCCTACGTTTTAGGAAAAGCGTAATCCATCCAAAATAAAACAAGCTTCCTGTAAAGAAAACTAAAAATATCTGCAGGTTGAAGTAAGCCAGAACTGCACCCATTACAAACATATTAATAAAAGAGAATAATGCATTTAATGATGAACTTGTCAAAATTTTCTCAATTCTCTGATGATCATTGATACGCTGCATGATGTCTCCGGTCATTCTCACATCAAAGAAGGAAATGGGCAGATTCATTAATTTGATAAAGAAATCTGAAATCAGCGAAATATTGATCCTAGTAGAAAGGTGCAACAAAATCCAACTTCTTATTAAGTCTAAGGAGGTTTTACCTGCGAAAAGAAATAATTGCGAAAAAAGGACGATATAAACAAAATTAAGGTTATGATTCTGTATACCAATATCGACAATACTTTGAGTCAGGAAAGGAAAAACAAGCTGCAGAAGAGTACCTGCGAATAGCCCAATAATTAATTGAGTAAGAAAAGCTCTATATCTGAAGGCATATTGATATAAAATTCCAAAATTTATTTCTTTATTTTCTTCAGTTTCAAATTTTGATTGAAAAAAAGCTGGTTTTGGTTCGACCAGTAATGCAATTCCCTCCTCTGTAAAATCGTTTGCATTGTTGCCAATCCAGAATTTTATAAAATCCTTTTTATTGTAGCTGAGCAGTCCTACTGCCGGATCAGAAATGAAAAATTGTTTTTTAGTGACTTTGTATAGCACTACATAATGTATCTTGTTCCAATGCAGAATACAAGGAAGAGGAATCTCCCTGAGTGAATTTGCGCTTAGCTTTGCCCCTAGTGTTCTAAACCCCAGTTTTTCCGCCGCATTGCTCAAAAACAATAGATTGCTTCCTTCCCGATTTGTTTCGCTGTAATCTCTTAATTCCTGAATTCTAATTGTTTTCCCATAATGTTTAGCTATAATTTTTAAGCATGTAGGCCCACAATCTTTAAAATCAGACTGCTTATAATGAGTAAATTTTTTCAATTAGAACTGTTTTTATGCTGCAATTTCACCGCTGTTTTTATTCTTTTTCCATTGATTGATAATCTTGTAATAAAAAAGTTTGAAAAAACTTTTTTTATTTATGCCTTTTCTATTAAAATAGAAAATATCTGGTATTGGATACACAGCTTTTTTATCTTCACATTTAACTTTGTATTCGATCAAATCATAAAACATGCATTCGAACTGATTATCATATATGACCAAACCGTTGTCCCACCTTATTTTATCTGACATTCCCTGCACAATTATTCGATCAAAAAACACTCTAAACTCATTATCTTCCTGGCCTTTTACAGCTAAATAAGTCATACTTTGGATATTGTTAGGAAAATCCAGTATGGAATTACCATATGCTAATTCTCTAAACAAAAAATTACATTCATCAAAGCAGAAATGATCTGGATTTGAAAACACAAATTCATAATCCCTGCTTTTCATAAACAGATTGTTCATCTGCTGACAATTTTTATATAAAGAGAATGTTCCCATTGTTATGTCTTCTCTGCATGTCAATAGCTCATGATTCTCCAAAGTTTCTTGGGTCATAAAACCACGAATATCTCCGTATACCATATCAATATCTCCATGTCCCCAAAAATCATAGCCATTGACAATTTCCGGAAATAAAAAACCGTATGCTGGTTTAAAATCGCATAATTTGTAAGGAGTTTCCAAGGCTACTTTAAATCCTAATCTTTCAGAAGCATTCACTTTAAAACCCTCTAATGTTTTATAAACAATTTTAACATTATCCGGTTTGTCTGGAATTACATTTTCATTATCGGTAATAATTATAAAATCGATCGTAGGATTATAGGCACACGATTTTACAAAATAAGGAAAATACCACGGATAATCACCATACCAGCAGGTGAGTATACCGATCGAAAGTAGTTTATTCATTTCTATTATTGTTTTAGTACGTAATTGATTAAGCTTCCGTCAATTTCAGTAAGCTGTAACCTAAATATTTTATCATTTTCGTCTGAAAAAAATCTAAATTCTAGAAAGGGAAGGTTTTTAATATAAAACACATCTTTTTCTAATTTGGATTTCACAATTCTGCTTTTGTCTTTTGAACCATCAAATTTTAATGTTTCTCCATCCAGAAATATATAATCATTTCCTTGTATATTCTTATAATTGGACTTTGAAAAACAAATATCCTGTTTTCGTGCAAAAATGCGTGAATGGAAATATTTCGTTAAATGAGATAATTTGAAAAAGAAAGGTCTAAAATAGGTGAAATAACAATAATATATAAAACCAGTTAAGGTAAAAATTGACTCTGTTCTAAGAATGTATTTATCAATGAAAAACTTGTTTGGAACAATTTTCCATTCGGTATGAAGTAGATACTTGTTTGACTTGTATCGAATCAGATGATACAATAAAATTTCAAAACTATTATTATAAACAAGAATACCATTGTCCCATTTCATTTTTCCACAAAGGCCGTCCACCATTATTAAATCATAAAAAACTTTTATTGCCCCTCTTTTAATTTCTTTTTGGATAACATGCTCCATACTCTCAATATCACATTCTATGTCCATTATATTAACATTTTGATCTGAAAGATACAAGTGTTTAAAATTACATTCGTCAAAGCAATAATGCATGTCAGATGTAAAAACCTTAATATAATCAGCGCTTTTTTGGAATAACCTATTTATCTCGTCTCTATTCCTGAACAATAAAAACCAACCCGTCAGATAATCATGCCTGGTGCTAACAACATCGTATTCTAAAAGAAGATCAGGTGTTATGAACTCACTAATTCTACCCAAAATAATATCTAAATCACATAATCCCCAAAATTCATATTCATTGATATAATCCGAGAAAATCAAGCCGTAGGCTGGTTTGAAATCACATAACTTGTAAGGGGAATTGACAGAAATATTGATACCCAATTTTTCCGAAGCCAATTTGTTAAATTTATCCATTGTGAATGGAACAATAATAACATTTGCAGGTAATTCACCTTTGTATAAATTATCAGAAAATATTATAAAATCAATGGAAGGATTGGTCGTGCATGATTTTAGAAAAAAAGGGAAATACCAGGGAAAATCTCCAAAGTAGACATTTATTAATATTATTCTTGTCATTAGACTAATATTCAAGATTTAAAAATATTTTATTTGAAGAATATTTCGTTTTGTTTAAATACTTACTGGCATAATAATAACTTTTAAACTCATTTAATCTCTGCTGATCGGAAAAATGTCTATTCATACTCATATGAATTAATAACCAACCGTAGTAATGCACGTCAATATTTTCTGTTTTCAATTTAGATTGAAGTTCGATCTTTAGACTTTCAATTGCTAAAAAATCAGTAAATTCAATGGTTTCAAATATAAGCTTAACAACATCATAGGTAGTATTGAAACCTTTTCTTAGTTCTAAGGTGAATTTAAATTCTGTTTTATAATTTTCTATAGAAGTATCGCAGAAACGTATCATCTCTTCCAATGATAAACCTAGAAATTTTAAGTAATTTATAATCTTAAAAGCTGCTCTCGCAAAAAGTTCTTCAATGTCAGATTCTATTGGTAATACGTTTTGAATAAAATCCCTACTGTCCAAATCAAAAATAATTTCCGCAATATTCATTAGGTCGCTGCCTCCGTATCGAAATACTTCCGGTTTATAACCCCTTATGCAGTAATCATTGATATACTTCTGATTCTTTAATAATCCTATCACTTCCAATATTTGCATTTTAAAATCTAGGGAAGATGTTTGAAAACGTAAACGTAGATGTCGATCAGGTGTATCATAATGAACGAAAAAAAATTTATCGCACATATCGTTTACAAGCAAAGTATCATTGATTGTTCTTAGAATCTCTGAATCAGCATAGGAATTACAGAAAACGTCAAAATACAGCCAATCTGATAAAAGTGCGGTATTCTCAACATTAGCGTAATTATTTAAAATCTTGCCATAGTCAATGATCTCATTTTTATAAAAATCATTTTTTACACTTACAACAAGCTCATGTACAAATTCCTCCTTCTCATTAAAGATTTTTGGAATAAATGAATCATAAATACATTCCGAGACGTAAAAATGACTTCTTTTCTTTAACTGATTGTATAAAATATCGACATCGAAATCACAATCTGTATCAATAACAATACTCCCTTTTCTATCTGTAAAACTTACCTTTTGACTAAAATTATAAGCCAAAATGTTTTCCTTCAAAAAAAGTTTAAACTCATCTCGATTATGTTTTCTATCGATTAGCAGAAGCTGTGCCGGAAATAAAAGAACATTTTCCTCCATGTAAATTCTTGAAACATACGGTTTCAAATACTCATACGCATTAAAATCAAAATTAATGCCGTATATTTCTTCATTATACATTTCAAAATCACAGAGAAAATTATATGTTTCAGAATCGGAAAGTTTAGAATTAATTGATGAAACTTTTTTAGGTAAAATTTCTCTTCGATATTCCTTTGAAACCAGTCTAAGACTACCATCACTCAAATGAAACAATAAATCTGATGTTAAAATTGGATCTCTACTATCTTTAGATGAAGTATTTATGGCTATAGAATAATCAAACAACTGCTTCTTAGGTGCTAGATTTATACTTCGTAAGTTACCAATACAATTTATGTCAGCAATCAATTTTCCACTGTTTAAGCTTTTCTCATAAGAAATAATTTCATTACAGATCTCATCTGAAACTTCACCAAAGCGAGATATTAAATTTAGAGCTGAACCGCAAAGAAGATTTTTAATATATATAATTTCCTTACCTGTTTCTCTACACTCCAAAACTTCTAGGAGAATGCTAAACGTGGCAGGCAAATTAGATTTTTTTCGATCTACATCCTCAGTAGTATTTAGATTCAATTTTATATCAGTCGTATCAGATGCTATTATTTTATTAAGCACCGCATCGTCAAATTTCAATTGATGGTCGCTTTTAAGAGCAGTATATTTAACACCTGAGTAAGGGTTAAATACATCATTAAATGGAATAAAACCATCATTGTATCTTTCAGAGATTTTAGCAATGAATTTATTAACCGATCCAGTTATCGGAGATGTATGAGAATTATAAGCGATTGTAAAATCAACATATCTCTTTAAAACATTTTTTATATCAACATCTATTGCTCCTATTTCTTTCTCAAATGAATTTATTGAGTGCGTATTTAAGCTTTTATAGACATTGGAAAGCGCAGTATGTTCCTTAAAATACCGTTTGCTGAAGTTTTGTATATCTTTTCGGTCATTAAAAATATGCCACCCTTTTTTCACAAGGGTAATGGAATCACCCTGATCAAAATGGATTAGATTATTCAGATCTAGTAATTTCGCGGAATACGGATCAAAATTTACATTCTCAATAATGAGACCTGTATCTAGAATTTCATTAAGATATTCATCAATCTCAGTCTTTTCAAATCCCTCTAAAACTAAATCTTCAGCTATCAATGATATTGGCGTTCTTTTCTTAAAAGCCTCTAATAGCCACTTTAACTGATCATCATGCTCAAGTTCTACATAACTTAGTTCAATTTTGTCATTATCTGTGCTTTTGGAATTGTATAATGCAATTTTACCATTCCCTAAATCATAAATAGACGGATTAACACTATAAAGAAGCTTATATAGATCATCGGCAGTTTTTAATTTCTGATTAGCCGCCAAAGTTAAATTATCATACCTAACTGCTAATTCTATTTTCTTGGATTTTTTAATTTTTGTTCTACCATCCCATTTTATCAATCCGACGCTGCTAAACAATCCAAAAGGTGTAGGGTTAAAATGTGCACGGGAAAAATAGTTTAATAATGAAGGCTCTACTTTTTCTAATTTATTTTTTTTCAAATCATCATAAAGACTTTTTGAGGAAGTCAAAATGGAAAGTTGAAATAGTGAATTTTCATTAAAAAAATTAAAACAGTCATTTTTATTAGCTTGGTAGGACTGAATAGAAAAATTAGCTACCCTTTTTATAACTATATCAAAGAAATCCATAAATTTAAATTATTTTTTAGACTTTAGCATCTTAATGTAAATTGAGATATTTAAGCCACTTAAGATCAATTTTCTCCTCTAACGCTAATAGTACAATACCTAACCCTGACATACCCTCCAATAAATTATATTCAGCATTGTATTTGTTATCGCTAAAAGATAGAAAACTTTCAAAACCTTTGGTTTGTTTTTCAATTATGTCAAACCATTTCTTTTTTTGAAGAGACAAGTCAATTCCATATTTTTTTTCTGCCAAAAAATATTGCATCATAATCCCTGTCGAACCATGACAAATACCAAAATCTCTGACCAACGAGCCTTCTAGATAAATCTCTTTACAATTATTCAGTAAAAATTCCGATTCAACCTTTAAATCATTATTGTTAAGGAGATGCGATGCGTTATAAAATGCATTTGCGATACCTAGGTCACCCTGACACCAAGACAAGCGGGAATCTAGAATTGTATTGGATTTAATCAACAGTAAATTAGGATAAAACTGTTTTGAGTATTCACTGTATTCTTTAAACTTATGAAGAAATGATATGCAGATTTCAATTGATTTGTTTATATCGACACTAGATTGTATTACGTTTGTTTTGTAATAAATTAAAAAATTTATATAACCTGCCACTCCATGTGCTATTCCAAAATAATAGCTAAAACGATCGTCTTTGTCTAAAGCTGCTTCGGATTCTAAAACGGATTCAAAATCACTTTCAATTTTACAGACTAAATCACTGAAAAAAATATTCAACGCTAAAAAGTTCTTATCACTGAATCTTTTCTTATTTCGCTCAACGAAGTACATGGCTATTCCCATTGCACCGTGCATGAAATCATAATTATTTATTTCCGATTGCGAATTAAGCTCAGCAAGTAAGATGTCATCAATATCTACCAAATAGTCTTCTCCAATATCTATTAGTTCACAATCTAACTCTAATAGAAGTAGGCCGTAACCTGCAATACCAGAGCATAAAGAGCCAATATTGTATTCCGTTTCTATCGATGTATTTATTTTATCTACAATATCGAGTAATTTTTCACCATATTCCTCATTTCCATAAACTTTATAGAGAAAATTATAAAATAGCGCAATGCCCGAAAGCCCCGTTAATAATCCTATTCTTTTCTCCTCATTAATTGAGTCCCAAATTTTATTCTCAATTTTAAAAACTAATTCATTCATAGAATTCTCATGGGTAATAATCTGTTTAAATCTAATTCCATATAAATACTTACCTCAAATTTAAAAGAGCAACATCAAAATAAAATGATGTTACTCTTCAAAAAAATGATTTTTAGGTTAATTCCTAGCTAAAGTTATTTTTTAGCAAGGTTTAACCATTGTAGTCCAACAGTTAATTGGCCATGCCGAAGTCTGATTACAAGAATTAGCACCTGAATTACCACAAGTACCGTATCCACCAGTGATACTCTTTTTTTCGTTTTCAGAAATTTTCAAAACTTTCAAATTTTTCAAACTCAGTTTTTTCATTCTTTTAAGGTTTTAATGTTAATTAATAGGACTTTACGAATTATTATGTAGAATAATTCTGAGTAAATATTCAAATTAAAAAATAAGATTTACAAGACATATATGTTAATTTTTTGTTAACAAAATACAAACCGACCTACTGGACGAAGTCTTTTCTAAGCTAAAATACTACAATTCAATTATTTATAAATATTTTACAAAAAAAATAAATTATAACAACTTTTATATAAGATTTTATCATAATATTGTTATTTAAAAAACGGTTGTCTAATAAAAACATCAAAATTGTACCGGTTTATGTTTTTTAATTATTTAGATCAAAAAACATACTTTTAAAATTCATTTATGAATATTTCTAACAATTCCAAAGGAGTATATTTTCTTGCAAACAACAAAGTTTTAAACTTGACGATTGCTTTTTTAAACAGCTTTAAAGCCCACAACTATGACCTTGACCTTTGCTTTATTCCATATGATGACGATATAGATGAGATTATTCATTTAAGGGATACTTATAATTTTGCTGTGTATGAAAACATGGATTTATTAGAGCTATGTGATCAAATCAGCATAAAATTTCATGGTATTAAAGTTGGAGCATACAGAAAACTGGCTATTTGGGAAGGTCTTTATGACCAGTTCATATATATAGATATCGACACCATTGTTCTTAAAAATCTTTCTTTTGTTTGGAAAAATCTTAATCATTGCAAAATTTTCACATCTCATTCAAACTTGTCTCATATTCGACGATGGGTCTGGAAGGAATCAATTTATAACAGTAAAAAACTATCAAGTTTACAAATTGAATATGCTGCAAATACCGGTTTTATTGTAAGCACCAAAGGAACAATTCAAATGAATTGGGTAGTAGAACAAATCGAAGCTGCCTTGGAACTTAAAGATGATATGCAACTCCTGTGTATGGAACAGCCATTTTTGAATTATTTAATAGTGACAAGTGGATACAATTACGGAAGCTTATTATCTTTCTACAACTGGGATGCACTTAATGGTACTAATACTGGAGTGGAACTAGAGTACTGGGCGGGACGACCAGGAGGTAAAACAAGAAAAGGAACATTTGTATCCCCCGAAAAAAGACCAACATTTTTATTACATTGGGCTGGTGTATGGAGAAATAATAACGAAGATATAACAACTATTCCCTATTTCGAAATATGGAATTATTACAGAAATTTAAATACAAAAAATCTCAAAACACCCAATAAAAAGAATACAAAGAATATTTTCTCGAAACTATATGCAAGTCTCAATAAAATTGAGCAGTAAAGAACACAATTAGCGATACGATGAGAAAAAATTTAAGTGCAGAACCTTCAATTGTAATTATCATTGATTATTTCGGAGCATGGCCTGTTTGGTTTCCATTGTTCTTAGAATCATGCCGATATAATCCAACTATAAATTGGATCATCCATACAGATTGTAATTTCGATCATTTCAAAATTGAAAATGTTTCTTTTAAATTTATGACTAAGGATGATTATGTTAAAAATGTAAACAAAAAACTTAATCTAGATTTTACATTCTCAAACAATTATAAATTGTGCGATTTAAAACCAATGTACGGAAAATTATATGAAAATGAAATCAAAAATTATGACTTTTACGGGTATGGTGATGTAGATGTAATATATGGTAATATTAGAAATTTTTACACAAAGGATATATTGAAACATTTTGTTGTTAGCACACATGTATGGTGTATATCGGGACACTTAGCACTTTTTAAAAATACTAAGTGGATTAGAAATAGTTTCAAAAGATTTAAAGGATGGAAAACAATAATAGAAAATCCTGAATGCGTGAGATTCGACGAAGACCTCTTCATAAATGTTTTTAAATATCCAAGAATCAACTCGAAATTGTTTTATTTTTATGACTTAATTTTTCCTTTTACAAAGAAATATAGACGGAAATTATATTTTTCAGAGCAATTTACTACCCCCCTCACTCCTGGTGCTTGGCTTTTAGATAGCCATGAACACCCCCAAACATGGTACTGGAAAGACGGAGAAGTAACCAACGATAAAGACATAAATAAAAAGTTTATCTACCTTCATTTTATGAACTTTGTATCAGGCAGATGGATGGACCCTAAGTATAGAGTTAGTCCAACTTGGAAAGAGCTTAAAGAAATCATATTTGTTAAACCTGACCAAATGATCGAAAATGGGCTGCTTATAAATAGATCAGGATTTCACATCTTACCAACCCTGTAACTCATTAAATACAAAAGAATTAATAGAAAGTAATAGATTTATACACAAAAAAATGCGAGACAAATCTAGCTTTCGCCTTTTAGATAAAATGAAATTAACAATTGAAACAACCTTATTTGAATTTAATGACGGTAGTGTTGCAAATTGCAGCAGATGAACTTAATGATGCACCTCTTTAAATAATCTGAGCGTATGATATAGTAAATAATTTTAAAAAAATAAAATACTTAAAAGACTCCCGCCAACTAAGACAAAAAGCTTCAGATTTCTCTGAAGCTTTTTTTTTAAATTTCCTGATTTTCTTTGCGGACATATATTATGAATCTGTGATATCATTGTCTGTATATAAGCGTATTGTTTCCACATGGCGTCTGGACTTGATACTTTTTCTGCCAAAATTAAATAAGGCCAGTTTTGTCGATTTTTTTATCGAGATAAGTTTTATGGCAGAACCGCAGCACTAGAAATTATTAATGACGAAAATCCAGAAAAATCAAAATCTAGAAAGTCAAGGTTCGACTATTATACAGTGCATTCCTGTATGATGCTTTTAAACTATCTTTACCTGTGCAAAATGATCTTTTTAAGTGGCAGATTCCTTTAAAATCTGCAGTGTCTTTTCGTCCTCTACTCCATTATAATATTTATCGAGAACCTGTCTGAAACAGTCGGGTGCAGCAAGCAGAAGGCTGAACAGGGTCATGGAGGATCTAAGCTTTCTTTCATCTGGCCTGCCCAAAATTTCCAGTGCTGTTTTATTTTGTATTAGAAGTATTGTGCTCGTAATTTCCACAAGACGTTTCCCCAGAATCGGATGGTTAAGGTACTGTAAAGCTTCATCTAGGTTTTCAATACCGTAGAAGATGTTGTAATCGGTAAATCCCAGTCCTCTCAGCTGCGGAAAAACAAACCACATCCAGTGGGTCTGTTTTCTTCCCTCTTAGATTTCGCGCAGTGCGTTTCCGTACGTCTCCCTTTGAGCATCTACAAATCCGTCCAGATCATATCGCTTTTCCATTACAGTGTTTTTTTTACACCTTGAAATTACGAAATTTTTCAATGCCGTTCCCAAAACAGGCATCTGAAATTGGTTCTGCCTGCCGTAAAAACATTTAAGGAAATTTCTAATGAAAACGGATTAAAAGAGCCGCGAAAATAGCACCCGCAGTCTCCTGCATGCGCATAACGGCCTTGCCGCCCTTCGGGACTTATAGCACTCCGGATCCTTTATCGGGCGCTTGATTTCGTGCTTTCTTTTTTCCCGTTTTTCTTTTGGAAAATTTCATGCGGGCTTAAGAAAAAACAGATAAACATTCACTTAAAATCTTGCATCATGGAAATCTCAGGACGAATTACAAAAGATGCCGTAACGGCAAAAGTTTCAAACGGCAGGGAGGTGGTAAATTTCTCCATTGCCGTAAACGACAGCTACAGACCGAAAGGGTCTGCCGAACTTAAAAAGATTGTGACCTACATCGACTGCTCCTATTGGATGGGTTCGAAAATGGCGCAGTGGCTTAAAAAAGGCACTATGGTCGAACTATTCGGACGCATAGGTCTGAATGTCTACAATAATGCCGAGGGAAAAGCGCTCGGCTCTCTGACCTTTCACACCAGTAACATTAAAATACTGGTTTTCCCGAAAGCAGAAAACGATTCCAACGCTCCCGCAGTTCCAACGAAAAATACGGTTGAAAATGAACCCGACGACCTGCCATTCTGATTGGACTAAAAGCCGTTTCACATTAAAATTTATGCGCCATGAAAGCATCTGAAAAATTCAAAACCGCAATAGAAAACTACCTCAGCGAAAAAGCGCAGAACGATGCCGTGTTTTCTTCCGACTTAAAAAAAGAGAGCAAAAACCTTGAAAGCTGTTTCCACTACATTTTCGGCGAGGTCAGAAAAACAGGGGAATGCGCCTTTGACAATCAGGAAATCTTTGACATGGCTGTCAGATACTATGCAGACGACACTATTGGAACGCCCGCCCCTGTTGAGTGCAGGGTTGCGGTAAGTGCGCCTGCAAAACCTGATTTGTTCTCAACTGCACCCGCAGTATCTCAAAGCACAGTTAAAAAAACAGAAATGGTACAGCCCGTAAAGTCTGTACAGAAAACCCTGACACTCTTTGACTTATGATACCTAAAACTGCCATAGAAAAAGAAATCAGCGTCTTAAGCACCTCCCTTGCGCCCATTACGGCGCAGGTGCACCAGTGGGCGGAAAAGAATATTTTCCTGAAATGGGCGGTACTCTCAAGGGGGAAATTCCATTGTCTGGAATGCACGCATAATTGGAAGCCTGACAGCCAGAGCCAGTCCTGCAAAAACTATATCAACTGCACTGCCTGTCAGGGCAGGCTTAAAATGCATCAGCACAATCAGGTGCATTTCAGGGAAATCGAATACTATGCCCTAACCGATACCTGCTCGGGGTATCAGGTGGTGCGCATCATCTGCTCGCACAAGAACATGAAAAAGAATTTTCTTCCCGACTATTCCCATACCGAAGTCATGCAGCATTGGATTAGCCCCAAAGGCGAAGTGCGTACCATCTCCCGAAGCACCAATGTTTTCTCCAATGCCTACGATGCATGGAAATACTATTCCCCTTTGGAAATCCGTCCTAAGGATTTTAAGAACAGCCCGAAGTACCGCATCAATCCCTATAAGATTTATCCGTACCTGAAAGTGATTCCGCTTCTGAAAAGAAACGGCTTCAAGACTTCAACGTATGGCATTGCTCCGCAGATTCTCTTTACCGCCCTTTTAAAAGACCCTGTCGCAGAAACCCTTTTAAAAACTTCGCAGATCTCCCTGCTCAAGCATTACCTCACTTCCCATGAACAGCACCTGTGTGAAAACTGGCAAGCGGTAAAAACCTGCCTTAAGCACAGCTATAAAATTCTGGACATCAAAATTTGGGAAGATTACATTGCCCTGCTTAAATGGTTCAAGAAAGACCTCTGCGCTCCTGCGCTTGTCTGTCCTGAAAATTTAGAACAGGCGCATGACAGGCTTGTTGCCAAAAAAAGGGATATTCAGCGAAAGAAACATCTTGCGCAGATGCGCGCCGAAATACAGAAAGCAGAGCCGATTTACAGACAGGATAAAAAACAATTCCTTGGACTTTCTTTTACCGACAATGGCATTACGGTAAAAGTCCTTGACCGTGTACAGGATTTTCTCGAAGAGGGCGACACGCTCCACCACTGCGTATTTACCAACGAGTATTACAAAAAGAAAGATTCCCTGATACTCTCGGCGCAGATCGAGGACAGACCCGTGGAAACCATTGAAATCTCCCTTTCCAAAATGGAAATCATCCAATGCAGGGGGCTTCGCAATAATGCCAGTAGATACCACGGCAGGATTCTGGGAATTATCAGCAGGAATATGCCCGAGATTGCTAGGCGGTTGAAAAAACAAAAAAAAACAGACCGCTCCCGCTTAAACCATTTTACTATTCATACCGCAGTTTTTTAACTACGGTTTTTTTAGCTCGCAGACACTCTAAGGCATATGGAGCAGTCCTGATTTAGGAGCCATAGTGGAATGTTAAGCCAATTTCATCACAAAGTTCGGGCACGGCTTTCGGTTCTCCGCAAAAAATTCCCCCATAAATGCAGGGCTCCGCTCCTGCTTTATTGCGTTGCTTTCTGCGTTCGCTCAGCCCTGCCCGGGCAGCGGTGCTGTAATTAATCTTAAAACTACAGCAGCTATGAAAAATCTACAACAAAACACAGACTGGCAGAAAGTATCAGAAATCGAACTGATCTATAAAAGCAGGGTAAAAAGCGCCGACAGGCCATATATCACTTCATCAAGAGATGCTTACCGACTGCTGCTCGACAGCTGGGATTCCGGCAAGATAGAATTCTTTGAGCAGTTCAAAGTGCTGCTGCTGAACCATTCCAACAGGGTTCTGGGAATCTATGAGGTTTCCTCAGGAGGCATTGCCGGGACTGTGGTTGATATGCGCCTGCTTTTCGCGGCAGCCCTGAAAGCTGCAGCCGTCGGAATCATCATCACCCACAACCATCCCTCAGGAAAGGCAGCCCCGTCGGAGACCGACAGAAACATGACCCGAAAAATCCGCGAAGCGGGAAAACTGCTTGATATTCCCCTGCTCGACCACCTGATCATCACTCCCGAAACCTACTACTCTTTTGCAGATGAAGGCGCCCTTTAAGGCGCCTTCATCTTTTATGGCCTTGTCCTGTTCTGTTTTTTTTAGGTAATTTTGCCCTATGAATCATGAAGACATAAAACGGTATTTTGAGAACAATCCGCCGCCGAAAGAGGTTAGACTGGAAACCGTGGGCAAAAATTACCAACTCGAAGGTTTTCCTCTGCAGCTGTGATACCGGAATCAAAAATTTTAACGGAAATATGGAACGCTTCCCTGCATGGCATCTGAAGGGTTTTTACATGCTGATGAAGAAAACAGCAGGCCAGCCGATCAGCGGAGAACCTTCTTCAGAATAATTCTGATCCTTCCGTAAATTCTTTATTGCTAGAACTGCTATTGACAAGATATGCTGCTGTTCCTGAAAAGCATCTATATCGGCATAAGAAACTTAACGATCCGATGAATCGCTGTCCCGCATGGTGCTCCTGCAGGATTTCTGCAATTTTATGAAAAACATCCCGAACGAGAATTTGCCGGCAGAATCTTCTAAAGAAATTTCATGAGAAACGCATCTGCTTTATCCAGCTGTCAATACTCAAAAGAAAATTCTGCTTTTGCGGATCCGATGCTGCCTGCTCCTTCATTTTCTCCATATATCCGAAGAGAAAAAATTCCTTCCTGCTTCTCACAGCTGTACTCCAATCCAATTCCAGTATTTCAGCAAGCAGCGATTGAAGCTCCTCAAACGTATCAGGTTTGACAGCATAAAAATCTGCCTCAAGCCGGTAGCACATCTCAATGTGCAAAATACTTTTGCTGGTGGAGAGCATGATTATCCTGACGCCGTCAGAATTGCCGGCGCCCTCTCTAATCTCTCTAACGGTTTCAAAGCCATTTTTGCGCGGCATATTGATGTCCATGAAAATGATTTCAGGGGTGTCCTCTCGGGCTTGGGAAAGATTGTCCAGAAGCTCCTGCCCGTCTGCAAATACCTCAACGGCAATTTCAGGACGGAGCGCCCTGATAGCTTCCAGAAATAGATCTCTGTCATCTTGATCATCCTCTGCCAGATAAACAAGTTTAGGGAAGTTCTGCTGCGGCATAGCTTAAATGATTACAGGTTAAGACAGCAATTGAAAATCAGCAGAATATATGCCGGGAAAACATCAATTGCTGAAACGGAAGGTACATCTGCCTATATTTAAATCAGTTAGCAATATCAAATATAAGAAATTATCCGCAGTATAAATTAAAATCCTGAAAATAAAATGCCGCAATTGCAATTATTCCAATCTGTCTGGGCAATGGATTTACAGATCACATAACTATCAGAAGATACCTCCACTTCTATTCTTGGGCAGCTGCCTGAGAAACTTTACTGAAATTAAACATTAAAATTTCAGACAATATTTTTTCATATTTTAATGTTTAGATGATTTGACAAGGAATTAATTGTTTAAACGCAAGAGTTATAGAACTTATAGTAGCTGACATTAAAAAAGCAGCTTTTATTTATCAGAACTTAAAATAAAATATTCGGAAAGGTTATTATTTAATACAAATCGCTATGGCTCTAATGGTGGGGCATGTACAATAAAAAAAGCATACAACTGGATGTAATAAAGAACAAAGACAATGGCAGATAAAATTCAAGGATACAGCTCCTGCTTTAAAGAGAATGCAGTTATGCTGAGTTATGAGCGGAAAAGCGTTAAAGAAACGGCCTTAGAACTTGGCATATCTGCAAAACTGCTTTCCAAATGGCGCACGATATATAAGGACTTTAAAAAAGGGAGTTTTCCCGGCCGGGGCAAAAACAGGGTATGCTATGAAGACGCGGGCATCTTTGAATTGAAAATAAAGCTTGCGCAGTCCCAATTGCGGCTTGACATATTAAAAGAAGGCATTGGGATTAATTTTGCGCAAAAACCAGCTTTATACAGCTTTATCCATCAGAATAGAAAAAAGTATCCCATTGGCATAATGTGCCAGGTATTAGGGGTTTCAAGATCGATGTATAATTTAAGAATTCATCAGCCCAGATCGAAAAGAGAAATTAAGGCCAGTCATTTCAGAGAGGCCATAGCTGCCGTGTTTTACGAATTTAAAGGGCATCACGGATGCGTTTTGATTGCCAGAGAGCTATGCAGCCGGGGAATGCACATTTCTGAAGACCAGGTTTCATTTTTCATGAAACAGCTCGGTCTGCAGCGAAAAGCAAAGAAAAAATACAAAGCAACCACAGATTCTAGACACAATCTATATATTGCCCCAAATATACTCAACAGAAGCTTTACAGCCGAGCAGCCTTCAAAGGCGTGGGTTTCCGATATTACCTACATCCAGATTGAAAGGCGCTTTTTATACCTTACCGTTATCATTGACCTTTATGACAGGAAAGTGGTCGGGTGGAATCTGAGTTCCGCGCTCTCAGCCCAGACCACAATACTTCCGGCCTGGACTATGGCCATAGGCCGCCAAAAAATAAAAGACGGCCTTATATTCCACTCTGACCGCGGCGTGCAGTATGCGAACAGGCAATTTACATCTGTCCTAAACAGCTCTAAATGCCTGCAGAGCATGAGCCGTAAGGGATGCAGCATCGATAATGCTGTTGCAGAAAGTTTCTTCAATTCATTAAAAAGAGAACTGGTGTATGCACAGCAAAGGCTGCTTTCTGCAAAGGAGATGCGGATGAAAATACACGACTACATAGAAAACTGGTACAATACCAGAAGAAGGCACTCCGCTTTAAAGTATAAGACAATTGAAGAATTTAATGCAGACATTTAATTTTAGAAAATCATTTGCGCGATATGAAAGAAAGGAAAAAAAACTACAGCCCTGATTTCAAAACAAATGCTGTCATGCTGAGTTTTGGAAAGGAATCCATAGATAAGATAGCCCAAAAACTGCAAATTTCCAGCAGAACGCTTTTACACTGGCGCAAAAGCTATGTTATCTTTGGAGAATCTTTTGCCCTTTCAGGGAAAATAAAGCTAAGCGCTGACCAGGAAATGGCATATAACCTGAAAATGCAGATCAAAAAACTGGATACGGAATTTGCAATTATTACAGGAGCGGCAAATTGTAAGAGCAATGATCCGAAAAGCATATTTCAATATATATCGGAAAACGAGCAATATTATTCAAAATACCAAATGTGCAAAATACTTTCTGTAAACTTGGGAAGCTACAATAAATGGAAAAACGAATATATTTCCGAAAGACAGAAATGGAGAATGAAAGTTAAGGAAGAGATTGCAGCGATATTCAATTCATCTCAACAGCGTTACGGCTCAAAACGGATTACTGCTGAACTTCAAAAATCAGGCTGCTGCATATCTTCAAATACAGTGCTGCTGTATATGCGCGCGATGCACCTGCATGTTTCTGTAAAAAAGAAGCATATTAAAAAAAATCCTTCAATATAAGAACTATTCCCATGTTTTTGCTATTGGCTTTGCATTTTGCACCAGCAATATTCAAGACAGCATAATGAAGAACAGCCGGTGATTAAAATGCCGAACCGATTTAACTTGCCAGAGCAATCAAGTACCGGTTTCTTTAAGGTCACGAAAACTTCAGAATTCAATTCACAATTTGCCGCTTCCGTATATTTTAATCCACCAGTACTTAATACTCATTTCTGCTACAAAACCTAAGACAAATCAATGTATGGTGTTGTTTTATGCCATATCTGCCAGCTATTTTGTAAATGCAAACCATTTTCCTGTAAGAAAAAATACTTGTTATCCTTTTTACATTTGACAAAAGCCAACGGACAGATAATCCGAAAAAGATAGCGCAAAACCGGAAGACCTGGTGCGGAAGCCCTCCTAAAAAACGGCAGCTACAATTTTAATATAAAAAACATGAAAAACTCAGATAAAGCGGAAAATTACGGCCACGGCGGCCAGAAATTCAAGAAGACACAGACAGCAATCCATATGATTCAGAAATCCCTGACAATGAATCAGGCAGCGATCCAAAGACATAACCAAAAAGGACATCGAGAAGAACCTTATAGATAATGACACTTCCAAAGGGTTTGAAACGGACATTGATAAATCTCAGAGCAATGAGGATGAAAACGACACCTTTGAAATGACCGCATCTGACAAGGACAGCCCGGTGAACAAGGAATTTGAAATGGGGCAGCTTGACAATGAAGAGCTTGAGTATGACGAACTTAAAAAAGATGAAACCGACAGTGATGCGGTGCACTTCCACAAGCCATCGGAGCGTAAATATTAACCACCGCTGTCCGATACAGCTGCACGGCAGCAAACCGGACAGAAAGCTAAGAGCTGAAATTACAAACCATTAAATTAAGACATTATGATGGCACAGGAAAACTACAACGGGTACTATCAGGATAACAGCGCCTACCATATCAGGGAAGAAACCAGCCGCTGGGAAGAAATGGAGCACTCGGAGCGGGCCGCAGGCCAGTACCTGAGCGAGGAGCGGTCAGCCGGCCGCCAGCCCACCGAACTGAACCACGACGACACGGACAGAAGGACCCTTGACGAATCCAAGGACGATGAGGACGAGGACGATGAGGAATAAGATCTAATCCAAAAATTATTAAAACAGAAAAGCCTGCACAGTGATGGAACTGCGCGGGCTTTTTTTTGGTATCCTGATTTCTCTCACTGCTCCAATGGCTAATCCGGCAGCTCATCAATACTGGCAGGCTCCACCCTGGCCGCGGCGTTCATATGGTGCCTGTAGCGGCTGGAGGTTTCATAGGCAAGCCTCCTCACGCGCATGATATTCCCAAGAGGACGATGCTCGGGCAGGCAGTGGAACGGATTGAAGCTCAGCACATCATCGGCATACACTCGACGCTCGGGGCTGAAGGTATCCTGAGGCCCGAAGGTAAGCTTTGCAATGGGCTGATAGGGGCTCTTCTCTTCGGGCCACTGCACCGATCCGTCCTCGACGGGCATAGCCTTGAGATCCGTGCAGAGCTGCGCGCCCATCTCATATTCGGCAGAGCCGGTGTGAAAAAAATCCTTGATGAGGCGGGTCAGAAAAGCATTTTCATCTTCTTCTATCAGCTCCTTGTCAATCTCCTTCCCTGCCAATTCCTTTACGTTATCCGAAAACGGCTTTACGTCTATCTTGGCGATGTAATCCCCGAAACGAAGCGCCGCCATGCTGAAATAGGTATCGCCTAAAATGTGCGTCCCCGGTGCGCTGAGCTCGTTGGTGTCATCTGCAAGCCCTACGGCAGCCAAAACGTTCTGAACCCCCACGGCCGCCTTTTGGGCGATCTGCTGGAAGAGCTCCCCGCTGTCAGCCTGCTTCTCCAGAGCCTGCTGCATTTTGAGATATTCGGTAATCGTGCCTGTGGGAATTACGGGATAATTCACCATCAGGAAATCCTGCGTCAAGGCATCAGAGAGCTCCGGCAGGAATTTCTCCCCTTCCACTCCAATCACCTTTAGGGCCATGCCCCTGAAGGCCGACATCTTATCGGGGTTTATAGAACCCTGCGCGGTGGAGAACCTCACAATGACCGGATAGGTCTTCGGCTCGGCAAAAAGCCCCTGTGCCAGATATTCGGGCAGGTTATCATACACGCGCAGCTCCCCTTTTAGGATCCCATGGCTTTTGGCGTGGGCATCACGGATGGCATGGCGGTATTTCTCATACATCAGCCGGTTCACCCGCGCCATGGAATCCACGATCTTTTGGCTGATTTCGGCCTCATCTGGCTGGATCACTTCTATGGAATCATTGTACTTTATATAAGGGAGGTTATCTGTCATAAGATATCGTATTTGGAATATGTCTGCTTTATTGAATTTGCTTTATTTTTTAACGGGCCTGAAAACCGCCTGCTGCAGGGAGAATTTCTTAGACGGCACATTATTGCCTTCGGTGAGCTCGCTGAAATTAGCATTCATGATCCAGGTATCATTACCCGACATCGCCGCTGTTGACGGAAAAGCAAAACGGTCCTCCACCGAGGTGGATTCCAAAACTTCTGCTGTAGTCCAGCTGTCAGAGGATTTCAGCCTGAATATCTTGTTCACCCCGCCGTTCTGCACGAGCGTCAAGGTACTATGATCATTTAAAAGCAGCCCGTCGGCGCTCGGGAAAAACTGGTCTATTTTCACCTTTGCACCCTTCTGCGGCTCTGCAAGGGGAAGCTTCACAAGGGCCCCGGTTCCGTTATTGGCCACAAGAAGGAATCCGTCAGGATGATAAACGATGCCGTTGGGTCCCACCCCTGCTGATTTCAAAAGCGGGCTCTGGCTGAAAACCGAAGCCTTGCCATCAGCATCCACTTTATAAACCGCATCGGCATAGCTGTCGGTAATATAGACATTGCCCTTGGTGTCAAAAGCCAGGTCATTGGGAAAATGCTCACCGGGAACAAGGCCCGACAGATCCACATCGGCCAGTTTTTTGCCGGACTTCAGATCAATGGAAACAAGCCTTGCCATTTTCTTTTTGGTCTCAGGGGTGCTGTACTTGCTGTAATTGGCATCCCCCGCGCAGACAAAAAGCCTTTTGCCGTCGGGATGCACTTTGAGCCCGTAGGTAGATTTCAGATCCTTGTCGGAATACAGGGCGGAATATTTTCCATCCTTGGTCACCTTGCCGACAGTTCCCAATCTTGCCGAGGATACATAAAAAACATTGGCGGACCTGTCAAAAGCCACCCCTTCGGGATAGGATTCCGGGGCTTCGAATTCAATTCTCTTGGTCGGCTGCTGCGCCCAACCTAATTGGGCCAGCAGCAGGAGTATGATATACTTTTTCATCTTTATTATTTTTGTTTAAGGGCATAGATGATGCCATTTGCATCATCCGATATATAAACTGTTCCATTGTCTATGGCTACTCCGGCAGGCCTTCCGAAACGCTCGTTTCCGATCAGAAATCCCGTCAGGAAATCCTCGGATCCTGTGGGATTCCCCTTGCTGTCGAACTTGATGCGCTCCACTTTGTAGCCGCTCGGATTCTGCCTGTTCCACGATCCGTGCCAGCAGACCAGCGCATCGCCCTTGTTTTTTCCATCATCAAAAAAAGCAAAGGCAATCGGCGCGCTGTGCGCCGGAAAATCGAGAATCGAAGGCTGCGTGGGCTTTGCCCATCCTTCCTTGGTGTTGCCCACAGGGTCTTCCCTGCTCTGATCCACCACGCGCTTGCCGTAGGCAAAAGGGAATCCGTAGTTGCCTCCCATGATGATTTTATTTAATTCCTCAGGCGGCCAGTCGTCCCCCTTGGTATCCCCGCCGTTGTCCACGCCCCACATTTCTGCGGTCACGGGGTTCCAGTCAAAACCAATGGTGTTTCGAAGCCCTGAAGCGAACAGAGTTCTTTTCCAAGTCTGAGGGTCCACCTGAAGCATCGCGGCGGTTTCCTTATCGCTTTCCTTGCAGTCGTTGCAGACGCTTCCAACCGAAATGTAAAGTTTGCCGTCGGACCCGAAATCCATAGTGCGGTTGGCATGCTGCCCCCCGCTCGGCAGGTCTCGGATCAGCGTATCAGCGACCTTGCCAAGTGTTCCGTCGGCATTCAGCGCATAGCGCAGCACCTTGTTGTTGCTGCACAGGTACATGTAATCGTCCTTGGAGGTGATGCCGTGCACACCGGGAAAATCCGCCACCCGGACCATATCGTCGAACCTGCCGTCCTTATCGGTATCGGTGAGCATCAGCACATCCCCCGCGTCCCTGCGCGTTACATAGAGCTGGCCCTTTTTTCCAATGTATAGCATACGGGGTTTTCCAAGTCCGGTGGCCACGGGCGTCACCTTCCAGCCATCGGCTGTCTTCAGGCCCGATGCAAGTGAGCTGCTGTATTCGAGATGGGCCGGGAAATTGGTGATGGTCACTTTTTTGGTGTGCTCCTTGGGCGGGATGCCCTTCTGGCTGTAGCCCTGCAGTACCATTGCCAGAAATGCGGTCAGTGCGTATTTTGTCTTCATAGAGAGTGTATTAGCTGATTAATTTCAATACAGTATGTATCTGAATAACTTTCAAATATAACCTTTTAAAGAAAAAATATCTTACAAAATATCCTTCCCAGTGTTACAGGATTCTCAGCACCAAGGAGTTAATTTCACAATTAGGCAGTTGCGGATCATAATTCCAGCCCGATATCGCCTAGATGGAAAAGCCCTGAACACAAGCGCAGCAAACCCATACAACTTAACAAGAAAGCAGTCTCCAATAAATATAAAACCCTTAAATTTGCTTAAGCATTAGAATTAAAGCAACGCAGCATTTTTGGTGCAAGGAATATGAAGAAGTTTGAAATAAAAGAAACAGCCCAAGGAAGCTGGCTGGTATCCCATAACGAACTGCCTAAATTCACCTGCCGCTTTGAGGACAGCAGATTCCATTACTCAAGAACCATAGCAGGCCTTTCAGACCCCACGGGCAACCTGGAAGAAATCCAGCTGCTCCAGAGGATGGAAAAATGGCTCTCGCGCTACCATATGGACAAGATAAACGGCTGAAAAAATTTTGAATCTGTAAATAATATCACAAAAAACCAATGTCACATATATTCCAAAACCATATCGCCAAGTTCGCACAGGTCACTGATGATGAATTCGGTCAGATCATAAAATTCTTCGAAACAAAACAAATTGGCAAAAAAGAAAACCTATTGGAAGAGGGACAGCTCTGCCGTCACCATTATTTTGTCCTTCAGGGCCTGCTTCGAAAATTCTACATCAGCGAAAAAGGCACCGAGCAGACCACCGAATTTGCCATAGAAACCTGGTGGCTCACCGACAACTATGCCTATGAGCGCGGGCTGACAACCGAATTTTATATTCAGGCAGTGGAGAAAACCACCCTGCTGTACATCACTGCCGAGAAGCAGCAGAAGCTGCTGAAGGAGTTTCCGGCAATGGAGCGCTATTTCCGCTCTGTCTACCAGCGTGCCTATGCCGCGGCCCAGAAACGCATCAAATTCCTTTTTTCGTTCTCGAAAGAAGAATTTTATTTCCAGGCAGTCCGGAACCACCCCGAATTCATCCAGCGCGTACCGCAGTACCTGATCGCTTCCTATCTGGGATTCACCCCCGAATATCTCAGCGAAATCCGCAGGAAGCTTCTTTCTTAAACCAGTTTAAGTTTTTTCATTTCCATATTGCCCAATTTTGCATGGAACAATTTTAAAACGATAATTGCCATGCAAAAACGACTTAATTTTAAAGAAGTTGCGCCAAATGCACTAAAAGCGATGATAGGCCTGGAAAGCTGTCTTTCAATGTCCTCCCTGTCCAAGACAGCCAAAGAGCTTATAAAGATCCGCGCCTCGCAGATCAACGGCTGCGCCTACTGCATCAACATCCACACCCAGGATGCCATAAAAAACGGCGAAACCAGCCAGCGCATTTTTCTTGTGGGTGCATGGAGGGAAGCCGGGGATATTTTTACAGAAGAAGAAAAAGCAGTGCTGGGGATAACCGAAGAAATAACATTGATCCATCATCAAGGACTCTCGGATGAGGCCTATACAAATGCCATGCAGTTTTTCAGCGAAACCCAGATCGCAGATATCATAACTGCCGTAATTGCGATAAACCTTTGGAACAGGGTCGTGTTGAGCACCCGCCTGCCTATTGGACAAAGCCTTGCATAACACTGCAAATAAAGTGCGGGTTTAATCAGTGTGCTGCCAAAAAATTAGAATTAATGAGCCCGGTTTGTTTCGGGCTCACTGCTTTTACAGGAATGCCCATTTAATTTCGCCAATCGGCAAGCGAACTACTATTTCCAAAGGAAAGCACATAGCATACTGTGAGCTATCTGCCACAAAATTATCAAATCAAACATCCTCAGCCCCGATTGCTTCGCCAGTTCGCTTCGCTCGTGTGAAGCAGAAATCCTTCTGCGCCGGTGTTCGGCGCAGAAGATTAAAGCGGATAGCGGAATAAGCTCCAAAAAAATAGTATAAAACTAAAAAATACTCTTAATACAAACAGCCAAAATCACAAAAGCCAGGTAAGGCTCGAATATACTTTATTATGGTTTCTGCTTTTCGGCTCCCATTTCCAGTCGGTTTCCAGTATCTCAGAGAGCAGCTCCTTGAGCCCCTGGTAGGTGCTGGGCTTCACCGCATAGAGGTCAGCCCCCAGCTCAAAGGACCGGGCAATGTTCTCCGGGGTGCTGCTGGTGGAGAGCATGACCACCTTCACCTTTCTGAGCGCCCCTTCTCCCTTTCGCAGCTCGGCAAGGCATTCAAAACCGTTTCTTCCGGGCATATTGATATCCAGAAAAATGATTTCAGGGAGCTGTGCAGAATTATGGAAAAGCATATCCAGAAGCTTCTGCCCGTCTTCTGCCTGATGGACTATTGCCGATAGTCCGAGCTCATCCACGGCATCAGTAAAGAGCAGGCGGTCGTCCTCATCGTCATCTGCATGGTAAATAGTTTTAATGGAGTTGTACTGTTCTGGCATCGCTTTCAGATTTAGGGCAGTTCAGAAGACAAGAATCTATGAATCTGCAGAGTGTTATACTAAATGGCTAATACAAGACTTTGTGAATAGATAAACGATCGATTTATATCCGCGCGGCGGCTGGTGAGCAGCAAATATACGGCTAGTTTTTAAAAAAAAGTACTACAAAGGAGTTAAATCACTGCATTTCATCGAAAGTTAATGCATTTCATCGAGAAAAGCCGGCAGCATAACACAGGGGCAATGCTCGGCTAACATACATTTTCCTGCCATGGGATCGGGTGCGATTCTCCGATTCTAAAAAAATACGCGCTCTTAGCGTAATTTCTGAATAAAGCCGAAAACCGAAAAAAAGGCCGGATTCCAAAGCCCCTGAAAAATAAGGATTTTTAAATTTTGTTGCTATTTGTAACATATATGATTTTAAAAATTGTTCCAATCTGTACTAATTTTGCCAGACAAAAATGAGAGAGACTATGGAAAGATCAATTGTACATATCGACATGAACACGTTTTTCGTATCCTGCGAAAGACGCACCAATTCCGAGCTCAGCGGCATTCCGCTGATCATCGGGGGCGGCGAAAGGGGCGTTGTGGCCTCGTGCTCCTACGAGGCGAGAAAATTCGGGGTGCGCTCGGCCATGCCGATCCATATGGCCCTGAAGCTCTGCCCTCAGGCCAAGATCATGAAAGGCGATATGGAGCTGTATTCACGCCTTTCCCATGACATCACCGAAATCATACAGGAAAAGGCGCCCGTGGTGGAAAAGGCCAGCATCGACGAGTTCTATCTGGACATCACCGGCATGGACCGCTTCCACGGCAGCTACAAATGGACCGACGAGCTTGCGCAGCGCATCACCAAAGAGACGGGCCTTCCCCTCACCTTTGCGCTCTCGGTCAACAAGACCGTATCGAAAATCGGCACCGGCGAGGGCAAGCAGAAGCAGAACCTGGAGATCCCTGTGCATCTGGTAAGGGAATTTCTAAACCCGCTCTCCATCCGAAAAATCCCGATGGTGGGCGAAAAGACCTTCCAGCTTTTATCGCGCATCGGGATCCGCACCATACAGACCCTCTCTGAAATGCCGCCAGAATCCATGGAGCGCATGATCGGCAAAAACGGCATCGAGCTCTGGAAAAAAGCAAACGGAATTGACAATAATCCCGTGGAGCCCTACACAGAGCGCAAATCAATCTCGACCGAACACACCTTCTCGCAGGACACGATCGACATCCCAAAGCTGAACAGGGTGCTGCTGGGCATGGTGGAGAAACTTTCCTACCAGCTGAGAGCCGAGCAGTGGCTATGCTCGACTGTGACCGTTAAGATCCGCTATGCCAACTTTGACACCGAGACCAAACAGTGCCGGGTGCAGTACACCTCCGCTGACCATATTCTGACTAGAACGGTTCAGGAGCTTTTCGACAAGCTCTACCAGCGCCGCATGCGCCTTCGACTTATCGGGGTTAGATTCAGCGGGCTTGTAAGGGGCACTTATCAGATCGACCTTTTCAACGATACCGAGGAGATGCTCGCCCTCTATCAGGCGATGGACCGCATGAAAAGCCGCTACGGCTTTGATGCGGTGATGCGCTGCGCAGGCGCTTCGTTCAAGCCCAATACCAAGAATGAAATATTAAAACGCAAACCCTGATGCCATGTATCTCAACTGCCACTCCTTCCACTCCCTTCGCTACGGCACCATTCCGCTGGACGAGCTGGTTCCGCAGGCTCTCGCCTGCGGGGTTACCGCCATGGCGCTCACCGATATCAACACGGTGACCGGAATCTACGATTTTATAAAACAGTGCAATGAATCTGGAATAAAACCGATCGTGGGGATGGAATTCCGGTACCAAAATGAGCTGCGCTACATCGGCCTTGCCAAAAATGCCAAAGGCCTTGCCGAGATGAACCGTTTTCTGACCAGGCATAACTTTGAAAATACCATCCTGCCCCTGCATGCCCCTGATTTTTCAGATGTATTTGTGATATACCCTTTAGAGAATGTCCCGGCAGATCTTCGCGATAATGAATACATCGGCATCCGCCCCGAGGAGCTGCCAAAACTGATCCTGTCTGACTGGAAAAGCAGGCAGCAGAAAATGGCCGTGCTCCAGCCGGTAACCTTCCGCACCAAAACTGAATATGAGCTGCACAAAGTGCTCAGGGCAATCGACCTGAACGTTATCTTATCCAGACTTGCCCCTTCGGACTGCTGCCGCAGTTCAGAAGTGATGGTGGATGTGAAAAGGATTCTGTCCTGCTACGGGAATTATCCTCAAATTATATCCAATACCGAAAAAATCATCAGCGGATGCCATTTTGAATTTGATTTCAAAACCCCAAAAAACAAAAAATTCTATACCAGCAGCAGGAAAGACGATATAACCCTTTTGGCTTCACTGGCCCAAAAGGGCCTGGAGTGGCGCTATGGCAGCAATAATAACAAGGCACATTCCAGGATGCTAAGGGAGCTCAGAGTAATCGGCCAGCTCGAATTCTCAGGCTATTTTCTCATTACCTGGGATATTATAAATTTCAGCAGTTCCCAGGGGTTCCTGCATATCGGGCGAGGCAGCGGAGCCAACAGCATTGTGGCGTACTGTCTGGGCATTACCGATATCTGCCCTCTGGAACTGGACCTGTATTTTGAGCGTTTTTTGAACCTGAACCGCAAGAGCCCCCCAGATTTTGATATCGACTGGTCGTGGAAAGAGCGCGATGTGATCCTGGAATATATATTCTCACGCTACGGAGAGGACCATGTGGCTTTCTGCGGCACCAACGTGGAATTCAAATACCGTTCGATCTTCAGGGAAGTCGGCAAGGTTTTCGGGCTTCCCAAAGAAGAGCTCGACCAATTGGCCAAAAACCCGATGCAGCTGCATGCTTCAAATCAAGTGGTCAGGGATGTGCAGCGCTACGGCATGATGCTGGAAAAATATCCCAACCAGCGCAGCATGCATTCCTGCGGGATTCTGATATCAGAAGAGCCAATCACCAATTATTCCGTATTGGAAATGCCCCCGAAAGGTTTTCCCATTGTGCTGTTTGATATGCATACGGCCGAGGAGATCGGTCTTGAAAAGTTTGATATCTTAAGCCAGCGCGGCATCGGCCATATCGATGACAGCGTGAAGCTGATTGAAAAAAACACCGGGCTGCGGATCAATATCCGCGATACGTCGATTTCCAAGGATGAAGCGGCCTGCAACCGCTTTTTGTCCGCGGGAAAGACTATCGGGTGCTTTTATATCGAAAGCCCGGCCATGCGTGGCCTTCTGCGTCGTCTGAAATGCAATAATTATAAAACCCTTGTGGCAGCCTCCTCCATCATCCGTCCCGGAGTGGCGCAGTCCGGCATGATGAAGGAGTACATCTACCGCCACAACCACCCCGATAAATTCGAGTACTTCCATCCTGTATTTGAGCAGCAGCTCGGGGAAACCTACGGCATTATGGTCTATCAGGAGGATGTGATCAAAATCGCCCTGCATTACGGCGGGCTTCCGGCAGCCGACGGGGATATCCTTCGCCGCGCCATGTCAGGCAAGGGCCGCTCCAAGGAAGCGCTGCAGAAAGTGAAGGATGATTTCTTCCAGTGCTGCGCTTCCCAGGGACATCCTCTGGCGCTGAGCCAGGAGATCTACCGCCAGATCGAATCCTTTGCAGGCTATTCGTTCTGCAAGGCGCATTCCGCTTCCTATGCCGTGGAAAGCTATCAGAGCCTTTATCTGAAGGTAAACTACCCTATTGAATTTATGGTGGCGGTGATCAACAATCAGGGCGGCTTCTACCGCACCGAAGTCTACGTGCACGAGGCAAGGATGTCAGGCGCGGTGATTCACAACCCCTGCGTTAATATGAGCGGGTATGAAACCGCCGTATACGGAAAGGAGATTTATCTGGGCTTTATGCATCTTGAAGGGCTGGAATGCAGCACAGCCCAAATGATTGAAGAGCAGCGTACCCAAAACGGGGATTACGAGTCACTGGAAGATTTTATCAGGCGGGTCCGCATCGGGATCGAGGGCCTGCAGATCCTGATTTTCATAGGCGCATTTCGCTTCACCGGAAAAAGCAAGAACGAGCTTTTGGTTATAGCGAGGCTGCTTCTGGCAAATTCCAGTCCCCTTGACCAGGGCCCCAGACTGATAGAAGAACCGGCAAGGGAGCTCAAGCTTCCGGTGCTGCAGCGCTCGCCTTTTGAAGATGCTTTTGACGAGATCGAACTGCTGGGATTTCCGGTTTCCTGCTCCCCTTTTGATCTGCTGAAGACCAGCCACAGGGGTGATGTGATGGCAAAAGATCTGCCCCGATACCACAAGAAAGAGGTGCGGATGCTGGCCTATCTGATCTCCCGAAAGCATGTGCCGACAAAAATGGGCGCCATGTACTTCGGCACCTGGATTGATGCGCAGGGCGAATTATTCGATACGGCCCATTTTACGGGAAGCCTGAAAGAATACCCTTTTCAGGGCGGCGGCTGCTACCTGCTGCGGGGAAATGTGAAGGTGGATTACCATTTCCCTACCATCACGGTCACCAAGATGGCCAAAATGGCCTTTATACCCGATCCAAGATATGAGCATGAAAACGGCTCGGAGCATAAAATCCACCAGCGGATCCGCGAAGATGTCAGCATGACCGACCGTGCGCCTTATCCGCAGGAGCACGAGATCAACCTTCCGCGGCATAAAATGAAAAGCTAGAATATTCCGGGAGGTTAACCGCCCATATCTATCTTTTTCTAAAGAAGACAGCTGTAATTCAATGTTCATTTAACTTTTACAAAATTCAGCATAAGCGGAAAGATGGCATTTATATATTCTACTGTTATACCTACCACTTTTACTGATTCGCTAAAACCGACATACAAAAGGACTTTAGATTCAATACCTTTGTGTAAAAATTACTATTATGAGTTCTGTAGAAAGATTTGATACCGTAAAACAATACAATAATTCGGTGGGTGCAGATACACTTCATCCGCTTGTAACTGTGGTAGGTTTCAAGAACATTCCACCATTTAGCTATTTTCGCCGTTACATGGGGGTTTATGCCGTATTTTTAAAAGAGGTTAAGTGCGGTGATATATGATACGGCTGCCAGCCTTATGATTACGAAGACGGAACATTACCTTAATCACCGTATCAATATCTGTCTTGTTCATTTCTCTAGGTTCGTCGACTGGCACAAAAGTTGCGTCACCATTTGCACCACCGTCAAAAATATAAACACTTGTATTTTGAGCCATTATTGCCGAAGGAGCTATTGGCTGTAAACCGTTTACTTTAGAACTGCTTACTCTGCCTACATGCCACAACTGCAGAAATATTTTGCTGCCGTGTTGATGTACAGCATCTGTTATTAATTTCCAGCCTTCTATTTGCTTCTGACTGTAAATTCCAGGCGTTTTAGCGTACCCTTTTCCTTGCAGTGAAACCTGAGATGCTTCGGTAATTATAATTCCAGCCGTACTTCTTTGTGCATAATATCCTGCCATTAATGCATTTGGAATATCGCCAGGCTGTGATGCTCTTGAACGCGTCATGGGAGCCATTAAAAATCGGTTTTCAAGTTGATTTCCACTTAAGGTGTATTTCTCAAATAATTTCTGATTCATAATAATTTAAATTTTAAGCAGGCTGTTTCTTGAGTTGATTGAGGCCATTTACGATTCTCTGATTATATTTTTATCCTGATACGCCATTTGAGCAATCTCATCTTTTCTTCTAAAACAAACTCCTTTGTGTTTTTGAATATAACGGATAATTTCTGCAGTGGCACTAACCATTTGTGGCGTCCCTCCTATACGATCATGAAAACTGATTGACATTTGCCTGCGCTTCTTTTCCGATTCTTTGTAAAGCTGGTCAAATTCCATTATAACCTGACGTGCAAACTGATCTGTACTAAAATTTTTCCCTTCAATCATTACAATATCATTACATCGAATCGTATAAGGTACCACGGCAAAATCATTTCCTTTTACTTTAATTAAAAACGGCTCGTCGCGGCTTAAGTCATCTATGTGATATTTAAAACCGAGTTCTTGCAAAATTTCAAGTGTATTTGTACCGCGTCTTAACCAGTTGGCATTGTAGCCAACTGGTTCGAAGCCTGTTACTTCCTTAATTGCATCTGCTCCGTCTTTAATGAATTTCTTTTCGGCTTCATACGGCATTGAATATTGAGTGGCCCAATCCATTCCGTGAGCGGCTGCTTCATGTCCCCTTTGCACAATTTCTCTGGCAAGATCCGGATTTTTCAATACCGCCGATCCTACCATGTGCGAAGTAACTTTTATTCCAAATTTATCCCAATTGTCAAGCATTCTCGGGATACCCTCTTTATAACCATACTCATACCATGATTGACCCGGAAGATCTATAAATCCTTTCTGCATGTTTTGCGGAAAAGGGCTTTCAGCATTTACAGGCTGGCCGCCTGCCTCAAACTGCATCGACAATGATACTACCAGACGTGATCCGTCGAGCCATTGAGTTGCATAGTTTTCATCTTCTAAAGTCTTACCTGTCTTAAGATCGCTTGCCAGCATTGAGTTCATCGGAACGAACCCCGCGAGACCAGCAAGACCCGCCTGCTTAAGAAATGTTCTCCTATCTTTCATGTTTTTTTATTTAAGCACTTTTTCAATTATCAGGGTTTCTTCGTATAGTGAAAATTTACTGATCAGATTATTTTCTACGATAATATGGATTGCTAAAGGCATCTTAAAATGTTTTCCATTCTTTTTCACTGTTCTTTCAACAAATCCAAAAACAGCTACTTCATTTCCTCTTAAAATGAAAGATTGCGCCTCGATCTTTTCACTTCCGTCCACAAAATAATTGAAGAGGGTTTTGAATAATACTGAAATTTCTTCTCGCTTAGTGCGATGCCCTGTCCACGGCATATATTGAGATTCAAAAATATACCAGTCTACGTTTTCTGAAACCATTGACGCTATTGCTTCGGGATTTTTAGATCCGATATATCCAAAGAACTTCTCTACGGTTTCTTTTGTCTTTAATTCTTCCTGAGAATAAGACTGCGCTTTTGCCTGCAAACCAGTTAACAACATTGCTGTTATTAAAATTACACTTACCAATTTGGATTTAAAGACTGCGTTTTTCATAATTAAATTTTTAATGTTTTTGATGCACTGTATTTCAAATTAAAAATGAAGTTGCATTGTAATTCCTGTAAAGAATATAGTTTTACCCGTTCCTGATGCTTTAATGTAGTCTTTGGCTTGAAACCAAGTAGCTTCCAGCCTGAAATACAGATACTGATTCGGCTCCCAGATGATTTCACTTTCTAATTGGTTTCCTATTTTCTTTGCATCTGTTGTGTCTCCGGGATAGATCAATGCCATGTTTGGTGCGTAAATACCATCGTTGCTGCTGTATCTCCAAAACATATCATAATCAATCACCCAATCTATATTTTCAGCAATTTCTAAACTCAACGAAGGATGAAAATCAATCAAATTGGAAGGTCCAATAACAGAAGCCAGTCCGAAATAAGCACCTCTGGGGAAAAGCGGATTAAATGTCTGCAAATTTTCATCTCCTGCTGTTTTATCTCCGCTTATTACTTCGGTTTTAAAACCAATTTCTGGATGAAATTTTATGTTATTAAACCGATACCCAGCGTTGATGGAAGCTGTCCAAGCGCTTATGTTTTTTTCTGCCACATCACCAAATTGGTAAACAGCTTCTGCATCATAACGCCAATTTTCAGTTTTTCCCCAGATGCGTGTTCCAACAGATTGCCTGTTTTCCTGTCCGGCTGCATCATTAAATGCCGCATTTGCCCTTTCATAGCCTAAATAATAAACATCAATATTTTTGATTACGGGTATTTTGTTAAAAACTAAATAGCTTCCCCATAATTGTCTGTCTTTACTTGAGTCATCATCAAAAATGCCATCGTGAGCGACAACGTAATGCGTGTAAAACAGATCTGTTGTGAAATTTTGTATGGAAACAATTGCTTTTATTCCGTCGAAAGACTGCCTGTTATTGGGCCCTTCCCTAACGGCAACCAAACGCTGTGATCCGTAAGTGAGTTCCTGCCTTCCTGCTCTTAAAATAAATCGTTTGCTGTCTTCATTTAAAATATTGAAATCGGCAAAAACCTGATGCACTTCCAGCGGATTTTGTTCCACAGGATTCGGATCAATTCTGCCGTCTGCCATACTGCTCTGCATCTGAACAAAAGTTCTGAAATACTTTCCTGCATGAAAATCGGCATGAAACAAATATCTTCCCAAAACATAACCATCGTCATCCTGTGGACCATCACCCCAATTTTCATTTTTAGCATAGAAATACTGAAAACGTATATCGCCCCCAAAACTGATATACGTTTTTTTTGAAGCAGAAATTGGCAGGAATTTCACTGTTTTATACCAGTCATTGCTTACAGTATCTTTTTCCAAAACACTGTAATTCTCCTCAAACCGCAGTGATTTAAAATCTGGATACCGCTGTGAAAATCCTGCTATTGAAAACAATAAAACCAGTATTATTATCTTATTTTTCATTAATTCATTTTAGTATTAATCATATGCTCTGCTTGCTATTTACCTGCGTTCTGTTTGATGTCTTTGTATGCATTTGGAACATTAAAATTGAAATGAAGCCAGTTAAAAAGTTCATAGCCTTTATCAAATTCCTTCATTGTCACGGCAGTTTTGGTTTCCTCTAATGTCAAACCTTTTTTAACTGCATTTTCAACATTGGTCTGCAAAGCCGTAACATAATCTATTGTATATTTAATTCCAGCTTTATTAGTAATTCGGCCATGTCCTGGCACTACAATATCTTTATCCGAAATCATATTGTAAATTTTGTTCAGGTTTTGAACAGGTTCCAGAAAATAGCCGTCAAATAACCACGGAATTGTCGGACTCTCAGCTATAAAAGGATTTCCAGCCCAGAGCACATTTCCAGATGCCGATTTTAAGTAGACAAAAAGATCTGCTGGAGACTGCGCTGTTCCTACATTTATCACTTCTACAATATTGCCTTTTCCCATATCAATTTTCATAGTCTGGTTAATGGCAATTGTAATGTCAGCAGGACGATAAACGCTCTGTTCAATTCCTCTTCCTTTTCCAAAAAGCATGATCATAAACTGTTTGATATTATCATAATTCTTAGCTAGATTGTCTTTGCAGAATTCATTTTGAATGACAATTGTTTCTTTGGGAAGTAAATAATTCCCGAAGCAATGATCGCCGTGGTCACTTGTGTTTATAGCATAAACAATAGGTTTTGGCGTTACAGACCGTATTAGTTTATAAAGCTGATCGTATAATCCTTTGCTTAACATCGTTTCAATCAGCAAAACCCCTTTATCGCCAACAATAAAACCGGCTGAAGTTGCCTGTGCAATTCCTTTTGTAGTTTCGGTTTCCGTTGTGCTTGGCGACACGGCATAAACATTTTCTGAAATTTTATGCAATTTTAAAGTTACTTTGTTTGCATCCCAAATCGGTACGTGACCAGGCATCGGAAATTGCGCGTAAACATTTGTATTGGCTAGTATTAAAAATATAAATACTGCTAATACTGAAATAATCTTTTGAATTTTCATGATTTATTCTTTTTGAATTGTGTTCAATTCGTTTTACATTTTTTTAGCATACCCGCCGAAATATTTTACTGGCGACCAATCTGGAATTACAGTAGCAATTGCAGGATCTAATGCTTTAAAACCTCTCGCTCCGTAAACAATTTTGCCGTTCACAACAGTTAAATCAGATTCTATATTGCGGACTTTGTCAGCTGAAATAGTGAAATAATCCTCTGATAGAATAGAGAAATCGGCATACATACCTTTTATCAATTTTCCTTTCTCTTTTTCTTCACCCGAAAACCACGCACTGCCTGAAGTGTACAATTGAAGTGCTGTAAACCTGTCTAAAACCTGATTTTTCGGCCAAAACTGCATACCGCCGAGTGTTTTTCCTGTAATAAGCCAATGAAGCGCCATCCAAGGATTATAAGTTGAAATACGGGTCGCATCAGTACCCATTCCGACAGGTATTCCCATTTCGAGCATTTTTTTTATCGGAGGCAGCTGTGTTTTTGGAGCTCCATACATTTTTTCATACAATTCTCCCTGAAAATACATTCTGAATTGAACCGCAATTCCTCCATTTAACGCCTTTACTCTTTCTAATTCCTGAGGTGTAATAGTTTCAGCATGGTCAAAAAACCAGCGTAATCCGTTAAATGGTATTTCCTTATTTACTTTTTCAAATACATTTAGCATTCTGCCAATCGATTCGCCGTAAGTAGCGTGCAAACGAAACGGCCATTTATTTTTGACGAGCAGGCGTATTATAGGTTCCAGATCTTTTTCCATTTCATCAGAAAGGACAATTCTAGGCTCCAGAAAATTTTCAAAATCTGCTGCGGATGCTACAATGTTTTCGCCAGCACCTTCTTCGGTATATCCGTTAGCTGTCAAAAGATTATCATTTTTATTAATGACCGTTTCAGCAACCCACTTTTCGTAATCCTGAAGTTCTCTTCCTTTCTGCTGTGCAAAAAGATAGTATGAAATTCTTAGATTCAGTTTTCCTTGTTTGGCCAATTCCATTGAAGTAGCATAATCTGCTGGATAGTTTTGTGCTCCTCCCGCCGCATCAATAACAGAGGTTAAACCAAAACGATTGAGTTCGCGATTAAATTGAAGCGAGCTGTTGATTCTCTCTTCAGGCGTCAATTTTGTAGTTAATCCTAAAGTTGTATAAATGGCTTTCGGCGTTTCTTTAGCAAACATTAAACCCGTTAAATTTCCATTTTTATCTTGTTCCAGAACACTTCCTTCATAATGCGTGTCTTTGGTATAGCCTAAAACTTCAATTCCTTTTTTGTTCAAAAAAGCTTTTCCATACAGATAAGTTATAAAAACAGGTTTGTCAGGAACGGCGGCATTTATTTCATCAATGGTTGGCTGTTTTTTTTCTTCAAATCCGAATTCATTCCAGCCTCCAATCACTTTAATCCAAACTCCTGGAGGTGTTCTGGCAGCTTGTTCTTTCAGCATTTCCATCGCCCTCTTGAGCGTTTTTACTCCATCCCAGCGCAGTTCTGCATTATAATTCAATCCTTCTCGAATGACATGTATATGGCTGTCGTTTAAACCTGGAATAACGGTTTTTCCTTTCACATCTATACTTTTTGTAGAGGTGGTTTTATAACTTTCCAAAATATTTTTAGATGTGCCCGTCGCCAGAATAATTCCGTCTTTTACTGCCAGTGCCTCTGCAAATTCACCAGGTTTTTGCATCGTTGCAATTTTTCCGTTGTAAATGATCAGGTCGGCTTTCTCCTGAGCCTGCAGCAGCAGGCCCAAGAAAAATAATTGTATAACAAAAATCCGTTTCATTTTGTAAGATTTAATTGGCATGTTTGTTTTGCTTCCCGTCTTATTTAGCTAAGAAAAAAGCAAGTAAATCTTTTTGAACCTGCGCCGTATTTTCTTGAACTATCCAGTGCCCTGCACCAGCAATTTTAGACTCGCTTACATTTTCGGCTACCAGTTTAGAATGTTCTTTTAAGAAAGCTGCGGCAAAATATTCCCCTCCCATAGCAAGCAAAGGCATCTTAAGTTTTCTTTTTGCGAAAACTAAATTGTCTTTTCCGTCCTGCGGAAATGCTCCAAACCATTTAAAAGTAGATTTTGCACCATCTTTTACAGAATATGCTCTAATAAATTCAGCCGTTTCTTCTGCTGTAAAAGGATCCTTAACATGTCCTACCATTGGCCAGAAATTGGTTAAAAACTCTTTTTCTTTTCCTTTAACAATATCTCCCGAAGCTGGCCAGGCAAAAAATCCAAACCACCACGCAGAAGCCGAAACTTGAGACCATACAGGCTCGATACCTGGAAGCAAGGCATCCATCAATGCTATTTTTTTAACTTCACTTCCATATTGTGCGGCATAAGCGTAAGCCACCATAAGTCCGATATCGTGACCGGCAATATTAACTGACTCGTACCCAAGTTTTTTTACGAGTTCATGAATATCTTTTGCCATATTTTTCTTGTCATAACCGTCTTCTGGTTTATCCGATTCTCCAACCCCTCTTAAATCTGGAGCGATAACGGTGAAATGTTTAGAAAGTTCTGGAAGCAGAGGGTTCCACATGTACCAGTTTTGTCCAAAACCGTGTACCAGTACAAGAGGTTCTCCTTTTCCGCCAATAACGTAGTGAATATTTACTCCATTGACCATTGCAGTGGCATGTTTAAAATTCGACGGCGGATTTGCCGGTGCTGCCTGAGCCGTTTCCGTAGACGCAACAGATGCGCTTTCTGTTACAGCAGGTTCCTCTGTTTTTTTATTACAGGAAATTAGAACCAGAACTAATAATAGCATGGTTAAACTGTAGACCGTTTTACTTTTAAAATTTAAAAAAGCAGTTGTAAATAAATTGGTTTTCATAATGTAAAATTTAATTGGTTAATAAAATAATTGGTTATTAATTTTAAGACGGTAGCCCTGTAATCCATTCTTGAATGAAGACGGCAATTTCCTGCCAGCCGGGCTGATTTAAAACAAAGTGATTTCGTTCGGGAAAAACTTTGAAATCAGTAATAGAGTTTTTATCGCTATATTTTTTATAATTGGAATAATTAAGAGATTGGGGAATCGTATGATCTGCTGATCCTGCAATTAATAAAAGCGGCTTATGAGCAGCATTAAAGTTTACTTTTGCAGCAGAAGTTATAGTGTCACGCACAATCAGCTTAGATTCTGGAATCGCAAAGTCACAGTATGACTTGTCTTGCCATTCTTCAGGCATTCCGTTTGTAAATGAATATTGCCATTGGCTGAAATTCATTAAAAAAGTTTTTTTAGCAGAAGTAAAAAAGCCAAGCGGTCCCCAGCCTGCTTTTAAAAATGAAAATTTGAAAGTGATGATTCCTTGAGGAGGAACTGAATGTATAGCAATTGCCGCTGATGCTAAATTACGCTGCAACAGAATTTGCGCTGTAAGTCCGCCAATAGAATGTCCGATTATAATTGGTTTCTGAGGAAGATTTTTGGCGATAATACTAAAATGCTCTATGAGCTGAGTTAAACGTAAACTCGCAACTTGGGAATCTGGATGCCTGGAGCGCAAAACTTCTGCGGGCGCATCTTTGTAAGGCCAAGCAGGCGCCAGCGTGGTAAAGCCTTTACTCTCAAAAAAGGTTTTCCATTCGTCCCAGCATTTATTGCTTACAAATGCACCGGTTATAAAAAGTATTGTGTTAGTGTTTTCAGTCAGCATAGTACATGTTTTAATGTTATGCCAAAGTATAAACTAAAACCGAACCTTTTTTATTAGTGATTGAATATCAATACTTTATATAATTAAATCCAAATTGTAACGAACTATATTTCGTTGTACAACGAAAAAACAACAACTTAATATCGTTTATTGGATGAGTTTTGAATAATGAATTATGAATTATAAGTTATGAGTTAAAAGTAAGTTGGTAGCAACATTAAAAATGTAAATAAGTATATGTCATAAAATTAAAACCATAATTTTATGTTTTAACACTCATAACTTTTCACTCATAATTCATAACTTATAATTGAATATTTAAAAATGACTTCTTTTTATACCTAATTTTTGCATTCTAGAAGCTAATGTCGTTGGAGGTATTCCTAGTATTTCTGATGCTCCTCCGGCACCTCTTATTCTTCCATTACATTTTTCAAGCACATTAATAATATGCTCCCTTTCATTTTCCTGAATCGTTTTAAAGTACCAGTCATTTGACCTTGTATTTATTTTGGCTTCATCTAAAGCCGGAAGCGGAATATGCTCAATTGTATTTGTTTTTGCCAGCAGAATGCTTCTTTCGATGAGGTTCTCCAGTTCACGGATATTTCCGGGCCATTGATACAGTAAAAGACTTTTCAATGCGGTTTCTGATATTTCTGTCACATTTTTTCCCGTTTTAGCACTATAGACAGCAATAAAATGTCTCGCCAGCAGTCCAATATCGTCTTTACGTTCGCGTAATGGAGGCATCTTAATTGGAAAGACATTTAATCTGTAATATAAATCGAGCCTAAAGCGTCCATCGGCAACTTCTTTTTCTAAATTACAATTGGTAGCAGCAATAATTCTAACATTTACTTTTATTGAAATATTTCCCCCAACCCTCTCAATTTCTTTTTCCTGAATGGCACGCAGCAGTTTCGCCTGCATTTCCAGTGGCATGTCTCCGATTTCATCTAAAAATAAAGTACCGTTGTCTGCTTGTTCAAATTTACCAATTCGTCTCTCTAATGCACCAGTGAAAGATCCTTTTTCATGTCCGAATAATTCAGATTCAATCAGGCTTGGCGGCAGCGCAGAACAGTTAATCTTAACAAAAGGCTTGTCTTTTCTATTCGAAAGATTTTTAATGCTATGAGCTATGCTTTCTTTTCCTGTGCCGCTTTCACCAGTAATTAAAACAGTTGTATCAGCAGGAGCGACTTGTAAAATGTGGTCAAATATTTTTAGAAGCACGGGACTTTTACCCACAATAGATTCAAAACCTGCAGTTTTAGTAATCTTAACTTCGGCAGGCCTTTCAGCAGTAGTATTTTTTTTGTCTAATTTTTTATCATGACTGATCAAATTTTCAATAGCAAAAATTAACGGCTCCTGAAGCCTTTCGCAAAGTGTTAAATGATTTTTATTATAATTATTGGCATCCCTGCTGAAAAAAGAAAGATACAGCCCGCCGTTTTCTGTCAATGTCAGAGGTGCAGGGAGCATGAGGTTCGATTTCATATTCATAGAGGCTGCAAACAGTTTTTTAATTGGAGTTTTATCACAGATGTTTATAAAATCCTGACCATTATAAAATGTGGCGCTTGTCTCCACTTTGCTTTTATTTCGTAAATCATTTATCTCAGATTCTTTTAAAGCAGTAATATTTTGCAGCTCTTCAATTCCTATGCGCTGATATTCATGCAAGCCTGTTCTTGCATAGCCTAAAACTCTGCTGGATAATTTATTTTCGATATAAAAAACAGCCATTACCAGATCAAAAGAGATAAGAGACTGCAATGCAACGATTATATTAAGAACTCGTTCATCCCAGCTGCCCCTTTTTGCTACTATAGTTTTTAATTGTTTTTGGAACAAAAGCTCTTTTCTAATAGAAGATTCTATTCCATACTGCTGATGGTATTCTGCAATTTCAATTGTTATCAGTAAATCTTTTTCTCTAAAAGGTTTAACCAAAAACCCTTGAGGATGAGTCAGTTTTGCTTTACTCAGAACTTCTTCGTTTGAGTTTGCAGAAAGGTAAATGAAAGGAATATTATCCTCTTTCAGTATTTCAGCCAAATCAATACCGGTTTCTTTTCCGGAAAGGAAAATATCCAGAAGCACCAATTCTGGCTTTTGCTCTGCAATATAATATTTCGCATCGGGCACTGATCGTGCCATTCCAATAACAGAGTGCCCGGCTTTTTTAAGCATCAGCCGCAAATGATTTGCCTCAACAAATTGATCTTCAACGATAAGTATTTTTAATGGCTTTCCCATTTCATAGAATTATTTTAATAAAGATTAGTATCGTTAATATTAAATTCCAAAGTTATTTTCGTACCATTCTCACTATCAATGTAAAATTTTCCTCTAATATCATCAGAAAGTCCCTGCATCAATTTGATTCCTAGTGAAGGACTATTGTACGGATCAAAATCCTGCGGAAGCCCAATTCCATTATCTTGAATAATTAAAACATAATTTATTTGGTCTTCTGTTTTAAGGAAAATTCTAATTATTGCATTTTTAGGATCTGGAAACGCATATTTAATAGCGTTTGTCACTGCTTCATTAAAAATAAGTCCAATTGGTATAGAATGTGATAAAGGCAGATTAAAGCTGTCAATATCGAGTACAAAACGGATTGATTTTCTGATCTCAAAAGAATCTTTAAGATATTCGGTCAGTTCAAATATATAAGACGGCATATCAATTATCGACAGGTTCTCAGATTGATATAATTTTTGATGAATTAATGACATGGCATGAATCCTATTCTGACTGCTGTTTATAGCCTGAAGTGATTCTTCATTTTTTAAAAACTCTGCCTGACTGGCCAGCAGACCAACAACCATATGAAGGTTGTTCTTTACTCTGTGGTGAATTTCACGTAAAAGCCATTCTTTTTCAACGACTAGCTTTTGCAGGGAATCATTTTTTTTATTGATTTCATTTTGCTGTGTTTCGAGTACTTTATTGGTTTTCTTTTTAAATATAAAACTTTTATAAAGCAGTGCCAAAATTATAAGTAAAAGGAAAACAAATGTTACCATAGAATTACGTAAAAATATCTCATTTTTAAGTTTGCTTTGCTGTAAGAAGGTTTTGTTTTTAAGCTTTATAATATCCATGGTTTTCTTTTCCGATTCATAAATAATATGAAGTCTTGAAGAAATAGGATAAATATCACTCTCCTTAAGTTTGGCAGCCCTGTAGAAATATATGGCTTTTTTTAGCGCATTTTGAGAACTGTGAAAATCTGATATAGAAAAATATAGCTCACTAATCTGACTGTAACAATCTCCGCTTCTTTTATTGTTTCCGGACTTTTCAAATAAAGATGCGGCCTTAAAAATTGGTACTAATCGTTCTGGTATTGGTGCAGTCATGCGCATTTTAGCTGACCAGACCATTACCCATGCTTCTGCCAGATCATCTGTTTGATTTGTTTTACTCAATATCTCTATTGCCTTTTTGGCTTCGACTTCAATCATTTCATTCTTGTTCCGCAGCTGCTGCAACATAGAAAGCTGCAAGTAACATTTACCAGCATAAATATCCAAGTGCAGTTTCTTGCTAATTTTAAGCGCCTCTTCTGCATATTGAAATGCTTTTCCTAATGTCAAAGGATTGTGATATGAACCTTCATACCAGTCACTTACTTTTAATAATATTTTGATTTTGTTTGTGTTTTCAGGTAAAACATTCAACATCTCTTCTGCTTTAGAAACTTGAAGTTCACTATAAGGCTGCTTACTATCCCACTCATTTATTAAAAACGAAAGCTTGTTTTCTGCCAATTCTATTTCCATGATGCTTTTGCCTGCAGCAAATGCATTACATGCTCCCAAGGTAAAGTAAACAAGGAGTAACAGAAATATTCTGTATTGCTTTGAGCGCATTTTTTTGGAGTTAATCAGCTACACGAAGGTATTGATAATTATGAATCAAAATTTAAAATATACTAAAATTGAATGGCGACGAAATATCGTTGTTTTTACTTATAAAAAGTCCGAAAATAAGGTTTAACTAAAATTTAACAAAATTAATAACGGAACGATCGTTCCGTTATCATAACTTTGTGCCATAATAATCATATACAATAATTTAAAAACAAATAAAAATGAAAAATTTAGAAAACAAAGTAGCAATCATAACTGGAGGAAACAGCGGAATTGGTTATGCAGCTGCCGCTGAATTAACAGCAAAAGGAGCAAAAGTAATTATTACAGGCAGAAACAAAGAAGCTTTGGTTAAAGCAGAAAATGAACTGAATGTAAAAGGAATCGTTTCAGACCAATCTGATCTAAAATCGATTAACAGCTTAGTCGAGCAAGTTAAAGCCGAATTTGGTAAAGTTGATATCTTATTCTTAAATGCAGGAATCGCTGCCTTTGCTCCCGTTGAATCAGCCTCAGAAGAACATTATGACAGTATCATGAATGTGAATGTAAAAGGAGTTTATTTTACAGTTCAAAAAGTGCTGACAATTTTAAATGACAATGGTTCTATTATTTTTAATACTTCCATCAACGCGCATGTTGGTATGCCAAATTCTAGTGTTTATGCATCAAGCAAAGCTGCAGTTTTATCTTTAAACAAAGTTTTTGCAACAGAATTGGCACAAAGAAAAATTAGAGTTAATGCCGTTTCTCCTGGTCCTGTTGAAACTCCGCTGTACGGAAAATTAGGATTAGAAAAAGAGGAAGTAGAAGGTTTCGGATCTATACTTGGAGAGAAAATTTTATTGAAACGTTTTGGGCAAGCTGAAGAAATAGCAAAAACAGTGAGCTTCTTAGCTTCAGATGATGCTTCATTTATTACAGGAACAGAAATTGTTATTGACGGTGGTCTTACTGTAAATGCAGTGATTTAATTTTTTTCTATTATTCTGGAACGAATGTTCCGTTTTTTGGTATCTTTGTACTGTACTTTAATCAAAGGTTATGGCTAGAACGAAAGAATTTAACGAAGAACAGGCTTTAAACAAAGCCATCGAAATTTTTTGGCACAAAGGTTACAACGGGACTTCGGCCCAGGATTTAGTAACGCATTTAGGGCTTAGTCGTTCGAGTTTGTACGACACCTTTGGTGACAAACAAAAATTATTTTCACAGTCTTTGAAGCAGTATCAAAAGCAGTCACAAGATCAGATCATCAAACTTTTAGACGAATCCAAAAATATAAAGGAAACGCTGCATGCTATTTTTAAACAAGCAGTCATTGAAAGTCTAGAGGACCGAATTACAAAGGGCTGCTTTATGGTAAATTCTTCTGTAGAACTTGCTATGCACGATGAAGAAATTGCAAAGATTGTAAAAAATAATAGCCAGAAAATGGAAGAAGTTTTTACAAACGCAGTAAAAAAAGGACAAGAGTCAGGACATATTTCTAAAGCTAAGGATGCAAAAGCTCTGTCTAGATTTATCTTTAACACTTATTCCGGAATCAGGGTTTTAGCCCGGACAGGAGAAAGAGATAAACAGGTCTATGACGATATTGTCAGCACTATGTTTTCTATTTTATAAGTTTATATTACTTACCGAATCCATTGTCAAAGAACTCCTTTTTCTGTTAAATTGTGGAACTTCCGACAGTGGAAAATAGGATAAAACAATTAATTTCATAAAAAATATTAAATTTACGAGAAAAAGAATTAATGCAACCAAAATAACATGTTAACGTTTTGAAAATCAAACTATTATAACTAAAAAACAATAGTTTTATTTTATGGCAAAATCGTGGCACTTTAATTTTGGAGGGGATACCTTTTTTGCCACAAAAAGCTAAGGCGGTTTTAAAAATATTGATTAGATTTTAATTTGATAAATTGTAAGAATAAATAATTATAAAACAATTATTCACTCTATAAATTTAAAACCATGGAAAATACTCGAAAAAAGTGGCCGTTGGAATTTAAAATTTGTGCTGTCACAATCAGTAATCAATATAAAAGTGTATTAACTGTATCCCAGGACCTAGGCATTAGTGAAAATAGTCTCCAACATTGGAAAAAACTTTACAAGGAAGGAAAACTAACCCTTGAGAAAAAATCAGATTTAGATGCTAATCACAAAGAATTATTAAGATTAAAAAAAGAAATCAAAAATATTCAGATAGAAAAGAATATCTTAGAAAGCAGCCCAAGAATTATTTTACAGAAAGGACGGCTTCGCTATAAATTCATCATGGAGAACTGTAATAAATTTCCAATTATTAAGATGTGTAAAATTTTCAAGGTAGATCCAAGCTGTTTCAACAGATGTAGGAAAGACCTATCTACGAGCAGAGCTGAAAGAAAAATATTTATAACATCTGAAATTCTAAGAATTTATCATTGGAGTCTGGGAAGGTACGGAAGCATAAGAATCACTAAAGAACTTTCAGCAATAGGCATAAATGTTTCCCGCACGTATGTTGGAAATATAATGTTAGAGAATCATCTTAAATGAGTCGCAAAAGTGAAATTCAAAAAAACTACAATCTCCTCTCCCAAATATCCTGTCGCTGACAATTTATTAAATCAAGAATTTAAAGTTAGAAACCAAAACCAAGTCTGGGTGTCTGACATTACTTACATTCAAACCAAGAAAGGCTGTGTATACCTTACCGCAGAAATAGACCTCTTCGATCGTAAAGTTATAGGCTGGTCCATAAGCAAAACCATGAAAGCAATAGATACAACGATAGCCGCATTTAAGCAAGCTTTGCAACCGTCCGTTAATTCTAAACCAAAAATTAATATTTCATTCAGACCGCGGAATCCAATATGCATGCACAGCCTTTGTGCACATTTTATTGCAAAATAATCAGATTACTCAGAGTATGAGCAGAAAAGGAAACTGCTACGATAATGCAGTTGCTGAAAGTTTTTTCAAGACAATTAAATCAGAGCTAATTTATCAGAACCAATATGCATCCATAAGAAAAGTAAAAACATCAGTCACAAATTATATCAAAAATTTCTACAATACCTGCAGAAGACATTCTGCTCCTGAGTATTTAACAATCGAAGAATTCCAAAGACAATATCTTCCTTAAAAAGCAATTAGTCTGCTTTTTAACCCACTTTGGTATAATTAACAATATTTTTATTTTTTTATTTAATAGAATTGATACCTTTCTACTGCAAAAAGCCAGGACGAATTTACAAATAATCTACTACTCTAAGTCTTGTGGCGTACTCGTGGCACATAACTTTCAAATGCTTCTTAAATTCGTTAAATTCAAACTCTTCTCTACTAAGGTTCGAATTGCAGAGCGTCCGTCTTAATAATTTGGAAAGGTGTAAATTATGATTGGCAATATCAGCCACTACCCAATACGTCTGCCCTTTGAAGCGGGCATTGATTGTGTCCTGGATCTGATCGTTGAGCTGCGAGAGTCTGATATACTGGTCTGGCCCCATAGATGCTTTTAACCTTTTGCGGTGTACTTTTCTTTATCTGCTAAGATACTATTATCGTACGGAATCTCAAATATATTCTGTATAAGACATGTCATTTATTCGAAATTTTGCGGCTTTATGATCTGATGCTAAATCTGTAATTTTTTTTATTCCTTATATTTTCTTTGTATATATATATATTTCAGACTTTGACATTAATCACGTAATTACACCTGCTGTCAAAACTCCATTAATTGATATTTTTATCCACAATAAATGATTTTCATATTTACGGTTTTCCGTAATATTTGTAAAAATATTTTGCAAAATTTGTTATTTTGAATGTATTTCAATCTGGTAAATAATAATAATAATGCCAAAGTTGTATCCAGTTAAAACCTGACTAAAACTCATCAGCTGTCTTAGTAAGAAACCAGATATAATTATATCCAATAAAAATATTGATTTTTTGATCAGAAAAAGTTAGCCATTAATACTGTTGAGCTTTCAACAAAAAAACATAATAAAGAAATTAATGAAAATAAAAAACATAAAACAGTACAGAAGTTTTTATAAAAGCACAAGACCCGTTTCTTCTGATCTTGAAGAGCATTTTATTGGCAATCATTATTTCGACCTTGAGACAGATAAAAAAAAATTCGGCTGGTTTACAATGTATCATGGAGACCGCGATGGTTTCGGAAACCCGCAGAACGGAATTGAGAATTTCCTTCAGAGCTTTCTGGATATGGCAAAAGACGGGCAGGCTGTTTATGAGTTTTTACAAAATGCCGTTGACGCAGGAAGTACGCACTATACAATGATCTGGGGAGAAGATTCGGTAGACGGCAGTCATTATCTTCTGGTTGCCAATAACGGTGAAATGTTTTCTCCTAACAGCATCCGTTCAATTTTAAATGTGGGATCTTCAACAAAAAATGCCGACAGCAAAACAATAGGAAAATTTGGTATAGGTTTTAAACTGGCCCACCGTCTTGTTGGAAAAGACAATGGTCTGCAGGAATTAATAAATGAAAATTCCGGCCCTATTCTATTTAGCTGGAAAAATTATGATTTAAATTTTTTAGCCGACGGTTCTTCTCCTGTCCCAGAAAATATGATCATGTCTGCCAATGAAAAAGATGAAATTATTGTCGACGACGAAAATCCCTGGCTGTTCAAAATTCTTATCACCTCCTTTCCCTGTCTACCTGAGAATCAATTAATTCCTGAACTTCCTATAATGGCGGATGGAAAGCAGTCCTCTGCAAATCCATTTACAAATCACGAATATCAGACACTTGCTCGATGGGTGCAGAAAAACCAAAATATATTAAATGAAGAAATTTACAACACCGGCTCTTTGTTTTTTATCAAACTTGGAAGCGGAAAAGAATCCGAACTAGCCGAAGTCAATCTTAGCGAAGGTGTAAAATTTGCCTTGGCAATATTGAGGGAAACAGCTGATTCTAAAGCAAAGAAAAACAAAATACTGCATACGGTCCAGCTTAATGACAATGAGCCTATTACATATCCAGATCTGGAATACATCAAATTTGGGGTAGACCGAAAATCAGAAGAGGACACTTATGCCTATATCCGTTTTGGAGTTGAAAAATCAGAAGAACTGACCTCAGAGCAGAAAAGAAAAATTTTTGAAGAGGCAGATATTGAAGTATTGTTTGGATTTAGAAAACATAATGATATAGGAAATTATTTTAAAGGAGCTCCAAATCTTTACTTGTATTTTCCCTTATCAGAAGAAGTACATAATTTCAACTATATACTGCATTGCAATGCTTTTTATAAGGGAAGTTCCCGTACTTTTCTTCATAAAGGAAGCGGCAATGATGATGGAATCAATGAAAGGCTGCTGAAAATAATAGTCGAAAAAATTGATCATAAGCTAAAAACCCTTTCAGATTCAGATCTTACTGAAGACAGACAGCTTTTCCTTGATTTTTACGCGGCGCTCTTAACTTCAGGCAGAAGCACCACTCATGATAGATTATGGATTGAAGAACCGTATAGCAAGCCTATAGACAGCCTTCTGGGAAAATATATACCGGTAAAGAACAGCGGAAGCAGTCACGGATACAGTATAACAGATAATGCTGCGGAAGTATACATAAAAAAAACAGCTGTGGAGATAGACAGCGACACATGGAGCATCCAAAATATCCATTGGTTTTATTGGGCAGATGCAGAGCCAGAAATAACAGCAAATGCACGGCTTAAACTAAATATAAATAATTATTCAATCAATAATCTGCTGACTCAGTCCGATTCAATATATGAGGATCTGAATAAATGGATAGACAGGGACAATAACAAGATTAAAATCATATTGTCTGAGATCAGCACTTTGGAATCCGATGCCCTGAAAAATGCAGTCTTGAGCAAAAACTTTTTCAATATTGAATTCCTTCGCTTCGACAATGATGAACTTCTTTCAATAAATGACTTTATTGATAAAGAGAATCAAGGCTACTTTTTGGTTCACAACAAGCTTTCGGAAATTACAGATCTGCTCAAAAAGCTTGAACTCGTCTTTACGATTGAAAACTTTGACCATTTTAATTTTCCGCATAAATTTTTCAACTTTTTTCCTCTTGGTTCTCAGGTAAGGAGTCACACCCAGCTGACCAAATTATTCAGCACCTCAGTAAAAGCGGAAAAACTGCAGCAACTCAGTGCAGCAGAAAAAAAGAGAATATTTGAAGCATTCAGGGGCTTAAATGACACTCCTGGAGAGCGTCTGGGAGAATTAAGGCTGTTGAACAATAATTTTAATAATCCTGTTCCCTTTAAAAACCTATATACTTCATCACAGACCGTCTGGCTTGATAAATTCTGCATCAACAGCAGTGAAGACGCTGGTTATTACAAAAACTATCTTCTTAATAATCTCCGCGAAGTATACCAGAATGTAATTTATAAGTTTTGGGATCAGCTCATTGAGTACATCAATATAAACAGATCTCAGGCTTCTGTAATTTTAGACGACCTGATAGTCAAATATAACGAAAGCAATTCTGTCGAAAAAAATAATCAGCAGCTCAGCAATTTTAAGCTTACCGTTTATAAATCGGAAGTAATCAGTTATGATAACTTATACTTCAACAAATCTTTAACTGACATTGGCAGGGACGAATTCGCCCGAATCCAAAATACGGCGGCATCTTTTTTTGAAATTCATATTCCTGATCAATTTTTAATTCCTTATTTATATCTGGAGCCATTTAAGACTGCTCCTGTTTTAATTGAATCTAAAATTGAAACAAGAAACTGTTCGCTTGCCGAGATTACAGACTTACTTGAATTTTATCTGATCTGCGGTCTTGATTTTTTCCATTTCCACACGATAAGCCAACTTGATAACACTTATGTTATTAACAGCGGAGAGCAAAAAAAACAGATTAATTCTGACAACGAAATGATCATTTCTTATCTAAATTATTATTATCCTTCACAATATGAACCTATTCCTGCCTCCCTTGCTGCATGCAGAAATGAAATAAAGCTGTCCGGAAAAGCATTAATTCACCATTTAATAGACCTTTTTTCGGAAGAAGATCCCAGCCAGGAACTGGATTTAATCGAAATTGTTCTTGCAGAAAGTTTTGATCTGAAAAAATTATTAATTGATAAAATCCATTTTATATATCTGGATGGCTCTTGGGAAAACATCAGGCTCAATCACCTATATATCAAACTTCTGGGGGAGCTTCTGGAATTTAATTTGCCAGCTGACCAGCTGTCTTTGATTCATAAAAAAATTAATATAACTAAAGAGGAGCAAGAAATAAATATTGGAGATATTGACAGTGCGCATGACGCTGTTTCAGTGATAAAAGATGGCAGGGAAATTCTGTTATCGCAATCGCAGATTTTAGACCTTGAGAATGCAGGCAGTATCCAGTTTATACACCAATTCTATGAAGAAGCAGTAAAGAGAGAATTCATTAATAAATCATCAGCAGATATTCTTTTTAAAATTTCCAACAGCGGCATTACAGATGAGTTAGTATCCAAATTTAACAGGTGTCTCGTGTCAAAGAAAATTGTAAATATACATCAGCTTGCGTTTTTATGGTTCTCTGGCCGATTTAAAGCTGAAGAGTACAAAAATTACAGTATCCTGTCTCATGATGATCAGTGGTATGCAATGGAAAAGCAGCTGATATTCTACTCTGAAGAAAATATTCTCCACATCGATCCAAAATATGTATTAAACAGCTGTTATGCGGGATTACGGGAACTTCTTTCTATGAATGATCTTGAGGTATTCAATTACAATGACAATGAAACAGATATTGCTGCTGCCCGATTTTTATTTGTCAAAGGCTGCAGTGCTAATATTCTGTCAGGCGGAGAAGAAACAAACAGCAAACTTGATTATCTCTATAAAGGATGGCTAAGTCTCTCTTTATCACTTAAAGATTACAAAAGAAATGAGGAATGGCATGATTATCTTGGCATAAATCCTGCCGAGTTCATCTTGGATGGAATACATCTGAAAGAAGAAATACTTCCAGAAGTTTTTTTGAAATGGACCAGCAGCGATCCCCGCAGGGCTGACTTGTTAAAAGCCCTTGGCGTATATACCGGCAGCAGTCCAATTGAAAAAATGAGATCGTTTCTACTCGGAACAATACAAGAAAAACCAACCGAAATTAATCTGCAAAGATTTAACGATTCACTGCTACTGAATACTGCAAAGGGGCTAAGCGGCCTTTTTAATGTCCTAAAGAATGAACCTGTAATTTTTAGCAGCTTAGATACCTCACGCATTGAACTTGCCCAAAACATTATTGAAAGTATAACGTACGAGCAATTAGACGAAATTCCCGTATTGATCCACACTGGGTATGAATCCTTTAAATTTATTTTAAATAGTACCGCCACCGCCTCTTTATATAGTCTTGAAGAAGAACTGCATCTAAAGCTAAAGTCGTATGAAAACAATAATCTGATGGCGGTATATGAATATTTCAATGTAATAAAAATTTATCAAGCACTTTCTGAAGAAACGGCGGTAAGCTGTAAAGAAGTGCCGTTCATCAAAAATTACGTAGTATCCGACTCAGTCTCAGAGCACAGTGAACCATTTTATCATACATGGAAATCAGAGAACAAAATCAGCCTTTACAAAGAAGAAAAATTAAATTTTGATTATTTCATCCAGACTGATGCAGATCTTATTTTTATTGCAAGCATATCAAAAGGCAGTTTTCATATTGAGAACTCTCAGGACTGCATCAAAATTTTTTATAGGGACAATATTTCACTCGAAGAATTAAGTAGTGCCCTGTCCGGCGGCTACAGTGAACTTTCAGCTGCAGTAAGCGAACTTATTAAAAAGAGAAATACAATGCTGGCAAGCTTTTATAACGCACTGAATGCCGCAGGCAGAGACGAGGTTAAAAGTGCACATCTGCAGGCATTGGAATATGCTTTTGAACAGGAAAATCTAAAACTGCAACGGCAGAATTTACTAAACAGTATATTAGAAAATACAAGATATTCCTATTTATGGTTTGAATCTTATTTAAACTTTTTACTGACATTTGAAAACAGACAGGACATCGCCGCCCAAAAAACTATTTCATTTCAGGAAATAAAACGTTATGCCATAAAAGAAGAAATTTCCAGTACTTATTTTCTTTTATGCGGAGCCAGTTCGCTGATACCTGCCAACATAGAAGATTTTGACGATTTTAGAATTTTGCTGATTATAAAAAACCAGCAGAACGAAAACATAAAAGTTGAAGGGGTCTCAAAACGAGGGCAGGACCTTCTGATATACTGCAGAGAAACCATCCCTCAATCCATAATCAATAAGTTTGGTAGTGTTGTTCAAATAAAAATAAGTTTTATTCCCGTTATTGATCTGCTTGAAAGGCTGCATAAAGCTTTTACAAACAAGGAAAATATAACTCCTTGGGATGATATCAAAACAATGCTTCCCGATCTCCACTTTATTTACGGTCCGCCAGGCACAGGAAAAACCACTGAACTGTGCAGAATGATCAAGAAGGAATTAGGCAATAATAGAGACGCAAAGTATCTGGTCTTGACTCCGACTAATAAGGCCGCTGATGTCCTGTGCAAAAAGCTCCTTAACTCTGATTCTTTATATTTTGATGATGCTGAGAAATTCAAGCAAAACAATGCCTGTGAACAGATGCTGACAGTCACAAGGCTTGGTAAACCAACAGATCCCGAGCTGGAGAATATCGACAGTGCCATATATCAAAATTCAGTGGATGTGCAGCAGCTCCAATACACCAATGTTCTGGCTTCAAGCATACATAGGATTCCATATTTTGAAGTCAGTGACAAAGAAAATCCAATTTCCAAAAAACTTTTTAAACTGAATAATCACTGGGATTTTGTTGTGTTCGATGAAGCATCAATGACTAATCTTCCATACTTGGTCTTTGCAGCCGTCGCCATAAAAAAATACAGCCCTAATGCTAAATTTATAATTGCGGGAGACCCTAAACAGATTCCGCCCGTTGTGGATGTCAATGATAAGGATCTGGAGAATCTTGATCTTCAGGATGAGAACATCTATACAATGATGAACATAAAAAGTTTTAAAAAGGACGAACAGATCTTACGCAAAAATGACAGCATTACAAACCTGGCTACTCAATACAGAAGCGTAAAAAAAATAGGCCAGATTTTTAGCAGTCTCTCCTATGGTAATTTATTAAAACATTATAGAGAAGAGAATAATATTGGAGCCAGTGAGCTGCCAGAGGAATTTAGAAATATTTTTAAAAATAATGTGAATTTTGTTGATATTCCCTTGAGTGCTGATGATTCAATCTATAAAATAAATAAACTCTTTTACAGTCCCTTCCATATATACAGCGCTGTTTTGACAGCAGAAATTATAAAATATTTTGACGCCGTGGCACAGCAGGATAAAACCTGGACCATCGGACTGATTGCTCCTTATAAAGCTCAGGCGGTTTTATTAAATAAATTAATAACCTCTTTCGGCATTTCAGATAAATTAAAGATTTATTCTGATACAGTGCATGGTTTTCAGGGTGATGAATGTGATATTATATTTTTCATCTCAAATCCTAACAGTTATCATTATTCAGGGCATCCAAAATCGCTGCTTTCGAAAGAATATATTTATAACGTTGCGGTGAGCAGAGCCAAAGATTATCTAATCGTTTTGCATCCCTTTGATTCAATCAAAAACAACACTTTTATCAATTCAATACTGGACTCTTATGCAGAAAATTTTGAAACTCCCGAAATTATAAAGTCATCGGATATTGAAAAAAAACTTTTCAAACAGAAAAATTACATTAAAGAAAATAGCTATATCACAGGCCATGATAATATAAACGTGTTTGGCCAGATTGAAATGAAATACTTTATTAAAACCAGTGAAAGTGCTGTTGATATACAGCTGCGAAAACACTAACTTCCCAAAAAATATTAATTGATGACTAACACTACTATCGTAGAATACTTAAATCACTACATTGAGTCGGACGATGCTAAATTTGCCGTACAGATTAAAGGGCAATGGGGAGCAGGCAAAACATTTTTTATTAAAAAAATGATTGACAGCTGGTCAAAAGAACCTGAATTGAAGGATTATTTCGTTTTTATTAATCCTATTTACATTTCTTTAAACGGACTAAACTCACAGAAGCAGGTAATTCAGATAATAAAAGAGAAAATCTCACCTTACTTGTATTCCAAAGGAGTTGAAATCACTAAAAATATTATTAAAAGCTTTGCTAAATCAACTCTGAAATTAGATTTTAATTTTGATGATGATCCAAGGCCCGATGGCAGCTTTAACTTAGGGTTTGATCCAATAGCAATTTTCAAAGGCGAAAATGATAAAATAACCGGAAATAGGATTATTATATTTGATGATATTGAAAGGTGCAAAATTCCGATTGATGAAATATACGGTTTTATAAATGATTTCGTAGAGCACTCAAACTGCAAAATAATATTGATTTCCGATGAGGAAAAAATAAAAGACACTGAAGTAAAAAAGGCTCCCGCTCCTATGTATGACTATTCCTCAATCCGAGAAAAGATAATTGGGCAGACATTTGAAATACTGCCGGATGTAATGGAAGCTGTTGATTATTTTATTGAGTCGGGAACTTACGAGATTAAAAGGCATCTAACTGATAATAAACAACTTATTATCCGTATTTTCAATGCAGCGCAAAAAAAGAACCTTCGAGTCCTGGAGCGTGCCTTATTTGATTTTGACAGGCTTTTCAAAAATATAGATAAGACTCTGCAGAGGAATGCAGATAAATATCCAATACTGTTTAAAAACTACTTTGCCTACTTCCTTATCTACTATATGGAATTTAATACTGGCAACGTAAATATTATTTCATTCCAAAGTCTCTTCAACAGAAACGATCAACACAACAATTATCAGAATTATGAGGAAGTTATTAAAATAGAAAAGCTGCATCATTCAACCAGGCTTTTTAGTTCTGCAAATTTGATGAACTTCATATCCAATGGAAATTATAGTGAACTCATTTATGAGATTAACAATTCACTGATATACAAACCTAATGAAGAAAAAAAATGGGAAAAACTATGGTATTGGAGATATTTGGACGATGAAGAGTTTTCCGCGTTGCTTGAAAAAGTGCAGGATTGTTTTTTTAATTCTGAAGATCTTCATTTCACGGAAGTGCTTCATATTTCGGGTATCCTGTTCCAATTAAAAGACTATGGTTTATATACCAAGAAGTCAAAATTACAGATTTCCTTAAGGGCCAGACAGCACTTTTCCAAATCTAATGACTTAGAAAAAGTCTTGGGTTCAAGCCAGATGCTTCGTACCAGCGCACGTAAAGATTATTTATCTGCCTCAACTGCAGAATTCAAGGCACTAATTGATAACCTCAAAAGCAAGGCAGGTCGAAAGGTAAGAGCTCAGGCAAAGCAATACATTGAAGATACGCTTTTCAATATCAGTAATGGCACCGTCGACCAATTATACGAGTCCTTTAACAAATACAATGAAGGGCTCAACAGCAAATATGAAAATACTCCGATATTTCAGAAAGTAAATACCAAAACATTTGCCAGTGTGGTTTTGACCCTGAACAATACGTCAATATCAGATCTGAACGATTACTTTATTTATCGCTACTATCCTGAAAAAAGATTCGCAAATGTAAATTTGGAGCCATTTCATAAAAAAGACCTCGCATTTATAACGGCATTAAAAATTGAACTCGAATCAGAGTGTCAAAAAATTTCAAATCTGCCATTAAAATTTCTGATGCTTGATCATTTTATCAAAAATCTTGAAGAGATCATAAATCGTCTAAGCCAGTTGTAAAACAGGTTTCATTTTTTTTAGCATAATCAATTGTCATATGCCTCAAAAAAGAAAAACGCTTTATTTATAAATAAAGCGTTTTTTATTTTATCCTTGTGAAGCCATTTCTTCACCATTTTCATTGTAGAATTTTACTTTCTGCCTGCCGAGGGAATCTTCTGCATTCTTCGGCTTTATAAACGCCGAAACCCATTTCTTGTCAATTCCTTCAGAGGCTTGGTCTCGTACAGAATCCTGCACTGCTGTGACATATTTATTTCTTACTTCAGAAAATGATATAGGGCTTTTATAAGCAGATTTAACAACCTCCTTTTCTACTTTTTTCTGATTAGTAGTTACCTTCCAGTCAGAATCTTTCTCTATTCTTTTTTTAAGGTCCATGATTAAATTTTCAATAAAATTACTAAATATTTCATTACCAGCCTAATCCTAAGCATGTAAACTGCCTGAAAATTTTCATTTCTATAGCTTTAGAGACTTCTTTTTCAAGCCCATGCGGCATATCGGATGCGTATCTTTTTTTTGCTTCAAACAACGCCTGTGAGGCCTGCATCCCCATGCCTATATTTTTCCAGAACAAATTATGAAGCGGCTTGCCGAAAAAATTGTAAGGAGGAGCTGACGGTGAATAATGTGTCCCGGTGCAGCCTACAAAGGCTGAAGCGCCAGATTTTAGATAGGCTAATGCGATAGACTGGTCAGGTGTCAGCGGGTAGACTGCGTCATGGGAAATATACCTAAATGCCGGAGGCTGGACTGTCAGTGCTCCCCAACAGCAGCCAGAGAAAATAACAGTATGATCCGCGGCATCAGGAATATTAGATATATCAATAGCCTCGTAAAATCCCCCTCTTCCCTTTTCACCCCAGTATTTTGTTGCATCAGTATCTGATCCATGCAACATATAATAAACTGCCCCTCTTGCTTTTTCTTTGTCTATATGATGCGGGCTACAGTGTTCAGAAACTTCCAGCCCATGCGAGTTATCAGAAATGATACTCTCATAAATATCTATTGCAAAAGGTCGGACTAGATTACGAATGCCGAATTTTGAATCTGCCTGATAAGGTTTGGCTCCTAATGCATTAAAGATCAGCGCTGCACTTTTCCCGTCCGGAATCCTCGAAACAGGCCACTCAGGAAGCAGATCCCCATCGTTGTCAGCATATATATCGTCACTCCAGATAATAAATCCGTCCTGATCATCATTTATTTCATCGGTTTCTTCCAAATAATCCCTCATGTCCTGATCCAGCACATCAAGCTGCAGGGAAGGTACCACATCATATCCACCGACAATGACAATGCCTTTAATACTGGAAGAAAGATTTTTTTTCACAGCCAGACTTGCCTGATAGGCATCATCATACATATCCAAACCCACAACCTTACTGTTTGGTATAGACTCCAGCCAGGTCAAGACTTCGTTGGTTTCAGACTGGCCAATATTTTTGGCAAGCCTTTCGGAACAGGTAACAAATAGCAGCTGGGAAAGACGGTCAGCTTCTTGATTACTTGTTTTCGGCAGTGGATCGGTTAAAAGTTTTTTTTTTGAGGCTCGATTTCAATTGTCAGCCTGACAGTGGTTGATTCATTTGGAATCTTTGCTGTAACTTCTACAAAATCCCGAGTATTTTTTCGTTCAATAAATGGCGCAGCAGGTCTTAAAATCTCTCTTTTTTCAATTATTTCAGGCTGTTTTGCTACAATATTTACATCATCAATTCTTTTATTCGGCTCAAAATTATTGAAATCTCCTTTGGAGATCCCCATCTGCAATTCACCATCTTTGCCTTTTTTCACACTGATAATTCCATTTCTGTCGGTTCTTGCAAAATTAATATCATTTTTATAGCTTTCCAATATCTTCAATACTTCGCTGTCTGGGTGATGAATATCATTAAGGCCTCCAGTATGTCCAAAAAAGACAGTTTTTTCAAGAGAAATCCAACGATTGAGCATTTCCCTGCTTAATGCATTGTCAGAGGTATGGTGAGAAGTTTTTATAAAATCATAAGGTCCTGCATCATAAACGTTCTCTAAAAGGACAGCCATAATTTCATCGAGCCCTGTTACGTCTGCGCTTGCAAACTGCATGTCTCCGGCCAGAAGTGCTTTCCATCCTTCATTTTGACTCTCCACCTTCAGCACAATACTCTGACTGTTAATGGCGCCCGAATTAATAAACGCCGCATCTGTCTGCTGGGAATTAATATTTGAAACCAGATCCCTGTAGATGCTTGTTATTTTAACTTTTTCAGCTGAATCTTCCATACCTATAAAATCGCTTACTGCTTTCTTTGAAGGTTTTTTCTTTAATGAATCCTTGGTAATTTCTAAATGCTCTGCTGTCGGTCCCAGAATTTTTAAGCCAAACTCTGAAAATCGTCCTTCAAGGGCAGTGTAATCAGTTTCTACACCGGTAAATAAATTTACCTCGCATCCGTTTTCGCGCAACAAATCTATCATTTCCCGATATGATGGTCCAAGTCTCGGAGCATCAAAAAGGAACTCCTCCAGTTCCTCATCGGGCATATCTGAACGATCTTCTTCGTCTAGAGCTTCTGACAAAGCAAGGTCGGGATCAAAATCTAAACCATCAGCAGCGCCAACCGTAGGGACATTTACATCATCAGACCATCTATAACCAGGATCGGCAAGCAGGGCTGTAGCAGGTACTATATAGCCAAGTTTTACCAGCTGCGGGAGACAGCCGATATGATCGGCATGGCAATGTGTAACCACAAGAAGGTCAATCTTAAATGGAGATTGTTTTCCTAGGATCTTTGCAAGCTGATATCGTATGGATGCTGTATCTCCCGGATGCCCTCCATCTATTAAGATTCTCTTCTCTCCAGCAGTCAATAAAATACAGTCACCATACTTTTCACTGCCCATATCTAATAAATACAACTCCATAATTTGATCTTTTTAAAATAGTCTCTACTTATTTTGACACTTGATTATCACAATCAAAAATAAGCAATTGCCTTAATTCCAAACAGCGTATAAACACCCGAATTTCAATAAATTAAGTTATGTTTTTTTTCAATTCAAACGGGTTAAAAGGGCAGCCAAAGTAGTGCCCGCCGTCCCCTGCATGCGCATAACGGCCCATGGCCACCCTTCGGGACTTATAGCACTCCGGCTCCTTATCCGGACACTGGCTCTTTGCTTTTTTTTTCCAGTTTTTTCTTTTGAAAAATTTTATTTGCGGACTATGGGGGAAGAAAAACGCAAGACAAGTATTCACTAAAAATCATCGTGTTTCTTATAAATACAACAATAAACGGAAATACCTAATTTAAACAATAATGAATTTTTCTATGTTCTTAGTCTATACACAATCCTCAAGGTAGTCATTTGTAATACCGTTCATACTGTAGCAGCGATAAAAAACAAGATCTTTACACAAATAGCTGCTTCTCTATTAAAAACTAAAATTATTATCAACATGCTTGAGTAAGGGCTCCGCGGAAGATTTTAACGTCTAAATTCACATTAATACGCATAATACTTAAAAATTGCATTTCCAGACACTTACAATTGTGTCCGCAGTGCGGACACAATTGAACTAACTATATAACAATAAGCATAAAAATAGTACAAATCGATATTTAGGATTCCGTAGAACTTGTAAAATATAAAGCACATAATTTATTCACTATATTCATTGCACAATTAAATTGTAAAATTCACAACCTCAGTCCCAACACCCAACATACTGGCTTAAAAACACATACATATACAAATATTATTTCTTTCATAAAAATTTCAAAAAAATTTCTAGAATTGAAAAAACATTTTATCTTTGCACCCGCAATGCGAAAATGATTGCGCCTTATTGGAGGAATGGCAGAGCGGTCGAATGCGGCAGTCTTGAAAACTGTTGACTGTAACAGGTCCGGGGGTTCGAATCCCTCTTCCTCCGCCAGTAGAAGTTTCAAAAGAAACTTTAAAAATCAAAAGCCTTTAAACACTAGTGTTTAAAGGCTTTTTCTTTTTTTTGCACATCTTTCAAAAAAACAGGTGTTTACTCAAAAACAATTACCCTACTCTTCACCTAGTTTATTTTAGGTCCTTTTCTTAAAAACAGGGTAACTAAAAAAACATGAAAATTCCTTACTCTTATTTAACAATTTCAAAATTTTTAAATCGATTGCTTATTAATTTGAAAAGCATATTTCAATTTCACGGTATACTTAATTATCTGCATCTCTTTTGCTGGTAAATACAAAATCAAGTATTTATACTTATTGTAAAAATCTTTTAAATATTTAATTTCGAAACACGAAATAGAGCATTCAAGAACTTACATTGTCGGAATCACAACAATTAAGCCTGCAAAAAAAATATAATTTAATTGATCTCTGCGCCAATAATTTTACACCTGACTAAGTGGGCTATTAGTAATTCTTTAAAAGACAATCAAAACCATCAATAACATGAAAAACGAAAATTTAACAAGAATTGAGTCCTACAATCTGAATGTTGAGGAATATAAATTAATTGAAAGTATCTATACTGATCCAGCTACAGTAATAACCATAGCACAGACAGGTTATAAGCTATACACTATGTTCAAACGCAAAAAGTCAGGGCCTAGTGAAGAGGTAATCTATTTACGTAAAATCTATTCTGAAATTAGGAATATGCAATCGGACTTAAAAATGATAATAAATCTTTTGCAAGACCTGAAAGTATATATCGATCAAAGGCAAATAGATTTTATAGCGAACACCTTATCTTCCAAAATAAGTACAATAAATTTATTTCTTATAGGCTGGCTGGAAAGCGGCAAAGGTAATATTGAAGAACAATTTGCTTCCATTCATGAAACAAAAAACTTACTTGGTATTTATGGATTTGCACATATTTATGTTTATATCTTAGCATTTCAAACAGAACTGGAATTATGTTATTGGTTAGAAAAAGGGGATAATTTTACCAGAGTTTTATTGGAGGATAGTAGGCATTATTTTAAAGAGGCTTTAAATGAAAATCACACGTTTGAAACACCTTCTAAAAGGCTCAAATACATTTCAAATTCAATGAACGAATTGCAACAAAAATTCCCCATAGGGACTTTTAATCAAGAGATTAAGATAGTGACAAGTAAACAAACCGCTTGTAGATCCGAAGGATATAAAATTGTATTGTATACACTTACAATCACTGGTGATATTGCAACTGGGTTTGCTTTTAGTTTTAATGAAAAAATATTGCAGATTGTTAACTCTGAAAGAGATACTGACTGCAGACCAGGTGGACCGCCAAGATTAATGTTGACTGAACTCGAAGAAAAACTTTTTGATATTAACTCTAATGCACCATTATTAGATAAGCAGATTGCAAATTACAATAATGCTCATCAGCTTTATTTGCAGTATTTAAAATCTAAACTAGAATTGACTGCAATTGTTAATTCGGTGAACCAGATGATTGAAATTATTGATACTTGGGAAAATTAAAACCAGTCTGCAGCTGATCTAAAGACAATATAGGTTTCTTTTGTAACATTTGAAGGCAATATTCAATTTTTAAAATTTTGACGAGCATTGGTTAGCAGATTTTGAAAGGTCTAAAAGCGAGATGCAACATTTTACTTCTGATCCCTCTTCCTCCGCTGACACCTTTAAAACAGACTTTTTAAAGTTCAGGAAATAGGCTAAAAAATTATAAAACCCTTTAATCATTAGATTTCTGGGTTTAATTTTTTTTTATGCTCGTTTTCAATATTTATAATACTACATAAAAGAATAATTAAAACAGCACTTTATTAAATATTCTATTGACCTGTGTGCAATTTTATTTTTTCTTTTAAATAATCAAAAGTCAACGGTTCAGTGTAATTAATTTCTATTAAAACGATCTCAAGTTTTATACAAAGATATCTTTTCCGTTCGTCACGTTTTTTTAAGTTTTCAAATGCTTTATTACCTCCCCAAGCCTTAATCGGATGAAAATGTTGTTGTCCTTGATACTCAAAAGCTATATTCTTTTCGGGCAAATAAATGTCTAATTCCAAATTTTCAAGCCAATCTGGACGAATATTACGTTCTATAGTACAAAAAGGAAAAGCATTAGAAACTAATTTAAAAAGAATTGTTTCACTAACCCAACCTTCTCCAATTTTTCGAAAACCAAACTCAGCCCTCGTTGTGTTTTCTGGTAATTTAGATAATTCTTTAGAGTATTTAATAGCTAATAGTTTTTCTTCTGTACTCTCAAAACCCGGATTATCCATCATCAACTTATTTGAGAGCTTTAGTTTTTCAATAATTTCTGACGGACAAATACCGGGAAGATACTGAAAGTCATGAAAACCAAGTTTTAATGAGGCTAATTGAATATACCAACCATAATACTGTTTAAAATTCCCTCCATACATTTCATGGCACCATCTTAATGTTGGAGTTGTCATGTTACAACGATGACAAAGTTTTGGGCGAAATTTAAAAATTGCATCAATTCGAGTCTTTGGTTTTATTTTATTTTTATATGAGTTTGGAAATGGTGCTTGCCAAGGCATTCTAGTAATTTCTTTTTTATCTTCTGAAATACATTCCGACAATTCAAAATAATTTATCACTGCTTGTTCAGTACACAAGCAGAGGAATTGTTCACTATTATGCTCTTCAGAAAAAGAAATAAATGTTCCATAATGTTCTGGATAATGAACATATGGAAATGGTAAACTTTCAAATTGAACCGGTGATCTTAAGGCAACTTCAGGTAATTGACGAATATTATAGGAGATATTTCTCGTTGTTTTTTTGTCATCTCTTTGAGCCATACTTTTAGGATATGTCTATATAATAATGTGAATTAGATTAAGTACTAAATTAATACTATCCTGCAATTATTGTTTACTTATTTCTATTTTTTAGTTTTTCAGCTAAAATTAGATTCTCAAACAATATGTTCTAATAATTTTTAATCCTCTAGGAAATTAAGAAAACGATCTTATACCTAAATTAGTACATACTAAATTTTACGTTATAGTCGAAGCTATAGATCTTCTGTTTGAATAAAATTTCAGCAAAAAACAATTAAGATTACTTTTATAACACTTAAATTTATCGACATTTTTTGTAAGTATATCCACATCACTAGGGATAATATCAATAAAAAATAGTACTTGTTTTCAAATGTAATCTAATAAAAAAATAATATTTTTATGAAAAAAAGCATTTATGCAACTGTGTAACTCAGAAAAACATTTAAACTTTTAATGACGTTTTATACATTCACAAATTAAAAATACACTACTGAATAGTGTATCACAAAATTAAACCTATTGATAAATTTATACTTAATTAAATATGAGTGAGCAAACCCAAATTCAAATTAAAGAGTTAAAAACTAAAAAAGCCGTTTGGCAACTCTTTGCTGACGCAGTTGAGCTAATAAATGATGAAGATATAATACATCAGGGGACATTATTCCAACAAATTGTTTGGGTGAATAACAATATCGATTTTTACGTTGATCCAAATGCATTGCCCGTTGGAGACCAATTAGTACTTCCGAATATAGAGCTATTTAGAAATGTTGATTATTCAATTTCAAATTATAATCTCTTAAAAGGAAAAGCAGAAATACTAAATCAAATTAACCACAAAATAAGCGCACTTAATTTTGGAATTCAATCACTTGAGCAAAATTTAAAAAATTAATTACTTCATGAGGACAAATTACAGTATTAAGGCAACTATTAATGAAAAACCAACAGATTTTTTTATTAATTGCAGAAAAAATTGATTATCCTAACAATAATATTTATACACAACGAATTTATACAAGATTGAGCTATTCCGAGGAACATCTAAAAATAAACTTGAAAACATTCGACCTATTTTGTAATTTTCTTCAATTGATGAAATAACACCATAACCAAGGTAGCTTCCTAAAAAATCTACAATTTAATTGTAGTGGCAGAATCGTGGCACAGCTAAAAATCGCAATTGAAAATTGAGTAAAGCCAGGAGTTCTGAAAAAAGTTCGAATCGGATTGAGACCGCTGTTTTGTCGATTTGGTAAAACACATTCCATTTTTTTTATCTGTTCACATTTTTAAATGGTTCACGTTTAGTGAACACTACAAAAAAATGAACATGATTTAACTTAATATAAGCTAGCTAAAAATAAATATACTTTCCAGTTTTGATGTCTTAAATTAAAACGCTCAAAATTTGAAAGGTGGGTAGAAAGATAGGTAGATAACATAATTAACAATTATATCATAATTGAAGAAAATTTAAAGCCCGTCTTACTAACTGGTAAGAAATTTACAAGTATAATGGGTAGGAACATAGGTAGAAAAACAAAATTTCGATGCCATTTAGTTAATTACTTCTAGCACTCTGAATTATTAATTTTAAATTCACATAGAAAAAGAATCTTAAAATTAAGAAAATGCAGAAACATCAAATTTATGATCTCTATTTCAAAGTAAATACTACTTGCCTTTACAACATTTCACAGAGCTTACTGCAAAACAAAAAACTAACAATCAACCGTTTAACCCAAACAAAACATCTCCAAACTATTGACTTTCTCAAAAAAAAAGACTAACTTTGCCTAAATGGATACATGAGACGCTTATTGCTTAAACAATAACGCTTTTTCATTAAGTAAGCAATAAGCGTCTCATGTATCCATTTAGAGACTGATAGTTCTTCATCACAAAGACTTCGTCTTTGTGATGAAGAACTATCGTAAATTTTTCCATCCGACTTAAAAATCCCGTACATTTAACTTTTCTCCTTAAAGCAAATTACAAGGTACATTCTACAAAAAAAACCACTCCATTCCATAAGAACATACAATTAATATATTTGTCGCAAATATTTACTATATTTGCGACAAAGTATCACTTAAATAATGACAGAAAGCACTGAAAATAAAGTAATTGCACGCATAAAAAAAGCCAAGAGGGGGTCTGTGTTTTTTACTGACGATTTTCTTCGTTTCGGAAGTGCAAAAACAATCAGTAAATCCTTAGAACGACTTACTGAAAAAAAAGAAATAATGAGAGTTTCCAGAGGTATTTATACAAGGCCCGAAATAAACAAAACCCTTGGTATCACAATAACTCCTTCAATTGAGAATATCGCAAAGGCAATAGCGCGTCGAGATCGGGCACGCATTATTCCTACTGGTGCATATTCTCTAAACATTCTTGGACTTTCTACACAGATACCAATGAATGCTGTATATCTTACTGATGGTGTTGCCAGAAAAATAGCAATAGGAAAAAGATCGCTACATTTAAAAAAAACAGCAACAAAAAATTTGGCCTCCATTGGAGAAATAAGCGGACTGGTAATTCAAGGCCTTAAGGCATTGGGAAAAGACCAGCTTAATGAGGACGAGAGATTAAAAGTAATTGAAATATTAAAAAAAGAAAAGATAGAACGCCTGCGTCATGATATCAAATTAGCTCCTGAATGGATCCGAACAATAATGAAAGCGGCATTACCAGAAAACCAGCAGCTATGATAAAAAATTGGATTTCATTAACAGATGAAGAAAAAGCAGGTTTATTTACAGAAGCAGCAGCACAAAAAGGGCTTCCTGCTTATGCTGTTGAAAAAGACTGGTGGGTCACTGTGACACTGCTGGCAATTTTTACCTCCCAATATTCAGATCATCTCATATTCAAAGGAGGAACTTCATTAAGTAAAGCTTACAATTTAATTGAACGATTCTCTGAGGATATTGATCTTGCTATAGATAGAAGTTTTCTTAAATTTCCAGGGGAACTTTCTAAAACTGCGATCAAAAAACTTCGCAAAGCTTCTGGGCAATTTATCATTGCTGACTTCAAAAATGAACTTGAAGCACAACTTTTAAAAATTGGGATACCAAGTACTCTCTTCAGCCTCAAAACTGATGAAAATATCGATGACACAAGCGACCCGCACTCAATTGAACTAATATACAAGCCTGTAATTAATCATGTATCAGGCTACTTGCCTCAAAGAGTTCTGATCGAAATCGGAGCCAGATCACTAAGAGAACCCTCTGAAATGCGTCCTATTTCATCCATACTTGATGAAACATTTCCTGAACAATCTTTTAATATCCCTGCTTTTAATGCAAACGTAGTATTACCATCCAGAACTTTTCTTGAGAAAGTTTTTCTGCTTCATGAAGAATTTAGTAAGCCTGTTGATAAAATCAGATTTAGTAGGCTGACCAGACATTTATATGATCTAGAAAAAGTCATGGATAATGAATACGGAATTTCTGCGGTTAAGGATAAAAATTTATTTTTTACTATTGTAGAATTTAGGCAAAAATACACCACAGTGAGAGGCATATCTTATGAAAGACACACCCATTCTACTTTGTCATTTCTTCCACCTCCAGAAGTGGATGAAGCATGGAGACAGGACTATACAGAAATGAGGGAAAATATGTTTTATGGCGCAACACTTAGCTACGATATGCTAAAAGAAAGACTAAATGCTCTTAATGATCGCTTTAAAGAGAACGGCCTTAACTCACAGAACGACAACTAAAAGAAAAACATCAAACCTAAATTCGAAACCATTAGTAAAAAATAAATTTCCTATCTTAAATTTTAAACAATTAAAACTTTATCAGCTTGAAATAATTCATGTTCTTCACGCTGAACATATCCAAGTTGATTAGTTACCAAATTAGTATTTCCAATTACAAAATCTGCATTATTATAATGACTGTGTCCGTAAATCCAATACAATGGACCTATTCTCTCAATGACTTCTGAAAGCTCAACAGCAAAAGCGTCATTCAAAGGACTATTTTCATAAATTTTTGGATATTCTTTAAAAGTCGGGACATGATGAGTTGTAACAACAATTTTCTTAGAATCTGCACCCTCTAGAATTTTAGTAATAAAATCTAGACTCTCAAAATAAAGCTTATTGTAATCATCTGCTGAAAACCTTGCCCCATTAAATTTAATAACATGAAAATCACTAAGCCCTCTTTCAATATTCAATCGGGAAACCGGACTAATGTAAGACCATAGAGTCGAGAAGACCAGTTTTAAATTATCATATTCTACAACATAATTATTTAAAAGGATTACATTATTTCTAATCTTTTCATAAAAAGTTCCTGTTTTAAAAAGAGCATCAAAATAGTAATACTCATGATTTCCCGGAATCCAATATGTCATTTGAAAATTATCTGATAAAAAATCAAAAAAATCCTGATGTTTATCCATGAGCCCAAAAGGTATAATATCCCCAGCCAGAATTAAGATATCTCCGTTTGGAATTAAGGGATTATCTTTCATGAATCCTTTGTTTTTAATAAACTCCAGATGCAGATCTGAAGCATATTGAATTCTGTTTATTTCCATATTATTATTGTTTAAAGAACCAAGACTCCCAAAAAGATAGAAAGCTGCTCTTTATCTTGTTATTAAAAAAATATTCATTCAGATACTATTCTTACGAAGAGTTTCCTCAATCTTCACACTGTCGTATAGAAATATATCTCCTAGTTTAGTATATGGAAGAATCCCAGTCTGTCTGTATTTTATAATAGTATTATTAGATAGACCAAATATCTTTTTTAAATCTTCATTTCTGTAATAGGCAGGTCTCAAGGTTTTTCCTTTACTGATTTTTGAATCGATCACTTCCAGTTTTACCATTAAAGGATCTATAATATTTTTAATCTCCATTATAAAGGCCTGTCTCTTTTCTTTCTTTGTCATATTGAATTGTTAGTTAATGTTATATTTTTTTTCATCCCGAGCTTACCAGTTCTCAAGTTTTCTTTTTCGCTCCATCAATATCCCAATCAAATCATCTAAAAATTTAATCTGTTTCTCTTTATAAGTATAACCTTTACACTCAGAAAATTGTCTGCTTATTCTAGTTATTTTTTTCTGAACTCCTTCATTATTTTTATATGTAAAATTTTTACTTAGAAATTCCTGAATACTGATTCGATTTTTTTTCACATCAGATGGATCAAAAAATAAAAGACCTTCATCCATTAGGATATAAAAAAGAATTGCAAGCTCACTTTTACTATAAGAGCTTTTGCATCTTTCAGACAATGATAGATTACTCTGAAAATCATTTAAGAGCAATAAGTTTTCAATCTTTTTTACCCTCTTATCGAGCTTAAAGAAATTATCTAAAATTTCAGAGGTCTTGGCTTTCGTCATTTAAAGAAATTATTATTTCTGATTTTTTCCCAACAGAAGTTTCTGTCGAACAATTAGTCATATGCTTTTGGGCTATTAAGCTGTAAAACAAATCTGACTACAAACAATGCTAAAGTAATTGTCGAAAATGGAATTATCTGTATCATTTGTCACACTCGACCTTTTTATTTATTTAACTTTTAAGTTTTTACATTAAATTTAAAGCATATAAGCTCCAGCAGAAAAGAAGTATTGGAATACAATTATGTAATTCAAGAAAATTATGACACGGGTAAAAATCTCCAAATTTTGAAGTATTAATAATTTTACTGCTTTAGCAGTAAAAAATGTATTTTGAAAATTCAGGGGATTCAAAATGAATATAAAAAAGGCTCTTTTACTGCTAAAGCAGTAAAAGAGCCTTTTTTATATATGACTTTAAGAAAAGTGTGCCTCTTTATATGCAAAAGCATATATTCTTAAAAGTATACACTTTTTTATATTCAAAAGCATATAATTTGCTATACAATAAAAAAATCGGAAGCAGCATTAAATTATGCACTCAAATTAATCACAAATACAAATAACTACATCAGAAATTGATTATGTTATAAAAAAATGTATTTTTGTCATACTAAAAAAACAGAATTATAACCTATTAAAAAACAAGGTTTTACATACAAAATCAGCACGTTTTAAAGTTTGTGGCAGAATCGTGGCACAGAGATTAAAAAAATATTAGAAATGCAGTATAAGAGCGGGATGCAGTATTTAGGTTCGAATCCCTCTTTCTCCGCCAGATAAAGTTTCAATAGAAAATCTAAAAACCAAAAGAGGCTGTCTCAAAAGTGAGGCAGCTTTTTTTATGACAAAAAAAGGAAAGCTTTCGCTTTCTTAATTCTTGCAATTTGATTAAATTGCGGTGTGTGTATAGCTTCAAAAATAGTCTTTAAAGATTACATTCCCAACCAAAATGTGCTTTTTCCTCCAAACTTATCGGAGTTGATTGACAGCAGGCACCCTTGTAAAAATAGTATCCCATATCGTTGACGGTTTGGATCTGATGAGTTTGATTCATAAATATAAGCCTGGCGGCACATCAAGCTACCATCCAAAAATGCTTCTCAAAGTTTTGGTTTACGGCTATTTATGCAATATTTATTCGAGCCGCAAGCTGGAACAGGCCCTTAAAGACAACATCAACTTTATGTGGCTCAGCGGGATGAGCCAGCCCGACCACAATACTGTTAATCGCTTCAGGAGCCAGCGGCTGAAAGGGCAGTCAAAGAAATTTTCACACAAATTGTTCTTTTATTAGAAAGGGAAGGCATCGTAAATCTTAAGACTGCCTTTGTTGACGCCACCAAGATTGAAGCCAATGCCAGCCGTTATACTTTTGTTTGGGGAAAGGCTATTAAAAAGAGCAAAGAGCGTATTGAACAGCAGCTGGAAGAACTTTGGGATTATGCACAGAGTGTAGCCAAAGAAGAACTTAAAAATATGGAACCTGCTGATTTTAGAGCTATCGGCCCAGAAAAAGCAGAAGCTGCCATCAACACGATCAATGCAGTTTTGAAAGAGAAAAAAGTTCCTTCGAAAGTACGCCAGAAGCTCAATTATGCCAAAGGAACTGGCCAAAGAACCTTGAAAAGTACAGACAGCAGGAAGAAATTCTTCAAAATAGAAACTCATTCTCCAAAACTGATACCGATGCCACTTTTATGCGCATGAAAGAGGACCATATGCTCAACGGCCAGTTAAAACCGGCTTACAATCTGCAGATCAGTACCAATAAGCAGTTTATTCTGCACTACAGCCTGCATCCGAATCCTACCGACACCAAAACCCTCAGTCCTCATATTGATGGTTTTGAGAAATCATACAAAAAAGTTCCCAAAGAGCTGGTTGCCGATGCTGTCTATGGTTCGCAGGAAAACTACAGCTTATTGAAAGCCAGAAAAATAAAAGCCTTTGTTAAGTATAATTATTTTGACAAAGACTGCAAGACCAGACAGGTAACCGCCTCGCAAAACAATCCTGAACTGGCCAAAACAAGGCAGAAGGCGTTTGATCTGCTCAAAACAAAACGGGCGAACAGCTCAGAAAGCAGAGGTGCCATGATGTAGAACCTGTATTTGCCCAAATCAAACACAACAAAGGATTTAAACGATTAATGCTTCGAGTACAGAACAAGGTGAGACAGCCTCTTTTTTTAATTGTTATCATTTTCTATTTCAGTCACAAAGAAAACTGACTGCCCCTAACAACGCCGCAATTTCATTGTCATTTGAAATAGAAACCTCAACTTTTACACCAGTCTCCTGAATCGTTTTATTAAATGAGGATAAAAACAAATCACTAGCATTGGCAATTTTTCCGCCGATGATAATACAATCTGCTGAAAAGTTCTTAATCCACGGAATTGTAACTTCTGCTAGATCCTCTCCCAGTCTTTCAAATACTTGAATTGCCGACTGATTTCCGTTTTTTGCCAGATTATAAAGTTCCAAGCCATTATTAAGTTCAATACCGTTTAAAGATTTATAATGTGATAAAAGGCCTCTTGCGGAAACATAATCTTCTGCAATTCCATCTTGATAAGGCAGATTGTAAATTTCTCCATCAGCGGGAACGGAATCCCCTGAGTTTATTGATACTCCTTTATCAATAAAACAAGCTCCAAGTCCTGTGCCTAAAGTTACCGCCATTACTTTTTTAGAAAGATTCTCTTGCTGTTTAAAAACTTCTCCTTTTCCAAAACAAACAGCGTCATTTTCAAAAAGAACTGGAAAATCTGACGGAAAGTCGAGAGTTTCTAAAAGCATTTCTCTTATGTTTAATCCGTAAAAATGTTCGTATTTCGACTGGTCCTTAATCCAGCAGATGCCGTTTTTATAATCAAATGGACCTGGCATGCAGACTGCTATTCCGGTAATGTCTTTTACTTTAGAATTTTCAATTGCTGTGCAGATTACTTTTTTCCAAATATTCATAACCTGATCTGCAGGCAAATTCGAATCAAAAGATTCTTTACAGAGCGAAAAGTCCAAAACTTTCATATCTGTTTTATTGATAACCGCAGCGGTAATATGTGTTCCTCCAATATCCAGCCCAATGGCGTGTGATGTATTCATTTTTAATCTTTTAGCTTAGTACTAGATATTTTTGTCTTTCAAAATTTGAGGATAATGAATACTCGTGTGTACAATCATTTCGCCAAATAAGGTATTCGCCCAAGCAAACCATTTTCGGGTAAATTTGTTCACATCGTCTTTATGAAATGATTCGTGCATAAATCCAGTATCGGCATTGGTTTTAATTAAATTGCTAATACAAGCTTTTATTTCTTTTTCATCTACACTTGTAATGGCTCTTAAAACAATACTCATTGGCCAGATGGTGTCGACTCCTGTGTGCGGACCGCCAATTCCTTCTCCTGCTTTTCCTTTGTAGAAAAACGGATTATTCTCTGACAATACGACTTTTCTCGTATTCAGATACAAAGGATCATTTGGTTTAATAGCCCCTAAATAAGGCAATGATAATAACGAAGGAACATTGGCATCGTCCATCATGTGGAAACTGCCATATCCGTTGACTTCAAAAGCAATAATTTTTCCAAATTTTGGATGATTGATGATTCCGTGTTCGTCTAAACCTTTTTGAACCTGATCTCTTAATTCTGTCGCTTTTGCAACCAAATCATTGTCTTTTAAAGCAGGAAGAGAGAAAATCTCAATCAAATAACCTAGTACTTCAATAGCAAACATATTACTCGGAATCAAATAACCGAACAAAGTAGAATCGTCACTTGGCCTGAAAGTCGAAACGATTAATCCGCATGGTTTTACAGGATAACCGTAACCACCTAACGGAACACCATCTGTTGCCCAAGCCGTCTGACGCTGAAAACTATAAGGTCCGCCTTTTCCATCTAATCTTTGCTGTTCTTTAAAAGTTTGCAAAACCAAAAGCATGGCTTCTTTCCATTTCGCATCAAACAAACTGATGTCACCCGTTTCTTTCCAATAGCCGTGCGCTAATCGAACGGGATAGCATAAACTGTCAATTTCCCATTTTCTTTCATGAATTCCGGGCTGCATTTTGGTAAGATCATTTTTCCATTCGCTTTCTTTGGTAAAATCTTTATAAAAAGCATTCGCATACGGATCCAAGAGAATACATTTCGCTTGACGATTAATCACTCCTTTTACCAATTCAGCCAACTTCGGATCTTCTTTCACAAACGGAATATACGGCCAGATTTGCGCCGTACTGTCTCTCAGCCACATAGCATCAATATCACCGGTAATCACATAAGTATCTGGTTTTCCGTCGATTATTTCAAAATCAACTGTCGTATCTAATGTATTTGGAAAACAGTTTTCGAATATCCAAGCCAATTCTGGATTAGCGATTTGTTTTTTAACGCGTACGATTGCAGCTTCGATTGCTTTACTTGTAAATTTTCTTTCGGCAACAGGAGGTCTTTTCGAAACAAAATCTTTTAAAGGAAAAGAAAAAGTATCTGAATTAAATCCGAATGCTTCTGTTTGGAGTGCCATTAATCCTGCTGAAAAAATGCCTGCGTTTTTTATAAATTTTCTACGTGACTGCATATCTTTTTATTTTGAAGTTGAATAAGAATATGGGAATGCTTCTTTTGATGTTCCTCTTTTAAAATTTGGCGAACTTTTCATATCAAAATTTAATTCTCCACCTTTTAATACATCAAAATGATTGATGTAATTTTTGGTATGAAGCGCATTATTCCATTTTAATTCGTTTACATATTTGTTTGTTTCTGAATTATTTGGCGCATTGATAATAAGCTGTTTTCCGTTTTCTAACTGTAAGGTTGTTTTCTTAAATAATGGCGCTCCCAAAACATATTCTTCTGTTCCTGGACAAACTGGATAGAATCCCATGGCAGAGAAAATATACCATGCCGAAGTTTGTCCGTTATCTTCGTCTCCGCAATAACCATCTGGCGTTGGTTTGTACAAGCGATTCATGACTTCTCTTGACCAATATTGCGTTTTCCAAGGTTCTCCTGCATAATTGTACAAATAAATCATGTGCTGAATCGGTTGGTTTCCGTGAGCGTATTGACCCATATTCATGATCTGCATTTCGCGGATTTCGTGAATAACGGCTCCGTAATAACTATCATCAAAAATTGGCGGTGTTGTAAAAACAGCGTCTAATTTTGCTGTGAAATTTTTCTCGCCTCCCATCAAATCAATTAAACCTTGAATGTCATGAAAAACGCTCCAGCTGTAATGCCAGCTATTCCCTTCTGTAAAAGCATCTCCCCATTTAAACGGATTAAAATTAGCCGGAAAACTGCCATCTTTATTTCGTCCACTCATTAAACCAACTGATGGATTATAAAGATTTTTATAATTCATCATTCGTTTTTCATACAAACTGATTTCCTTTTTCGGACGGTTTAATGCTTTTGCTAATTTCCAAATCGTAAAATCGTCATAAGCATATTCTAATGTTCGAGCTGCATTTTCGTTGATTTTTACATCGTACGGAACATATCCTAAAGTGTTATAATACTCGACTCCTTTTCTGCCAACAGCTTCTAGCGGACCTTCATTATTTGCTCCGTGCAATAAAGCTTCGTACAAAGTATTGATATCGTAACCGCGAAGTCCTTTCATATAAGCATCAGAAACTACTGAAGCAGAATTATTTCCTACCATTACATTTCTAAAACCAGGACTTGACCATTCTGGTAAAAATCCGCCTTCTTTGTAATCGTTTATTAATCCTTCCTGCATTTCTTTATTTATCGAAGGATAAACCAGATTTAACAAAGGATATAAAGCACGGAAAGTATCCCAAAATCCAGTTCCCGCATACATATAACCTGGGAGAACTTTTCCGTTGTACGGACTGTAGTGCACAATTTTTCCGTTTTTATCGATTTCATATTGTTTTTGCGGAAAACAAACGGTGCGGTACAAACAGGAATAAAATGTCTTTAATTGATCTACATTGTTGTCTTCTACAGCAATTTTTCCTAAAACTTTATTCCATTCTGCTTTAGATTGAGAAACAGTTTCTTCAAAAGTTGTTGTGCCCAATTCATTTTTCAAATTCAATTCAGCTTGTTCTAGACTTATAAAAGAAGAAGCCACTCTAACATTTACTTTTTCTCCCTTTTTAGTTTTAAATCCAACCACTGCACCTGCATGATTTCCTTCTGATTCTAATTTATCAGCAGTTAAAACTTTATCCAACCAAGTTGAATTCGTTTCAAACTTTTTATCAAACACCAAAACAAAATAGTTTTTGAAGTTTTGAGGAACTCCTCCGCTGTTGCGCGTTGTATAACCGATTATTTTATTTTCTGATGGAATTATTTTAATATAAGAACCTTTATCAAATGCATCGATTACAATAGAAGATTTTTCGTTTTCTGGAAATGTAATCTGAAAATGTGCCGCTCTTTCTGTTGTCGTAATTTCGGTTGTAACGTCATGATCCGCAAGATAAACGCTGTAATAATAGGGTTTTGAAACCTCAGCTTTATGACTGAACCAACTCGCGCGTTCTTCTTCGGCGAAAGCCAATTTACCTGTAACAGGCATAATCGAAAACTGGCCGTAATCGTTCATCCACGGCGAAGGCTGATGCGTTTGTTTGAATCCTCTAATTTTCTCAGCTGTATAGGTATACGCCCAGCCATCGCCCATTTTTCCAGTTTGAGGCGTCCAGAAATTCATTCCCCACGGTCTGCAAATTGCGGGATATGTATTTCCGTTGGATAGATTGTGCAAGGATTGTGTTCCCATTAAAGGATTTACATATTCTACAGGATCTAAATTTTTAACTTGCGCATTTACAAAAATGCAACATTGCAATATTCCTAAAAAAATTAAACTCTTTATTTTCATACTTTGTGTTTGTTATCCTAACAGGTTTCAAAAACCTGTTAGGTATTTTTTTTTGTACAATATAAATCTCGCTTATTAAGGCTTTAAACTTTAACAAAGCAACCGTAAATCTTAATCTTAAATCATACCTAACAGGTTTTAAAAACCTGGTAGGACTTCAAACTGAGACTGCGACTGAGAACTAAAAAGGCCTGTCTTCCTTTTTAACTCCCCAAGTCGGTGATGGCTTATTTCCCATATACAATTTTAGTTCCCCGCCTTTTACAATCATTTCTTGTGTGATATATGATTTTGTATACGGTTTTCCGTTGTATTCTGCTTTTTGGATATAGATGTTGGATGCGCTGTTGTTAACGGCATTTATCGTAAAAGAAACATTTTTTGTGTGATGAATCACGGCTGTATTTACTAGCGGACTTCCTAAAACATAAATTCCGTTTGCAGGATTAACCGAATAGAATCCCATTGAAGATAAAATATACCAAGCCGACATTTGACCTAAATCTTCGTTACCGCATAATCCGTCTGGTTTTGTGGAATAAAATTTGTCGTCGATTTCTCGAATTAATTTTGCTGTTTTCCAAGGCTGTCCAGCATAAACATACAAATATGGAATGTGGTGATTTGGCTCGTTTCCATGAGCGTATTGACCGATTAAACCGCTAATGTCTGGTGAAACATCCTCGCCTTCAACTTTATCTGTCAGCAAGAAAAGTGAATCTAGTTTTTTGATAAATTTATCTTCGCTTCCAAATAAATCAATTAAACCATACGGATCTTGAGGAACCAACCAAGTATATTGCCATGCGTTTCCTTCAACATAATCGTCTTTACGGTGCGCAGAAGAAAGCGGATTAAATGGTGTTCTCCAATTTCCATTACTCAATTTGCCGCGCATAAAAGTGGTTTCTTTATCAAAATATTGTTTGTATAGATTGGCTCTTTTCGTAAAATAATTATAATCCTCTGTTTTCTTTAAAGATTTCGCCATCAAAGCAATACAATAATCATCGATTGCGTATTCTAAAGCATTTCCAACAGATTCTAATACTTTATCCGCTGGAATATATTCTAATTTCTGAACATAATCCATTCCGTCTCGCGTTTGCATCGCCGTTTTTTTAATTGCCTCGTAAGCCAAATTGGTGTCGTAATCGCGATATCCTTTTAAATAAGCGTCAACAATAACAGCTATAGAATGGTTTCCGTTCATGGTATTGGTTTCATTTCCCATTAAATGCCAGACTGGTAACCTTCCCTGCTGCTCGTAAATCGCTAAAAAAGATTTTACAATATCATTGATTTTTTCTGGCTGTGTAATGGTGTATAATGGATGAAGTCCGCGGTAAGTGTCCCAAAGTGAAAAAGTCGTGTAATTGGTAAAGTTGGCTTTTTCGTAGACTTTTTTATCTGTACCTCTGTAATCTCCGTTGGCATCGTTGAAAATAGAAGGCGCAAACATGGTGTGATACAATGAAGTATAAAAAACTTTCATTGTTTTTTCATCTGCTTTTATCTGAACTTTATTGAGTTCCTTGTTCCATTTTGAGTTTGCTAATTTTACAATGGCTTCAAAATTCCAATCTGGAATTTCTGCTTTTATATTTGCAGATGCATTTTCTGTGCTAACAGGCGAAATCCCAACTTTTACCAGAATCTGTTTATTTTTTAAGGTTTTAAAATCTAAAACGGCTTTTATTTTTAAGCCTTCTCCGTCTGTTCCTTTAATTACGGCAGTACTGTCATAAACTATCATATTGCTAATAGACTCAGAGAATTCCATTGCAAAATAAATACGTTGATCTGCAGCCCAACCCGAAGAATATCGATATCCTTCTATTTTTGTCTCGCTGATTTTTTTGATGAAAGTTTTTACGGGTCTGTCCCAACCAATTCCGTCAGCAAGGTCAATTAATATGTGTGAATCATTTGTATTTTCGAAAGTATATTTATGAAAACCAACTCTTTCGCTGGCAGTCAATTCGGCTTTGATTTTATATTTGTCCAATAAAACGCTGTAATATCCAGGTTTGGTCACTTCGTTTTTATGAGAGAAATACGAACCGTAACCGTTTACCATATCGTCTTTTGTTCCTTTGGTTAAACCGACTTTTCCACTCACAGGAAGTACCAAAATATCGTTTAAATCGCCAATTCCAGTTCCGCTTAAATGCGTATGGGTAAAGCCTAAAATGGTATTGCTCGCATAGTTATAACCGCTGCACCAGTCCCAGCCTTCAAAAATATTTACGGGACCTAACTGAACCGCTCCAAAAGGAACATTTGCCCCCACAAAAACATGGCCATGGCCAGCAGATCCGATTAGTGGATCGACGTATTGGGTGTAGTTAGTATTCTCTATTTTCTTTTTTTGAGAAAATGCAACACTGCCACAAAATAGATTTAAAATTAAAACTCCGCTAAAAATTAGTTTGCTGTTTATCATTTGTATTTTTTTATTTTTTCCGAATCCATAAGTTAGATGCACTGCGGTGCGCCTCTACGGAAACATTTGTCAATTTATAAGAACTCCTAGAGAGAGATAAAATTTAATTTTCATGAGGAGACGCACTGCAGTGCGTCTCTACGGAAAATCTTTGTCAATTATAAGAACATCTAATAAATGATAAATCTTGTTTTCATAAGGAGACGCACAGCAGTGCGCCTCTACGGAAAATCTTTGTCAATTATAAGAACATCTAATAAATGATAAATCTTGTTTTCATAAGGAAACGCACAGCAGTGCGCATCTGCGGGAAACCTTTGTCCCTTTGTTTCTTTGTCCCTTTGAACCTTTATTTATTTCTTTCTAAAACGTCGAATAAAGAATAAATCTTAATTCCAGACTTCGTTATTTTTCCTTCAAACGAAATTATTTTTTCTTCCCCAACTTTTAAATCAAAATAATTATCGCTCCATTTTCCTGTATATCCTTTGGCCGAAATGGAAATATATTTAGCTGCTTTTTCTGCTTTTATGATAATTGAATTTCCTTTTATCTGCCAACTTATTTTTGGGTCTTCCAATTTTAAATTTATCGGACGCATAAGATCAATTTCTGGTTTTATATCATCTCTGTAAGCTTCTTTTATAGCATACCATGCTGCTTTCGGCTGTCGGTTTTCGTAATCGGTAATGCTCCAGCTTGCAACAGGCCAGCAGTCATTTAATTGCCAAACCAAAGTTCCCATATTATAAGGCGCTTTTGAGCGATGAATACCGACAATGTTTTTTATAGAATAATAATGCATACACTGACTCAAGTATGCATAATCTTCTAAATTCATCTTTTTTATTTTAGAGGCATCGATGAAATATTTACCGAGATAAGAATCTAATTTCTCAAAACCTTTTCCCGCTTTTAAATGTACTTTTAGTATATCAGAATATAAATGACGATCTTCTGCTGAAGTAAAATTTTCAACTGACGAATAATTTGGTAAGGAAAGCATTCCGTACTCGCTCACGAAACGTCCTGTTTTGGTCTTAGCGTTTTCAATATCTTCTAATCCCCACCAAATTCCCCAATAATGGCTATCTCCTTCGGTTATGCTTTTGGCTTTTGACCAATGATGTAAAGGCGACGAACTTAAATACGGACGTTTATCATCAACTTCTTTTACCCATTTCGGAATACTGTCATGAAACAATCGGGTGTAATCTTTCCACAAACGAGTAGAATCTTGTTTTGAGATTTTAAAACTTTTCATCCATCCCCAATTTTTAAAAGCTTCATCAGCTTCATTATTTCCACACCACAAAACGATGCTCGGATGATGGCGTAATCTTTTTACTTGGTACTGAACTTCTTTTTTTACATTATCAAAAAAAGCATCGTCACCAGGAACCATTGTGCCTGCAAACATAAAATCCTGCCAGACATTTATTCCGTATTTATCGCATAAATCGTAGAAATAATCGTCTTCATAAATACCGCCGCCCCAAACGCGAAGCATATTCATATTGGCATCTTTCGCCGACAAAACTATTTTTTCATATTCTTTTTTGGTTACTCTCGAAAGAAAAGCATCTGACGGAATATAATTGGCTCCTTTCATGTAAACTGGCTTTTCGTCAATTTTAAAATAAAAGGATCTGCCCAAACTGTCTGGTTCTTGAATCAATTCAATCTTTCGATTTAAAACATACGGTTTCTCTGGAGTTTTTTCGTTATATGCTTCTAATCTTGGCGTTTTCCATATACCGCAGGTCGTAAATTTTGGCCCCCAATCCCAGCCGAAATGATATTGGGCTTTACGTACATAAGCACGCGGATTGTCTGGAATTACAAACGGATAATCTTTTTTAGCCAATGAATCGACTACATTTTGTGCCGATTGAAATACGATTCGCAAATCGTTATTTCCTGATTTCAAGACTTTTTTTACCTCAACGCGCCATTGACGGAACATATTATCGGCTTTTAAAACCAATTGATTATTCAGATATACTGATGCATACGTATCTAGTCCGTCAAAAACTAATTCTGTATTTTTCTTTTTCAGCACATTTGCTGTAACCTGAAACGTGGTTCTGTATTCCCAGTTTTTACGTTCGATCCATTGCAGTTTTTCTTCATTATTTCTGTAAAACGGATCTGGTATTAATTTACTGTTTAGCAAATCGGTATGAATTTCTCCTGGAACAGTTGCTGGATACCATTTTTGCGTTTTTTCTTCACGATATGTCCAATTGCTTTTTAAATCAATACTTTGCGCAAAAGTTATTGATGTAAAACCTGTCATAAACAGACATATTAGCCTATGAAGTTTTATTTTATGATTCATTTATAGGAGTACTTTTTATACCTTCTAAAATTAGTAAAAAGGTAGTAATTCGGCAGGTTAGAGAAGGAAAGAAATGACCAAATTTATTCCTTCTCTGTAGAATTTATTCTTTGTTAGTAACTCTAAAATACAACTAGAAACATCTTCTTTACCACTGCCTATGTTTTATTTTGGTTTTGATTGAATCGCTTTAAATTCAAATAATTACAGCAACCTGTTGAGTAAAAAAATCTAATTTAATCTGCTAAAATCAATTTAAATCTGCGTGAAAGATTTGCTAAAAGATTTTTTCACGCAGATCTGATATGATTAAAGCAGATGTAAACAGATTAAAATTGAATAAATCAATTCACTTAACTGATCAGAATAAACTTCAAAGTATCGTTTCTTGAAATTTTTAAAATGCAGAAAATAAATCCATCTTTTTCAGCAACATCCATATTGGTTTGCTGCGAAAAAAAAGCATTTGAATCTGCAAAGTAACTTTTCAAATACTTCCTTTTAAATCAATCCATTACAAAATTTAAAAATAAGCCGGGTATGCTCATTACCCGACTTATTTTAACTAACCAACCAAAATTTTAAAATTATTTATCCCACCAGATTCTTGTGGTCATTAAGTCTAAACCTTGACGTTGAATTGCTTCTTTATAATTAGCCTCATTCGTAATAAGTTCTGACTGATCATAAATTAATCTTCTCGGAATTGTTCCTTTTGTTTCTCCTGTCGGATCATTAACTGGAACTAAAACTGGATAACCTGTTCTTCTGTATTCTGAGAATGCTTCAAAGCCATTAAACAATAGCAAAATCCATTTTTGAGTGATAATCTGTTCGATTTTTTCTGCTTCTGTTCCTGCAGATTTAAACGGATAAGTGGTAATATACGTGGTGTATTCTGCTGGTGAAACCGCAGGCACTTTATCTCCAAAAATCGTTAGAATGTTCATCGCTGCTCTTACTCCATTTTCATAATAAGTCTGGGCAGATCCGCCAACGTTCCAACCTTTTACTGCCGCTTCTGCCAATAAAAACTGAACCTCAGCATACGACATAATTAATGTTGGAGCATCGTAACGCAATACTGTCGAAGTATTTGGATCTGAGAAAAGTTTTTTATCTCCTCCCGGAAAATCTTTTGCATCATTTGGTAAACCTTGCTGACTAGCTGGACTGTTATCTCCCGTCGCTTCTAGTTTTGCGTAAATTCTTAAACGCGGATCGTTTGTATTTTTCAATAAATCAATAAAAGTTTTACTGAATTTAATGTTAGCTTCACCGCCATTTAAGTCATTTCTAACCCATGAAGACGTTATCGGATTTGTTTTTACTCCCGGAGGTCCTGCATCATGTCTTAAAACCAAACTGTCATCATTTGAAGTAAAAACACCTTTTGCATACGCTTTTTCTACAAATTCTTTCGCTTTAGCAGGATTTACTTTAGACAAACGCATGGCTACTCTTAACATTAAAGAGTTTGCCAATTTTTTCCATCTTGTAACATCACTTTGGTAATACAAATCGGCATTTCCTACGAAAGGTTTTCCTGCGTCTAACGCCGTTCCAGCTTCATCTAATTCTTTTAAAAGATCGTTGTAAATAGCTTCCTGCGTGTCATATTTTGGAGAAAAAACGTTTCCGTTGTATCCTTTTCCTGCTTCGAAATAAGGAACTTCACCGTAAGTATCTGTTAGTTTTTGAAACAAAAATACTTTCATGATTCTGCAAGCTTGAATCATGTTTGAATTCTCAGGTGTATTTTCAAGCACAGACATTAACTGGAAAATCTGATTTAATCCTTTTCCATAAGTTTCGCCAAAAAGTGCAGCCGAGTACTCAGACGAATAGGTGTATTTTGAACCTGCGCCTGTAGGTGACGAAAAATGCTGCACAATCTGCGCTGCGTAAATGTTATTTCCTCTTGTGTTAGAAAAATCCTGTCCGTCTACGTAAATCTCAGCAAGGGTAAACATCGATTTTACTGCCGGATCTGTTAAAGCATTTGGATTCGTATTCATCTCTTCGAATCCTTTGTCGCATGAAGCTAATGTCATAGCACTAACAATTGCGACACAAAATATTTTGATATATCTATTTTTCATCTTTTTTAGTATTAGAATTTGACATTAAGTGCAAAACCGTAATTTCTTGTCAAAGGCATTGAAGCTCTCTCCATACCTTGCGCATTACTGTTTGAGTAATTTGACTCAGGATCGATGTTTGGAACTTTGTCATAAATAGTCCATAAATTATGTGCTGAAAATGCTAAACTAATAGACTGAAATGGTGTTCTTTTTAAATATTCTTTTGGAAAATTATAAGCAAATGAAATCGCTCTAAGTTTTACAAAATCAGCATCGTAAACAAAGTTTGATGTTACGTCGCTATAACTTCTCCAATAATCATAAGCAGAAACTGTTGCATTTACCGGATTTCCGTTCACATCTGTTCCGCTTACTGGTACACCGCCTTCACGGCCTGGAAGCGTGATTTCAGATAATCCATAACGTGTTCCTAACTGATTGGTAGCTGAATAAATTTCGCCTCCAAATTTAGCATCCACAAAAACAGAAAGTGTGAAATTTTTATAAGAGAAATCATTTGAAAGTCCCATAGATGTTGGCGCAACACCTTGTCCAGCAATGATTAAATTTCCTCTTAAGAATTTTCCATTTGTATCCAAGACAATGTTACCGTTTGCGTCTCTTAAATAGTCATACGCTTTAATAACTCCAAAAGGCTGTCCTTTTTCTAAAACAACATTAGCTCTTCCGTCTCTGTTTCCTTCTAATGTTTTCGTTGTGATTTTATCAGAAAGATTTAAAACTTCACTATCGTTATAAGCAAAATTATAACCTACATTCCAAGAAAAATTAGGCGTTTTAACTGCTTTTACATTAATAGCAAATTCCACCCCTTTGTTTAAGATTTCTCCAACGTTGATTTTTGTAGTTCTATATCCAGAAGCTTGAGAAACATCAGCATCCGTGATATCATTCGTTGTTTTTTTGCTGTAGAAAGTTAAATCTGTGCTAACTCTGTTATTGAAAAATGTGTTTTCAAAACCAAACTCAATTGTACTAACGTTGTATGGTTTTAAAGTTCTGTTTGGAATCGTTTCTCCATTCACACCCAAAATTGGCTGCCCTAATGAATCTGTTTGCCCGTCTGGTGTTGTGTAAGTCAACGCTAAAGCATAAGCATCTGGCAATGCACCTCCTACGTTACCCCATCCTGCTCTAATTTTACCGTAAGAAATCCATTCTGGAAGACCGATAACTTCAGAGTAAATGAAACTTGAACTTACAGAAGGATAGAAGGTACTGTTATTCGCCGGATCTAAAGTAGAAAACCAATCTTCACGACCTGTTAAACTTAAGAACAAATAATCTTTGTATCCAAAATCTGCTGAGTAGAAAAGTGAGTTTACTTCACTTTCTGAGAATAATTTCTCTGTTTTGTCTGGCTGCGTATTTCCGTAGAAATATTTGAACGGAACAATGAAGTTATTTCCTTTCATTTTGATACCGCTGTATCTGTTATGCTGACGGTTTGCACCAATAAAAGCATCTAATGAAAAATCTTTAGCAATATCTCCTTTGTAACCTAAGAAACCAGAAGCATTTACTTCAGAACGCGTTTCGATTCTGTTTTCTATAGATCCGCCTGGGCTGTAATTTATTCCAGTAGGCTCAATTTCAGTATATTCATAATTAATATCGTCAATACCAATTACAGCTTTCGCATAAATTTTATCTGTAATGTTGTAATTTACTTTTGCTGATCCGATAAAACGCTTTCTAAGGTCATCATTTAAAGGAGATTTCGTAGCAAAATATGGATTGGTATGATAAACGTTCGCTCCTAAAAAGTCTTCTTCTCCTCCGTTTTCGTCGTACGGATTGCTTAACCATCTAATATCTGTTCCCGGAGTCATAAAAGTTGTAGGGAAAGATGGGTTTCTTGGCGAATCATTTAAGTACGGACGGTTATGGCTTTTCTCAGAAATATATTGCGCATTCGTCTCAATACTAATTCTTTTATTTGGCGCAGAGTTTAAACTCAAAGCCACGTTGTTTCTTCCAAAAGTAGTTTCTGGCAAAATAGATTCGTCTTTCGTATTTCCAAAAGACAATCTAAAGTTTGTTGACTCATTTCCACCCGAAATCGCTAAAGTATTACTGAAAGAATATCCTGTTCTGTAGAAATTCTCCACATTATCTTTTCCGTAGGCTTGGTAAGGTCTTGTCGTACCGTCAAGAGATAATGAAGGCGTTCCGTCATATTTATCTCCCCAAGCAAAATAGTACGAATCTCTAAGCTCTTGTAAATTAGTAAATCTAGTCGGGACACCGTTTGCATCTGGCGCTCCCGCACCGTATTGATCTTGCCATTTCAAAAGACTTGCAGGCGTATTAAAAGTAGAATTGGTACTAAAATCTACTCCAATTCCTGTTCCGCTTTTACCTTTTTTTGTCGTAATTAAGATAACACCGTTTGAACCTCTGTACCCGTAAAGAGCAGAAGCGGCACTACCTTTAAGAACAGACATCGAAGCAATATCATCTGGATTGAAAGATGACATACCGTCTCCTTTATCGGCACCTCCCCACATTCCGGCATTTCCTTGCTGTGTATTGTCAATCGGGATTCCATCTACCACATATAATGGCTGGTTCAAACCTGATGCAGATGTCGCACCACGAATAACCACGCGGCTTGAACCTGATGGTCCAGTCACCGGAGCCGAAACGTTTACACCAGCAATTTTACCCTGCAAAGCATTTCCTAAATTGATTTCTTTATTTTTCGTCAGATCCTCGCCTTTTAGTTCTCCTACTGCGTAACCTAAACTTTTCTTTTGTTTTTTAACTCCAAATGAAGTTACCACAACATCCTTTAATTCCTGAGTATTTTCAACGAGTGAAACAGCAACTCTAGTTTCGTTTTCCTGTAATACAACTTGTTTTGACTGAAACCCCATTGATGAAACATTCAGGGTTACTTTACCTTCTGGAACATTCATTCTAAATCGACCCTCAGCATCTGTAACAGCGCTAAATGGTTTTCCTTGAACTTCAATTGATGCAGCAACAACTCCCTTGTTCTCTGCATCTGTAATTATGCCGGTTATTAATCGATTTTGCGCGGCAGCACTTAAACTGCTAAGCAATATCACTCCTAATACTGCTAATATTTGTCTCATAAGCTTTCTTTTGGTTATTGGTTTTGATTTCGTTTCGTGTTTGTTGTTAGTGTTTGTTTTTAATTAATTAATAAAAATTTGTAACTCTCCTTTCAATTATAACAACAAGAATCATTTGGAAGTCTTGCTGTATCTGGTTTTACTAAAACGTTTTAGTTAAATGGTCAAAAAAATTTTAAACGGATTCTCTTATGATTAAAGTGCCTTTTTTGAGGATTTTTTCAATTTTATACTCTTCAAAATTTGTCATCTGACTCATTAGCAATTGTATAGATTTTACTGCGATATCTTCTATGGGCTGGGCAATTACAGAGATGGTGGGTGTATGCAGTTTGAAGCTGTCGTGATCATCAAAACTGATAACCGAAATGTCGTCTGGAATTTTGTACTTTAAATATCTAAAAGCCTGAAGTCCTGCAAGTCCGAGATAGTTTGCTGAAAAAAGAACGGCATCAATCTCTTTATTTTTTTCAAAGAAATTTATAATTGCTTCTACTCTGCTCTGCTCGTTGGCATGATAATCTAGATGAAGCGTATACTTTTCGTTATAAATTCCTTCTTCTTTCAATGCTTCTACATATCCTTTTTCTCTTAATTTCATCTGAATCATCCCCGATTCATTATTCACAACGGCAATATTCTTTCGCCCTTTATCAATCAAAAATTTAACCGCCGAGTAAGATGCTTCGTAATTATCCATTACAACATGACTTACTTTTTGATTTGCAAAATAGCGGTCAATTAGCACAATTGGTTTTTGCATTTTTAAAAGCTGGCCGATTGTCTTTTCCAAATTTCGAGTTGGAGTAATGATAAAACCTTCCACGTTTGCTTGCAAAAGACTTTGTACTAATTCTTCAGAACGCTCATTATCATCACCTGTACTGCAATAAAAAACCCTGTAATTTATATTTTTTGCCTCGTCTTCGATTACTCTTGCCAAGTCTGCAAAAAACTGATTGGATATGTCTTCTACAATAAGTCCGATTGACCTTGTTTTTCCTGTTCGTAAACTGCTGGCAATCATGCTTGGTTTGTATTGCAGTTTTTGCGCTACATCTTGAACCTTTTTAATTACTGTCGGACTAATTGCCATTTTTTCGCCTTTTCCGTTGATAACAAAAGACACTGTAGAAATAGAAACTTCTGCCTGTTTAGCAATATCTCTAATTGTAATCTTTTTCATCTGGCAAAAAGTTTAATGTTGAATATTTTAGTACATCACAAATATAGGCAAGAACAATTTACAAAAACGTTTTAGTAAAATTTTTTTTCAATAAATCGCTTTTTTATTAATGAAATAAAATGAAATATTCAGCAAATACTAGTTTTTGGTTAGTTATTGTCAGTTTGACTTTTATTATCAATTTATAAATTTCATAGGAATTTAATTGAATTTCAAACTAATTCCTGACCATTTCTCAACGGTGTTTTTCGAAATAAATTTTACAAACTCCAATATTCTTTAAAATATTTTTTTAGAAAAAACAAAAAAAGCAAAACCTCATCCAACAAAACAACATGCAGAAGTAAGAAAAAATTCCTTATTTTTAACTAACCTTCATTTTTTGCATTATGACCGATAAATCACAACTTTTAAGTTCCATTTTCACGCATCTTGACGGCTTGGTTACTGCTCCTGTAGCAATAGCGCTAAAAAATAAATCTGTTTTAGAATTTATCTTAAACACCAAGCAAACGACCTTATCCGAACTTACAAATATTTTTAATGCTAACGAAGGTTATCTGAATGTCGCGCTGAGAGTTCTGGCATCTCAAGGATTTTTAGAATATGAAATCGATAATAAAACACAGATAATTACAATTGCTGTAAATCAGAAAACTGAAATCGCTTTTTCGCTATTTCCTCTTTACGAAGATGTTGTTGAATTGCTTCAATTATCCATACATTTTCATCCGCGGTTGTTTGAAGATACGCCGTTTGAAAAGCTTAATGTTATTTTTGAAAAATATAAAAAGCGGTACGGAATTGAATCTTCTGATGATTCTCTAAAAAATAGCATTCAAGAACAAATTTTGAAACATATTGAAGGTTACCTCATCGGACCAACGATTGTGCGTTTGGCGATGAACGGAATGTTTCATAAATATTTTATGGAAACTTCTTTCAGACCCGAAGAGTTTCATAAATCACCCGAAAATTTTAAAAAGATATTAGACTTTTTTGTGCATCTCGGCTGGTTTCTGGAAAAAAACGGAAATTATCAATTTACCGAAGCAGGTTTGTTTTTCGCCAAAAGAGCAAGTGCTTACGGAGTTACGGTTTCTTATTTGCCGACTTTTGCCAAAATTGAAGAGTTAATTTTTGGAAATCCAGATGCGTTAAGAACTGCTGAAGGCGAAAACGAGATTCACGTGGATCGCGAAATGAATGTTTGGGGAAGCGGCGGCGCGCACGACACTTATTTTAAAGTAGTTGACGAGATTCTGATCAAGCTTTTTAATCTTCCGATTGAAGAACAGCCAAAAGGAATTCTGGATATGGGATGCGGAAATGGCGCATTTCTACAGCATATTTTTGAAGTAATTGACAGACAGACTTTACGCGGAAAAATGCTCGATGAATACCCTCTATTTTTGGTCGGTGCCGATTACAATCAGACGGCTCTGAAAGTAACGAGAGCCAATCTTATCAATGCAGATATTTGGGCAAAAGTTATCTGGGGCGATATCGGACGTCCTGATTTATTGGCTAATGATTTAAAAGAAAATTATAATATTGATTTGAAAGATCTTCTGAATGTGAGGACTTTTCTAGATCATAACAGAATTTGGCAAGACCCGAATCAAGTTAATGAAAACAGAGTCAGTACCTCAACTGGTGCGTTTGCTTACAGAGGAAAAAGAATTAGCAATAATCTTGTTGAGGACAATCTTTTGGAGCATTTACAAAAATGGTCACCGTATGTGCGTAAATTTGGCTTACTTCTAATTGAACTTCATACGATAAATCCGAAACTTACGGCCAGTAATTTAGGTCGAACTCCGGCAACTGCTTATGATGCTACGCATGGTTTTTCGGATCAGTATATTGTTGAAATTGATGTTTTTAATGCGATTGCTGCAGAAGCTGGATTATTTCCAGATCAATCTATTTTTAAAAGATTTCCTGATGCAGATACGGCAACGGTGAGCATTAATTTATTGAAAGGAAAATGAATTAAAGTGTGAAATGTGAAGTGTGAAATGTTAGATGTTAGATGTTAGATGTTAGATAAATGATATTTCGCCCCGCTGGGGCTCTTTCCTAAACCTTAAATACAATTTCTATAAATATTTCGTCCCGCTGGGACTTTTCAAAAAGCTCCAGCGGAGCGACATATTTCTCTTTCTAAAACCTTGAATCTATATGTATTTCTTCCAACTGGACTTTTGCAAAACATTGTCAAGCTCTGGAAGAGCGGAATATTTATAGCTAAAAATGCGAAACACGAATAAAAAAGCTCCAGCGGAGCGGCATATCTTAGATAAAAAAAGGAGCTATCTTTTCAGATGCTCCTTTAATTTGAATTTTATATTAAAACGAAATTATTTTCCTCCAATCAATTCCATAATCTTGTTATAAATTGCTGTATTCTGATAAACTCCCATGAATTTTTCAGAGCCTGGACCGTAGGCAAAAACAGGAACTGGAATTGCGGTATGATCGTTCGTATTGAAACTTCCGTGAACATAACCTTTTTCAATATTTCCGTCGATTAAGGATAATCCGCCCGTTTCATGATCTGCAGTTACGATTAATAATGTTTCCGGATTTTTATCTACAAATTCCATTGCTTGACTTACCAATTTGTCAAAATCTAACATTTCTCTCACCACATATTCCACATTATTCTGGTGTCCGCCGTAATCGATTTGAGCGCCTTCAGCCATAATAAAAAATGGATTTTTTGTTTTTGAAAAAGTGCTTGTCGCTTTCGCCAAAGATTTCGTTAGAAAATCCCCTCTTCCATTTTTTATAGAAACTACCGCCGCATCTTCTAAAACCACAAATTTGCTGTTTTTAATCGTATCCAAACTCGAAAATTTAACCGAGAAAGTATATCCTTTTTCGATTAAAGCTTTAGACAAATCTTTACCATCTTTTCTGGAAATAAATTCTTTTTGTCCTCCTCCAATTAAAATATCTGACGGGCTTGAAAGAAAATCATTTGCAATTGGTTCGCTTAAACTTCTTTCTGGCTGATGTGCATAAAACGCAGCCGGAGTTGCATCTGTAATATTTCCAGCAGAAATAATGGCGGTTTTATAGTTTTTCTTTGCCAATTGTTCTGCAATGGTCTGAAGCGGTTTTCCTTGTTCGTCAACGCTTATAAAACGGTTATTGGTTTTGTGTCCCGTTGCCATTGCTGTTGCTCCTGCAGCAGAATCTGTAATATAACTATCTGAAGCTTTTGTGATTGAAAATCCTTGAGTTTGAATATTAAACAAACTCAATTGCCCTTTGTTTGCGGTGTAGCCCGAATAGATTTGCGTTAATCCCATTCCGTCTCCAATTAAAAGAATAACATTTTTTGGGCGTTTATTCTTGAAACTATTTTTAGGAACATAAGCTTGGTGAAATTCTGTATTCTGGTAAAATGTGGTTTTGATGTTATTGATAAACTGAGTCAGTTCCGCTACTTTATCTGTTCCGATGAAATCAACTTTTAAATTCATCAAAGTCATGTAGGTATTCACGTTGTCTTGCGTAGCCCAGAATCTTACTTTTTTCTTTTGACCGTGGACTTTTTTGATAATGGCCTGAATTTTTTCAGCATCTGGCTGCGTCAAAACGCCTTTTCCGTTCCAAACCGTGATTTCGTGTAAATCTTCGCTAATCATTTCCACTCTTGCCAATTGCTCTGGAGTATAATTTTCATTCAGTCTTCCATCAAAATAAATAAAATCCGGATATGTTGCCCAAAGTGATGGCAAAGGTCTGTTTCCAGAAATAACCACTTTGAGGTTTTTATTCGAAACAATATCTGGAAAAGTCTTTAACTGCTGTACAATTACTTTCAAAGTCGAATCGGCATCGGACTTGATATCGATCATTACAATCAAAGGTTTATTGCTCGGATACGCCTTTCCTTCCAACGTTTTTAATTTGTTAGAAAGCGGCTCTAAATACATGCTTTTTAATGTATTATGAGAAGCAATTTCTTTAGAAGTGTGTGCCACAAACAATTCGTTATTCACTAAAAAAACATCGGCTTCTATAACGCCTGTTTCGTTAGAATAAGCTCCGTAAAATGGCAATTTGCTTTCGTAATCGTTATGCGAATGAATGTTAGACGAACTGTATTCTTGCGCTTGAGCGAAAAGACAAAATTGAAGGCAAAAAAGGGTGATTATTTTTTTCATCGAAAATTATTTTTATTCTTTTTAAAGCTGTAGGTAACTTTATTAGAAATGAGGTTTTTTGCTATTTATATTTTAAACACATAGTCCCGACGCTTCGGGATAGCTTTTCTTTGTGTATAAAGGCTTTTCACTTGTTTAAATGCACATAGTAAAGTTTGTCATTCCCAAGAACGAGGATACAAACGATAGTGAACTGCAAAGCAAGCGCACTACAAAGATTGACCATATAGATTTCGGAGTTACTTGTGTGATCCTTCCTTCGTCAGGATGACAAGATTAACGGTACAGTGTATTCTGCTTCGTTTGAGATTACAAACAGACTTATATAATCAAAAAAATCCGTTTTAATCCGCGTTTTTACGATAGTAAATCCGTTTCATCCGCGTACCTTAAAATGACAATCTTTTTTTACAACTGCAGCCCCCTGACCAAGACTGCAGCGTAAAAAACTAAAAAAACACAATGAAATTATTTATTACCAGCCTTGATTTTGAGTCAAAGCTCCTTTGCTGACTGCGATTTCATCTGGCGGAATTGGCCAAACGTGGTGAATCGCAGGATTAAAATTACGAGCCGGATAAATCACGCTTCCATCATAATGGTGCAATGGTTTTGCGTACGTTTCTTTTGCATCTCCCCAACGCACTAAATCAAAATGACGATCGGTCCATTCTCCTGCCAATTCGCATCTTCTTTCTCTTTTCAAATCGGCCATTGTTGCGCCAGAAATATCAGCAAGACCTGCACGATGACGAATCATATTGATCTCTGTATCTGCATTTTGACCTTTCATTAATTTCGCTTCCGCTAACATCAAAATGACATCTGCATATCTTAAAAGAGGTACATTTAAAGCTGTTGAAGGTTTGTCTCCATTCGCATTTACGTAACGAATATCTACTCCACCCGAAGTTGTTTTTGGATAACTAAAAGGCTCCATATATTTTTTAAACTGATAACCTGTTCTGTTACTTGAACTTACAATATGTTTTCCTTCGTTGAAAGTTACTTCTTCTCCAAAATAAACAAATTTGTCTCCTTTTTGTAAAATCGTAGCGCTTCGTCTCTTATCGTTTGCAGCATAAGTATCGAATAATTCTTTTGTCGGATAGAAATTCCCCCAACCGTTGTAAACTCCCCAACCTTTATCTTCTAGACAAACTCCTGGAAAAATAGAACCCAAAGAAGTATTTTCTGCACTTGAAGTTACCGACCAAATGTATTCTGAAGACCAGTTATTGCTGATTTTAAATACATCTTCAAAATTGTCTAATAATTTGTGTTTTCCGCTAGCGACAATCATATTGGCATATTTGATGGCATTGTCCCAATCTTTTGCATACAAATAAGTTCGCACCAAATAAGCCCAAGCAGCTGTTTTGTGAGCGCGTCCGTAATTGTCTGGAGTAAGCTGATCGAAATAAGGCAATAAATCGGCAGCTTTGATTAAATCGGCAGCAATATAAGCGTAGTTTTCAGCCACATTTTTAGCTCGAGGCACATACACATTGGTCGGATTTTCACGATCTTGAATCGGAATTCCTGCACGGTCATCTCCATAATGATAAGCCAATTCTAAATGCATTACTGCATGGTTAAAATAAGCTTCTCCCAACATTCCGTTTTTTGTTTTTTCGTCTAATGCGATATTTGGAATATTACGAATTACGTCGTTGCAGCGTTTCATAATTTCGTAGTGAATTCTCCAGATATCTTTTGTGTCTGATTCTGATCCATCGACAATAAAATTTTTGATTCTTTCTGCATTTTGTCTTGGTTTTGTTCCGATGTCATCGCTGGCATTATTTAGCCAAAAGAAACCACGGCCGTACATATTATCATCAGAATACAAAGCATAGATTGCATTTACTCCTGCTTTTGCATCTGCTGGCGTTTTCCAGAAATTCCCGCTTGAAGGAGCTCCTTGCGGCACAACATCAAGTTCGCTTTCGCAAGCCGAAGTGCTTACCAAAAGCACAAAACTCAATAATAAAAGACTTATTTTTTTCATTTTAATTGTTTTTTATTTTTTAAAAAGTTGCGTTAACACCTGTCATGTAAATACGAGAAAGCGGATAACGACCTAAATCCATTCCGAAGTTTCTAAGTCCAACTTCAGGATCCATTCCAGAATATTTCGTGATTGTAAATAAGTTTTGTCCCGAAATAAAGAATCTCAATTTCGCTTTTCCGTTCAACCAGCTTTCTTTAACGGTGTAACCAATCGAAACGTTTTTCAATCTTAAGAAAGAAGCATCTTCGATATACAAATCAGAAATACGCCCGAAGTTGTTATTGTTATCTGTTGACGAAAGAACTGGAACATTTGTATCGGTGTTTGTTGGAGTCCAAGCATCTTTTGATTCAGCTAACAAGTTGTAACCTGGAAAAGAAGCATTTAAACCGGTATGTTTTACAGCATTGAAAACGCTATTTCCTGCAGCACCCGTGAAGAAAATATTCATATCAAATCCTTTATATCTGAAATTAGCATTCAAACTATAAGTCGTTTTCGGGAACGGACTTCCTAAAACTACTCTATCGCTGTTATTGATAACTCCGTCGCCATTTTCATCTTTAAATTTAATATCACCAGCAACCGCATTTGGCTGATACATTACCCCATCTTTATTTACAAAAGCTTTCACCTCATCATTGCTTTGAAATAATCCATCAGTTGCATATCCGTAAAAAGCCCCAACTGGACTTCCAACTTGGTAAATATTCGCTAAAGGCAAACTACGAACTCGGCTTAAACCAAGAGGTTCTAACGAATTTAAATCATCTTTAATCGAAACAATTTTATTGCTTAAGAAACCAGCATTTGCTGTTACATCAAATTTAAATTCGCCACGAGTTTTTTGGTAGGTTAAACTTGCCTCAATTCCTTTATTTTCAACATCTCCCGAATTCACGATTCTTCCTTGTGGTGTTCCAGAAACTCCTGGTAATTGATCACGAACCAACATGTCTTTATTTTTCTTTACATAAGCGTCAACAGATCCTATTAAACTGTTATTCAACATTGTAAAATCTAAACCGATATTCGTCTGTTCCGAACTTTCCCATTTTAAATTTGGGTTTGATAATTCGCTTTCTGCATAACCATAATTGATTGATGGCACAGCTCCAATTAAAGCTTGAGATTGCACTAAAGGCACACTAAATTGGTATGGTCCAAGGTTTCCTAAATTTCCAATTTGTCCCCAGCTTGCGCGAAGTTTTAAATTGCTGATGATTGGCTCGATTCCTTTCATGAAATTTTCTTCAGAAATTAACCAACCTGCAGAAACTGAAGGATAAACTTTCCAACGGTTTTCTTCTAATAATTTTGAAGTTCCGTCACGACGAACAATTCCAGAGATTAAATATTTCTGATTGAAGTCGTAGTTTATTCTTCCCACATAAGAAGAAATAATTTCATCTGAGCTTCCTGCCGCCGTTTGCTGAATTAATTTTGCATTCAATAAATAACGCTGCGATGGATCTTCGTTATCAAAACCAGTTCCTTCAACAGTATAAAAATCTCTTTTCGTTTCTTGATACGTATATCCTGCTAAAGCTTTTAAATTGTGTTTTCCGAATGATTTCTCATAAGAAATAGTCTGCTCGCTTAATAAATCTGTAGTTGTTATGTTTTTCAGAGTCAATCTGTTGAAATCGAAAATCTTTCCTGGCTCTGTAACTTTTACTGTAAAATCATTTGCATTATCCTGAATTCTGGTGTAACCCCAATTCGATTTTACTTTTAAACCTGGAACAATTTCCCATTCTGCATACGGATTAATCAAAATAGTAGAAATTGGATTTTCGTTGTCTAATCTTTTCAAATACGCCACCGGATTGATAACGTCTCCGTAAGAACCAATATATTTTTCTGGAACTCCACCAAATTGTCCAGAACCATCTTCTCTATAAATCGTTGCATTTGGAGGGTACAAAATTGCTGCTTGAATCGCTCCTGTGTAAGAACTTGAAGTATTAGCCGTCTGACCATTTGTTAAGGAGTACGAAATATTTTCTCCAATAGTAAAATTATCAGTCAATTTGAAAGACGAATTGGCTCTTACCGTGTAGCGTTCTCCATACGTATTCAACAAAATTCCTTCGTTTTTTCTGTAACTTCCAGAAAGAAAGAAATTTGATTTTTCTGTTTTTCCGTTTACCGAAAGTGATAAATCTTGAATTTCTCCTGTACGGAAAATTTCATCCATCCAGTTTGTTTTTGTTGTTCTGGCCGTTGGTTCAAATGCTGGATCGAAAGCCGGAATTCTTGGCAAACCAGCGTTATCTCTTGCAGTATTCATTGCATCAGCATATTCTGCAGCGTTTAAAACTTCTAATTTTTTTGCCACATTCTGAAAACCACCTTGATAGTTTACATTCACATTAATTTTATCTGAAATTCCTTTTTTAGAAGTAATTAAAATTACTCCGCCAGAAGCTCTCGCACCATAAATTGCTGCAGAAGCCGCGTCTTTCAAAACGTTGATCGAAGCAATATCATTTGGATTGATTGTATTTAAAGAACCACTGTAAATGATTCCGTCCAAAACGATTAAAGGCGTTTCAGCATTCAAAGATCCGATACCACGAATATTGATTGTTGGAGAAGCCGTTGGATCACCACCATCGTTGATTACCGTAACTCCGGCAACTGTTCCTTGCAGTAATTCGGCAGCATTGTTGTACGTTCTGCTTGAAGTTTCCTTCATAGAAACCGAACCAACCGCTCCTAAAACTTCATTCTTTTTTACGCTTCCGTAACCCATAACCACAACTTCCTGAAGCTGTTTTACATCGGCAGCTAATTTTACTGTAATATTCTGAGAACCTGTTGCTTTTACTTCTTGCGTTACATAACCCACATAAGAAAAAATAAGCGTCGCTTCAGAAGCATTTACTTCCAATTTAAATGTTCCGTCAAAATCTGTGGCTGTTGCTGCGTCAGAGAATTTATCTTTAATTCCGACGCCTGGTAAAGGCATATTATCATCTCCGCCTAAAACAGTTCCCGAAATAATAATTTTCTGTTCTGCAGAAGCAACTTTTTGATTTTTTTTGATTACAATATTGTTGCTAACGATTTCATATCTAAGCACATTACCGCAAATTTTGTCCAACGCCTGTTCTAGCGTTACGTCATTCAGTTTTAAACTTAATTTCTGATTGGTGTTTACTTGGCTGCTTTCGTACATAAAATGCACATCAACCTGATTTTCAATTTTTTGGAATATGTTTTTTATACTTTCATTATCAACTTTTAAAGTCACTCTTTTGTTCATGTCAACATTCCCGGCTTGTACTGTTAGTGCGGCAAAAAACAAAGTCATAAACAGGAATAATTTGGTTCCTATTGTCCTTATGCTCTGACATTTTGCGGCATACCGCATTTGTTTTTCATTCATAGTTTTTAGATTTAGTGTAATTGTTTTGTTTATTAGTTTGCTACGTAGTTTTATTTTTATTGTTTAAGAATTATTCGATTTTGTAAACCCCGGAATCTATTTTGTATTGGGCGTTGATGATGTTGCACACCAAACCAATTACCTGATCGGCAGGAAGTTCCTTAAAATAAGCACTAATCTTTAAAGTGTTTAAATTCTTGTTTTTGACTTCAATCGCAACATTATAATTGCGGTTGATGGTGGCGACAACTTCAGAAAGAGGCGTTTCTTCAAAAACCATAATGTTTTTTCGCCATAGCGAAATGGTATTTACAGGAACATCCTTAAAAGCCTGAAGTTTGTTGTCTTGCGATTTAAAAACCGCTTTCTGTCCAGGAGTTACATATACATTTTCTTCTGTCACAGTCGATTTCACGTTTACTCTTCCAGTTGCAACTGAAACTTCTTGTGTAGTTTGGTTTGGATAAGCTTGAACATTAAAACTGGTTCCGAGAACTTTGGTATCCATTTTATTGGTGTGAATGATAAAAGGATGTTTTTTGTCTTTGGCTACATCAAAAAAAGCTTCTCCGCTTAAATACATTTCTCTGGTATCTCCTTTAAACTCCTTCGGATATTTAAGAACACTTCCTGCATTTAGCCAGATTTGTGTTCCGTCACTTAATTTTATGTGAGCATGCTCTCCTAATTTTACTGCAAATTGTTTGCTTTCAACCGCTGTTGATGTCTGATAAAAAAACACCGATAATCCGATTAAAAAAACTAAAGAAGCCGCTACAGCCCAGTTTTTATAGTGAAGAGCAATAACTTTATTTGTATTCTTTATTTGTCTTAATTCTTTTTTCAGTTTTGATCGGTCAGATTGAACCATTTCCATATTATCAAAAAAATCATCCGTACGATCGTACCATTTATTCCACATTTCTTGTCCTTTCGGAGAATACTTTCCTTCTAGAAAATTTTTGATTTCGTTATTTGAATTTTCAGGCATTATAATTTCTTTATGTCTATACTAGTATGTCTTAGGAATTGTAATTTTAGGTAGGCGCAAAAGGTTACGCTTCTGTTAAGAAAAAAGCTGAGTTCTTAATCTGAAGTTTACTTTTAGTTGAATTCGCCCAAATACGTGCGCATGAATTTCAGCGAATACGTAATATGGTATTTTACGGTTTCGATCGAAACATTCAATTCTTCTGCGATTTCTTTATTGGTGTACTGTTTTACACGACTCAAAATAAAAACCTCTTTTGATTTTTTTGGAAGTAAATCTGCCGCCTCGTCAACCGCTTTTTGCAATTCATCGTAATAAATAGAATCTTCGATGGCATTATAACTGGTTTGCAAAACGGTATTTTTTTCTAAAACCTCTTGAATGTATTGATCGGTAACTTCATGCGATTTGATGTAATCTAAAGTCATATAGCGAACCGAAGTATAGATATAAGCCGCAAAACTTTTCTGGATCACAATTGTTTTGCGTCTTTCCCAAATCGAGGTAAAAACTTCCTGCACAATTTCTTCTGAAATAGCGATTGATTTCATTCGGAGATATACAAATCGAACGAGCAGATCTCGATATCTAAAATAAAGTTCATCAAAAGCTTTATCCTTGCCCGATTTTAATAATTCGACAAGTTCTTCGTCTGTAAACTTCTTTCTGATTTCGCTTTGATAATGATCTTGCTGTTTTAAAATTGGCATATACAAAGTATTGGGTTCTTCTTATATGTCTCCAAAATTAAACCTGAGGGTAGGTCGATTAGGTTACGTTTACATTAATAAACTCTCTCTAAAACGAAACATATTATTAACATTTGAAGTCGAAAAAAAGCTGTAAAATAACACTTTGAAGTATTTGGAGTAAAAAATGAAAAACGGAATTTCATATAACAATCTTAATCTTATAAAAAGCAGAATTGAGCCGAAAAAGCGCTTAACAAATAATTAATGAGAATGCTTTAAAAACGGATTTAGAATAATTAAAAAATTCTGTTTATAGAAATAAAAAGTAGAAAATATGGAAATTCAGAAATGATAAAAAATACGAAAAGGCTTTAGCTAAACTTTTAAGTTTTAACTAAAGCCTTTTAATTTTTTCTCTTCATTTTTAATGAAAGAGATTTTTCGAAAAAAATTACATCATCGTATTTATACGAATACTCGCTTTTATTAATGCCAAAGCAGATATTTTTGATATATGAATATCTTTCGGCTGATGATGCGAATTCTGGCTTACCAATTTTACAAATTCATGTCCTTGTTCTGATTTTTGAACATATTTCACCGTGATATATTCTTCCCAGTCGTTTAGCTTTACGCTTAGCAAATACATTTCGCCAAAAAAGATATTTTCAAATTCGGTTTCCTTATATAGGATGATATCTCCAGACTTTAATAAAGGATACATACTGTCTCCTGTTACAGAAATCGCTCCATCACATTTTGGCAGATTTGGAATTTTTATGGTATCCAAAATTCTTTGCGGTTCTCCACTGCTAAATAACTCTCTTAAACCCGCAACTGCTTCCAAATCGTACAATGGAATTTCTTGACTTGCATACAGCGAATCAACTGTTTTTCTATCACTATTCATAATTACGACACTAGTATTTTCTTCTTTAATCATTGGCCCCTTGCCTGTTAACAGCCACTCTGAATTTAAGTCTGGATAGTAGTGTAATATTTTACATGCCTTGTCTGTACCCATATTACTGCTATTATCTAAAAACTTGTTGGAAAACCCTAAATCGTTACAAAACTTATACTTAGTAATCCCTTTATAATCAAGGTATTCTCGCACTCTTTCCGTTGACCCCATAAAAAGATGTATTATTTTACGTTAAATAATTTGGTTTGATGTATAATTTTACATTATATTTGCAAAGTAAAGAAAAATAAAATTGAAAAACAAGGGCTTAGGCCAGAAAATATTGAGAAAACATAAATTCAAACAATTTTAAACAAACTATAAATAACTGATTTACAATTAAAAACGCAATATAAAATTTTAAAATAAAAATACTACCCTAAAATCCAAAAAGAATGTAAAATACTACGAGTTCAAAAACAATTATTCAAAAATTTCTAAAATAGTAAATATCATCAAAACTTTAATCCGAATTAAAAATGGGAACAATTCAAATCAAAGAGAAAATTCAGGAACTGGAGAATTGGCTGCTTGAAAATCCAAATAGCCAAGAAAGAAGTTTAATCGAATCTGACATTAAAAAATTAAAAAATCAATTAGAAAAAAATCATGAGTAACACACAAATTCAACAGCGCATTGCACTACTCTACTTAGCCCTTCAGTTTTGTTCTGAAAAAATAAAAACTTTTACGGCTGGAGAAAGAATCTGCATTAACCAGGAACGTTTTCAGTGGATGCACATCTTAGAAAATGAAAACGCGACCCCAAGACCCGTTTCATCCGTTATCGAAAACAAAATTATAGAAGTTTCGAAATTGGCTCTGAAATACAACTTTAAGCCTTATCATGAAGATCCGCTTAAAGAAGAAATTAATACTACATTTTAAAAAACTTAAAACCAACCAACTATGAACACTTCAATAATCAGTAACCAAACAATCGATTTGTCTCAATTTTCAGCAAAACAGTTAAAAGAAGCTTTAATTAGAGTTGAAAGCAAAAAAAATCAGGAAAGAGATACGTATAAAAAATTAGTTGCAGAGACGATTCCGAAAGCACTTTTGAAATTGAAAAAGACTTCTGAAATGATTCAAAATGTTAAGACTGAAACCTTTCAGCTTTTTGAAACGATTTTAGACTTAAAAAATCAAGTTTACGGTTTTAAGGAAAAGCAAATGTCTCATACTTTTTCTAACGACAAAGAAGAAATCACAATCGGATATCGAATTAACGAAGGCTGGGACGACACGGTGACAATCGGAATTGAAAAAGTGCAAAATTACATTGCATCGCTTTCTACGAGTAAAGAAACGGCATCGCTAGTGAAAATTGTTTTCAATCTTTTAAAAAAAGATGCCAAAGGCAACCTAAAAGGCTCTAGAGTTCTTGAATTGCAAAAACTTACGAAAGAGTTTAACGATGAAGAGTTTACTGATGGGGTTGAAATTATAGCTTCAGCATTTAAGCCAATTCGTTCAAGCTGGTTTATTGAGGCAAGTACAATTAACGAAAATGGAACAAGAACAAGCATTCCGTTATCGATGTCCTCAGTTGATTTTATTCACGGATATGTTTTTAATTTTTTTAACCAACAAAACGAACACATCAATGCAGCCTAATAACGACATTTACGCATCTGCACTTTTAGCACTTTTATTAATTGCAACCAATTTGAAGCCTATTCTTATGTTTCAGGAATGGCTAAATTTTAAAATTAGCACAATATACAAACAGTATAAAAATGAACTTAAAAATAAAGATAAAAACAGATCGCAAAATTCTTTTTTAGGCAATTAACTTCAACCAAATACCTCACATTACTACACTTCATTATTCATCCTTAAATCCTTTTACCATGTCAATCTCAAGCCAAAGAAGCCTCGGAATTCAGAAAAACAAATTACTTAGATATAAACTTATTAAAGATTTATATCAAAAACACAAAACGGAAGATATCCCAACTACAGTGGTTTGGCGTAAATATATCTATCCTGTTTATCCTATTTCAAGAACTACACTTTACGAAATTCTGTGTACTCCGATCACAATCGAATTGAAAAAAATCGAGGAATTGAGCCAAAAAATGGCTTCCTAATTACACCAAATTAATCCAGCTAATATTGCTTTTCTGTACAAGTATGTAAAAACTTCGAACATTGGTGTTCACACACCTTGCATTCACTTTTTTAAAGCAAATAAAGCTTACATCTTTGCCCTCTCAACTAGATTCATTTTAAAAGCTGAATCAAAAAATCATCTAAACTGATTTAAAATCATAGTCTGAAATACGTTCTTTTGACATTTTAATCAAAGAAAAAGCCTGTAACAATTTATTCTTACAGGCTTTTTCTTCTATACAAAACTCGTTTTATTTTTAAAAACGTACTACCTCCTTTTAGCTTTATACTTTAAAAAAAGCTTCTACTTAAATCTTCCAACGTGAATTAAAAAAGTCTCATTTTTTCTGATTCACTTTTTGAAACAATCTTCCCCATTTGTAAAAAATTAAGACAATTCATTTACAAAAAGTCAACATTCTTTATCCTTAATCCAAAAACTCATTTATGCGAAGTCTTTCCATCTTAAATTCTAAATCAAAATGACTATTTCTCAAATTATCGAAAAAATACAGGAACTAGAATCCTGGCTGATCAAAAATCCAAATAGCGCCGAGAGAAACCTAATCGAATACGATCTGAAAAAATTACGAACTATTTTACAACTGCGAAATATGAATAAACCAAATTAAAGAGCGTATCGCTGAACATTAAAAACTTTCCAAAACAACCCAAAAACACTAGAAATCAATGTTACCAAACCATGACATTTACGCTTCTTTACTTTTAGGAGCGCTTTTAATTGTAACAAATTTAAAACCGATATTAGATTTTCGTGAATGGATTAATTTCAAAATAAATTCAGCTTTTAAGCAATTCCAAAAGGAACGAAAAAATAAGACTGATCAGCAATAATAAAAGCTGTCAGGCTGTAAATTAAATTTCACCAAATCTAATATCCCTTACTGAAACTCCTATCAAAGAATAAGTTTGATTTTATTCTTTTCCCACCAGTTTTAAAACTGCAGCAAATAAAAGGTTCCTGTTTTCTTAACTATTTTAAGAAAACAGGAACCGAAAAGCGGGCGCTTTCTGCCCTAATCAAATAACTCAAAACCATTCTTTTTCCCAGTTTGTCCAAGTTTTATAACTCAGAACAGAATTGTCGTGCGGACTTTGCTGACTTAAATTTTTAAGTGCTTATGCAAGAATGACTTCAGGACGAAGTTCCGAACGATTTTCGGCATTTAGGAGAGTGGCCATTGATATATAAGGATCAAATGGTTTTGGTTATCTGTAATGCATTTATATATTCATTTAAGCCTTAAATGACTGTATTTCTTTAATCTAAAAACAATTCTTCCAAATCATTTTACTCTTTCATTATGGCAATTTCCACTAACAGAAGTCTAGGCATTCAAAAAAATAAACTTTTACGTTATAAGCTTATCAAAGAATTGTATCAAAAACACAAAACGGAAGATATTCCGACTACTGTAGTTTGGCGTAAATATGTCTATCCGGTCTATCCTATTTCTCGTACCACTTTGTATGAGATTCTTTGTACTCCGATAACATCTGAACTTAAAAAAATAGAAGAACTGCTCTCGAATCAGACAAAGAATTTATAGAACAGTAAAACCAAATTGTCAACCGCTATTTTATCTGAATCGCTCTGCAAAGATGCGGTGTTTTCCTCAGTAAAAACAGCTCTTGTTCGTTGACTGAACAACTCTGTAAAGCACCAGAATACAAGTGTTTAAGCACCTTTCATTCGTTTTTTTTACCGCTTTTTTAAGCCAATCTTTGTACTCACAAAAGGAAACAGCTATACAATTACTACAGAAAATTAAGGTCACATTTCTTCCAGAAAATAATACCTCAAGCTGTTTCAAAAAAAACAAATTTTAATCCTAACATATTTTTTCAAAACAACAATGGAACAGTTTCTATACCCCAGTCTTACCGCTTTTTTTGCGGCATTTATTACCTGGTTTTTCTCAATGAGAAAATCATTAGCTCAAGACCGAGCTGCCGAACTTGATAACGCTGTGAGCGCTGTAAAATATTATCGTGACTTACTTGATGATCTTACCGCTCGCTTGACCGCCGCGACCGAAACCATTAAAAAAATGGAAATACAACACAAAGAACTCATGCTCGTAAACCAGCAATTGGTAGACGAGCTTCAAAAATTCAAACAATTAAACGGAAAACAGCAATGACACTAGCCGAAAAAACCTTAGAAACTGCGTTTGCGCAAGTTGGTGTTGAAGAAATGCCTCGAAACAGCAACGCTGGTCCTGAAGTCGAAATTTATTTAAGAAGCGTCGGACTGCCAAAAGGATATCCGTGGTGCATGGCTTTTGTTTACTGGTGTACTCAAAAAGCCGCATTGCAATTGGGAGTCAAAAATCCTTTAAAAAAAACCGGAGGCGTATTAGACCAGTATAATTCTAGCAAACCTCTAGTAAAAAAAGAACCTCAGCCGGGAGATGTTTTTATCATCGACTTTAAAAACGGGACAGGTCACGCCGGAATTGTCGATAAAGTCGCAGGAACGCTTGTCTACACCATTGAAGGAAACACAAATGATATGGGCGGACGAGAAGGCTATAAAGTAGCCCGAAGAAAAAGAGAAATTAAAAGCATTAAGGGCTTTTTAAGGCTCTAAAATATATTAATCAACATAATTATAATTTATCATGAATAATTTAAAACGTCTTGTTTTTTTGTTTTTTTCAGTCTTAGTTCTGGTTTCGTGCAAAAGTCCGAAGCCAGTTCTAAGCGAAGAAAAAACCAAAACAATCACAATCAAAGAAACGGTGCATGATACTGTTTTTAAAATTCAGAAAGACAGCAGTTCTTTCAAGGCATTACTCGAATGTCAAAACGGAAAAGTAGTTGTTAAGAATGTTACTCAAGCCGAACCAGGGCGTAGATTAAAAAGCCCAAAGGTTCGCCTTGATAACAACAAACTCAATGTAGACTGCGAACTCAAAGAGCAGGAACTCTATGCCCGCTGGAAATCGCAACAGGTAAAAGAAACTGAAGTAAAAACCATCAACACCACAAAATTTGTCAATTATTTGACTTTTTGGCAAAAGGTGCAGATTTGGTTGGGGAGGATTTTTCTGTTGGTGCTTGTTTATTATGCTATAAGACCGATTGCACGATTCTATAGATTATTCTAGAATCAAGTAAATAATTAAAAAATAATTCATTCTAAAATATATGCCTGCACAATCTCATTTTTTTGTGGAGCCTGATGGCTATACACAAAATCCAGAACAGTCCTTTGGTCCTGTCAACAATAATGAATTCAATGAATTTAGATTGACATCAAAATTTACCATTGAAAGTTCTAAAAAAGCATTTGCAATTTGCAAAGGGGTAGTATTGGTACAGCCTCAAACAGGAAGCGACACAAAGGTAAATTTAATTCTTCGTCCTTACAAACAGCCTTTTCCTGGCATTAATATTAAATATTTTGTTTACAGAGGACTCAAAAAAAGTGATTTTTTCACAAACGACCTTGACCCCAAAGTAATCTCAAATGAAGGCTCTCCTTCTTATTTTATTGACAAGATTAACAAAGATTTTAAATCTTTTCATGAAGGCAGAATGGAAGCAGATGGAACAACGCCAATTCCAGTACCAGATTTTACAGCAAAATATATAGGGTTCGACCCGCTAATTCCAGATGCAACATCACTATCTGATTTCTTTTTTAAAGAATCTAAATTTGTTGCATCAGGAAACACTTTTGACGAAAAAGATGATTTTGAATTGCCTTTAATAGACATTGGAAAATCATTAGGAAATTTTGCTGAAGGTGAATGCGGAATTGATGTCGTTCTAAATTACGGAGACTACAAAAATAATTTCGACAACAGCGAATTTGTTTTTGATTTAAATTATGCTCGTAGCGCAGAGGCTAAAATAGTACTTTCTGGAACCGATTTAGAAAAAAAACTACAGCGTGAGCAAATTACTCAATTTATAGATATCGCTGCTTTTTATGGTTTACACACTTCAAAATATGCCGTCACTGTAGATGTTGCTGGAACAAAAACTGACAAAAAAGATCAGTCAATCTACAATGAAGTAATTCATAATTTTGCTACAAAAAATAACTGGTATATCTACATTCAAAGTGATCGCACCCGCAGTTATGACTTTTATGGAAACTATAAAATTGGTGAAGGTTCTGAAGACCTGAAAACAGGATTATTAGAAGATCCTGTAACTAAAGAAGTTCCCATGACAGCTGTAAAATATGGTCATTTTGGTTGGCCTGTTTTGGTTAACACACAACAACAGGCCAATACAATTACCACAAATAATTTATACCTGCGATTTCCGACAGACAACAATAACAACACGGTTTTTTATGGACAGATTGCCAATGTTGCAAACGCACAAAAAGACACTTTTATCAATGCTGACGGATTAAGATTACCTCCTGATGAAGAAGGTAATTACGTAGATTTCACCTCAACTATTCAATTGACAACTCCTGCAGCGGAAGGTAAAAACATTGCTTCGCTTAGCATTTTACTTTATCAAGGAAAAGTGAATATGTATACCGATCAGGTAATCACAGATGAAGAAGGAAATCCTATAATTACATACAGACAAGCAAACTTTTTTGATAATGTTTTTAATCTAATAAAAGCCAGTCCGTTATTGAATTTAGGCGGTGACAATAGTTATTCTAAAATGACTTCTGAAAAACTGAGTCTTATCAATGAGTTTTATGATAAAAAACAACAGGGAATTTCAATTGTGCAGACTCTTACAGTAAATGATGTTATTGAAACTGGAATTGACGAAACGCCTAATGTTGCTCGTGTTACTTACATAACAGAAGCCGTAGATGTAATGAATAATGCTGTTTCTGCAACAGGAAGCACAACTTCAACAACTTATACCTCTGCTTCTGCAAGTGGAGCCGTTGGCAATAGTAAAACGTACCAACTACCCGATCCTTACTATTACAACTTGAAAATGTTTACAGATAGTACCGAAACTATTACCGGACTAGAATTGAAAACGTTGGATGGCTCTACTCCTAACAAAATTATCTTAGGATTGACTAAAGATGAAAATGAGTCTATAAAAACTCTAATTACAGAAGGCAAAAAGAATCCTCGTTTGTTTTTAATGGATCTTTTTGAAGGTGGAAATGAATTGATTTCTCCTGAAAATATCAAATATCAAAAATACAAAGTGGCAATTGTGACTGAAGATGCTGATGGTAATAATAAGCTGGAAGAGCCTGGTAATCCTGTTTTTGTTTACTCAGTCGACAGGAAACATCATTTTAGTAAGGGATATAGTGAGTATGTAAAAGAAGATTTAAGAAAAGAATTAATGTTAGACCTAGATTTATCTTTATAATGGAACAAGCAGCAATATTAAAATCAGGTGAAGTTGTAAAATTAACCGGATTAATTAACCCTAAATATACCATATACGGCTTTTTAAATTCATTCGAGGCTGTTATTAATGGAGTAACAAAAAAATTTAAAGAAACAGTAAAAGAAGATTTTAAAGATGTAGATCTTGTAGGTCAGGTAGATCAAGATGTCATAGGCGGATTTTATGAAGAAGATTTTTTTCTAGAATATCTTATAGATAAAAATAAACTTTATGAACTAAAAAATCATAAATACACTTTTAAAGCAGCCTCTGCTAATGATGAAATAATTGTAAAAAAATTAAAAGTTTCAAGTCCATATACTGATTTCTGTAAAATTGAAACTTATAAGTGGGCTTATCAACCAAATGTTCCAATTGTAGATTATGGAACTTGGCAAATTAAAATTCCAAACGGAGTTAACCCAGATCCTCTAGATGGAGTAAATGTTGAGTTGACAAATAATGCTATGCAGTTTTATAGTCATAAAATTGGATTATTTGTAACACCTCTTACTGATCAAAATGATAAGCAGGCGAAAGCATTTTTGTTTGCTAAAATTGCGATTCTGATTAATTCTATACAAAAAAATTTATTTTCTAAATTTTTAACAGAACCTGAATTTCAAACATATCTAAGCCATCAAACTTTTGAATGGACCAACAATCCCATATTTGTCAATCCTACTGTAGAAATATTAGAAGACTATTTTGGAAATTTAAATTCTTATTATAAAAGTTTTTATGCTAATCAAATTTTAGTTAAAAATTCTTCAAAGAAAAATAAATTTTACTGGTTGGCAACAATTTTATCAGCTGAAGGATTGGCAACAGTTCCTTATATTGATAGAATCGAATTACTTTATAATTTAAGCAAACCAAATGTCAAACTAACCGAACGCAATCGCGGTGAAGCATTAGCTTTAAGAATTGTTGAATCATTTACATTTGAATCCGTTTCTTCAGTTGATAGAAATGACTTATTAAAAGATTTAGTGAATTTTTATAATTATATAACATTACAAGGAGGAAATGGGGCGCATCAAGTAGAATCAAAAACCACACTTTTTGAAATACTATATAAAGATATTGACGATGACAGATATTCCAGATATACATTTGGATTTTGGACTTCATACAATAATAGAATGAAATACATTATCTTATTATACAGAATATGGTTCAACTCAACATATAATCCTATATATCCTGATCCTTCATATACTAAACAATTAAATGCTTGCGGAGTATATGAAGAATCGCCATACATGAAACTAGTAGTTAATCCAGACCCGAATAATAGTATAAAAGTTCCTAAATATTATAATGACATTACTGCTCCACCTTTTATAATTTATGAAAGTGCTATCGGTAATCGCAGTGGAGCAAAAATTCAAACGACTACTAATTATAATTATAAAATGGTAGGCAAATCAATTGAAGTATATGAATATAAAATTGAATCGCGAAAAGGATATGACGATCATTATTCAGATCCTATATTGTATGGAACTTATGATTTTCTACAACCCATAACTGTTTTAGGACTCAAACCTGATTTAGATTTAGTTGAATCGTTAGCAGATTTCAAAGATGGTCTGAGTTTAGGAGATCAAAAAATTCACACAATACCTGCTTTCCTATTATTTTATATGGAAGATTACAGCAACTTAAAAAAAATAGATTTTGGTGTAATGCTTGCAGCCGAAATTGCTTTAAATTTAACGGGAGTAGGTGCTTTAGCTGATATAAGATATTTAGGATATCTTTCTAAAATGAGGTCTATATGGACTGCTGAATCTGTTGTAGCATCAGATGTTGTTTTAAGTTGGAAAGCAATAAGCGGTGTTGTAAATGCTGTTGAATTTACATCCATTAATGTAATGGCATTAAATAATTATACAATTCACACAACTAACGATTCTGCAACAAAAAAAGCCGCAGAGAAAACCAATGAATTTCTTTTCTGGGTTACAATATCTTCTATGGTTACAAAGCCATATGTACAATCAAAAGTTATTGATTCTGCTTTTGAATTAAATAGTGTCGTAAAACAATTTAATGATGATGGTATTTCTATTTATACACCAGAAATGACACCTTCTCAAATTTATGAATTTGATCAGGCTCTTGTTATAGTTAGTGACATTGCGGGCAATAAAGAATTAGTTGTAAACACAATGATTCAAAAACTAGAAGCATATGGTATCGACTCATCAGAAATTCTTCGAAAATATAGGCAAATTGATAACAGCGCTGAGAAATATGCTTTTTATGTTGATTTAGGCTTTTTTAAAGATCCAGCAATTAGAAAATTATTTAATGCTAATGAAGGCAAAGCAATTGATAATTGGAGGTTATGTTATGCTAATAAAATTACAGCAGAAAGAAAAAGTCTCAGTTTCCTGACCAATGAGAAATATGCTAAAGATTTAGTAAAGTTATATGAAGATACAAATATTCGTAAAACGTTAGAACCAATTGAAATTACTAAGAAACAAAAGTTTTTAGATACTTATGGAGATATTAGTGATGTAGATTTTGCTAAGATGAAGGCTAATACTAATTTTGTAAATGAGTGGCAAAAATATTATGATGATTTAATTATAAGGAGTAATTTTAATTCATTAAACCAAACAAGACAAATTGAATTATTAGAAAGATATGGCCATTCCGAGGCTATGTATTTACGTATAAAAAATAATCCTGACATAATTTTATCTTTTGATAAATATGCACAAAGACCTGAATTAATAGCAAATATTAAACTTTATTCTGCTGATATTAAAAATGAAATCATTTTCTTTGAAAGATTTAGCTCAAAAAATGAAGAATGGTTTAATATATTCAAAAATGATCCTTTAGAAATTGCGCATGAAATAAATATTTGTGAAGAAAGATTAGTTAAAACATTTAATAATTTTAAATATGAAAAATTAATTTTAAGGGATGAAATCGTTTTTAATATTCTAACAGATACAGGAATTGATACATCTTGGCCTAATAGATGTACAATTTATGGAGGAGAATTGAGTTTTGATCTAAACACTTCATTATTAAAACAAAACGGATATAATGTTAAAGGTCTTGGCCAAAAATGGGTAGATGATACTTTTGAAATATATAATGATCGAATAACTTCAGTAAAAGTAGAATGGACCCAAAATACTAATTATCCTGGTGGAGAATCTTTAGGATATAAAGAATTTAATAGTATTTACGAAAGTACTTATGATAAAATACAAGCTGTAAAAGCAACCACTTTTTATGAAACAATGAGTGATAAAGGATTCATTAACATTAAAAACGTTTTTGTTGACGAAGAGATTACAGTAATATTAACAAAATAAAAAATAAAATGAAAAGCTATTTAGTATTTAATTTAAACAATAAGCATATTTGGTCTGCTGATATAATTCAAGTTCAAGATTTTTTCACTCAATTCAACATCTCGGAAACATTAAAAAATAATATTTTGCAGAGGATAAATACAGAGATAAATTTTGAACTTACTGTTTCAGAGTTACAACAACTAAAACCTGCTCTAGAAGAAAAAATAGACACATTGGTTGTGGATGTAAACTTTAACCCATTTAAAGAAAGATTGCGAAGGCTATATCCACTCCAATATAGTGGCGATCCTTTTATTTGGAATGGGATAACCTATTATTTATATGTTAAGACAAACCCTATCGATAGTCAAATAAGAAGGGTAAACAGTTTTTTAGCTCATATAAAAGAATTTATAAATCAGAACGAATCTATGCGATTTACTTTTAAAAATTAAAATATAAAGCTCTATCGTCGCTGGTGCATTCCCTGCTAGCGCGAGCGTCCCGCTCGTAAAGTATTTCTTATATTAGCTCAAAAAAATAATGAGCAGAAAATACAAATTTGGAGATAAAACTGGAGCATATTTTGCAAGTTTTGCTACTGCCTACTAAATAAAAAAAACAACTCAAAGATTTTTGTCTTTGAGTTGTTTAAATCTAAAAATCTTCTCCTAGCAAACCCTAAAATCACTTTTTAAAATACAATCTGGAAACTTAAAACTGTAAGTTTCCCTACCCTATTATTGGCTTTATTTTAAGTCAATACACAAATCTTATTTCTTTGTTTTACAACTCTATCTCTGTAAAATAAAATCCTATTGTGACGCCACTAACACAATTTTTAGCATTCAGGTTGCTGCTTTTTTTAAGCATTAATGAACCTTAATGAATTACGGTAAGCCCCCATAGCCTAATACAAGCCTATAAATATTTTAAACCCGTAAAAATTAATTAAAAATGAGTACAAATCACAACAGAATCAGAGTGGCAGACTTAGAAACAAATCAGCCAAATAAAATTTTAAAAACCAATGCAAAAGGAGAATTAGAGTTTAGCGATGCAAACAATCTCCAAACAGAAAATTATAATGCGCTTGACTGCACTACTGAAGGCAAATCGCTAGACGCTAGACAAGGAAAAGTTTTAAAGGATATGATTGATAATGCCAATACAAACCTTTCTTCAAAAGAGGATGTTTCTAATAAATCAACTAATATTCAGAATGATTCATCAAGCAATATAAAATATCCGAGTGTAAAAGCGGTATTTAATTGGGTGCTTTCAAATTTCAGACTAAAAGGACAAAACATTACGCAAGCTCCTAGTAACACATACACTTTGCAACTTAATGACATAAATGAGACCATTGTCTTTAGCTCTGATCTTCCCAGTACTTTTATTATTCCTACGCAGGATAATGTTGCATTTGAAACAGGTCATACGGTTAAATTTATTCAAACTGGCAGTGGACCAGTAACTCTTTCTGGTACCGGAATCACTTTTATGACCAATCAGTCTCTTTCTTCAACCAAGGGAGAAACAAGAACTTTAACCCGACTTGGAAAAAATTATTGGTCAATTGAAGGTCATGTCAGCCTTGAAAAAGATATAAATTTGAAAAGCTATTCTTCGTCAAGAAATGACGGTCAGCTATTCAATAATAAAGTTTTAAGTACTGATGAAAATGGAAACCTTAAACTCTATACAATAAATCTAAACAATGATGTAAAAGATGTACCCGTAGACCTAGCATCTGATGCCGAAACTCAAATTAGCGCGGCAGTTCCTGAAGACAAAAAAGTAGTTAGCCGTTTGAAATTGTTTAATTGGTGGGGATGGATTAAATCGCAAACACAAACTATTTCAGGAATGTGGAACTTTACAAATAAAGTGACTTTAGCGGTATCCACATCAAACACACCTGCATTAATAATTCCTAATGGTACCTTAACCACTACAGCACAAAATGGAGCGATTGAACGTGATTCTTCAGGTAAATTATGGACGACACGATTGGGAACGAGATATCAAATATTAGAAAATGATGGATCAGTTATTTCATTAATTTCTAATGCACCTCAATCAAACTCTGATGAATCTTTTTCCCTAAACTCAGTAAAAGAAAGAACAATTAACACTCTTCCTATTGGTACTTTTCATAATTTCATTGTTAGCAAATTTACCTATTTAGGAAACTACTACACCAGTAATGGTTATGGCGCAACATCTATGAAAATAGATATTATTCTTAGAATTACAAACGGAGTTTTTTGCAATTCCACTTGGGGAGGTTCTTCTTTTAAAGACATTATTTTGTTTACATATTCTGGAAATTCAAATTCTTCAATCAATAGCAATATAATGATAACTGGCCACAATAATGGAAATACAACAGCTCAAAATGGTGCCCAGTCAGAAATAAATGGTGTCCAAATTAGAACAGCAGATAATAGTAATCAAATGTTTCTTAAAGATGCGTCATTTGTAATTCTGGAGCGCAAGACTATTACATTTGCAGATCCTACAAATTCGCTTGGAACAAATCAAAATGTCCGATTTCTTTCATATACCACAGCATCATATATTGAAAAAATCCGCTAATTGATGAACCAAAAAAGTAAGTTCTCTACAGCTTTAAGCGTTGGAAAACTTACTTAAATCAAAACATTCACTTTTCCCCTTCAAATACAAGAAACGCTTAAGGAATAAATTACTTGCGTTTAAATTTTTCTTTTTATCCACTCTCTTTACAACTCTGTAAAGCAACAGAACATCTCTGTTAAAGCGCTAAGCAGCTGTTTCTTAAAGCTCTTTTTTAGGTTCATCTTTGCTTCATCAAAGGGGAAAAAAAAACAAACAAAATCCTTTCAAATGTAATATGAAACCGCAATTGACTACAGCAAAATGCTTCAATAAATTAACCAAAAAATAGCCCTTTGATTGGCTATTACCTCTCCTATTTAATTACTCCGAATACGAACAAAAATTAAAGTCAAAAAAAATAGAATATGCCAACTAATTCCATTCCAGCGGTTCCAATGCCTACGGCCCGATATTACCCTCGCCTTTCTGAGGTAATTACTGTAGACGACTTACCCGAGTTTTTGTCTTTTGTAGAAAATGGTTTAAATGCCATTTTTGATAAAATTCATTATAAAAATTTACAATATTCAAAAGGATATCGTGGCGATTCGGCTTTTTATAGCCTAGATATCGTCACAAATAAAAGACTATCTTTACCATTGCCCTTTGGCCTAGGTTTGGTTCTTAATCCAGACATTACTGGTAATGATTCTAGTATTTCATCCTTTCCTATCACATTAGAATACCAATGGGAAATCTTAGCTTTTCTTAAAACATTTAGTTCTAGCAGTTTTTCTTATTCATTAGAAGATTTTTATAAAGTAGGGCTCCAAGTTTTTCGTATTAGCGAAGAGCAAGTCGTTGCTCACATGTTAAATATCTTTGTTGAAGCTGCAGAGGGAATTACAAAATACGAACAGCTTTTAAATGACATTAATCAATTGCCTGAAATTATTCAAGATTCAACATTTCAGCAATTAGAATTTCCTGATGGTGTAGAACAATCTATTCAAAGCACTGTTGATCTGATAAAGAATAATCCTAAAATTACAAAATCAATTCCACTTCTTTTGTTTGCTGTTTATATCTTAAAAAATGATTTAACAGATACCAAAGCAAAATTACAGCAATTTTATAACATCATCGCTCCAGATGGTATCGAAGCCCACATTAAAAGAATCATTACGCCAAAAGCAAAAGCTACACTTGCTTTAAGTGCTGGTATTGAATTTCCTCAAAAAGTACTAAAACCTGTTGACAAACAAGGAAATCCTTATAGTGACCCTAATGCAAAATCTATGTTTGTTTTTGGCAAGGCACAATTGTATGCGGATACCGAAGCTGGAATTGGTTATCAATTGGAACTAGGAGGGTCATTAGGTCCTTCAAAATATGCTATGATCGGTAATACCGGAATGATTTTGGAATTAGATACTTTAAAAGTTGATTTAAGTAAAAAAACAAACATTCCTGAGGCTGATGCAGATGGCAGGCCAAATGATTTTGTGGGAGTATATGCCCGCGCAATATCGGTAACTTTACCTTCAAAGTGGTTTCATGATGATACTGAACCCGTTGGAAGTACAACAACAACTTTAAAAATTGGCGCTTCAGATTTATTAATAGGTACTGGAGGGCTTTCTGGAGATATCTATCTGGAGACTGTCCCTGTAACTACAGGAGTTTTTAATTACTTCAATGATAAATTTGATTTCATCTATCCTATTACTATGCTCAAAACAAATGAGGAAAGTGGTGTAGTAGAAGAAAAAGAAATTACAGATTATGGTAATCTACTTGATTACTTACAAGATTTGAATACTAAAAGCAATACACCATATCCTTTTAAGTATGCTCCTCTTGTTTTAAAAACTTTGCCTACATTACAATCTAAGGAAATCAAGCCGTCTACTGTTTATAGTTTTTATAACGCTAAAGATTATCAGGAATTCTTATCGAAACTAGCGGATAATACGTTATGGAAAACAATTGGCAAACCAAGCTATGGGTTTAGAGTTGGGTTTAAAAAATTCGATATTCAATTTAAGCAAAATAAGGTTATTGGTTCTAATATAATCGGTAAACTAGAAATCAACAAATTCAAAGTTGAACAACCAGATGGTAGTTTTCTGCCATTAAGAGCTCAAGTCGAAGGCCACTTATACGACGACGGAGACTTTAATCTTACTGCTGCATTTGACAAAGCTACAGAACCAAAAGCCAATTTATTTGGTCTAGTAGATTTCGATTTTCACAGTTTTGAACTTGGAAAACAAGATGATGATTATTACGTCGGTACTTCATGTTATGTGTCTTTTCCTAAAGATACATTAATGAACAAATTGGCAAAAGGCCAAGGTTTTGATGTGGAAAAACTTCGTATTTACAGTTCTTTCAATAAAACTCGACTTATTTGGTAGAAATTATAAAACAAAAGATTTATATTTGCATTTTGGAACTTTTTATTTGTAATAATTTTCAAATAGAAAGGCAAAAAAAGATGTCGTTTTGAGCAAATTCAGTTTACTTTTTGACCTCAAAAACTATTAATTTATATATTTGTTTTTATGAAGATTGAGGATTACAGCGATAATACTATTCTAATTGAGTCTCTGCGAAATGGAGATGAAAGCGCTTACACGTACCTTATCGACACTTATCATCATAAACTTTGCGTCTATGCTAACAGCTTAGTTAAGAATATTTATAGCGCCGAAGATATCGTGCAAAACGTTTTTATTAAAGTTTGGGAACAGCGTACGAGATTAAAAACAGAACATTCTCTAAAAAGTTTTCTTTATAAATTGGCTTACAATGAGTTTATCGATTTGTACCGAAAAAACCAATCTTTATTCTCTCTAGAAAAATCATATTACGATGCCTTAAACGGAATTGTTCAGGAAGAAGATTCCGAAGCTTTTCAAAGGGTTTTGAATGCCGTGAACAAAGAGATTCAAAACTTACCGCCAAAATGTAAAGAGGTTTTTATTTTAAGTAAAAAAGAAGGATTAACCAATATTGAAATCGCAGAACATTTGGATGTTTCGATCAAAACAGTTGAAGCACAGATTACCAAAGCGTTTTCGATTTTGCGAACTTCATTAGAAGAGAAAGTAAAAAGCGTTTTGTTTCTTCTATTTTCTGCTAAAAAAAAATTCAGACTAAATAATTTAATCTGAATTTTCCTTTTATTGTGTAAAACTTTTATGCTAACTATAAATTCATCTTTTTAGCATCTTCAACAAATTGTTTTAAACCAATGTCAGTTAACGGATGTTTCAATAATCCTTTAATTGCAGAAAGCGGCCCAGTCATAACATCTGATCCAATTTTAGCACAATTGATAATATGCATTGTATGTCGAACTGAAGCAGATAAAATTTGTGTTTGATAATTATAGTTATCATAGATTTCTCTAATTTCTGAAATCAAATGCATTCCGTCTGTCGAAACATCGTCTAAACGACCTAAAAATGGAGAGACATAAGTTGCTCCTGCTTTCGCGGCAAGCAAAGCCTGACCAGCCGAAAATACTAAAGTCACATTGGTACGGATTCCTTTTGAAGAAAAATATTTGCAAGCTTTTACTCCGTCACCGATCATAGGCAGCTTTACCACAATCTGCGGATGCAAAGCGGCCAATTCCTTGCCTTCTCTTATCATTCCTTCGTAATCCGTTGAGATTACCTCAGCAGAAACATCGCCGTCAACGATATTGCAAATAGCTAAATAATGGTTTAAGATGTTTTCTTTTCCGGTAATTCCTTCTTTTGCCATTAAAGACGGATTGGTGGTTACACCGTCTAAAACGCCTAAAGCCTGTGCTTCTTCAATATCCTGAAGATTAGCAGTATCGATAAAAAATTTCATGATTTTGTGGTTTTTTGGTTAAATATTATGCGTAAAAAAACTTTGTCAAAGCTTAAAACTTTGACAAAGTTGCTTATGAATTCTAGCAAGAAAAAAGCCTCACTAAATATTTATAGAAACCTAACAGTCCCGAAGCCTCGGGATAAAAACCTGTTAGGTTTAATTGTTGTCTATAAATCTAACAATTAAATATATTGGTTGATGATGTTTTCAAACAATTCTTGTTTACCGCTTTGAAGGTTTAATTCACCATTTTCGTGAGCGATAGCGTAAAGATCTTTTAGACCTAGTTTTCCATCAGCAAAATCTTTACCTTTTCCTGAGTCAAATGAACTGTATCTTTCTTTTCTTAATTTCTCGTATGGAGAAGAAGAAATGATTTTATCAGCAGTTAGTAAAGCTCTTGCAAAAGTATCAGCTCCGCCAATGTGTGCTAAGAAAACATCTTCTAAGTCTGTCGAGTTTCTTCTGATTTTTGCATCAAAATTAACTCCACCGCCTTGTAATCCGCCAGCTTTTAAGAAAACCAACATTGCTTCAGTAGTTTCTTGAATGTTATTTGGGAACTGGTCTGTATCCCATCCGTTTTGGTAATCTCCTCTGTTCGCATCGATGCTTCCTAACATTCCTGCTTTTGCAGCCACCTCTAATTCGTGTTGAAAAGTATGCTGTGCCAAAGTAGCGTGGTTTACCTCGATATTGATTTTGAAATCTTTATCTAAACCGTATTGTTTTAAGAATCCGATTGCAGTTGCAGAATCAAAATCATATTGGTGTTTAGATGGCTCCATTGGTTTTGGCTCGATGAAGAAAGTTCCTTTAAAACCTTGAGCTCTTGCGTAATCTCTAGACATTGCTAAGAATTGCGCCATGTGGTCTAATTCTCTTCCCATATCTGTGTTTAATAAAGACATATAACCTTCTCTACCTCCCCAGAATACGTAGTTTTCTCCGCCTAAAGCGATTGTAGCATCTAAAGCTAATTTTACCTGTCCTCCGGCTCTTGCCACAACATTAAAATCAGGATTTGTAGCTGCTCCGTTCATGAATCTTGGGTTTGAGAAACAGTTAGAAGTTCCCCAAAGCAATTTAATTCCAGATTCTGCCTTTTTTTGTTTTAAGTATTCTGTAATGAATGCCAAACGTTTTTCTGATTCTGCGAAAGTTGGTCCTTCATTGATCAAATCGTAATCGTGGAAACAGAAATAATCGAATCCCATTTTGCTGATGAATTCAAAAGCAGCATCTGCCTTATCCTTAGCCGCTTGATATGGGTCTGATGATGCATCCCAAGCAAAATTTTGAGTTCCAGGTCCGAACGGATCGCTACCTTGTCCGCAGAAAGTATGCCAGTACGCGATAGCAAATTTAAAGTGCTCACGCATTGTTTTTCCTGCTACAATTTGGTCTGGATTGTAATATTTAAACGCTAACGGATTATCAGATTCTTTTCCTTCAAACTTAATTTGGCCGATACCTTTGTAGTATTCTTTATCTCCTAAAACTATCATCTTATTTATTTTTTTATTTGTTTGTTAATATTAATTCTAATTCTTGTTTCCATTTTTTATAAGCCGTTTCATATTCCTCTTTATTTTTTAGAGGTAAAAAGGTCATTACGTGATCGTTGGTTGTAATTCCTGAACCAAATTTTTCAAAGTCACCATCTTTCAAACCTACCGCTCTAGCCGCTCCGACTGCTCCTGTTGTATTGTAAATTTCGATTTCGTGACCAATTAATGTCGCCACAGTATTCGAGAAGATTTCTGAACGGAAAAGATTATCATTTCCTGCTCTAATGACATTAATCGTCGCATTATCATCTTTCAAACATTCCATTCCGTACACAAAAGAAAATGCAATGGCTTCTAAAGATGCTCTGTATAAATGCGCATTGGTATGAATATTAAAATTCAAGTTTAAAATATGAGATCCAATGTTTTTATTATGGAACATTCTTTCAGCGCCATTTCCAAACGGAATTACAACTAATCCCTGTGAACCCACATTGATCTGAGACGCTTTTTCATTCATTTCTTCGTATGACTCACTTCCAATATTGTTTCGCATCCATCGGTACTGAATTCCCGCTCCGTTTATATTCAGCAATTTTCCAACCCTCGGATTTGATTCTGTATAATTTACATGAACGAAGTTGTTTACACGCGTACTCTTTCCTGAATTTGTTTCTGTAACAGCATAAAAAACTCCCGAAGTTCCGCCTGTTGCCGCCACTTCTCCCGGACGAAGTACATTTAATGACAAAGCATTATTTGGCTGATCTCCCGCGCGATACACAATCGGAATTCCTACAGGAAGACCAGATTCTTGCGAAGCTTTTTCAGTAACAATACCCTGATTTGTAAAATTCTCTATAATTTTTGGCGTCAGCGACTGATCGATTCCGTAGTAATCCAAAAGCCAATCTGCCACTTTATTTTCTTTATAATCCCAAAGCATTCCTTCGGACAAACCATTTTTAGTTGTCGTTACTTCGCCTGTCAATTTCAAAGCGATGTAATCTCCCGGAAGCATGTATTTATCAATTTTGCTGTAAAGCTGAGGTTCGTTTTCCTTAACCCATTTTAGTTTTGAAGCAGTGAAATTTCCTGGCGAATTCAATAAATGCGACATGCATTTTTCTTCTCCAATTTCGGCGAAAGCCTTATTTCCAATTTCAACCGCGCGGCTGTCACACCAAATAATTGAATTACGTAACGGAGCGCCTTGTTTATCCACAATCACCAATCCATGCATTTGGTACGAAATACCAATTCCTTGAATTTTAGAGGCATCAATATTAGCTTCTTTAATCGCTCTTTTCGTTGCCGTACAAATGTGCTGCCACCAAATTTCGGGATCCTGTTCCGCCCAATCTGGATGAATCGAAAGGATTTCCATTTCGTTTTGAGGCTCATTCAGAACAATGATTTTTTTGCCTGTTTCTGCTTCTACCAAGGCTGCCTTGACAGAAGAACTTCCAATATCATAACCGATATAATACATAACTTACAATGATTCTCTTATTATTAATTTTGTCGGCACATAACACTGCGTTTCTTCGTCATGCGTAATAAATGCCGCTGCTTTGGTTCCTAATTCGTTAAAATCAGTCGAAACAACTGAAATTCCTTTGTATATAAATTTCTTCATTGGCGTTTCGTTGTACGAAAGAAACCCAACGTCTTTTCCAGGTTCAAAATCCTTTTCTTTACATTGCTCTAAAAAGTATCCTAATATCCTGTCACTTACACTGATATAAGCGATTCCTTTTTCTATTTGAAACTTTTTCGGATCTGTGAGAATGTCGTATTGAAAACCAAAATCAACACAGAATTTCTTGAAATATTCAACCGTTTCCCAAGGGTGATTCGTGAAATCCGGATATATAAAATCTATTTTTTTATACTTTTTAAACAAGTTGATCGCTTCTTTTAAAGCATCATAAAACGCTTTTCCGAAGTCTTGAAAAACATAATTATTCGATTTATCTGCTCTGATATTCCAGTCAATCAAAAGCAGTTTATCTTTTGAAATCGCCGATAAAGCCGGCGGAATTTCCTTATGATCAAAATTCATCACCACATATTTATAATACTTCCCGATTCCGTTATTGATGATCGTTTTAAAAACGTCAATATTATAATGATGAAACTGCACATCAATAATCACATTATCAGGCAGATTATTCACAACCGAATGGTACAAAACCTCTTTATAAGCCTTAAACGTATCTAAAACCAAAAGCACTTTTCTCGTTTCGCCTGCTACATAATAGCCTTTGTTCGGCACAGAATCAATTACTTTTTGATCTTTTAAAATGGAATACGCCTTAAAAACCGTGTCTCTAGAAAGCTGATACGTTTTGCAAATCACATTTACAGACGGAAGCAAATCTCCCTTTTGCAAAATATTCTCCGCAATAGCATTTGTAATTCCGTCAACCAACTGCTGATACTTCGGAATATCACTTTCATGATTAATAATAAACTCAAATTTTTCTTCTTCTTTTAGCATACCGTTCTGTTCCGTTCTGTTATGCTAAAGTAGATAAAAATCTTTTACAAAAAATTATTTTTTAGATTTAAATTGTTATTTTTTAAATGTGTTCATCTTATAATTTGGGCGTGTCCCTCCGGGTCGGGCTATCCGTTCCAAGTCCTCGTCTGCTCGTTCCTCGCGTCTGCGGGCTTTCCACTGCTATCCCTCACGCGAACGGTTTCAAAAGAAGTGAACGTAACATATTTTTCTGAATCTTAAGCACATAATTTACCGCAAAGTTCGCAAAGGTTATCCTCACCAACTTTTACGCCCAATTTTGTCATCCTGACGAAGGAAGGATCGCACTAGAAACTCCACACAGAATGTCTTCACTCTTTGTCGAATCCCGAGTGCGATTCCTCGTTCCTCGGAATAACAAACTCTTTAAAAAGCAAAACTTCTAACAACACAACCGATTGTAATTTTTGCTAAATTTTTTTATTCAAAAAACCTTAATCAATTAATCTTCTTATTCCGTAAGGATCAATCGTAATAATAGAACCGTCTTGTAAATAATCAATTTTGGTTACTTTCATGCTTCGTAAATGCGTTACTCCTTTCGACAAACTCGAATCGTGATAAAACAAATACCACTCACCTTCTACCTCACAAATGGAATGATGCGATGTCCAACCCACAACCGGATTCAAGATTCTTCCCTGGTACGTAAACGGCCCATACGGATTGTCGCCAATTGCATAACAGATAAAATGCGTATCTCCAGTGGAGTATGAGAAATAATATTTTTCGTTGTATTTATGAACCCAAGAAGCTTCAAAAAAACGGCGGTCATTGTCGCCAGCAAGAATTTCACTTCCATTTTCGTCCAAAATTTTAATCTCTTTTGGCTCTTCTGCAAATTCCAACATATCGTCTCGTAACAAAGCAACAATTGGCCCCAAAGCTTTTTCTTCAGCCAAAGGTTCTTCGTTATTTTCATCGTATCGATTGTTTCGGTATTTCTGAAGCTGTCCGCCCCAAATTCCACCAAAATAGATATAATGTTTACCATCTTCATCTTCAAAAACGGCTGGATCAATACTATAACTTCCTTTTATGGCATCTGGTTCTGGAATAAAAGGTCCGACCGGCGAATCTGAAATAGCGACTCCAATCTGGAAAATTCCATTAGCGCGTTTCGCAGGGAAATACAAATAGTACTTTCCGTTTTTACAAGCTGCATCTGGCGCCCACATTTGTTTTTCTGCCCAAGCAACATCTTCTACGTGCAATGCAATGCCATTATCAACCGCTTCTGATGAAATATTTTCCATGGAAAAAACATGGTAATCTTCCATTCCGAAATGATCTCCGTTGTCGTTAAACGGAATTCCCGCGTCTATATCGTGCGAGGGATAAATATAAATTTTGCCATTGAATACATGCGCCGATGGGTCGGCTGTATAAATATGCGATACTAAGGGCTTTGAAATCGCCAGTTCATTAATCTGTTCAAAATTAATGTGTTCAATGCTGTCTTCAGGCATAGTGTTATTTTGTTTAAATAATTAAGTTCTTCTTTCTTTAAGTTCTGTTTCGATCTTCACTTCCATTTCTTTATTGATTTTATAGAAAAACAGCAATCCGGCTCCAATTAAAAATGGGATTGCAGGGAAAATGCTCACTAGCAATTTAATTCCGTTTATGGCGGCTTCTGATTGTTGAGAAGCATTTGGAATATAATGGAAATAGCCTAAAGCCAAGGTTGTCAAAGCGCCTCCAACACTTAATCCTGTTTTTAGCCCAACCATCATAGCCGAAAAAATAATCGCAGTGGCGCGACGGTTATTGAGCCATTCTGAATAATCGGCAACATCGGCAATCATTGCCCAAAGAATCGGGATTGTAATTCCGTAGAAAAATCCATGTAAGATTTGAGAGAAAAACATCAATTTAATGGAGGCTGGCGGAAAGAAATAAAAAGCGATAATGAATAAAGTAGAAATGAATAAAAACGTTCCGAAAATATTTCTTTTTCCGTATTTATCTGCCAGGTTTTTAGACAATGTAATTCCGACAATCATAAAAATAATTCCGCCTGCATTAAATAAACCAAAGCCCGCAGAAACTGGATCATTACCAAAATGATTCAATCCAATTGTGGTCAGAAAATCTAAAATAGGCTGAATAAAAACAGCTAATTTTTCCTTATCGACATAATTTTCAAAATAATACACATAAGAACCGCCTTTCATTGCCAAAGTCACAAAAACCAAAGTCGTCAGTGTAAGTATAATAATCCAAGGTCGGTTTTTGATTAAATCGCTCAAATCTTCCTTAATACTAGACTTTTGTTCTGGTTTCGGAATAATTCTTTCTTTTGTAGTTAAAAAAGTAATCAGAAGCATGATCGTTCCTATAATTGCCAAAGCCGTCATTACTTTCTCAATTCCAACTGCTTTATCACCGTTTCCAGCACTTTTAATAATTCCAAGCATAAAAACCTGAACGAAAAACTGAGCAAACATAACCGCCACAAAACGATACGATGACATACTGTTTCGTTCTTTCATATCGCCCGTAATCACACCGCTTAAAGCGGAATATGGCAGGTTGTTCGCCGCATAAAAAAGCAACAATAAGGTATACGTGACAACCGCATAAATTACTTTTCCTTTATACGAGAAATCGGGAGTTGAAAAGGCCAGTAAAGCAACCACTCCTAGCGGAATCGCGGTTATTAAAATCCATGGGCGAAACTTTCCCCATTTAGTGATAGTTCGATCTGCCAAAACCCCAATAATCGGATTAAAAATAAAGGCTGCAATTAAACCAACAATCAACATAATAATAGAAGAATCAGTTGGTGACAGGCCGTAAATGTCGGTATAAAAATACGCCAAATACGTCATCAAAGTCTGAAAAACCAAATTGGCTGCTAAGTCTCCTAAGCTGTATCCAATCTTTTCTTTGATGGATAGTTTTTGTGAAATGTTAGTCATTCGTGGGTTTGTGGTCATTTTGGTGATTAGTTTATGTAAGCAAAAGTGGTTTCTAAAGTTAATAACGTTTTTTGTCATTTCGACGTAAGGAGAAATCACACGCGGGATTCGACAAAGATGGCAACATCACTATGCGGAGTTTCTAGTGTGATTTCTCCTTACGTCAAAATGACAAGACTGTCGCAAATTCTATTAAAACAATCGGTTGTGTAAAATTAGACAAAAAAACATATTGTGCAAATTTAGTCGACTTTATTTAAGTTATTTTTTAAATCGCAACCGATTGTTGCTAATTTATCAAATCTGGTGCTTTTTGAATGGTTATTCTTTAATTTCTTTTAATTTTAGAATACTGTCGTAAGCTTTTTTATGCTTTAAGTCTTTGTCAAATGGTAGTGGATAATTCGTTCTTCCTTTTATCGGCCAGTCATTTAACCAAGATTGTCCATCATGAACACCCCAAAAAGTGACTCTGCTGATTTTGTCTTTGTGCTTCAAAAATAATTGAAAAATCGAAGCATAACGTTCTGCGAGTTTGTTTTGAATAGAATCTGGCAACGCTTTCGGGTACGGATTCATTTTTGCGCTTCCTTCAAAATTCTGATTTACATCTGCTCCTTTCAAATCCCACGGATTTTGTAAAACAGTGATGTCCAATTCTGTAAATGCCACTTTAATTCCTAAAGCAGAATATTCTAAAATGCTTTTTTCGATTTCTTCTAATGACGGACTTCCTAATCTCCAGTGTCCCTGAATCCCAACTCCATCAACTTTTCCACCTTCTGCTTTTATTTTTTTGATTAAAGCAATTGCCCCTGCTCTTTTCGCCGGTTCTTCAATATTATAATCGTTATAATACAATTCTGCTTTTGCGTCTGCCTTTGCTGCTAATTTAAAAGCATCAACCAGATATTTTTCTCCCAAAGTTTTCAAAAAAATAGATTGTCTTAAAGTTCCGTCTTCATTTAAAGCTTCATTTACAACATCCCAAGAACTAATTCTTCCCTTGTATTTTGAAACGATGGTATTGATATGATCCTGCATAAAAGCTCTCATTTCTGTACTGTCAGCAATTTTCTCCATCCAAGGCGCTAACTGGCTGTGCCATATCAAAGTATGTCCGTGAATGAACATTTTATTCTTTTCTCCATACTCTACAAATTTATCCGATAAAGTAAAATCGTATTTGCCCTTTTGCGGGTGCGTGTACATCGATTTCATGATATTCTCTGCCGTAATAGCATTGAATTCTTTACGAATCAGCGAATCTTCTTTAGCATTTTTAGCTTCAATTTGCTCAGCACTTAAAGCCGTCCCTATCAAAAAATCATCTTTATAAGCATCTTTTAATGAAGGCGTTTCTTTTTGTGATGTACAATTTAGAGCCAGAAAGGTCGTGACGGCAAATAAACAAGGTTTAATAAATTTCATATCTTTTGGTTTAAATAGTTAATAGTTTTTCTAATTGCTAACCTGACGGATCTAAATATTAAGTGTGGTTTACAAATTCAATTTATAAGCAATTCCCATTTCCAAACCTCTCAACTCGGCAAGACCTTTTAATCTTCCTGTTAAAGAATAGCCTGGATATGTTTCTGTTTTTTCATCAACTTCATGCAAAAAACCGTGATCTGGACGCATTGGCAAACTTATTTTAGTTTTATTCATCAAAAGCAAAAATTTTTCTACAATGTTTTCCATTTTGACATCGCCGTTCAAATGTTCCGATTCCTTGAAAATAGTTTCGCTTTCACGGATGGTATTTCGAAGGTGTAAAAAATGAATTCGATCCCCATAATCGTCAATTATTTTCTCCAGATTATTTTTTGGATCAGCACTTAAAGAACCCGTACAATAACACAATCCGTTTGCTGTTGAAGAAACGGCATTAAAGATAGCTTTCAAATCAGCTTCTGTTGAAACGATTCTTGGAAGCCCCAAAACTGAAAACGGCGGATCATCTGGATGAATCGCTAATTTTTGTCCGTTCTGCTCTGCAACTGGCGTTGCTTCTGATAAAAAATAAATCAGATTTTCTCTTAGCTTTTCGTTGTTGATATCAGCATAATTATCTAAAAGCGACAAAATCTGTTCTGCTGTAAAATTGATTTTGCTCCCAGGCAACCCTAGTAAAACATTTCTAAATAGCAATGTTTTTTCTGCTTCAGATAACTGATTTCCAAACTGTAACGCTTTTTCTTTTTCCGCATCTGAATAATCATTTTCAGCATTTGGTCTTTTCAAAAGAAACACATCAAAATAAGTAAACGCATCCTGATTGTACAGCAATGCTTTGCTTCCATCTTCGTTTATAAAAGTATGATTGGTTCTCACCCAATCCAAAATCGGCATAAAATTGTAGGTTATGATTTTGATGCCACAATCTGCCAGATTCTTCAAACTAATTTTATAATTTTCAATGTATTGCAAATAATTTCCAGAAGCGCGTTTGATTTCTTCATGAACAGGAAGACTCTCCACAACCGTCCATTCCAAACCTGCATTTCTTATTATTTCCTGTCTTTCCTGAATATCTTGAACAGACCAAATTTCACCAACAGGAATCTGATGCAAAGCGGTTACAATTCCCGTTGCGCCAGCTTGCTTAATGTCGATTAGTTTTACGTTATCTTGAGGTCCAAACCAGCGCATGGTTTGCTGCATTTTTATCATAATTCTCTTTTTTATGCCACGAAGGCGCTAAGTCGCAAAGTTTTGTGTTTCCACTCCCGATAGCTATCGCGATAGCAGATTGAGCTGATTTTAATCTTTTAAATCCTTTTAATCTGTGGCTTAAAAAAACTTTCAGCCTTTGCCCCTTAGCAACTTTAAATTAAAACCCAATACTATTTCCACCATCAACTGGCAATACTGTACCAGTAGTATATTTTGATTCGCTTAAAGCGAAATAATAAACAGCATCTGCAATGTCTGACGGCTCTCCCAAAAAGCCCATTGGCGTTCTTCCAAGGACTTTATTTTTTCTTTCTGGATCGTTATCCAAAGCTGCTGCCGACATTTTGGTTTTAATAAATCCAGGAGCAATACAATTCACGCGAATTCCTGCCGGTGCCAATTCGGTTGCCATTGCACGGGTCATTGCCTCGATGGCACCTTTACTCGCCGAATATGCAATCACTTTCGGAATTCCATATTGCGATGCCATCGAACTAATATTGATGATACTTCCACTTCCGTTGGCTTTCATGTTTTTTATGACTTCTCGGCTTACTGCAAAAACGCTCAAAAGATTGGTGTGAATTATCGAAAGAAAATCTTCATCAGTTACATCTGGAATTTCTTTTTTCATGTTGATTCCAGCGTTGTTTACCAAAATATCAATTGGATTGTCTTTTGTAATACTTTCAATCATCGCAGGAATTCCTTTCAAATCATTTAAATCGAAGATTACCGGAATAGCATTTTCTCCAATTTCCTTACAAGCCTCTTCTGTTTTTTCTTTTGATCTTCCGATGATGTAGGTCTTAATTCCGTTATCACAAAGTTTTTTTGCTGTTGCAAAGCCTAATCCCGAATTCCCTCCGGTTACAATTGCCGTTTTATTACTCATAATATTAATGTATATACTTTTTAGTACGCTGATTTTAAGAGATTTTTTTAATTTTTAATTTATTACCCATTTCCCGGTGCAAATGGAAATTTTAATGATTTAAAATAATCCAAAGTTTGTGTTGGTTTTTCTACTCCAGCTGGAAGTTCTTTTCCTGAAAATTGCTGAAAATATAACAGACACGCATCACGCCACCATTTCGCTTCGTTGTACTGAATTTCCAATAGCATTTCGACTTCTTTAAAGCGTTCGCTATCAACATATTTCTCGGTTTTCTTCCAAATATTCTGCATTTCTTTGACCTGATTTACACCTTCCTGATATTTCAAAGCCATGCCATTCCAAAGCGACTGACCGTTTTTCAGTTTATAATCCCATGAAACGTGATGAAACCATAAAAGATCTTTCTCTGGACAGCTTTCCAAATTATCAAAAAGTTTTTCAACTTCAGGCGCGTATTGTGCAGTTGCATTGGTTCCTGATTTAGATCGGTCAAAACCAATTCCGTTTTTATCTGCTTTATGATAATACGTCGGATTCCATTCTGGTCTTGATAAATTGGAAATCCAAGGTCCTGGCCCATAATGATGACCTGTATCCATAATATGATGTAATCCTAACGGAGTCATGTAATTGACAACCGCTTCACGAGATTCCATCATTATATTTTTTACTGGTTTAATGAAATTTTCATCGTTCGAAAAAGTGCATCTCAGCCATTCATCAGCAATCATTTCAGAATCTAAATACGGATTCCAAGCCAACCTTCCGAAACCGTACCAATTTGCCTGCGCAAAAGGATGTCCGGTCCAGTTTAAATCGTTTCCGATATTGGCAACGCCTGCAATTCCTGTTAATTTATTTTGATATAAAGTACCGTCAACAACTTTCGCCACAGTTGAACCCTTTCCTTTTTGAAAAGTATCTGATTCTAAAACTTCTTGAAATAATTTTGGAAGAAAAACCAAATGCGTGCTAAATCCTAAATATTCCTGCGTAATTTGAAACTCCATTATCAAAGGCGTTGTCGGCATCGCACCAAATAAAGGATGAAAAGGCTCTCTCGGCTGAAAATCAATCGCTCCATTTTTCACTTGAACGATTACATTTTCTTTAAATTTTCCGTCATAAGGCTGAAATTCAGCGTAAGCTTGTTTCGCACGATCATTTGCATCATGTTCTGAATACACAAACGCTCTCCACATAATTACACCGCCAAAAGGTGCAACAGCATCGGCAAGCATATTGGCTCCATCAACGTGATTTCTTCCATAATTTTGCGGACCAGGCTGACCTTCTGAATTGGCTTTTACTAAAAATCCACCGAAATCTGGAATTCGTTTATAGATTTCTGCTGCTTTATTTTTCCACCAGTTGGCAACTTGAGCATCTTTCGGATCGGCAGTTTTCAATTTTCCAATTTCTATTGGCGCTGAAAATCTTGCGGTTAAATAGACTTTTATTCCGTAAGGTCTGAAAACATTAGCTAAAGCTTCAACTTTTTCCAAATATTGAGGAGTCAGAATTAAAGCATTTGCGTTTACATTGGTTAAAACCGTGCCGTTGATTCCGATTGAAGCATTCGCTCTAGCGTAATCAATATAACGCTGATCGATGAAGTCAGGAAGTTTCTGCCAATTCCAAAGTGAAAATCCCGCGTAACCTCTTTCAACTGTTCTATCTAAATTATCCCAATGATTCAGAATTCTAATATTTGTTTTTGGAGAATCGGCAATATTTAAATTTTGAACCGATTTATTAGTCTGCAATATTCTCAGGAAATTGAAAACTCCGTATAAAACGGCAACGTCATTTTTTCCCGTAACAATAATTTGTTTTTTGTTTTTAATTGAAACTGACTTGATGATAAAACCTTCTTCATTTATTCTACCAAAATCAGATTGCAGATCTTTTTTTATTTCGGCATTTAAATTAGATTCCGAACCAACAATTAAATTATTCTCTCCTTTTATTTCTAATTTTATTGCTGGAATAATGGACAGCATATCCTGAAAACCTGTTTTAAGTTCTTGCTCAGCAATTTTTATCGTTTCTGAATTTCCTAAAACAACAATGCTTTTAAGATTGTTTTTGTATTCTGAAGCCAATACAGAATTGCTCACGGCATTATATTGAAGCCATAATTTATAATCCTTTTGTGCCGAAGCCGAAAAGGAAATCATAAGAAACAGGAAAACAAATCTTAATGGAGTCATCGGGTTATATTTTATTCTTTACATTCTCTTTTCTGAAAGAATCACTGTTTTATTTCTGATTGAGAGTATTTGATAAAAATTTAATTTAAAAAATACATTATCTGAAATAAAACAACAATTGCAATCGGTTGCGTAAAAATATAAGATTGTTATTTAAGAAAAAAATTTTAGCTTGACTTTTTTCAAAAAATAATTTCATTTAACAAATAAAGGCAGGATAATTTAAAAAACTATCCTGCCCTGTCGTATGATAAAATCCTTTTAAAGGATTTAAATTGATTTATTTTTGAGTAGATTCCCTTGCAAGTACTTCTGTGTTTAGAAAGGTAATTTCTTTGGCATCATCATTTTTAGAGGACTTCAAATTCTTAATTATAATTTCTGCAGCTGCTTTTCCCATTTTTTCTGCGGGATGCGTAATAGTTGATAAATTCGGGTCGATGATCTGAGAAATCGGGTCATTGTTAAAACCAATAACTTTAAATTCTTCAGGTACTTTTATACCGCGTTTTTTAGCCGTTTGCACAGCACTTACTGCTAGAATATCTCCAGGAGCAAATAATCCGTCTGGCATTGGTTTTAAATCAAATAAAGCATTGCTGGCTTTTACACCATCTTCGTAAGTTACTGAATTTAAATTGATAATTAGATTTTCATCTATATCAACATTATGATCTTTTAAGGCTTCAATGTAACCTCTTTTTCGTTCATTATATAAATTCCCTAATTCCGATCCTGCTGTAATGTGCGCAATACGAATACAGCCTTGCTCAATAAGATGCTTCGTAGCTTTGTAACCTGCTGAATAATTGTCAATTACAACTCTAAAAGTACTGTAGTCTTTTGGAACCCTATCGACAAAAACTAACGGAATATTATTGTTTGAGAATTGGTGAAAGTGTGAAGTATCACGTGTTTCCATCGCTAGCGAACAAATTACACCGCTCACCCGGTTGCTGTAGAGAGATTTCGCCATATTAACTTCCTCTTCATACGAGTCGTGCGACTGCATAATAATTACCGTATAATCCGACTTTTGAGCCGTGATTTCAATTCCGCTGATTAATGACGACAAAAAGGGCTGTGTAACAGTTGGAATCAATACTCCAATAGTTTTAGTTTTGTTGCCACGCAAACCCGCAGCTAAAGTATTGGGAACAAAGCCCATTTCTTCAGCCGTCTTTTTCACTTTCTTTATTGTCTTATCACTAATGGTGTGATGATCCTTTAAAGCTCTTGAAATCGTTGAGGTTGCTAAATTAAGTCTTTCAGCAATATCGTAAATCGTTACATGTTTATTTTCTTCCATAAAACAAATAATAGAAGATGTAAATATAAACTATTTTCTTTCATGTTTATATTTTCAAAAATTAACAACAAAAGGAATTAATCGTCCTTTTTATCTTTTAGGATTTTACCATCTTTCGTAAATTCCAAATCAATTTTATTGGTCAAATCAACATCAAGATCTTTGTGTCCGTAGTCAATATGGGTTATTTTTTCATTTGGATGATTTTTGGCAACATAAGCCTTAATATTATCGGGAATAAAAGCTGTAGGAATTGGTTTGTCTCCACCGTCTACTTCACGGTACGATCCATCCTTCCAAAACTCTACTTCAGTCCCGTCTTTCAATTTAACTTCATAACCCTTTTCACCATGCTCTGCGTCTTTTTTAGCCACTTCTACCGTAGTATGACTAAAATGTTTCTTTAAAAAATCTTGTGCTGATTTTGGCAATTCTGTTACTTCTATTTTCTTCTGTGCGCTGGCCGAGATTGTTAACATTAACAATGATACGACTAAAAATATTTTTGTTTTCATAATTTAAATTTTTAAGTATAGTCTCACTAATTTACTTCAAGAAAATGTACTTTCAAATTAATTTAAGAAAGATTTAGTTTTTTACACAGTCATAATTAATTGATTTACAATGTGTTTTTAAAATAATACAAACATCTTCAACCAAAGTATTATTACTTTCAAATGTGATTACCAAGTGCTCTCAGTACGGAAAAGTATGCTGATGAGTTCTGGCAAAAACAGAAGTCATTTAGGAATGTGGATGATCAAAATTTTCATGAATGGTATAATTCAATTTATTCATATGTTAATCTAGAAAATTGAATTATCATGATAAACTAAAACATTAACATTCAGAAACTTAAAAAATAATTATATTTCTTAATGGGCGTTTCCCTCCGGGCCGTGCTGTCCGCTGTATCTTTTGCGGGAGAGGTTTAAGGGGAAAACAGAAGCTTTGGGTTCCCGCAAAAGGATGCCGCTCCCATCCCTAACGCAGACCGGGTTTTGGGAAGATCCGTTTTTACAGGAAAAAACAGAAAAGTGCATAAAACAGAAAACCCCGTTTCATCAGAAACAGGGTTTTTCAAAAGAAAGGCGGCGACATACT